>Ga0179593_1401023_pt1 | contig 10889 bp, 12 predicted proteins | sample CZODoug2_1_08_16_FD_185931 | JGI IMG/M metagenome (GOLD analysis project Ga0179593, IMG submission 185931) | Vadose zone soil fungal communities from Angelo Coast Range Reserve, California, USA - CZODoug2_1_08_16fungal (PacBio error correction) | ecosystem: Environmental > Terrestrial > Soil >...
GGGCTGAAGGTGGAAGAAAAAACCCTCTAGAAAGGCGCCTTGGGCTGCGGCAATTAATAAAAAAGGCTCTGACTGGGGGGGATGGAACGATCCTGGCCTAAGAAGACTGCAGGGTGGGGAAAGAAACGGACCGTGCAATAAGGGAAGGAGGCTCAAGCCACGCTTTGTTGCGGCTACTGGGAGGGACGAAAGCGCAGGTCTGAAAACGACGCTTGGTGAGGGGAAAGACAGAACTTTGAAGCTTCGAAAAAAAAAAATCAGGGCACTTACGATAGAAGGAGAAAACACCATCAAACGCTCCGCGAAATCGGGTGAAACGGGACAAAGTTTGGGAGAGAGGTCCAACGGATCACGGGGCCCGGAAAAAGCAACCATACATGATCATATGGGTAAAAAGAATCGTCCGCCGTAAAGGGGCAAGAGAGATAACGAAAGTAGTGGATGGAACCCGTGGGGGCTAGAATTCTTCTTTAGAAGAATGGGGAGGTACTAGCCCGGGCCAGGAGAGGAAATTCCCGAGGGTTGGCTCCGTCGAACCAAAAGACTGTTTCGCGTCGTGGGCGGGAGGAAAGGATTGCGATGTTAAGGACAAGAACGTTGTGCAAAGACGAGTGGAGCCACAGAGGGGAAACACAGTTAATTGCCGGCGGAGGGAGGGGGGGCGTTTGCGTAGGAGTGGACAAAACAAAAATGGGCGGGAAAAACGCCTCGGCGGTTCAACGTTTCACAGGCGAGGGCACTCGAAATGGAAAAACTAGGAAAAATAGTACAACGGGCGGAAGGCCAGCTAACTTCCCTTTATGCTCGCGACGAGGGGAGCTGACTTGCAAACTCGCGCCAAATCCAGCACCAGACAGGGGGGGGATAAAAAGAATTTTACCCGCGGTTGTGGGAGAGAGGGGGGGGGGGGGGAAAAGGAGATATTTGAGGGAAGCTAGATAACCGCAAGACACCACCGACTGGGAGAACCCGCCTGCATCTGAGGACCAAGATGAATGCACCGTAAGAAAAACTGGGGGGGAGTCTCTTCTCTAACGACTGAAGGTGGGAAGAGAGAGGAAGAGGAAAAAGAGACACCAAAAAAAACAACGGAGAGACATAGGAGAATGGCTTAAAACGGCAGCAGGATTTTTCGGGCCTTCATTCAACGACTAGCCAGGACGGGGAGACTTATCCAGATGGAAAAAGGGCAGGGGGACGGGGAGAGATTCCGTGTTGGCGGATGAGAAAAAGGTCTCCTACCATCACAGCGGGGGAGTCTGTGAGAAAAAAAAAAGAGCTCGCCAAATCTTCTGGAAGGGAGGCGAATTTTTTGTCTGGTGACGCAAGATGCGGGGGAAGGGGGGAGATTTATCTGACTGAAGCGCTACAGAGAGAGGCGATGCAGAAGGAAGAGTAGCGGGTGGTAAGAATACCGGTGGTGAAATTTTTATACAGAAGAGGGTTTCGTTGCTCCCTCTCCTTTGATGCCGTCTAGAAAGGGCGCCTGTGCCTAGGGGGGTGGGGGGGTTACTAAATACAGACAACAAAAAGCCCAGAGGCCACGACCGCTGCAAAACGGAGTAGAGTGCATAACTCTCATCGGGAACCCTGTAACTACACACCGAAGGGGAGGGAAGGTGAAGGAAGGGCACTAATAAGAAGAAAAAAAGGCAGGGGGTTTTTCAGCGGATACCAACACTCGGGATGCGAACCAAAGAAAAAAAAAAAAAAAAAGAAAAAAAAATAAACAGGTGCACCAAATTTCACAACAAGAGAAAGGAACGATACAGAATGAAATCCTTTCTACAGAACCCTTTGAGAAAAGGGCCCTTGAACTTAAGATGAGATCACAAAAGACCATGAGAGGGGGGGGTCTTGCGCAGACGCAAGAGTAAGAGTTGAAATGGACAAGCACCTTAAGGGAAAAACACTAGCGAGGCTAATAGGGAAGGGGAAGGGGTAAGGGAGTAGAAGAGAAAGAGAGAAAGAAAGGATTTGGCTCGAAGATAATAAGCTCAGACATCTAAAGGAAAATAAAAAGGGCCAGCTCGAGGGGGGGAGTGGACCCGTCGGAAACAGGACCTGGATGCGTCAGAGGTGCTGCCCTAGGCACTCGAGAGCCGGGCAGTGAAAGGGAAACAACCAAGGAAAAAGGAGAAAAACCCATGAGCGCCGTAATAAGTTTGCAACGGACATTTAACATTCCATTGGAAAAAAAGGTGTTCTCATCGGCGAAGATACTGAGAAGAGGGGTGGTATGGAAAAAAGGAAGAAAAAGGTCTAGAACCTCCTTCTCGTGATCAGGAGGAGTGGGACGGCTCGTTCATAACCTAATTATCAGGGAAGGGGTCGTCATTCGAAGGGCCTCTCGTGACATCCACGACCCCACCACGAAAGAGGTAAGGAGGGGATGAAAAGGGGGTGGAACAATACCGAGAACCTCTTAAAAAATCGGGGGAGAGAACATTAAAGGGGGAGATAGGGGGAAAAAGAATGGCCAGAGGTCCCCCTTGAGGAATAAATGAGGGGAGACTGTTTTGGACAGAAAAAAAACCTCCAAAATGCCCGCGTGTGGGATCTTCGGGGAAAGAGAACTGGAAAATACGAAGTTTCTCTTGAACAATGGCGAAGGATAAAGACATGGACTTCCGGGAAGAGAAAGTTTTCCGCCCTCGGTTGGTGACAATATCAACTGAAGCAAAGAGCAAAAGGACATGGCCCCGTGCACCTCGTCTCAGAGCCGGGAGTAAATCAAGGGTAGAAGAAGAAGAGTCGGTGAGTCGAAGGGGTTTTGTTGGACAAACCAGAAGGAAAGGTGTCAGCCAATCCGCGCGGGGGGAATTGGGGAGACCCAGCTTTACACTAGAAAAGGGCGAAAGAAAGGAGAGAAGAGGAAAGGAAAAAAGAAATCGTACGTGCCAAAAACGCTCACCGACCTCGTCGAAGCTTTATCTTTGAGGGAGCCTAACCCGATACTGGGCGCAATTCGAAAGAAGAGAAAAGCAAATTGAGAGGAAAGAGGAACAAATGTGCCATCAACGTAGAGTGTGGAGGAAAAGGAATGAACCGATGGCGAAAAAGGAGAGCGGAGCGGCTTGTGAAAGGCGAAGGACTCAGGCAAGGTTTGGGCACCAGTATCGGGACGAATCGACAGTGGAAAAAAAAACGGGAGAAGTAAAAATTGTTTCGAGGTACCGCTGGCAATTGGCTGAGAAAGCGGGGAGGGAAGGAAGGATTGTCTAAAGGCAGACAAACTGTGGTTCACAACCAGAAGGAAAAGGGAATGCTCTCCCATCTCAAGAAAGGGACACCGGACCCTCCTCCTTGGGAAAGAAGGGAGAGGACGGCAGGAGTCAGGCCGGTGTTAACGTAGAATCTTCAAAAACCTGGGAAAAAACAATTTCAAGGGGGGGTTAAATTTTGTCATGACACAGGGAAAAAAGCGGCGAAAAGGCGAGCCACAGGAGAGTAAGGAAAGAGGAAGCGAAAAGCTCGCGACGGCTACCAGCTTACTCGCCATTGGGGAAAGATGATGCCGGGAAGGAACTTCACGAATTGGCTATCATTTCCACGAAATGCAAAAAGGGCAAAAGGGGGGACTGCAGCCCGATATCCGACCCCCAGAAAAAAATCAAAAACACGGGAGGAAAATAAAATATATTTGCTCCTACTCCGATACGAATGAAGCTGGGTCGGGAGGGGAAAGAGAAGCGGGAGTACGGAATAGACGGCCGTTTCAGTTACCGGCAGGAGGAAGGAAGTTGAGTAGGAAAGCTCCCACTGCGAGGCAAAAAGGGGAAGGAACCCGGTAAGAAAGGAAGGTTCGGCGGAAAGGAAAAAAATGGAAAAAAATGGTATTGTGAATTTTGGCGAAAAGTGGGGAAGAACGCCTGCGAAAAGAAAAAACAGTCAGAGTCAGTAAGGGAAGGGGCATGTTCCTTTGGGTCGGAGACGAATAACGAGCACGCGAGAAACAGGAAGGGGAAAGTCGCGCGAAATGCTCTCACTACATCGCTCAACCAAATCGTAAACTGAAAAAACAATCAGAATCATGCACCAAGGGGGAAGAGGGGGTGTCGAGAAAGGGGGGGAAAGGCCCGACGGGTTAAAGTCGCGACGTGGCACAAAGGGCACATACAGACAGGAAACCGAGCCGGCAGAAAAATCAGCAATTTTGCGGAGAAACCAAATAATTTGGAGAGGAAAGGGGGGCCATCCCACTAAACGAAGTTAGAATGGTCTGCTTCAAAGTCGAAGAGGCAAAAAACGAAGGTCAGGAAGAGGGCTCGAGTCTATCGGCTAGCAGAACGACACGGGGAATTGAACTGTCAGGGAAGAAGTACAGCTGGCGTAAAATGGGCATGAGTAGATGATAACGTCCAAGAGGAGTGTGCTTTGAGGTAGCGTTTTTGAAAAAACACAGCCTCAAGGGGAACGTCAGGGGAAAAGGGGACAAGACCTATGATTCCCCGACACGCTTCGATGTAAATGGGGGGGGATTCTCAAGCCCGAAGAGGGGGGGGGGGCGGGTCGAGTGGGGAAAATGGGCAAACTGGCTAAAAAACGAGTTGCCAGGAAACAGTATACAGAAGAGAGCGTGAAATTTCAAGGGTTTTGACATGGATCACCCGAAACGGATAACGAAAATGGGAGGGAGTCGGTGGGGACATGGAAACATCTCAAATCCTAAGTCGCCTAGACCCGTAACAAAGAGAAGGGAAACCAAAGTGGGAGATTTGAGCGGAGAGTGGAAAGGAGAGTTCGCGCGTCAGGGCGAATGGGTTTTGAAAAAAACCTGTAACAAAAACGCATTAATTAGGGGAGGGGGGGGCGGGTAGAAAAAGAGGCTCGCGTGAACGAACAAACTTAAGCGCTACTGGCGAGGGGTTGGAGAAGCCTCTAACAGTAAGAGAGGGGGAAAAAGAGGATGGGAGAAAGGACTCGCCAGGTTGCCGAGAAAAACAGTTCACAGGGACCCATTGAAGGAAGGAAAGGGGGAAGCTTACAAATTAACATGTCCCGAGTTAAAGGGCTGAAAGAACCTTTTTTTTCAACTGGAAGGTTGAAGAAGACGAGAGCGTTGGACAGGATAAGCATGGTTGGGGAGGGAGACTTAAGGGGACGAATAGAGGGCAGTGTAGCATAAAAAAAAACCAGCTCGCCTGGGATTAGGGCGGTGGGGGGGGAGAAATCCTCTAAAAATATCTCAGACAAATCATTGGGTTGAGAACTGAGATGCGCCTTCGCGAAATAAAAAGAAAGACAAAGAAAGCTCGTTGACGAAAAGTGGTGAGAACAGGAGGGAACAAAAGCGGAGACACAGAAGCAAGAAAAAAAAAAGATGATAGGGGGAGAAAGTTGAAACACCTGGTCAGAAAGAGTCAAATTCCTTGCGAGAGCCAAGGTTAACGTAGGGGAGAGTCCGCGGGAAGCTGGTAAGTTGCGTTGAAGAATTGGTTGAAGAGTCTGAGGGAAGGGGGAAAGGCTCTAGACGAGTTGGGGCGGTCGAACCCCATGATTGGGAACGGAGCGGAAGGAAATTCTTCTAATCAGTACCATCACGGATGCACAAGGTGGCCTCGATGGCGATTAAGCACGTGACCAACCCACAAAAAAAGCTCAGTTTAATTGAAACAGTCTAGGCAGGCAAGGGGGGGGTGTGTAGGGAAAAAAATGAGCAGAAAGACCTCGTGCGGTCAAAGGGGCAAGGGCGAGTTAAAAAAGAAAAGCAGAGGAGGTCAACAAAAAAAACAACACAATCGTAGCCAAACCTTAGTCCCGGAAAAGAGTCAGGGATATGTTTTCTGTAGAGAAGGAAACGATCGCAAAGAAAAGGAGGAAGGAACATACTTACAACAAAAAGACGAAAGGAAGGGTTTACTGGGGAGGGGAACAGCGTACCGGGGGGGATGGAGAGCTGGATGAACACCAAAAACCCAGTAGGTACAAACGGAAGCAAAGATGACTTAAGAGAAGAAAGGGGTGGGGAAGGAAAATAGGCCATGGGGACCAGTAAGAAAGTGGAATAAGAGCTCCCATAACCATCTCCCAAACCAAAGATGAGAAGAAAGCGTTCACTCATGTAAAGATGCTGAAAACATCGACTCCTGTCAGAAAACAGAGTATCGCAGAGCTGCTGGTATGTCCTTCATCGCAAGGAAGGGGGGGTATAAACATTGGGTGCAGGGTGGGGCGGAGTATAAATCCTCCCATCCAAATTGGGGAACTCGCTGTTTACCACGACGACAAAGGGAAATGCTTGTCTCAAACGTTTGGGAGGGAAGCAGGCAACAGGGGTGTCACTCGGAAAAAGGACGAAGAAGAAGCCGGAGAGGAGTTATAAATAAAAAAAAGTAACGGGTGGAAAGAAAAAGGACCCTTGTGGTTGTATGAAATGTCCGGATTATTTTCGAGGCCCTCGCCTGTATTCCAAGGAGGAAGACCCTCCAGGGAGGGATGGGAACGCAATGTGTGTGTGTTGTCAAAACCTAAAACAAAACCGAAACAAAACTGAAGGCAATTACATCTTCTTGCTAGACCTCAGCGAAAAAAGGGCAGTCCAGAAGAACCGGAAAAAAAAACAAGGAGGGAATACTTTTCCAAGGCAAAACTCTCCGCGGGGAAAAAGTTCAGTGGGGGGAAACGGAGAACCAACGCTGAATGGCAGAATCCCAATGGGGTGCAGACTTCGTACCAAAGCGAACAAGCAGAGATGAAAACGAATCCACGGGAAAAGACGGCGACATATTTAGAAAAATGGGAGACATCAAGGGGGGTTGGAAGAGGATATGACAAATGAGCAAGATTCTCGGTTGAAACTTTGGTCCTCGGACTCTGCAGGGGGCAAGTTCTCCCACCACCTTGGAAGTTTCAAAAAAAAAAAGTCAGAGAAAGAGGATGTTAGAAAACCGGCGCAGAGGAGGGAATTGGGCTTCGCGATGTCAATTAAAGCGAGCAGGCGCCCCATCAAAAGAAATTCCAACCGAACGTTCTAAGAAAAAGGAGTACGTACCAATCCGCACACGGTTGAGAATCCGCAAGAAGCCCTGCGGGGACAAACGGTTTGCCACACGAAAAACCGAGGAATGAAAGGCCAAACAATGGGAAACGGCAATTTTCAAAACAGGAAAAAACACAAGGGAAATAGCCCACAGGCAAAGACAAGTTTTTGGAGAACCAGCCTACAAGGCAGAAAAGTCGATCTCAGTCTCTATAAACGGGGGGAGAAAAACGGGCTTCGGCACAAAGGAAAAGGATCCAAACGACGTGTCCAAGTAAACCGCCAGTGAAAACTACACCAAAGAAGTGGGGAAAATGGGGGGGGAAACCAATATACGGCGGAGGAAATATGCTCAAATCGGAGCGCTTTCAAACAACTCCGCCTGTGGGAATACACAGGTCCTCAACAGGAACAGAAAGAGGTTGAAAAACTTGTTTCAAGACAGGCCAAAAAAGACAACGGGCCGCAGAGGCGTGGTAAATTGAAGATGGAGCTCAGGCCAAGAGCAATTAATTGATCTCTCTGGAAGAGATGGGACAGCGCAAAGGAGTCGTGGAGGAGCTCAAAGGGGGGTGTCAAACGCAGGTTGACCCACTCGCAAGACCCACACTAGGGGAACCTGCGCAGGGTGACCCAATCTGCAACCGCGACTCGAAAGGGTGGAAATCGGTTAAGGAAAGGAAGGGGAGTGTTTTAACAACGGCGCAATGTTTTTTGCTCACAAACCTACGACATCAGAGAACGATTGAAGTGATCCATAGAGGCCCAGAAAAGGGACAAAAAGACAGTCTAAACATGGGAGAGCATGGGGGGAATAAACCAGAAGTCCAGGGTTAAGTCTCTCTCAAACGACTAGAGAAGCTTCGAGACTAAGGTGGAAGGCCACTGCCTTAGAAACCGTATCGAACAACGGTTGACTTCCGTTAATCCAGGAAGAAAACGTAGTGGTGGCATCGGGAAAATTTTGCAATGAAGTGCCCCCTCAAACGCTCGGCTGGGGATCGCTTTTCGAAGTGGCAAAGGATAATACAGAGAAAAAAAGGGCCGTGTAAAACAATCAGGCTCTACCTTAACAGTGACACGACTCATTTGAGGGATTTCTGGACAGCGTGAGGATGGGGAAAGGAAATGTTGAAGTTCGCGCACTCGTATGGGGTTTGAAAAGAAAGGAAAAAAAGAAAGAGGGGGAGCCCATACTATTCCCGGACCCGACGGGGTAAACCTCAGAGCAAATTCCCGGTCGGTTATCACGGGAAACAAGAGGGCTTAGCCCCACCTGTCAAACACATAACCAAGTGTTTCATGTACTAACAATCTTAGCACAAAGTCGGAAATAAACCGGAAGGGCTGGAACGTACAGCGTTCTACTCGACTTCTCAAATGGAATCTGAGGCAAACCTTGGGGGAAAAAAGTGGGGGCACGTAATAAGAGAAGACTCCCGAAATAAAAGAAGAAAAGTTTCTTACCGCAGGGGAGGTACTCGAAAAGTACGAAACGATAGAAAAAAAAACAAGAGGGATGAACATATAGGGGGAGGGGGACGCTGCGGATTAAGAAAAACCGCATATCTCTTCGGAGTGTCATAGGGGAAACTGGAAGGAGAGAACTTACGGGAAGGAATAGACTACAAGCTCGTTGAAAAATGCTTAGAGGAAAGGGGAATAGTAAAGACTTCCCTGTCCAGAGCACTATCAGAAATGGCAAGGATATTTCAAAAAGCACGTCAAAATTTGACCCAATTGGGGGGGGCGTATAATGGGTTTTGAGCTCAAGGTACGCCCCTAAGAAAAAACTTGACTAGCCGGCTCGCCGTACACAACAGAAGAACGGACTTGGAAATCAACAAAAAAATCCGCGACTAATGTTAAAAAGGACGGAGTCTGCCAAGTCTACAATAGCGACAAAGATCAAATAGCCCGCAGCTGGAACAAAGAGAAGAGTCGGGGAGGGGGAACTGTAGGGAAGGGTTGGGTCGATCCCGAGCTGTGTGTAATCGGTGTAACGAACGTGGGGGAAGAACAAGAACAGCAACCGACGCCTGATTGGAGGGCTCACGGGAAGCAAGAATTAAGTTCCCCAAAACTATACTGGGAGATGGGGAAAATAGTCTACCTTGAATTGCCAAGAGGCAGGGGGATCGTGTTTCAGGAAACGCAAGGACAAGGGAGAGAATTGAGGAGAAGCGTCTGGGGATTAGGAGCGCGCCTGAGTCCCAGCACAATGGGTAAGGGCCGTTTACAGGGCCGGGAACTGCTGGGCGTAGGGGGCGTCGGGAGTCGAGGATTGAAAAAGAGAGGGTGAGGGGGCGGCCTTTGTTGTTAACCAAAAAAGTGGCGTGAAAAGAAAAGTGGAAAAGGGCAGAGCACGTTTCGGGGCACGCTTCGAGCAGGAGGTTCACATTGGGGGGGGGAAAAAAACATGACGACGCCTGCTTGAGGTCTGGACAAAGATGAGGCAAAGGGAAGAGTGAAAGCCGACGCAAGTGGGGAGTCTGATATCCATCGCGGGACCATCGGTCGCCTCGCAGTGCATCGTATTCTGGGAAAAGAGAACAAAGACGGATAACCAAAGCAGAAAGTGGGGGGACGGGCGTGGTTGGTGGGAATTACAACAGTCGCCAAAGAAAAGAAGTCATTAGGGAGACTGGGGCGTCCCGCCATCTCGAGGGGCAATAAAGGTGGCAATGGATTTTGGACATCGATAAAAAGAGGTCTTCCGCGTCTGGGTGGGGTCACAGTTTGAAATACAAAACGGTCATTTTTCACAGGGAGGGGGACCGGGAAAGACCGCATCAGAGCTGAATAGAAGCCGTACTCGGATAAATGGAAAGGTTAGCGAACGAAGGAGAGAACTTCATCCGAAGCAGGACGCCAGGGTACGAGGCAGGGTGCAGGGTTTGACAAGGCGAAACAAGCTACAAGGCCATTTGAAGACGCAATTGCCCTGGATGGAAAAACGACCTAATGGGCTCGAAGGGGACCCAGTTTTTCCGAAGGGAAAGTAGGGAAATGGAATGATTTCTAGGTGTGCAGAGGGAGAAACTCTTTTGGGAAAGGGGGACTGACGCGGCAAAAACGGCGGAAGTTTTCTTGGGAGGGCTGCTTAATCAGGGACTTCGATCCCAAATCGAATTCACTGCTGAGAAGCAAGCCATCCAGCACGCTCGAATAGATGAAGAGGAAAGGTGTTAAAACGCGGTCAACTGAAATCAAAGAAAACACGAGCGCTAGATAAACAAGAATAGAGAAATTACTCTAAATTGGGAAAAAAGAGAGGCCAATGGGGATAGTCCCTTGCTCGGGGAACGAGGGTTCTCGTTTAAAGTAATAGTCCTTGACCCATGGGTATAATAGGGGTACAGGGCCCGGAGGGGGAGATCCTCGCAATAGAGGTTGTGGAAGAAACGAAAACCCTGACTTTTCCAGCACTTGAGTGAAGGAGGAAAAGGTGAAAATGGCGGGTGATGGGATGCAGTATAGGAAACGAGCGCGTTTAGCAACACCAGCAACGAAGGCAATCCTCTTGCAGAGGTGGGCAGGGGGGGGGACAACACCAAAGGAAAGCCGTACGGGAGGTCGAGGCAATCACTAAGCGCAAACAATCAGCGCAGCCCTCACAAGGGCAGAAGTCTGAAAATAACTTACCGGATAAAGAACCAGACCGAGTCTTATCTGGGGAAAGGAAAGCTGTCGCAAAATCAGCCCAGCTCCCAGAAAAAGGGAAAAAGAAGACCAATGGGCATGCAGTGTAGTGGGAAACAGCGTGTAAAAGCTTTTGGGAATAAAGAATGTGAGAAAAGAAAAAAAACCGCAGCGGGAGACCGAGGCTACGGATGAAGGGAAAGATGAGGAAAAGGAACGTCAGGGGGGACGTCTCGTCGCTGAGGAATCAAATAAGACGAGGAGA
>Ga0179593_1556376_pt1 | contig 10889 bp, 13 predicted proteins | sample CZODoug2_1_08_16_FD_185931 | JGI IMG/M metagenome (GOLD analysis project Ga0179593, IMG submission 185931) | Vadose zone soil fungal communities from Angelo Coast Range Reserve, California, USA - CZODoug2_1_08_16fungal (PacBio error correction) | ecosystem: Environmental > Terrestrial > Soil >...
CGTGCGAAGGGCGTTTTTCCTCGAAAAAGGAGCAGGTCCACGTAAGAAAAAAAGCGAGGGATGGCCGGGGGAAGATGGTGGTAAGCATATGTGGATTACTGTCCATGTTAAAGCGGAAAAGTGCCACTAAAAAGGAGAGATTGGGGAGACAACGGGAGGGGAGGAGAGAACCACTCTTCTGATCGACCAGGTATAAGGAGAAATACTTGCTCGATGCTTCACAGAGGAACACTAGGCGCTCATGAAGGGGGAAATACGCCGCCTAAGTCAAAACCGGATCGGACCAGGAAGGGACATGATAAACAGTAACCAGGGGACAAGAATCAGAAAACAGGGCTTTCACCCTCCAACATCGCCGGAGGGGAGGGGGGGGCGACGCGGATCACCAAATGAGAAAAACGACCGTCACTCAAGGCAACAGGGAGGGGGAAAGGCGAAATCCCTTCTCGCAAAGGGGACACGGTTGTGGGTGTTAGGGGAGGAGGGGCAAAGGAGGCGGGGGAAAGTATGGGGGGGTCGAGGTTACAAGGGGATCGAGGAAAGATTCTCTTTAAGGCGAGCGGAGAGAAGGGCTCTGGGCCCGGGAAAGACTGACGAAAGAAGGCGGGCATTGCTACCCCGAGTGAAGCAAATGCCCGCTGAAATCCTTGCGCGAACGATCATAAGGGGGTGAGAAGCCTATGAAATGGGAAGACCGTGATGAGTTGCCGCAGAAGCGTCGAGGACGGTGAAGGAGAATATAGACCATCGGGAAAGAGTCAGGAAGGCAGAGGGGGTTTCATGGACTTCACTCCGGGGCGAGAACATTGAAGAAAAGTCAAGCTAGAGGGAGTATTTCTATCGTGGAGACGAAAAACGTCACGGGTGGGGGGACAATCGCATTCAGAAGGGGGTCGGGGGGTCTAGAAAGGAGAAATCAAGGATCGTGATAAAAAGAAAGCAGCTAGAGAGGGGGGGGCGGGAGAAAGGAAACGATATATGGGGGAAAGGAATTGAAAAAAAAAGATCCAGTCCTAGGGAAAAGCAAATTCGGACATTCAGGAGATAGAAAATGGTCAACTCGGGGAGTGGAGGGGTTCAGCCAGAACAAGAACTGGAGGCTCCATAACAAAAAGAAGAAAAGTAATCCGATGGTCCGAGAGACGATAGGGAACCTTGGAAAAAGAATGATCTACGGGGGGGACTCCCAGGGGAAGCAAATTCCCGATACGGACAGACGCACCAACTTTGAAAAGAAGATGAACGGGAACCACCAGCAACGAAAAGGGGATTTATGAAAGAAATTTTACGGAGACACAGAGCTTTTACCTCATTTGTGTCTATGCCAAGAAAATAAATCGACTGCGTGGGGAAAGCTCCTTGAATAGAGGTGAGTGGGGGATAGAGAAAGGGGAAGAACTTCAAGCCCAGAATTCTAAGTCTATCTGGCATAGAGAGATGAGTCATCTTATTAAGTCATGGACAAGTATTCTAAGGGTAGGTCTTTAAATTGGGGTCGTGGGGGAAGAAACTCGTGGAGAAAAAAAGGGCAACACTGTCTAGTGGGCGCGTATGAAAGGACGTCGCGAACTAAACCCTGGGAAAAGGAGGATTTTCTTTTAGATGAGGTTGTACGCATAGAGAGAGGGAGCATTTCCTCTCACCACACGCAGAGAGGTTAAGAAAAGGAAAGAAAGTGCCTTCAAGAACTTACGAGAAAATTGGCGGTCCTGAAACAGAGTGAGCGGATATGCTATTTCGTCAAAGGGGGGAGATCATCAAGTGTACTGGTTGATGCAAATGAGGCTCCACCGGTAGAAAAAAAATTAGAAGACTAGACATGAATGAAAAGAAGCAAAGGGAGATAACTCCTTCTGGCGCCTGGATCACGGAGAGCGAAAGACAAGATGCGAAGGGGTCAGTCAAGGAAAACCCAGGCTAGGAAAAATATTCTGGACTGTTCAAAAAGCGGGAAGCGCAAAAGTGGAAAAGACACAAAGCGACGGAAGACTTCCAAGAAGAGGACGGTCAACCTCTCACGGCGGCCGGAGGAAAGCGGCGCTTTATCTCGATATCCAAAGGCTAGAAAACGTGACTGATATGTAAGGAGGGGAATCTGGAGAAGAGAGTGCCTCTGGTCTAGGGAGGGGGAGGAGATAACTCCGAGTCAAGCCCTGGGAGGAACCATCCTTATCCTTTGACTCGCTCCATGGTGAAAGACCGAACGTCGCCACAGGGGAACTCATCTGGAAGGAACCATACTCAGACAAAAAAAAGGATCCTGGACAAAGGGATATCCCATCATGCCCAGACAACCAGCCTAAAAATTGTAAGTATTATTTTTTCCTACAAGAACACAGACGAAAAAGGCAGGTGAACGCGTTTTTCAAAGAAAAGTTTCGAAGAGGTTGTTTTGTTTCGAAGGTCGCTCTTATACACCTTGTCCATTTCAGGAAGAAACACCACCGGACTTATTCTTAACAGATAGAGAGGTAAATTGGAAACTCCAAAGTGGAAGACGCCGCGTCGCAACTGAGGAGCGACAAACCAAACTCTCTTTAAAGAGGGGGGAAGGGGGAGGAAAACATTTTTTTCTATTTCGGCACTTCAGCCCACTGAAGAAACGGAAGGGGTAAAAAGGGGGAGGAAAAAATCCTCGGGGGGGAGGCGTCCTGGTGGCGAAGGCCTTCCACGATTAGGCCGGCAGTATTGCCGTAACCGGTGTCCAGTGGAAAAAAAAATCAAAAGAAGAATCAAGGGGGGGGAGAGCAAATCCGCTTGAGGAGAAGGGCACCTTGGGGAGAAGGATTTTCTCACTGATCGAAAGAGGAGGAATTCGCCGACGCCGGAACTATAAGAGAGGCGGGGGGAAGGAAGGGGGGAATCGGAAACATCTCAGAGCCTAAACCTTGATCTGTTGGGAAAAGACTGGAGATCGTAAGGAGAGGGGGCGTTAAAGGTAAAACACTTTGAAGGGAGGGGGGAGGCCTCCGGTCTTTAAACGCCAGAAGGTGAAATCCTGAAGCCTGTGGGGGATTAAGGACGGTCAAAAAGTAGAAAGAGAGCTGTCAGGAAGAGTCGTCTCGAACTTCTCCAATCCAAAAGAAGGATTACTCTAAATGAAGAAAGGGAGCGGAATCAAAGGCTCGGGAGAAGAGGAAGGAACGGTTCCAGGGGGGGCTCGGACAAGTCTCGGCCTCAAGCCTAGCCGCTCGAAAAGAAAAATCTCACCGAGGGGCGTTCTCCAGACCGCATCTCCGGACGGCTTCGCTCTTGCGCGCTCTTGGGAACCCGGAACCCGAGAAAATACAACTTTGAGGGCCAAGCTGATCAGGGGGAAGAGGACTCGATCGACAAACAAGCAAAGGACTCTAGGGGTTTCGGGCATGGCTTCTCCAGAGTCGGGGAAAAGAGGGGAGTGATTGAAACAGGGTTCAGAAAAAAGGGTAACCCTGGGGGGTTCACACCCGAAGAAAGAAGGAGGTAGCCGAGGGTTCCACGATACGAAAAAATCTAGGAAAAAAAAAGTCTCCTAAGAGCAAGCTTTCAAATCGCGCTGAGGGGCTTCGATCTATATCACTTCAAAAAGGAAAACTTCATGGAGGGTACTGGTGGACTCCCTCGAAAAGTCCTTAAAAGAGGGAAGGTTTTCATCAGCGAACCATTCTGAAATGTGAAATAAGAGGGTTCGGTGGGGGGACTGGAAGGCACTAAGGAGAGTGAGACCATGTTGGGGAGGTACAGGGAAAGATAAAACTGTCGAGTAGCCAAAAAAGGACATTCGCATCTTCGATCACGGTTAATCTGGATAGGAAAACTGAAAAACGATCTGCTGGCGAATTTGTCTGCATCAAAGAGGGGGGGGAATAAAGGGCGGGGGGCTTTCACGGGGCCAAGAACCGATCGGTTCGTCCAGAAATTTTCTCTCGGTCTCATGCGGAAGTGGGGGAGGGAACATAACGTGTGGGTGGGATGGCGGTGTCGCAACTGAGGAAATAGAAAAAATCCGATTCGCGAAATCGGGGAGAAGGACTGTCGTAATGAGTGAGACAAGCCTATTCGGTGACGTGGCAGGCCGAGCGGACACCCCAAGAAGTGAAAAAAAGGGGGTACGAAAGCCAAAGGAAGAATACGCAAAGAAGAGCGGTAGGGAACCAGTCGGTCGCGCTGGTGCATCCCCGTCCAGGGAAAATCAAAGGGAAAAAGGGGGGAAGAGGGCCAGAGGAACCCGATGAGGTCTAGGAGAAAGTTTTGGCGAGTACCACATGTCTGGGCTACCGGACCCAAAAAAAAAGATTTCAAGAAATCATCGCGGGGGCTTGGGGAAAAAAGCGAAAAAAGGGGAAAAGCCGCAGATTATCCTCGGCTGGCGCCTCATGATACCAGGAAAAAAAAGGAAAAAAAGGAAAATTCTAATTTGTCTAAAAGGAAATAGAGACATCTTCGGGAACTCTCAGTTAGAGGCGTCCTATGGTGCTCCAAATGCACTCTCCTCCTAGAGGAAACCGCTGATCCTGCAGGTTAACCTCTACCGTAGCAGAGGTTTCAAGAGCCAATTGGGGGTGGAGATCCGTGCCTTCCGAGGGGAAATGTCCACCAAAAACCGTTACAAGATGGGGAAGGGTTCAAAAAAGTGGTGGGTTGTAGAAAGATTTTAGGGGAGCATGCGCCACATCCGCTCAAAAAATCAGCAACTCTAAAAAAGGACTGAAAGGGAATAAGTAATGCGGAAGGATCTTGAAAAGGGGGGAATTTTCTCATTTCCCTTCCCTTCTCACATAACGAGTGAAGAGAGGGGCCTCGGTGTGGGGGGAAAGTCATTCTCTTGCGGGTGTAAATGACGCCTATGATTGACTGAGGGGAAAGAGACAAAGAAAGAATGGTAGAGAAGGGAAAAGCTCTCAAAAAAAAAAGAGATAGAGGGGAAAGAGGGAAGAAATCTCCCAGGTAGGGGGGGGTTGCGCGATGCTTCACAGAACCACAGTAATCCACATGCAAAAAAACAAGGAAGGAAACAGAGAACACAAAAAGGCATCGGAAAATTAAAGGAGATAAGAAGTTTTCTCAGGTGGGGGGGCTAATTTCATAATTTCCGTGCCTGTCCCTATGCCAATCAGCAGGGGGGGAAAGAGAGGGGGATCGGAGAGGCTCAATACCAAGGTCGAACCCAAAAACTCACTCCATTTCCAAATGCAACAGAATTGAGGGGGTCTATTCCATGAGCGAGGTTTTGGGGGGAGAAAGGAAGGGGGCAATTCCGGAGTCGCGCACCAGGGCTGATTTCGCCTTAAAAAGGCGAGGGTGCGCTTAAGGGGACATGGAATCTGTCGAATTCATTGGAGAACGCATCTCTACGAAGTTGAAAACTCCGCCCAGTATAGTGCACGCACTGACTATGCTCGAAGGGTCATAAAAGATAAGGAGAGAATCAAATTAAGTCCCAGACCGGGAAAGTCGGAGAACTTTTTCTGGGGCGGAAACCTCCGGCAGAGATTCCCTGTTATAGGGGTCGGTGGGGGCGAGGGAGCTCGGAGGGTTTTAATAGACTGGGCGAGGAGCCTCGACCAGGGATGTTCTAGCATTCCGATTATGCAAATGCGGGAACCACCGCCGGCCCATGGCACCCTGTGGGATTTTGACGGGGCGTGGCGGAGAAGGGGCCTGTAGCGATCGCATGAGAAGAAACAAAGGTGGACCCGCTCGCCGGCAAAGTCACTATAGTTATCGTCTAAAGGAAGAACGCACAGCTCGAAAAGGGAAGGAACAGCAAAGGATAGAGAAAGTACAGAGGCCAGAGCCATACAAAAAACGGCCATGCCTCGCCAACGCAAATGCGGCCGAGGGGGAAAGGAACTTGAGAACAGAGGGTAGACAGAAACCGCAGGTATCTAGTCGATTTTTATTCAGAAAGAATTACAAAAAGAAGTAGGGGGAAAGAAGAGAAGCACCGTTGATCAGAAAATGAGCATTATCTATCCTGGGTTGGCTCCCAAGGGGGAGAAAAGAGCGTAAAGAAAATTGGAGAGAGACGATGTTGAGGAGCCAAAAAACGATCATGGCTGAGGAAATTAACATCCCCCTTGGATGCAGAGCTTTGAATAGTGGGAGGTTGAAGATGAAGAAGTAAATCGTAGGGACCGCGGCGGTGGTACAGAGAAGGAGATCGACGCGATAGTCTAGGGATCGATCGCCGGGGGAACGCCAGAGGAGAAGTTGAAGGCTTCGATTCGTCGGCGGTATATGGGCGGAAAGAGGAGGGAAGGAATCTAGAAACCGGCGTAGGATCTTGGGAAGGGTCTTTATAGGGTGCCCGGTGAAGCGGGGGCGCCACAAACTTCGCAAAAAATGGGGTCGGCGAAAAAGCCTGCGTCCGAAGCTTCTACTCCCTGCAACGTCTAACCCCTTCAGAGGACCCGGGGGGAGGTGAGGGGTCTAGAAGGGGGAGAAAAGATCGCGCGAGAAGACCTGCGGAGTGGAAGGGAAAGGGAAAGGTCCTTGATTCCACGATCGAGACCTCAATCCTTACTCTGAATATGAGATTCTTTCGGAAACTAAAGAGTGAGGATTCGAGAATCAGCAATTGACCAGGTTAGGGAAGGAGAATCTTTCGGAGAACCGCGAACCCTTGTAAACCAGTCAGAAGAGGATGAAAGACACGAGAGGGGAAAAGCCGGGGAAAATCCCTTCTTTCGAAGGAAGCCCAGGTAGCGAGACGACAGCTAGTCGAAACTTCGAGGAGGGTCGATAAGTAGGATGGAGAACCTGATCGGGGAACAGAGTCTGGCCGTGGAAAAGGACCTGCTGCCTCAAAAAAAAGTCAATAAAGCTCTCAAACGATAATACATCCTAAAGAGATGAAAAAGGTAATCTCAGGGATCAACAGCTAAGTCGTAGCGATTGATCCTAGAAACTTACCGCTAGAGGAAACGCTTTCCTCAGCTGATATTTCAGGGGATTCGGCGAAAAAACGTCTTAGGAAAGAAACCGCGAAAAAAGGCCCGTCTAGATCTTAGAAAAAAGCCGCTCCGTGTCGCTGCAAAATGCCTTTGTTTTAGGGAACTCCAAAGAGGAACAGAAAGGGGGGACCGAGAAACCTCGAGATGACCAGAAACTCGATAAAGGAAACGACACTATTATCCAGTCATGCAAATCTCTTATCAAAGACCCGCCACCAGGGCCGTCCAAGGGGAAGGGTTTGGAAGAACCTGGGGAAGGCGGGCGTTTGTCCGGCGGGAAAGCCAGCGTTCGACTCGTGCACTGAGGGGGGGGGCACAAGAAGGGCTTCTACAAAGGGGAAAAAAAAAAACCCACCACTGAAAGGCCTGGACCGGGAGGGAAATCGCGACCGAGGAAAAGGGGGAAAGACGCTCTATTCGAACTCTAGCGAAAAACGCGTTCAAAAGCGGAGACTGAGGCGGACAGTGTTGGTCGGCACCAAATACTCAGGACCTAAGGGTTTGCTTCAATTACCTTAAGTTGACATGAAGGCCTTAGCATTTTAAGGGGACAGGGTAAGGTCATAATGGGTGTGGATCCAAGTCTGGGAGGAGGGGGGCAAACGGTCAGTACATGAGGTTAGAGACGAGGCGGGAGAGGGGGAGAGGGAGTAACGAGAGGGGGGGAGAGATGGGGGGACAACGCGGGGAGTGGAGGAGAGTCGGGGGGATACCGATTCAGATGGAGGGGGGTGGGGTATGGGGCAGAGTGGTGTGTGGAGAAAGGGTAAAGAGGGTACTCAGCGGGTGTACGGCGGGTGGGGGGTTGAGGGAGGGGGGAAAGTCAGGCAGAGGAGGGAGGTGAGTCTGGTGGCGTGCGGAGCGGCGAGGGGGTCCGTGGGGGGCCAGGGTGGGCGGCGTAGATTAAGGCGGGAGGGGCTTCTGTCATATGGGGTGGGGGGGAGTGGACGACCCCGACAGAGGTAGGAGAAAGGGTACTGTGGAGGTAACGTAGGCCAGAAGGTTCATGTGGAGCTGGGGAGGTGCGAAATTAGCTGGGGGGGGCTAGGGACGGGGAGACTGAGTAGGGAGGTGGTGGGATAAGAAAAGGAGGTAGACTGGTGGCAACTGTGACTGGTATGGGACAAGCGGTGCGGGGTGGGGGTGGGGAGAGCTATAAGGGGGGGGGGGAACTGATGGGGGTACAAGGGAGGTCAGGGGTGTCAGGAAAATGATATGAAGGGGGAATAATGGACAGGGTGGAGCAAGTGAGGGGTGAATCGTGGAGAGAACCATGACGGATGCGGAGCTAATGTAGGGCAAGGGATATTTGCGGAGAAGAGGATCCTGAGAGCAACAAGGGTGAGCCCGGGGAGGGGAAAACGAGAGGGGTTGACGGGCAGTGCGAGGAGGGGGCTGGGTAATGGTGGCGCGGTCAGTACATAAGGGGGGAGGTAGCTTGTAGAAGGAGGGGCAGTAACTTAGGATCGGATGAACAACGATGGGTGTAGGAGTGGGGAGATCGAGGCAAATGTCTAAGTGGCTGGTTTAAAGGGGGGTGAGGCGTAGCGGGGGGAGAGGGAGGGAGGGGAGTCGGGCAGATTAATAGACGAGATCAAGCACAAGGACCTTGGAGGGGAATTCCGTGAAAAGAAAAGACCCTTCTCGGGCGAAAATCGTGAATGGTCTTTGTGATTATTTGGCACTTTTTTGGGAGGATGATTGTGTCAAGAAAACACCTTTAAAAGGGATTAAAAGCATTTAGCCGAAAAGCCGGGGGGTCATTACCTTAAATCTACTCTAACCCCCGCCCAAAAAAATGGATTTCAAAGAGAAAAGAAGAACGTCTCAAATAAGGATTTAGAGAGGGAGGGCCCGTCTTTTCAACCTTTCTCGTCCATGCTCTTGGGGTGACTCTAATCAAGTAATGGGGGGGTAAAGGGGCTATAAAAAAACGGGTCAATGCTTCTTCAGATAAGAAAGAATCTCCAGGGATCAGATTGGGAGGAGGTTATAAACTCAAAGGTCCGAAGGAAAAAATCTTGAAGGAATGCCCCCTTGCCGAGGACAAAGGAAACTCCTGCGTGCTTTGCTCGGGAGATCTCTAGATTCAAGCAAAAGAAGAGAGCTGAACGACTAGGGGGGGGAGCTTCTCGATCGGGAAAAAGGGAACCATGGGGGACGTCTTGCCGAAACGTGTTAAGGGGCTGCCACGCTTTAACAACAGGGGGAAAAACCCGATTATCAGCCCTACCGGGGAATCCAGTGGTCGATGGGGGGAAAAAAGACCCTTCCTCTAGAATGATCTCGCCGAGTCATTCCTATTTCAATCGGGGAGGGTCTAATGTTACGGGAGGGTCGGATCGGGGGAATTATCGGGGGGAACGCCGAGGAAGACCTATCTGAAGTCGATTTTCCTCAGGGGAAAGAAAATGCTTGCCTGCTGAGGTCTATGCGCAGGAAAACATATGAAAAGAAGGGGGCAGAAAAAAAGGGAAAGAATCGGGTCTGACCAGGGGGTGAGGTACAAGTTCCGATATCTTCATTCATGAGGAGGGACTCCACCAAAGTCTAGAGCAAAAGACATGAAGAAAATAGAGAGTCCTAAGTATTTCACCCGGAGAGGATTCCATGTCGTCCAGAGGAGAGGGAAAGTCGGGTTTCTGGGGATTCTTTTAAAATACCGATATGAGAACCATCTAGAAAAAAAAAAAGGACTCTACTCAAAGAAAAGAAATTTGGAATGGGGGGGGAGCGGAACGTGGTGTTATTGATGGTCTCTTTCGCTTATCCAGCAAAACCCTCTATAAAAAAAAGGGATCCGGGGAAAAGAAAAAAGAAAAAATTATTGATAGCTCAGCTAAGTGACTTTCCGGCTAGCAGAAGCAAAACCTGCCCATCCTTTTCGGGGGAAAGTGACCGCCGAGAAAAACGCAGCCCGCAGACAAAGGGGGGGGGCGGTATGGGAAAAGGAAAAAGTCGGGCGGGGGAGATCAGGTGGCGGCCAGGAAAAATCAAGGCTGAAGGACTTCCTTTCGAACCATGATGTACTATTCTCCATGGGCGACTGTCCCAAAGCGAGGGAACGCAGAAAAACATCGGTTGGAGATCTACCGGGCTGGGCGCAAAAACGTGATGAAAAGGAAACAATGATCCGCTGGCGGAGCAAGGAAACTTTCAAGGTGCAGGAGAGCAAGACCTATATTGTCGCAAAAGCATCGTAGGGCAGAAAAAAAGGAATCGGGGCGCGGACCTGTCTAAGAAACCGGGGGGGGACCTGATCTCCTACTAAGGGGAGCTACAGAACAGGTTTAAAAAAAGAAAACAATTGAGCCTAAGGCCTGACATCGATTCATCGCCAAACAGTTAACAATCGAAAGATTTATCGGACAATCAGGAAAATGGGCAAGTTGGTTGGGGGAGGGATGTCTCGTGGGGCCAGGTCTCAATGGGAGGTGAGGGCGCCGACAACAGCAAGCCAGGCAACAACGTGGGAGGGGGAGCACCTTGAGGCGATTTTGGTATATGGACAAGAGAGTAAGGTCTTTTAACGTGGGGGAACTATAGACACGGGAAGGCGGTGTATCGTGGGGGGGAGGGGGGGGGAGGGGGGAGGGGGAGGGGAGAAGGGGGATGGGTGGGATAAAGGTGGAGGTGGTATTCTTCAGGCGCCAAAGAAGGGAGATGGGGGGAGAGGGGTAAGTGCGTGGGATGTCCGCAAGTGAGCGATAGGGAGGCAAGGAAGGGTGGTGGTGGGGGGGATGGGGAGGGGGGGAAAGTAGGGGAGAGATGGATAAAAGTAGAGGAAAGAGCAGGGAAGGAGATTGAGCAATCTCCAGGGAAGAAGGGAAAGGTATACCTCAGCCCGGCTCTGGTGTTTTGACGGTGGCAGAGCGGCGGGTGTTCATTTCATAAAAGGACTGGGGAGATCAGAGCGGAAACCTTATAACTGGAGATCAGATCGAGTGTCAAGGG
>Ga0179593_1656375_pt1 | contig 10889 bp, 12 predicted proteins | sample CZODoug2_1_08_16_FD_185931 | JGI IMG/M metagenome (GOLD analysis project Ga0179593, IMG submission 185931) | Vadose zone soil fungal communities from Angelo Coast Range Reserve, California, USA - CZODoug2_1_08_16fungal (PacBio error correction) | ecosystem: Environmental > Terrestrial > Soil >...
GTCACGACAAAAAAGGACCCACGGCTGGATCGGGCGAAAAGCGGGGATCGTAGACTGGAGCTAAAAGGCCAAAACAAAGAAAACCAAGTACCTAAAAAACCAAAAACAAAACAAACCAGACCCGAAATATGGCAAGAGGCGATTAGGGCCGCTCGCACTGGGGGGGGGCTCTCGAAATTATGAGAAATGCCAACGATAAAACAAACGTCCCGGTGGACGATCGGAAACTTCGTCTCGGTCGCAAGAGAAGGACTAGGGTGGAAAAATGTTATCGAGAGTCGTTTGTTGATAAACATTCAAGGAAATAAAAGAAACTTGATGCATTCACGGGGAGCAGGGAAGAAGAGGGACGCTAGCAATTGGAGACATCATCGACTTAGTGCAAAAACTTCTTGCTTCAGCTACTCCGCGAAGGAAAGTTGATACGCAAGAGTATTCCAAAAAGATGAGGGAAACCAAAGTCTTACTTTTTGGAGGAGAACGTCATGATGAAAGAGAAAGGCAAACAGGAAGTGGCTCTAAGCAAAAAAAGGGGCATCGGGGGGGAAAGGGGCGGAAAAAAACGACCTCTAATAAAATCGGGAATTTGAAAATCCAAGTAAATCATAATCACCAGGGGAAAGTCGAGTTGAAGGTTTGAGGGAAAAAAAGCTGCACGCAGGCAAAAAGGGGAAGGAAACCCACGCTACAGGGAAAAGGTTCTGAGAGACTCCATTCCTCAAGGGAGAGAAATGGTCGACAATCTGTCCTTTCTGCGTCTGCGACCATATCTTGGGCCATGCAAACGACTGAGGGGAACTATCTCGGAGGAAAAGGGAAGGATCATTAGTGCAAAAACTCAGCGCCAAGGCGAAAGAAGAAGTTATTTCGGGAAGGGGTAAAAGCAACGTAACAGACCCCGCGAAAAGAATAGAGTCGAAAGGGAAAAGCTTCTCGGAGCGATTCTTTGGAACAAAAAGGGGAGTCAATGCTGGAAGAAAAAGCTGCAAATATCAGGGGGGGGAAAGAAAATAAAGAATCCGAACGGCAGAGGGGAGTTGCGTTGGAAAAAGGCGATAGAGGGGTTAAAACGGAAACCTTAAAAGACGCAACCCCCAGGAAGAGGCATAATGAATGGAATCACGCAAGGGGCGAGTAAGGAGGGGAAACGAAAAATTAAAGGTGTCACGGGGAATGAGTCATTTGGTAGGAGTTGGGATTTGGCAAAATTCAAGAACAAATAGGCGGGGGTGCCGGGGGACTACCTGGGAAAGATGGGATCAGCGGGAAAGGCTCGGCGGTGTGAGGGAGCGTGGGAAAAAAGCTTGGGGAGGAAGGGGGTCGGCCAGGGTAGGAAAAGTCGCTTTGGCGGGGAAGGATTGGCGAGCTAGGGAAACTGCGCGGGAAGGCAGGTCGCGGCAAGGGGGGGGGGGGGGTGGGTGGAAAGTAACTGGGGATGATCGGTTGGGAGAAGGCTATAACTGGGGGGGTCGATATCTTAAAATGGTTTTTTCATGGAAGGGTTGAAACTGAAAATGCACCTGCTAGGAAAGTGGGTTTCAGTGGAAAGGGTGCGGACGTCAGGGAGCGCTGTTCGGAGGAGAAATCGGGAGGAAGAGCTGTGATGGGGTCAGCTGTAGGGAAAAGGGCTCAGGGGGGACGGGGTTGTCGAAAGAACAGGACGTTTAGGGAGGGGTGAGAGGTTGGGAAGACCTTTCTCATAGGACGGAAGAGGAAGGGGGGGGTACACAGGGGTGGGGTGTTTTGGGGGGGCACTAAGGGGTATGGGGGGGGAACGGTGGTCTTATATTGAAAGGAAAAGTAATACAGGCAGGCTTCCAAAGGGGCCAGGATCGACCCGAGAGCGAAGTAAGGGGAAAGGGACAAGAAGAGGGAGGTGCCGGAGCAGAAAAGGGTCATTGGATACATTACGTCTAGCCGTGAAACAGGTATTAGGCTCGATTCACAAAAAGGGAAAGGGGAAAGCATAGGGGCTGAAGTGAGGGGGACGGGGCATCCGCTTGACGGGGGAAGGAAAATACAAAACAAGAGGTTGGTTCCGAGGGTTTGAAAAAGGGAATTTAATAAGGGAAGGGGCTGATTTTCTGGAGGACGATCAGGTTTAAAGGGTTGAAACTCAAAAAGGGTGAACGTCCTATCTGCTGGGGAGAGAGCTAAGGGGGACTTGGGAAAAGGGGAGAACCTTTGAGATTGCTGCTAAGGAAACCATTTTTGCGTATACCATCTCCGGAGAGGATGGTGGGTGGGGGGGTTATGGCCTAGGAAGGAATGCCAGGTCGAATTGCGGTGGGGGAAAAACCGCTAGATCTAGGAAGGTGGGCGTTCCGAAAAAAAGAGAAGGTCTTGGGATGCCGAGGGTGGTTGAACTTAAATTGATCTAAGGGAGGGGTGGAAGTTGAGGAAAAATTCGCAAAGAAGCGGGGTGTCCGTTGGGGGAAGAAAGGTTTTGTAAGGGATCACCGCCGAGCAGGCTTCCTTTGGGTGAAGTGCCTGTGGAGGGAGGGGGGGTTGTGGTGAGCGTTTTCAGGGCGCACGAAAAAGGGGGGGGGCGTGGGGGAAGGAAAGGTCGGTTTCGCATGAGCAAAAAAAGAAAAAAGGCCGTTAATCAACGCATATCCAAAAAAAAACTCTCTCACAAAAAAAAAAAGAGAGAAAGAAGGAGGAGGGAGGGGGGGCTATGTTTTTGAAGAAAAGTCGCGGGAAACCTTGTCCCTCGTGAATTTTCAGAGTCACTACCATCACTCTAAACGGGAAAACTTCAGCGCAAGATAAACAAACCGAAGAGCCGGCACCGCCTTCCTAACGAAAGGGGAAAAATGGGTGGCCACACAATGCTTTCTTCGGCAGGCTTGGGGAAAAAAAAAAAAGGACGACGAAAGGGTCGTAATCGGACAGAAATGACCACCTTTAACCGAGATCCATCCCGGAGAACTAGAGTTTAGGCCTTCATAAGGAAAATGCCGGATTCAGGGAAGAATAATCGAACCGGTCTAGGGAGGAAGTCAGCCTAAAAAAAAAAGCAAACAAAGGACGCTGGGAAAAAAAACAGGAACTACCGAAAAAACACATCACGCGAAGAAATGGGGGTTGGGATAGGAGGGTAACGTGAGGGAATTCATCATATCTTGGAGTCAAGGGAGCTAACAACAAAAGGAAATAACTCGAGAGAGGTGGGAAGGATTCTGACGGAAAAAAGGCGGAAAGAGGGAAAATACTGCAGAAAAAGGAAAAGGTCTTGCTCAGAGAAAACTAAAGATGAAAAAGTAAAGTCCAATTACCAACAAGAAGAGGAATGATCAGGAAATCTGTCCACCTACGGGCCCATCTCCAATAAAAAGGCGGGGAGGAGCCACGATGGGAGGGGAATAAGGGCGCGGAACATTAATGCCAAAATAGTTAAGGAACGTCGATAAGAGGGCCAAAAAGAGGAAAATTTCTGAAGTCTTTCCACGCAGGGGAAGTCACTTAAACTGGGGGGCCGTTAATAAAAAAATGGCGCCGCAAGGACACCGAGGGAACCAATTGGACCTAGGAATCGCCCAGTTCTAACAGATCAGAGCGGGGGGCTCAGGCCGGTATTTGGCAAGCCGCTCCCGAAGGGACTAGGAGGAGGGGTACAATGCGTATTGGAGAGCTCGAGAGAAGAGCCCTGGAAACAAAGACTCGTTAAGTAACTGATAATCGACTTCTAGTACATCTCATTGGGGGTGGAATCTGCTTAAAAGTGAGGAGAACATCTGAAGGGGGAACCTAGGAGAGCTGGCAACTGCCCTCTCTTCAATAGATCGAACAGGGTGTCTCAGGGGAGCACTCCAGACCTCTTTTAGAAGCGCGAAAGGACGCCATCAAAGCCGAAATGAAGCGTTGGAAAGTATGCAGGAAAAAAAAAAGTATCGGGGAATGTAGTCCACTTATGAACGGAAACACGCAGGAGAACCTTATGAGACTCGCTGCGGGGGAATAAATACGGCCAATCTGGGGAGCCATAGCGAAGTAAAGCGAAATGGTGCCGACCTTGAAGGGTCAACATAGCGGGAAAAAAAAAAAAGGGCGGGATGATCGAAAAACGCTTATTGAATGGGCAATCGTCTCACCATGTGGCGTTAAAAACTCGGGGAAAGTCGAAGATGTTCAAAAGGGACGCTAGTCCTCAAGGGACCGAGGAAAAATAAATCGGGGGGAAGCTCTTTGCAGGGGGGTTGTGGGGGGGGGGGGTAGGAACATTCGACAGCGCCAGGGAGACTTAAAGAGGAAAAAAAAAGGGAGATCATGGCGAGTTGGGGACCGGGTCGGTCGAAAAGAAAATAGAGAGGGGCTCTTCTAAAAAAACGGGCCACGGCAATTTCCATGGTGCGAAGAGTATTTTAGGACGCGATCAAAGTTTTGCGGGCCACTGATCGTGTCGAAGAGGGATTGGAACGTGTGGCACGCTCGCTGCCGAGTTGGTCAATAAACGTAGGGAAGAAACATTTCCGATGGGCGTAAGACGGGAGATGGGGGGTTTAGAGGTTGCGCTGCAAAAACGCTGCACATTAAAGTCTTACAGGTGCAGAGGGGGTAGAAGGTTGACTTACTTCGCGAAAGGATGGAAAAGAGCAGAGGACAGCTAATTCAGAAAAATGTAGTTTTGCCGGGCAAAATTAATAGGCGGCCAGAGAAAGATGAGGGGGCCTCTTTCTTGGAATTAAAAGCTCGGGGAAGGGGCATTCTAGGGGGATGCAGACGGCTGGTCGGGAGAAAAAAGGGTTCTCAAACAGCTTTTAAGGGTGCGACGGGGGATAAAGGCCAAAAAATAAGGGCCCTCGGAGGTGGGGGTGCGACGGATGCGGAAAAGGATTGTCGCAAAAAGGGAGGAAAAACTGTCTTTCTCGTCTGTACGGATTGTGAATAAAACTGGAGGGGGGAGATTCGAACTGAAATGTCCGGGGCTTGGCCCGGCGAACGTTCTCTGCAAAGGAATGAGGGCTATGTAGCATCTGATCGTATTTGGGAGGAGGTTAGAATTAAAGAGGGTCGGAGGGGGGGGTATACGCTATAGTTGGGGGGGGGACGCCGATGTGAAAGGCTGGCTTAGGGAAAAACCGCAACGATCAGAACTCAGGGGGAGGGTGCATTTGGGGGTTCTGTCGGGCGAATCCGACGTTCCTTGAAAGAACTTTAAAGATGTTGGGGGATGTTTAATGACGAAAATAGGGTCTTCGTTGGCAAAGGGGCCGCTGCGAAGTAACAGAGAGCGGAAAAAAATGAAGACGGGGACGGCGTAGGGTGTTAGCAGGGTGGCAACTAGGGTGGGGAAAAAGCATGAACGCGGCCGGAAAAAGGAATTGGCTCGTGCGAAAGGGGGGTAGCCTTACTCTGAGCCACTGAACCAGGTCAGACAGGGGTGTGAATCTGACGCAGATAAAGCAAAAAAACGGAAGAAAAGAGAGGGGTCAGTTTATTCATCCAGGACTGCGAAATCTTAAAAGGAGAGGGGTCAGTTAGCTAAAGGGAGCCGAGAAGACCCAACATGATCTCGCGAGGGATCTGACGGGAGGGCGCATCCAACCTTAGAAAAAACAACGCTGAAAGCAGGGCCGGACGCGTAATAGCCAGGAAGAAAAGGTATTGGCGGGGTGGGCAAAGAAAAAAGATAGGGCGTAAACTCCAAAGAATATCCCGTCGAAGTCATGGATAGACAGAAATAGGAGACGCGCAATAAAGGGGGGAAAAAAACAGCAGCGTGGAAAAAACTGGAGGACATTAAAGAAAAGGTGCAGGTAGTTCCTCTACTGAAATGGGTTAAACGCAGAGAAAAAAATCTTATTTAAAAAAAGGATGCTGAAAGAATTTGGAGGAACATTATTATAGGAACATCCAATGGCTTGTATCATATATTCACGCGAACGAAAAATCTCATGGAAACAGCGAGGGTCTAGTAAACAGTTTTAGTGATCATAAATAAAGCCCAAGGGAAAAGCAACCCACAATGCATGAAGGAGGGTTTTAAGTGGTCGCAAGGCTATAAAATTCTTTGAGAAAAGAGCGAAGTAATATTATGGGATGTGTGTGGCATTGGAAAGAAAGAAGACCCTATAAGGGAATAGTAATCTCAAGAAAAAAAAGATCATGTCTGACGAGCTTTGTCCAAAGGGCAGAAAGCAACAGGCGAAAGCTCGTAAAGATCAGAGAACCACTGCCAAGGAAGAATGGAAGGGAGGGTAGGTAAAAATCCATTTTCAGCTAAAACCCAAGGAAAGGCAAAAAGACAACCTCAAAGGGGGGGAATTCCAGAAGAGCCCAGTTCGTCAAAGGGGAAGCGTAAAGGCGGCGTAGGGAAAAAAGACAATGCCGCAATTGACAAAAAAAAAATCATTGCGCGCGAAAATCTCGGAACTCGTTGAGGTTTGAGTGCGGGGAGATGTACGCGCCAGGCAGGAACAACTAACACACCACACAAAAAAAGCCTGCTGAGGCCGGCGCCATTAAGAAGTTGGGCACTACTGCGGTAGAAAAAGAAGGCAGGGAGTAACTAAAAAAGAAGAATTTTCACTATATGAAAAATGGGGAAAGGGAGGGGGAAAGGCGAGGAGCCGTATTGAAGAAAGGCTACGGGCGTCGGGGAAGGGGACTACCTGGCCGTTGAGAAGGAACAGACGGAAAGGAATAGGTATCTCCTTTTAGAACCGGCGAGCTGTCAGTGAGGCCATTTCGCGGGATTCTGTAGTATTGGGCGAGGGGCGTTGATCTTTTCTTTTGAAATGCTCGTTGGTACTGAGGTTTATACTGGGGAAAAAGAGGGAGATAGTTTTTCCGAGGCAAACGATTTTTGGACACTCATCAGGCGAAGACATGTCCTCTCTGAGGCGGGCTTCTTGGGGTGACTAGGGGGGGGGTTGTCGGCGAGGGAGGGGGGGGGGGGGGGAAAGGGGGGGAGGTATGGGGTCTGTCTGTTGCATCTGGCTTCACAGAGTCAGGAAAAGGAGCTGTGGAAGAAAAAGATGTTCAAGGAAATGGGAGCAGCTTGCAGGTGAAGTTTAGGGGAAAGGGAAAGTCTTTTGGGGAAGAACTTCTAGTCGGAGAGTGAGATTGTTACAAGAGAGGTGGTTGGTGGGGAAAAAAGGGATTGGAAGGTTCCACCGGTTCCCTGGGAGTCCCAAAGGGTGAGGAAATGAGAAGTCTAAAGAAAAAAGTAGCGGGGGAAAACATTGCTGGTGAGGGAAGGTTAATTCGGGGATAAGGCGGTCAAGGGTCTAGGGGCGCTTAAAAGACGCACACATGTAAGGATGTTCTCTGAAAGAAGGAGAGATTAATGACTGGAGAAGGAAAAAGGCGCGAGGGTGAGATCCGGAGGGACGGTGTGTAATGTAGTAGAAGTCATAGGTGACGAAGAGGAGATGAATGTTGGGAGGAAACATTGGAAGCTGTCGGTGTCTGAAAAGAATCATTTTAGGGAGTGGGGGCAAAAGGCCCGTGAAAAAGAGGGGGCGCCATGGTAAAAAGAAGGTTGCTTCGTGGGAAAATAAAGTTTCTGGGAAAAGGGGAAGAAGTTTGACGTCGCGAAAAGAACCAATGGGGGTTGGTGGGAGGGTAGTGGATGGAAAAAGGCGACGAAGGGCCAGGCCGGTGGGGACAAGGATATTCCTGGAGGCGTCCGTAAGGGCGGGGGCGAAAAGGGCCGATGGGGGGACGGAGGGATCGAGATGGGAGGTGATTATCAGGGGGGGGTCCACAGAAAACATTGAGAGAAGAAAAGCCCTAAGGTTGTAAAGATGTTATGGGGGAAAAAAAACTCAGCTTTTCCTGAGGACATGTGTGCCTGTGAAGGAAGGGGGGAAAGGGTGGGGGCAAGGCGCTGTTTGATCGGAAGGAGGATCGAAATCAAGGCCGTTGATCCACGAAGGAAAGGATACACTCATATCTCAGAAAAAGAAATCTCTCTCAAAGTAAAAAAAAGAGATGCTTGCGGCTTTGGCTAGGGAAAGGAGTCACTGGGAAACTTTCTGAACCTGCCCTCGAGGAGGTTCGATCCCTACCAAAAAAAACCATTTCGGAATTCACCGTGAACAAAAAAAAGAAGGCAATCCTTGCACGAAGGAAAGCGGCGGGGGGGGGGACCCTAGACAGTTACAAACCTGAGGGGAGAACCGCAGCGGGAAACGCAGGGGGGGGGTCTGTGTAAAAAAAAGATTAAGAAACCCCACCTGGGATAGCTCTTCGAAGAGAAGTACAGTCCAAAAATTTGTCGCAAGAGTTCTGCCGGGGAAGCAACAGGAATCGCAGGAAGGAGGTCTCCTAGAACCGTCAAGGGCTAATCGCGGCAGCAGGCGCTATAAAAGACAAAAAAAAAAAGGACTATGGGGATTGGAAGCTGCGCGTCAAAAAGGCAGCAGTTAAGGCGTCGGGGCGCATTAGAGGAAAAACTACAATCAAGAAAAAACGATAATAGGATAGAAGGAAGGGCCGCTCTGGAAAGAAGTTCGGAGGGGTCCACGTCAATACGAAATAAACGCTTATTAGGGACGTTAGCGCAGTAGACAATGAGCGTCATGTGAACTGTGCTGAAAAGACATCTCCAATTACCCATAAGAGTCAGATCTGATGAATCATACAAAGAAGATGCAAAACATTTCAGATAACCCGCCTTTAAAGGGAGCCGTCGGAGTTGTTGAAAGACGTCCAGAATGGAATGTGAAAGAAAAAAGGGGGAAATCGACTTGGAACACAAAGAAAGGGTAGGCCAATGCTGGCCCACCTTAACGCACCTTTCAATCTATCAGAGGTTGGGGCCGGTAATGGCGAGTTTTAGGAAAGAACGAGGGGGAAGAACCCAGGTTGTTGGGAAAGAGGGAAGAAGAGTGTATGGAGGAAGTCAACGTTCAAAAACGCGTATGAACCGAAAACGCAAAAAGAGGTGTAAAAAGAAAGGGACTCCACTAAAAGAGCAGAAGCTTAGCCGAGAGGGGAGGGCACAACATGCAAGAGAATCTTAAAAGCGTCAACTACTGCCTTCGCGTCGCAAGTGTAGGGAAGGAAAGCGGGAGGCCAGAAGGGGAAGACAAAAAGGGGGAAGAAAGATGCATCAGAGAAAAACAGGGGGTGCTCGTAAGTAACACTTATAGAGAGGGAAACAAGGAAAAGGGGCCGCCATGCAAAGAGACGCGCTCTGCTGTTTGGGAAAGTCAGACGAATTTTGCTCTAAAGACGAGACTTTATAAGAAGCTCGACCTGATGACTTCTGGGGGAGAGGCCTACTGGCTCTCGCAACTCGCCATATAACCAACCAGACCTCCGGGGGGGGCGAAGCCCTTGGGGGCCGTCACCTGACCCATGTTTCATAAAGCACCATCAAAAGGATTGTCTAAAAAGGGGGAATCGGGGAATACAAAGGAGAAGCAACGCGAAAAAACGAGTAGTAAAAAAGGGGCATGTTGAAAAGTAGCGACAAGTTCAAAGAGACGAGAGAAGACATCAATCGGGATCTACCACGGGTTAAGAACTAGAAGGGAGGGTTGGTTTCTTTTAGTAAAAAGAAGGAGTCGTCCGTGAACGCTTCTCCGGAGATCATGGCGCTGGAGGTTCAAGGCGTGGGAACTCTATCGCAGAGCGTAAACCAGGAATCAAAAAGGGGGATTGGGGGGAATGGGGATCGAATCAAAAATGCTTTTGGGGGGATTCTTCTCATGGGAGTAAACACGGGGGTTCAACCTGCGCTGCAGGAGTGGGAGTAAAGGGCGGGGGGAGGGGGGGGAACCATTCTGAAGGGGCGGAACCGGGAGGGGGGGGGACTTACCCGACAAAATTCGAATCGGGTGGGCTTCTCTTGGTAAGGGGATCTGCTCGGCTTAAAGGGATTCTTAAAGCCTCGACTAGGGAGTGCTGACTTTTTCAAAAGAGGGGCGTGGAACTCCGTTAGGTCCAGACGCGGGTAAAGCTTTCGAAGGCTCTTCTGACTGCTCGAAGGGGGAGCGATGATGCGAGTGATGGACTGGTGAAAGATTGTTTCAGAAATCTTTTGTTGCGAAAAAAACGGGAAAACTGACAAAATGTAAGGGGTGTCGGGGGGAGGCAGGGGGGCGTGCTATAATAAAAAGGCTTTTCTGCAGGGCGGAGTGCGCCGGGAAGATCGAGGAGAAGCTAGCACCTTGCCGCCAATTGGAACGTTTTCTAAAAGGGGTCTCTATCCTCTGCGGTCAGTTTCAGGCTGGTGAATATCACTACGATTGTGCCATGAGAGCATTACAAAATTGCAAAAAGGGGGTGCTTGGGGGCGAGTCGGGGTCATTCCACCCATCCTTATCTGAACTTAACTGGGGTCGGTTTAAAACCCGGTGTCACGTCTAAGGTCACTCGTGGCTGCCGGTAGGAGTCGGGGGGGATTTATGTTTCCTTGGATAGACTCGTGCGGTGAAAAAAGGCTCGGAAAAGGACGCCGCTCTTCGAATCTCACTAGGACCTCGGGGGTGGGAGGGCTTTGGCAAAAAGCTAATTAGGGGAAAAGAGGAGCAAGACAGGCACAGGGACTTTCTCGAGGCAAGGGGTATTCTCAAGGAATGGCGCGTAGCATGAAGGAGAGGGAGGGTGGCAACTCCGCCAAGGTGAGGTGTAACGACGTACTTTGTTGAGGCATCAAGAAACAACAAAACAGGAGGAGGAAGGGACTAGTATAGAGAAGGTAAGATTCATAACGACTGTAAAGCGTATGGAGCCAAAGGATTTCTAGACTTCCAAGGGGAGGTCCGTAGAATACACAGGCCAGATGAAGACGGGCTACTCGTCGCTAAAAGGTTAACAGAAAAGTCTTCTCGATTGCCAAACAAGGAAGCGGAGTCCGGAAATGCCGCAAGTTTATTATCTAGGGGGAAAACAAGAGGGAAGCGTTCACGATAAAAACTAGACGCGAAAAAGAA
>Ga0179593_1723412_pt1 | contig 10889 bp, 14 predicted proteins | sample CZODoug2_1_08_16_FD_185931 | JGI IMG/M metagenome (GOLD analysis project Ga0179593, IMG submission 185931) | Vadose zone soil fungal communities from Angelo Coast Range Reserve, California, USA - CZODoug2_1_08_16fungal (PacBio error correction) | ecosystem: Environmental > Terrestrial > Soil >...
CTCCAGGGGAGGGAAAAATCCGTACTGCCGCTGAAAAGGGGCTTTCTTCCTGTTGACTCAGGCGAGGTTGCCGGAAAAGCCATTCCTACACCGTCTAGAATTCCTATCAGCAGGGACATGAAGGCTGCGACCGATCCCAACAGACGAGAAAAAGAGAGACTCGTGTCTTTTAATATCTATGACGATCACGATTAACAAACGAAGTGAAAGGGGGGGGGGGGGGGGGTGGTGGGGGGGGGGGGGGGGGGGGGGGGGGGGGGGGGGGGGGGGGGGGGGGTAGGTAGGGGAAGTCTAATGAAAAGTAGGGTTCCAGTCAGAGCGCGGCGGCAAACTCAAGAAACTCGAACCAAGGGGAAGAACGCGGCAAGGGGGGTTGGTGAAGCTCAAGATCAGCGGGGTTTCGAGCGGGGAAAGTTAGGATGATCAGTTGGAAGAAAAGGGAACATAATCAAAAAAAAAAAAAGGAAAAAAATACGTTCGGCCTCGGATATGGTTAGCTCTTCGTAAGCTCAGGGAAAGGGAGCTGTTTAGAAAAAAAAAAAATCTAAATCAAAAAGACGATCAGCAACGACGCGTACTCTCAGTCTCCATGGCGAAGGGCCCAGCTTAGAGGTCAGGCACCACGGGGGGAGCCAGAAAGGCAAGGAAGGGAAAGCGTTGAGGGGGGGAAAAGTAAGAGGGGGACCTAAGCGGCCGCGCTCAGTTTCAGAGGGAACATAACTGGGCTATTCTCTACCCTACGTGGCGGGGTGAAGAGGTCAAGGGTTCCGTCTTTCGCTAAACCAGCAGGCCCGTCGCACCGTCATCCTGAGGTGAAATAAGTTTAGAGGCCTTTGGTCTAAGCGCCCACCATCTCAACGATGAGGCACTGGAACTTTTTTGGGGGGAAGTGGAGGCTCCTAGGGAGATGACGCCTCCAAAGACTCGGGGAAGTTAGAAGCGGAGGCTCCCGAATTAGGGCGAGACTCGCGCGCGTGCAGGTCCGTTCTCCCCTCTGTCACAGACGCGATAAATCAGATCGTCCGCAAGGGCAGTTCGGAAAGGGAGAGTCGGTAGTAAGGAGAGGGAGGTCTGCTGTCTGCAACCATGAAGGAAGGAAGGGGGGGGGGTATAGGTGAGGTTCCTGAAGGGGATAGAAAACAGGCAGCGGCTTGGCGTCCTGGTTATCACAGGGAGACGTGGCGGGTGGACGGAAAACGTCCATAGAGAAGAAAGAAAGATCCCACAACAAAAGGAAAAGAAAAGAGGAAGTCTCAATAGGTGCTCTGGGTTTTTGAATCAAAACCCGAGAAAGTCAGAGTGATAAACCGGACTCCAAAGCTCCTCAGTTGTCGGAGAACGACGTACAACTCCTAGAGGAAGCCTGGGAAAAAGAAGGGAGCCCAGAGATGAAAAAAAAACGTCCTGAAAGAGGGGGGCTGCTGACCGGTCGACTGTTCCGGAGAGAAGAGGAATCTGGGGGGGAAGAAAAGGAGAGAGACAGACATCAGCCTGGAATCTCTTACGAGGATTAGGAAGAGGCACAGTAAAGGAGGGACTGGCGGGAGACTCCAGGAGAGAGTAATCAATTCTGCAACCCTTGGACAAAAAGAAAAGGAATCCTCAGATGTTTCCAGAGCTGGGAGGAGAGTCTTCCAAAGGAGAAGGCGACCCATTCTTCCTGGGGTTCATTTATATAAGGTTTCTCTCACAGATGAAAGGGGGAAGAAAAGAGTCCAAACGGGGCCACTCGGGGGTGAATCTCAAAAAAAAGTACATTTTCTGTAAGAAAACGGAAGCAGAGGGAATGGGAACTTCTCAAATACTTGGATCCAGCGAAAATCCTCTCCAATAAAACCTGTGGGGGGGAAAAAAAAAAAACCAATTAGGGGAGACCCCACGGTGGGGGCTAAAATGGCATCGGCCGGAATGGAAAACTAAAAAGGGGGAAGTCGCATGAACCGGCAAGGGCGATCGCAGATCGGGTCGAATACCAGATGAGGCCGTCAACAAGCTCCACGAAGGAAAGATACCGAAGGCGCAGACTTGGATCTACCCGACAAAGGCTTGACAAAGAACGGGGAAAAAAGGATATCGAAAAGCCGAGCACTCTCAAGGCACGCAGAATCCCGATAGTGGGGGTCAACCCTGCAGGGATCGGAAGTATTTGTCTCTTCGAGGGCGTCCAGGGGAGGGTTTCCTGGGGGGGTGTCCTCTGTAAAAAAGAAGAAATTGTGGACCGCAGCTGCGAAAAAACCTGGACACCCTATTTCACGGTTCACCCGCAAAAGAGGGCCAGAGATCATCGGGGTCCCGGCCTCCCTTTAGGGGGGGAGAGCGGCGCGTTGATAAACTCACCTGGTCGCAAGTCTCTCCCTGAAGTAATTCTTTCGCTGGGGTTAAGGGAAAATGAAATTACCTCTGATCTGTAAAATGTTGACGAGCGACGGATCGCCTGCGCCGTAAAACTTCCGAGGCATGCGTCATCTTCATAGTTATTGGGTTGACGGAGCGGGAGAGGGCGTCCTGCCCAAGTGTCGTCTTCGCAGGCGGAGGGATTAAGGGGGAGCGTACGTTAGGGAGACTACGGGAGGGAAGGCCGGTTTTTGTCAGACGAAAACGGGCACGCCAGAGCTACTGCGGAAGGGGCAGCCGTAAGCGTGGGAAGGAGAAGAAACTGCCTCCGTCAACAGAGGGGGCTTATTGACTCAGGGAATCGGAAGAGCTCTAGGGGAAAAAAAAACCATGAGGGGTTTCAGCTTCCTCCTTTTATAAAAAAAAGAGGAGAGGGTCTGTCGTCTTCTGGTTCCTAGGTGACTTCTTGGACTTATGAAAAAGTGCGCTCTCTCGAAGGCCTTTGGAAGGGAGAGGCGGGGTTTCGTTTGGACTAACTGTCCAGGAAAAAAGGTTAGGAGAAGAAGGGCTGGAGCTACAAGGAATATTTAGGGAAGTTCTATCTCGGACAAACGCTACATAAGTGACTGGAAAAGAAGAAAATAAAAATTCCCGAGGTGCTGACTTTTTTCATGAATAGGCAAAGTCTCTCATTAGGGAATTGGAATTGGGAGCTAATTACAGGTCAATGCAAGCACGAAATAGGGGTGCTTTTCGTTGCAGCTAAAGAGAGGGAAAGTACATCTAAGTGAAAGGGAAATGGGTGGACGAAGCCTTCTCGATGAAAGGGGGTCGGAAGCTATCGCTCTCCTCGTGAGGAAATCAAGAGGGAAAAAACGACTAGGGCCATGCAGGTAACGCGGAAAGAGCAGTCTTGGGGCTCTTAAAATGCTCAGCTTTCAACCGGGATAACTTGGCAAATGTCTAAGGCGGGTATATACTGAGCATTTTGCCAGATCGAGAGGGAGTGTCGATTCCGGGAAGGGAAAAGCCAGGGAGACCTCTCAAAAACAAAAGGGCCTAGGGGATAGAATGACGAGGCCCGGGTTATCATCAGAAAAAGTCCTGAGTCACAGGGAAGTCAAAAAGGACGTCTTTACCGAAGAATGGGTGGGTGTAGGATTGAAAGAAGGGAAGACATCAGTTGAAGTCAGGAGTTCAGTTGAGCCCGCCGGAAAAATAAGAATTCTCCTCCTTCTTCTGCTAATTAGAGAATAAGATCTAAAGAGCAGAGGGAGTTCAGGGGAAAAATTGGATCAATCAGTTATGAAGGCTTCTGAAAAAAGAGAAAAAGGGGAGGGTAGATGTGGGTGTCTATATTGGGGGTCTGCTGGGCCATCAAAGCGCAAAGTATTGAAAGTTAACGAATGTGCGGGAAACTACCGGGGAAGACCACTTACAGAATCGGGAAAAAAGCCTTTGGCAGATTGTAGGGGATGGACGCTGCAGGTGCTCTCATGGGGAGAGATAGAACAGGAGAAGAAACACGATTAGGCCCCGTCTTCAATACGAAAACCAGTTCGCCCCGCAAACACACTAGAAGAGAGGAAAGGAGGGCAAGGGGGCGGAAAAACCTCTGGTCATACGGAGGGGGAATCCTAGGGCGAAAAGGCACAGGAGTCGGACAAGTACTCTCGCCACGGCCTCCCCGACAAGGACGACAAGAGCTTGCGTAGCGATCGGGGAAAAGGAAAAAAAGGACAGAAGCGGGGAGACAGGCTTCAGGGGACTTTTATTTATCTGGTAAAAGGAAGCGAACGTGTCGGAAGAAGTCGAAAATATATCGAGGGGAGAGGGGGCTCCCGGGGCGTCTGTCGAAAAGGGAGAAAGGGACCCCCAGGCAGTCAACGTCAAGGAGAGACGGGGGGGTGGAGAGCAAGGGCACACCGCTCCGGTCAACTGATGGAGCTAGGCGCGAATGTCGCGCCGGGTTTAAGGAGGAAGGTGGGGGGCCGGGATCCGTTGCGAGGCCACTTCGAATCTAGAGACTGCTAAGGGATCAAAAACCAAGAAGCCCACTCCATCATCAGTCCCGTAAGAAAGGGGGGAGTTGGCCGCGTGAAGATCTATAGCACTGAAGCCGAAAAAACAAGGGCAAAGGAGGGGGAAAACCTATACGAAAGGGCAACGTTGGAATCAATGAATTGTGGGTTCCAGAGAAGAGAGACGAAAGCTACTTTTCAGAGGAATACAGGCCCCACTTTGAATCCGATATATTACGGGGGCCCCATGGGGTAGATCTTGGCTGAGCGGTCTCGGTTCTTCGTTATCCTTTGGGAAAGAGTAAACCTCTTAAGAGGGAAAGCCTTGGCAGGGGGATCAGCGAAGTTTACAGCAATGGAGGGAGTGATCTCTTCTCAATGGGGATTAGACTCTCATGTCGAGCAAAAAAAACGTACGCGAATTCTTCAGGGAGAGTCCAAAAGGAGGCGGGGTCGTTAACACACTTGGTGTTATCCAGTTGAGACGCCGATTCATGAGGCTTTAGTTGGAAATAAAAAGAGGGGAAAACCGAAAAAGGCCGCGCGCCTGGGGGCCGAAATCAGGTGGATATCAGGGATTTTTGCATCTCGGGGCCTGGAACGTGCGCGCCACCGTATAGAAGACATGCCGAGAAAAATTCTAGAAGGGGGCGAAAAGGAGAACTGGTGTTCAATAAAAGCTCTTCAAGGGGGGACGTTCGGCGGGGGGGGGGGGGAGCCTTGCTGTGCCCGGAAAAGGCATCGTCGACTGCGGGACTCGGAGGAAAAATCGGAGAAAGACGTCGCGGTTGCTTTCTGGGAGAAGAATCTGCAAAGAAAAATCTGAGCTATGGCAGAGTGACTAACGTATTCATTGGGGCTATCAGGGGGGGGGCAGTCATCCGGGGAGTCTCTTAGATGCGACCAGCGAGGGGGACCACTTCTGAGGGGTCATTTGCTCGAAAAAAAAGGCGCGGAGGCGGGGGGGTAGAACGTGGATGAAAAGAGGGAGGGGAGTACCATTCCATCTCCAGAGGCGGACAGGCAGAAACAAAAAAAACTTATGTGGAAAACGAGAGAGGGTCCGGAGAGAGGGGGGAGGGAGGAGAACCCGTCACTAAGTGGGGGGAGAACTGCAGTCCAGTCTCGAAGCGTCAGGTGTCAGAAATTAAAAAGGGGGAAAAAGATGATTGGTGGGTACTTCGGGTTCAGGTCAGAGAGCCTCACCTGGACGACGGACTATCTCCATTCCATTGCTGTTCGAAGAGACGCTCCGCTTTTCTCGCTCGTAGTGGAAGAGGCGGAGAACAGAAACAAGAAGAGACGATCCTTGCGTTCGAGAAGAAAGTGACATTCAAAGAGGGGCTGACATCTCAAAGCGCGAATGCCGCAGCGCAAAAAACGGACCATAACGGCCTCCATCTCTTTGCAGATAGGGGAGGAGGGGAAAACGCAGGATTCCCCATTCAGGGGCCGCTATTGAATGGGAGAGCGGTTCTAAAAGGGTCGGAAAATTTACGCTTTGGCAAAACTCTATGAGGCGCACTATCATCTCCAAATCGGGGGAGGTCTTGAAAATTCTCAGAGTGGCTTCGTCAACTACGGTTCCTCGTGAACTGAAGAACATCCGATCGGAGAAGGGGTTGCCAACAACCACGTGGTGCATTAAATACATCTCCTGGGGGGGACTGCGAGGCTGACCCCTCGGTCCTTTATCAGCTCGCAGCGAATTCGAAGAAAATATCTGGTCCGAGGGGGATCGTACAAAAGAACAAACCCCGAAAAGGAAAGGGGGGCTGCGGGATCTACTCAGCCAAGGGGGAACTAAAAGGAACTCCTTAAATGAGCACCCCCTATCACGAGAGCAGTACACCGCGGAAGGAATGGGGGGAACAACCGGAATGAAAAAGTGGGTGCATATTTACACGGTTTCCTCCGGTCCTCCGGAGGAAGCTTCCCAAAGTGAACGGCTCCTTCACTCGCTGGAAGGGTCCAGGGAGAAGGCTTTTCGCCAGGGGTACCTTTCTTTTTACGCCTGGCGATTCTACTGGGAGAGAGATAAGAGTTAAAACCTGCAGCCGGGGGGAGTCTGACTTGGGGGGGGGGAGAGGGGGGGTCTATTGCGGAGAGGGGAACGTCTCCTGTGACCTTAATTATAGAATGACTGGGGGAGGTGCTGTAAAGGATCCTACCAAAAAGAGGCAGGAGTAACAAACGGCGAAACAGGAAATCAGGGTCTTATGATCAGGTGTTCTCCCGGGTGGAACGGGAGGAAAGATAACCTCCACATGTCCAAAGGTTGTCCTGAGGGGGGGGAAGCAAGGGGGGATCCTTTTTTATCGATTGGGTCGCAAGGGGAGAAAGTGTCGAAAAAGGTGTGTACTTTAACAACGGAGAGGGAAAAGGGCTGTAAAAGCGTACTCACAACTGAAATGGTCACAACCGTTTTGGTTGCCTTGAATCGCAAATCGCGGGACCAAGGGAAAGACTCTCTAAGGGTTACACAAGTCAGTGATGCTACTTCAGAGAAATCGGGGTGGTCTCTGGGGAAAATCCTGGAGGAACGGGAGAGGTCCTTTGGGTCAATAAAATGTCCTATGTCTTGTTAGCAATCAAGAGCCGCGCATGCCGGGGAAAAGATCAAACAGGGCAGGGGACCAATTCGCAGGGAGTGGTTGAAAGGCTAACTTCCGTCGGGGTCGTTCGTGACTAAGGAAAAAACGGGTAAGACCTACGGGGCAGTGATACCGGGGGAAAATCGCGACAGCGCCCATCCAAAACCTAACCAATGGAGCTAGGAGCCCTTGCTAAAAATCTCGACGTCTCTAAGTCGTGTCGCTGGGGCCGGGAATACGCATTCACTTACCAGAAAAGAAGGTCGCTGCGCTATTGGTCAAGCAAGAGACCCGCACCACCGAGACAACAATGGCTCGTGTTTTAGCCTGACACTCCTAATTCAAGTGCCAGAAAACCCACTCCGAGGGGGAAGGTACAGAGTGCTCTGCAATAAGTGGAAGCTGCGCAATGGAAGGACGGAAGACAAGGGTGCGACGTGAACCTGCGCTTAAACGGGCGCGGGCACTGTACGTTTAAAAACTCAGAGAGTCTGAAAAAAGTGCTTGGACCAAGATCGTCTGGCTCGGTCGGGCAACTGGCCCTCTCCCTGAGAAACAATCGGTATCAACACAAAACGTTATTATTATTAAGAGATTCGAGGAACCCCCGGGAGCTACCAAAAAAAAAAAAAAATATCGCCTACTAGATGGGAAAAAATTCTTTAGATTCGATCCCAGCAACTTTTAGAGAAAGGTAAATAAGTTAAAAACAATCAAAGGAAGGGCATCGGGGGAATCGGCCCACCTTTCAAGCCTTTACAAAAAAGAAAGTCAGGAACAGCGCTCCGTCTTGCGAAAGATTCGAGCAGTTATAGCGACGAGAAAAATGCTCAGGGAAAAGAGTGGTCGCGGAGGCGAATCTTCTTAAAAGAAAACAGCAAGGGCCGGTGATATGTCAGGGTTGGGATCAAAGACCCAGAAAATAGAACCTGAGCTTGTAGAAAAAAAATAAGTAGCGCCCCCGGACAGGGCCTCGAAGAAGAACGGAAAAGGGGCATAATCACCGAGGGAGAATGGGGAAGGGCGATTATGTAGTCTTCGTTAAGGACTCTCAGTTAATATATAAAACCTCTCCCTACTGACGCGGCTTTGAGAAAAACCCTTCTGAATGAAAACCCGGCCTTAAAATTTTAGAAAAAACAACGCGCGGCACTGCCTGCTAGCTAGTAAGCAAGGAGGGCGAACACTTCATTGACCACATCGATAAGTTCACTAGATTCATCCAGTCTGCCTCCAATTCCTTAAAATAGAAAATATGGGGAGGGGACGGGAGAGGCCTCGAAAAAGGCAAGGGGAAAAAAATCCAGTAGATTGTTGTCATTCTCAGCGTTGTATCCTTATTGAAAAATCTAAGCTCTCATAACGAAGGCTGAGGAAAAAAAAGGAGTCATCTATCTCTTTCGATCAAGAGAAAAGAAAAACGATCTTATAACTACTTGCGAGAACTCATCTCCCCGTACCTGAACTTCTACGTAAGAAAAAAATCACGGGGGTATCGCCGAGACGCGGGGGAAAAAAAACAAGGCCCTAGAAAATCCACTTATGGAAGTGCAGCGGCGACTGGCTTCGTTTTTTTTAAAGGGAACGGGCCTTGGAGGACAATACACCGGCGTCCTTCTAAGGTAATGGAATTCTCAAATGCATCCCAGCGCCCTCAGCAATGCTGCGCCCGGGGGTCTGGAGGGGGACGGGGGGGATAGAGATATTTCCAAAAAAAAAAGAACTGACAACGCAATTATTTGACCCTATCGGAGTCTTCTCCTCATGAAGAAATATGTCATTCAGGCTAAGATCAAAAAAACCAAACTATTAAATCACGCACAAAAAAATGATCAAAAAAAGACCGGGTTGCCCGCGCAAGAAGAGCGGGGGGTCAGCTCGTGCTCAGTGTAAAAAGGCCTGTTAAGATGGGGAATCTGGGAAGCGGCAGCCCGGGCGAGGAGTCATTCAAAGGCTCGTCTGGATATGGCTTGGAAGACCCAAAAACAAACCCCAACAACAACCAAACCCCCACCACCTCTGAGGTTTTGAATCTAAGATCTCTCGGGAAAAGACTGACAAGGGGCGGAAGGACCCTTTCTAAGTAAAAGCGCAAGGCTCAAAGGTGGAACGGTCAGGAGCACTTGTGTATCCTAAAGGGGCCGCGCCGTATTATTAGGGATGTCGTTGAAAAAAAAAAAAATCGCTTCGAACAGGTAAACTCTCATGTTTTTCCTCCACCCCCCGGTCCGGGGGCTCGACTTCTTTTTGCATCGCGGCCCCGGTAAAGGGTAAAACTCTAAAAGGAGGAGACATTACCGCTCATAGAATAATAAGAAGGCCCGAAAAGCCCAGCCATCGTAACACGAGCTTCGGGACTGGAGCGGTTTGTGTGCGCCGTGCGGACTAAAAGAAAGAAAAAAACCCGCCAAGCGAGGATGTCAGGAGGAGTCGTCCCCAAGAAAGAGAAGAAACGTGCTGTCGGGATACAAAAGCCTCTCACAGACGCGATAGAAAAGCAGCCTCGGCGCAGCTTTAACGGGGGGGGGGGGGGGGGGCATGAAAGGGGGTCAGGGGGGGTCAAACGTCGAGGGCGCGTCGATTCGAATTACGGAAAAAAAGGGGGGGGAAAAAGGCATTCAGTTTCTCACCTGCCCGCGGCGCGATGCGCGCGGGGACCGTTGAGACGTGGCCTTTCTTTAGGCACCAACAGCGACATGGAAAAAAAAGTCTCTCAAACAAACACCGAGCCGGCTTAGGGCGCAAGGAAAAAGGAAAATCAAGACCGCACGTCTCCACGCGATCGCCGCGCGTTTTTCGAGAACAATGAGTCCTCAGGGGAAAGAAACGTAGCCATGGGGGGGAAAAGAAATCAAAAGACTGACTTACCCGACTGAACTATAGGCATGCCAATCGGTCGAAGTGCTACAAAGAAAAAAATTAACTTCGAGAGGGGTAAGGTCGAAAAAAGCAGACAGGAGCTCTTCCACGCCCTGGCGGCTAAGCGAGGTCGATCTGGCAGGGCATCTCCACCGAAAATGCGAAAAAACCAAAAAAAAAAAAAAAAAAACCTGGTATCCATAAACCAGAAGAGGGGGCGAGCGGGCTTCGGCCCCTGCATTCTCCCCATTAGGCGAGGAGTGAAGGTTCAAGGCATGTAAGTAAGGGCGAGCACACCGGACCGCCCAAGCTATGCCCCCCAAAAAAAACGGTGCGGAAGAGAAAGCGGAAGGGCGGCTAAGCAAAATTCTCGCGGACGTTTCGGGGGCACGTCAACACGACGGCTGTCAAACTCCATCCCTCTCCTCGGGGCCAATTCAGTATCCACTTGGTGCAATCCCGGAAATCCGTATGTGCAAGGGATTTCAGAAGGACGGAAAGGGAAGGATGGACAGAAGGTGCGCACGCAAGCTCTGAGACAGATCGGCAACTATCCGACGAGCTCAAGAAGGAAAAGCGGGGGTAGGAATGGAACTGGTTCTGTATAAAAACTCAAGGAAGGTAGCCTGCTGAATGCTACCCAAAATCCTGGGGGGGGGGGGGAAAGTCATAGGAAAAAAGAAGATACACTCTGAGGCAAAAGAAAGACCAATCACCACGGCCGAGCCGGTCAGTGGGGCGCGCGATTTCCCTGCGGGAAAAAGGGGAAAATAGGAGGATGTCATCTGTGAAAAAGAGGTCTCATCGAGAAGGAACTTCCTCATAAATATCTTGGAAAAGAAGAAAGGGTGGGAAAAATCTGGGGAGCGTTGAAAAGCTCGCCTTCACGCAACGCGATTTCTGGGCGTAAGGAGAAAAAAAAGGTGGATCGTGTCACGGAAGGACCTTCAAGGGATCTGGAAGAAGAGGGGGAAGCTTTGGCGGAACCGGATCCTTCCAGCCTCATAAGAGTAAGCGCTACATTCGATTAAGAATCGGACTCGTAAAGATCCTGTCAGTGAAAAAGAATCAAGACAAGGGT
>Ga0179593_1277620_pt1 | contig 10888 bp, 13 predicted proteins | sample CZODoug2_1_08_16_FD_185931 | JGI IMG/M metagenome (GOLD analysis project Ga0179593, IMG submission 185931) | Vadose zone soil fungal communities from Angelo Coast Range Reserve, California, USA - CZODoug2_1_08_16fungal (PacBio error correction) | ecosystem: Environmental > Terrestrial > Soil >...
GTGGGGCAAAAGGGGGGAAAAGGATGGCTGGGATCGTGCCCAGCTCCATCATACTTTATAAATCACAAGAGGCATGCCACGCGGATCTCACGTGCAGAATTTTAACAGTTGTCGGCACTGAGAAAAATTCCGGCGGGGGGGGGGTTAGGTGCAATGAGGGTATGGATTGGTTGACAAACAGGGACAGGACCAGGGAATGGTAATGGCCGTCCATTCGAAGGCCATGGTGGAAAAAAAACAGCAGGGGGAAAGGGGCGGGCCAGGTAAATTGGCCTGATGATCTGGATGAAAACGGGGGTGGGACGGACAATTATGGGCCCCTGACAGAACATTAAAAACAAAACTTGCGGAACGGTACTCAAAAAGCAATGGAGCACAGCCATTAGGAGGCAAAAAGCAAAAGGGAAATTAACAAGATCCGGGGCGATAGTGTCCAAGCCACCGGTCAGAATGCAGCCAACGAATGTGCAAGCCAAGACGGGCAGGAAAAAAAACACGTCCACAAACTGCCGTGTGGGAAAGAGAGAAAAAAACCCAGGACCGCATGACAGGGCCTCCGGCCGCCCTCATCATAAAAACCAAAAGGGAACCGGGGATGAAGAAAAAAAACACGCCCCATACGGGACATAAATAAACAGGGGCCGGGCAGCGCAAATCTAAAGGAAACGCGCCTGGAAAAGGGGTAACGGCAAAAAAAAGAAAAGGCACAAAGTCAAATCCGCGGGGGGTCACATCGACAAATTCCCGACAAAGACACTTAAAAAAAAATGGCCCCGGAAACAACAGCGCCAAAGGTTTCATCTAAAGCCAAAACGCGTAAAATGTCACCGGAAAAAAAGAGCGAGGAAAGGGGCCAGTACCACCTCAGTAAACAATAGACGTCAGCTCATCATCAACGAAGGGTGGCCCGTGCGAGGGGTCAAAAAAATAGATAAAACGAACTTCGTCGAAAAAAAAAGGGGGTCATTGAAGCGGACGAAACCCAGTGTATTCCAGGATCGAAAAAATATGCACCCGACCCACAGAAAGACACAAGGGATAAACGTGGAAGTGGATATAGGGGGGGGGGGAACTATCAGGATCTCGCCGGGGGAAGGAAAAAAAGACCAGAAGCTTTAACAGGAGGCACGTTCGGTGTCAACGAAAGTGATCCAATCAAGGTCCGGCCCGGTGAACGTGCAAGGAGGGGAAAGAAAATAAGGGGTTTCCACGGGGTGCCGCCGGTGTGGGAGCTTCGGGACTCACTTGGGCGCATGGAAAAAAACGAACCAAAGGGGCAGGGAGTAAAAGTGAAAAAAAAACGTTCTCCTAAGGTACGACGCAGGCCACGCCACCGCCGGGGGTTCACAAAGGGAACTCCAGCAGTAAAACTCTTGGCCTTGGGGGTCGCCGGGGCCCAGCAAGTAAATGTGTCAAAGGCACCAGTTCACAGGGTAGGCTTGAACGTCAAAATACTGCGTCGTAAGAACCCACGGTCGGCCCGGTGGGCAGGGGGAAAGGGACACACTGGAAGCAGCCGGAATAGGAAAAATGAAAAAAAAAAAAAGGCCAGACGCCACGGGAACCGCGAAAGGTGGCCAAACACAAATAGAGCGGAGGGGGTGGTGCAAGAAAAACGAGAAGTTCACCGCAAACGTTCGGATTAGGTAGAGCAGCAAGAGGGTAGCAAAACCGAATCGTCAAAAGTCGGGAAAAAGGGGTGGAGGAAAAAAAGGTGGCAAATTTGCGAGAAATTAAGGGGACATCGGTTGGAGGATAGGCAACCCCCTTCAGAGTCAACAACAGGGGTAGCCGTCAATATGGGACAATTTCTCAAAAAAGAAAAAAATGAGGTGGGGCATGGCCCCGGGCCAAGAGAAAGACGGTTCCAGGACGTGGCAAGGAACAGTAGGAAAAAGACAAAACAGGGTGAATTTGGGGCAGGAAAGAAAAAAAGGAAAGAGGGATGCCAAATAGGGCGCTCGTCACCAAGAACGGGATGAAAAGAGGAACAGACTCGCAGGTTGGGGAAAAGGGTCAGTCACACTCAGGGGCAAACAAACAGGTCCGTCACGGCCAAAGGGGAAAGGAAGCATAGGGCTCGGCAGCGGCATCAACTGCTACCGGAAAACTAACCAGCAGGCCCGGTATCCAGGAGTAAAAAAAAAAATTCAATGTTCACAAGCCACCCAGGTCAAGGGGGCGATAAGGCACTGGGACAATTGTAAGCAAAGCAACAAACAAAAAACAGCAGAAAAACCGGCCGTCAAGAGCTAAAAACTGGACCACGGGTGGCAAAAAAGGTACAAGGCGGGTAAAACCGCGGCTCCAGTGCCGTGGAACCCCACCCCGAAAGCTGAGGGATCAGACCGCACGCGAAGTGGATTTACCTGCCCCAGAAATTGGGTTCCAAGCCAAAGGGGGAACTCAGGAAAATATACGTGTGGTTGCTCTGGTTGGAACGTAAGGAAGAGATGGGAGTGTGGTGGACCTGGCCGACTTGGGGCGTAGGGTAGGGACCCAAGCAAAAACGAAAGCCCCAAGGAAACAAAAAAAAAAAAAAACTAAAAACAGCCGGGGCGCAATACCGACCAAGGACCGGGGCAACCATCCACGTTTGAGTAATACATAGAGGGGAAAAAAACAAAAAATCGCGGGCCACGTGAGGACCGCAACCAGAATAAAAAAAAGGCAAGAAAAAATATGACTCGGGCACGGTTCTGGGGGGAAGAACGTCCAGTTCAATCCCGAAGACGCAAGAATGCAATGCCCCGAGAAAGAAAGAGTTGCCAAAAACTCGGCCCACGAACAGGGGAAATACACCACTGCCAAAATCTGCCATGATCCCAGGCAGGTGGAAACCGGGGGAAAACTCGGGTTCCACCCTCCATAACCCAGTGGACAGGCCTGGCCACCACCACGGACCAGCACGAAAAAACCAGCAAAGTGTCAGCAGTCCCAGGTAGGATGAAAAAAAGATGAAGGAGATGTGATAACCTCCCACCAGATTCTGGCGTCAAAAGCCCACCCGGAAGACGGTGGAAAAGGGATTACCAAAGAGACAAAAAAGCACCAAATATCCGACGAAATCTTGATGCCGGTGACCAGAGAAAAAAATAAAAAATTGGGAGACGGGCTGGCCCAAAAAAAACTCTCCTCCTAGGGGATAAGAAACGCTGAACGCGAAAAAACAGGGGGGCTGTGTTGCCGTCACGTTCACTATAAAAAAAACAAAAAGAAAACGAGAGGAGGAAAGAAGAGAGAGAGACTCAACGACGGGGGAAAACCTTGAAATGACCGACCGGTGGTATGCGGTGTCAAGGGCCACAGCCGCAAAGGGAAATAGAACCTCGAATTAGCGGGGCCACGACCGCCACGCGCAAGGACGGTGTTTGGGAAGGGAAAATGGCAAGCTGCCGGATGAGGGAAGGGCAAAAAACACACGGGGGTCCGCAAACAGCAACAAAAAAAAACAAAAGGAACCGGGGCCAACGGATGCGAGGCGGGACACCCGCGGTGGGGGAGGTGCCTGTCCCCTAAATACCCTGGGAAAAAAAAAAGGGAAGCCGCCCCGAGGGAAGTGTCGGGTGGCGGCCGGGTGGTGACCGGCCCTGTAAAAGCTTTGGGGAAAAAATGGTGGCCCGGGAAAGAGGCCTGGGGACACAAATAGGAGAAATGGGGGGGAAAGGTGGGAGGGGGGCAGCAAAACTTACAGATCAATTCATTGCTTCGCTTCGGGAGGGGGGGAATTCAATGGAAAAAATCGGCCAAAAAAAAAGACAGGAGGTGGCAAGAAACCAGAACCCGTCTAGGGCTGGGTGAAGGGCGCGCCGAAGGGCATAGGGGCAGGGACGGTCATCGGGCCAAAAATATGGGGGGTGTGGGGAAAGGGGATATTGGACCGAAACACGGGGGGGGAAGTTGACCAATCCGGACTTGCAACCAGGCCACTCCCACTTGATGGGAAAGCGAACGGTTGAGGTACCAGGAAGTGGGCTGGGAAACAGTGAGGGTTGCAGCCTCCCAAGTGCAGAAGTGATAAGGGCAGCAGATATTTAAAAACGGAAAGGGCCAAAGCGCACGTTAAAAACCAAGTAACTGAAACGAGCAAACAACTTTAAGGTGGCACCAACAGGGTGGCAGGGGTCCCCTCACATGCTTAAAAATCTAGCCACCGTATGGACAAAGAAAACATAAAAGGTGCAGACCTGTACCGGCATAACAAGGCCCAACGTGTGGGCCCCATTGCTCCCAAAAAAAAATGAAAGAAAGGGCCGACCATCTGCGGCGGTTCGGTAATGAAGAAGGGGGGTAGGGGGGGAAACACGCAATGACCATAAACAAGGAAGCCTCCCGGGTTTTTGGGGGACAAAACGAATGTACTTTGGGGAATAGGGACTTGGGGAAAAGATACCAGGGGGGGGCCATGGGGGTACACGGTCTCAAATAAAGGCACTAAGTGAAATAATTAGTACAGAGGGGGCCCAGAACCGGGACGGAAAGGGGACCGTCCGCGGCATTGCCGAACGTAGATGACAAAACGAAAAAAAAAGGGTACCGGGAGTTGGTCAGGGTAAAAAAAATGCCGGCTGCGGGGGGGGTACGAAGCTGGAAAAAAAGGAGAGAACTGAAGTGACGACTAGAGGGAGGAATAAAAAAATTGAAAACCATAACGTGGTGTCCCCCGGGAAACAATGGAGCGGGGACGGCGAAACAGGACCGTTCAAAAGAAACGTACAAACGGGGACTGAGGCTCGGTGAACATGGAAAGAGAAAAAAAAAAAAACCAGCCAAAACTGACAGCAGGTCGAAATTTACCGATTCCAAAAGGGATACGACCCGGGTCCCAGTTTAAACAATACAAAAAGAAGGGAGCTTCCATAAGGCCGTGAGGGGGAAAATGTATACAGGATCGGGGACGGGTGAACCTCAAAAAAAGTGCGACTGAGGAAAGGCTGGTGAAAAAAAACCTAAATCCTATCGGTGGCTAAATAAAGGAACCGATAGTACCAAGCGCCGGAATGTGGGGCACTAAAAACAGCGCCAGCCCTGACGGCAATCCTGGGCCTAGAAAAAAAAAACAACAAGTAAAGGCGTATAAAACCTGCCTACAATGGGTCCTCCGACACCGGGGGGTGCATGGGGGAGAGCCGCCTGACCTGGGGGGGTAAAAAACCAAAAGGAGAACAAGGGCCCAAAAAAACGAAATACAAAAGCAGGAGCCTGGGCCTTCCGTGCAAGCTAAAGGGGGCAAAAGGGCCCACCAAAAGTGATACTGAAAGGAGGTAACCGCCTGCGGTATTCCTGTGGGGGAACAAAAATTTAGTACCGACTGTTAAACTGAGAAAAGTGTTCCAATTCAGCAAATAAAGAGTAACAAGGGATGTCCCACTCGAAAAAAGGAAAAAAAAAAAAAAAAAAAAAAAAAGGAAAATACTGTCAGGAACTTACTGGGATCAAACCCTGTTACATGGCTTTCAAAGAAAAAAAAAAAAAAAAAAAGAAATGGTGGACCCCCCCCCCCCGGGGTACAACTTGCCATGGGACACGACACGGGAGGGAAAAAAGTGCTGGCATCCAGTGGGTGAACAGAATCCGGACCCAAATATGTCTGGGGGGGGGGGGGGAAAACATAGAAGCAACCAAGGAGCCCCTAAAACGCTCGCGGAATAAATGGAGGTACAAACAGTACCCACTGGAGAAGGTTTCTACGGACATACTGGTCGGGGGGGGAAAAGGGAAAAACCAGTGGGCATCAACGGAAAAAAAAAAGGGCCAGAAATTATGAAAAGAAACGGACAACAACATTGCCCAGCACACTAAGGAAAAGGGAAACATGGGGGGTTGGACACCGAGAACGGGCCACTAGGTACTAGATAGACAAGATAGGGCCGGTCAAGGGACCGGTTCATCAAGGGAAAGGGCTCCCGATCGTCTTCCGGGGGGAAAAATAGAAACGGGTAGTAACATGCTGAACTGGTTCGAGGCGTTGCGGGAAAGCAGGTAAATCAGTGTGGAAATTTTCGGGTGGACAGGGAGCCGGCAGAGGGTGTAAAAAGGCTTATTATAAAAAAGGGTAAACGGCCAGGGAAAAAGTGTTGGACTAGGCAAAAAAAAACAAAAAAAAGAAGAGCGTGTCCTTTATTGAAAGAAAAAAAAGGGAACAGGCCCGAGCGGCGACGAAAAGGGGAGAGGGTGAACGCCGGGCAAATGCCTTCAAAGACCAAAGCTGGATAGGGATCGAACGGTAAGTGGAAATGTCGCTCGGGGCAACTGTCTGATCGCCTTCACTGTAGGTCTATTGGGCGGAAAACCGAGCCCCCCCAGTCAACTTATAGGCAGAGCAGGGGGGTTCACTCGGGGAACTAAGAGGCACAAAGAAAAAGCTGTTAGGTGGGGTCGTGGGTGGTTCTCACGCGATCAAAGAAAAACATGGATCCTTAAAAAAAAAATACAACAAGGGAACAAAACAAGACGTCAGTCAAAAAAAGAGAAGGAAATAATGAAAGAACATGACCACGGAGTAAAAAAATTTGGCCACTGACTCCTCGTTAAAAACAAGGGGCAAAGTGGATATCTACACAGCGACGTGTAAAGACAGCAACGTCAGATTGGGATTAAACATGGAAGACGTAACAGCTATATTATAGGACGGCCCGGGACTTCCGACACGATAGAAGGGGGGGAAAATAAAACGAGGGCGGCATGGAAACTCCCGACCCTGGACATAGCTTCAAGGAGAAAAGTGGATTGTAGAAGAAACGAAACCAAGGGAGTAAGAGTAGAGCACTCCGGCCAAACAAATAAAGATTACTCCTAAAAACAACAACACTGAAAGTATAGAAGAACGGATGTATTAGAAGAGAGATTTGGGGGCAAAGGCATTTTCAAAATCGTGGACTCCCACAAGAGGGGTTAACCGACCATCGGTTCGCACCGCCCATGCGGAGGAGGGAAAGGGAAAAAGAAGTGGGCCGGTGAGGGGGGTGGAAAACCCAAACCTGGCGCAGCCCGTAATGTGCTGGCGTGAAAAGAAGGTTCCTTTCCACCCAGTGGAAGGGGGAAAGTGGCCAGGGCAAAAGAAGGCGGGTGGAGAAAGGGGGAAGGGTAACAACCTCGGAACAGGGGGTTTCCATGTGCAGGCCCCGGTCGAGAAGGGAAACAACACTGTGTGGAGCCCACAGCAGGGCAGGAGGGTCCATGAAACCAGAATCCGTTTTGTACATCCCGGCCGTCAGTAAGAAAAAAAATAGGACCAAAAGGTAAAACGTGGTTGGGATAACTCAGAAAAAAATGAAAAAAGGAGAGTGAAGTTTTTTGGATGCTTCCGGAGAAACAAGACGAAAAAAAGGACCGTACAAATGGAACAGGGGAGAAAAAAGAGGAAGCATCCGTCCACGCCCGAAAGAAAGAGCTGACGCCAGGCACCAAAGAAAAAATGAAAGAACAAAATCACCAGTAAAACTACGGCGCTGACTTGTGTACGGCCAAAGCCGGTCATCATGACCGGAAAAAAGTAAAAAAAAATGTGTACAGACTGCTCCTTGGAAAAAAAAACAAACCTACCTTCAGGTTTTTTGCATGCGACAGAAACAAGCCAGAAAGAACCGGAGGTCACCTACGAATAGAATGACCACGGGCACCCCCCCCAAAACCCAACACATGTACAACTGAGATAGGGACAAGCAGGGGATTAAACCCAGGATTAACAGAAAATAAAGCCGCTCAAGAGTCAGAAGTGACTGGTGGTCCGGGGGGCGCGGGGTCCCAAAAAGGAAAATTCCAGGCGTCGAGACCAATAACAATAATTTTGGGGGCACTGGAGCGACTTTGTTCGACGTGGGGGGGCCCCATGGCCCCCAGCCCAACTACAACGACACAGTCAGGCAGAAAGCCAAATACTGGTGGGGGACCAGTTTGGGCGGGAAAATGTGGGGGTGGGTTCGGGGGGGGTGGGAGGACCTGTGACGGGGAAAGGATGAAAATAAATGAGATGAGGAAGTGCGTGTGTCCACACCACAGGCACGCCCAGCGAGGAAGCTTCGAACAGCAGGTGAACGCCAAAGCCAAGGCGGGGGGAGGGGAAACCCCGGGTAGGGTGAGCGCTTTTGAGGGGGGGGGGCAAATCAAAACGGTGCCGCAGCTGAGTCCCCTAGGGTGCAACCAAACCGTACTTAGACGCTCGGTAACCAGAAAAAACGAGACCGGTAAGCGAAACAAACCATTATACAGGAAAAAGGGTCCACGTACGTGATCGCAGGACCGTGGGAAAAGAACGAATGAATGGGGCGGACAGTGCAAAGAAGCCTTGGTGTCGCATCTAAATCGGGTGAGGGGGGTTCCGTGCACAAGAAAGCTAGATTAAAAACCTCGTGGGACCCGACCAGAGGGCGACCAACGTTCTGCAGGGAAATGTCCCTGGGTCAGGGGGGAAAGGGGCGGCCGCGACGGGGACAGAAATAAGAGCAGGACTACACTGGCACATCATGCCGCACGGACCAACCGGAGCAAAAAGTGTGTGAAAATATGAAGCCATAGTGGTGGTGCCTGCCTTCCAGCAAAAGTCCGAAACGGAGGGGTCAAAAAAAAGGCAAGAAGCGTATGGCCATTGAGAAAAGAAAACGAAACGGGAAATCCTTGCCTTGGTAATAAAAGAAAAAATGCCCCGCTGTCGGTCCGGTCACGGGATACGAAGGGGAGTAAGTGGGTAAAGCGAAACCCCTACGAGGCGGACGGGGGCTGAGGGAAAGCCCGAGCCGTACCGCTTAAGTGCGTGAAACAAGGGGTAAAAAAGCCATCCCGGCACCCATTCAGAAAAAAAGGGTATGGTCTTCAATTGGGTCCACCCAGGGGTGCAGGAATCAAGATGAGTACAAAATCGGCGCAGAGCGACGCCCTATCAAAAGGCAAAGCTCGGGATGAAAAAGTCAGCGAAAAAAGGCAGTAGCGAAAAGGGGGCAACGAAATTTTTTGCTCTTAAGGTTAGCTCCACATCGGGTAAAGTCACGGCGTCTAGCCTGCAGGGAATCCAGGATGCAAAGTAAGGTGTCAATGGACAAATGGGGGTGGGGCAAACAATCGGGCCAACGAACGTGCAGGGAAAACCAATGCTACACCCAGGTCCACAAAAAAAAGAGATAGTACCAGCCTAAAAGAAGGTAAGGATCTGAATAACCAGAGATTGGTAGAGGTACCGCGCCCCCCCCTGACCAAAAGCCATCGGTCCCCCCCTAATTGGATTTGGGCCAAAAGGAAAAAGTTAACACAGATGGCAAGAACTGAGTTGGGAGGCTGTTCACGACAAACGGGACGAACACCGCTATCTGAGAAACCACAAAGACTACAACACGGAGTATAGCTCACCCGCCCGCTATCCAAGTAGTGAAGGGGTGCACCCTGGGAGCAAAATTCGACATCTAGCCAACGCTTTTTAGTGTGGGAGGATTGCGCCCCACCGAGCATGGCCCGTTGAAGTGGATAACCTCTCACCCCCAAATGGCCGAAGGGAATCCATAAGTCCGGGGAAGGTAAGTAGCTCACCTGCAGAGCTGACAAGATTGCACAATTTTAACAACCCAGACCCTACTAGACCTGCCTGCACGAAACAATAAAGCCAGAAGACCCATAAGTAAAATTTTCGCCTGGACAAACAATAGGGTGTTTGGACGGGTGGCCCCAAATTAACGGCCTGCTCCAGCGAAAGACAGAGGGTTCCGGGGGACAGGCACCCATGACCGAGCACAGTAAAAAAAAGCCAGAAAATAAAAAAAAAAAATTTGAATTTCTCGTAACATAGATGCAGGTAATTCTCAAATAGTGTTCCGAGGCCAAAAAGCGAACAGACCTTTAAGCGGGGGATGGGACTAAGCGGCACGCATCAAGTAGGCCCAAGAACGGGTGGTGTGAAACGTCAGGTGACGCAACAATAGTTGCGGAAGGGTGGTAAGTGAGGATGTAAAGTGGCAGGGGTACCCGGCTGGCGAGGAGATAGGACCAGCCAAAAACGCAAAGGGAAAAACCAGACCAGCAAGGAAAAAAAATAAAACCCTGGCACCCAAAATAGCACGGTAAAGGGGACGTGCGGGTAAAACAAGGGACATCAAGTGGTTCACCAAAACCGGGGAAGGTTGGCAAAAGGAACCGGGACAAAAACAACAACGCTCTGACAAAAGTGAAAACCGATACAGAGACAGTACGTGGCTGAGACAAACGCAATAAGGGCAAAAACGGGGGGGGATGGGCCCAAAGTCACCCTGCCCCCAAGAACAGCGAAAATACAAACTGAAGAGCAAGAAAACAAAAATGGGGTCCAACAATCATTCGATCCACGAACGGGTGAAAAGCTCCAAAAAAAAAAGGCTACATTTAAATTACATACGGGGTGCCAGGGAGCAATGACCGACCAGTGATTGACAACAGTTAAAAAGGGGGGGGAAAACCAAAAAGCAAAAAAAAAACCCCAAAAACAGCAGACTAGTCGGGCTGACAAGTAGGAACCAAAAAGGGAGGAGGTACAGGGCACTCAAAAAAAGGGAAGCGGCTCCCGCATCACTTGAACGGTGAATGAGGGCATAAAGAAACAGGCCCAAGACTAGAAAGGCCGGATGATGAAGCGGGGACCAAAGGATGAACACCGAGCAAGTGAGAGGGGTGGGACGGGTCTGGGTGCCACCAAGGGCCCGGGGACAAACAGTGATAGCGAAGAAAGGGGGGGAGGGATTGCACCGAGGTGGCGTGAAATGTCGGGGGTGGGGTGGGTAGAGGTAGGCTGAACACAGGGGTGGAAAGGGGGAGGAGGGGGGAGAAAGTCAACTGGTGAAACCGTTCTCATGAAGGAGAAGACGCAGAAACCCACCGCAACGAATACAACACTTTGGGAGATCTTGGGGGCCGGTCGGGTGGGGGCAAT
>Ga0179593_1316225_pt1 | contig 10888 bp, 14 predicted proteins | sample CZODoug2_1_08_16_FD_185931 | JGI IMG/M metagenome (GOLD analysis project Ga0179593, IMG submission 185931) | Vadose zone soil fungal communities from Angelo Coast Range Reserve, California, USA - CZODoug2_1_08_16fungal (PacBio error correction) | ecosystem: Environmental > Terrestrial > Soil >...
TCAGTCCACATAAAGGGAATGGGGGGCACAAGGTAGGCCGCGAGCCAAAAACGCAGGAGTGAGAGTGGCGAAGAATAAAATCATAAGACACAAATCTAGAGAATGAATCAGAAGAACAGAACGGTAAACTCACGATCCTCAAAAGGAGGTGGACCAAAAGAAAGATCGGGGGCATTCGGCTCTGAACGGGCGGTTCAACAGAAAGAACGGGGGCGAAAGCAAAGGAAGCCCTTCAAGAGCTCTGATAGGACTGCGGGCGGAAGACGCTGGAGAAGGGAAAGAAAACCCGAAAAGAAAAACCGAAGACAGGAGAGATCCATGAACCCAGCCGGGAATGACGGGCAATAAAATGTCGGACCAGGAAGCTTGGTAATAAATCCTGACCGGAAGGTCTCCTAGGGAAGAGGAATCTCTGTAAAGTTCGGCGACGATTGACGCGGGGAGTGTACCGGGCCGGCAGGTCCGAGAACACAAAAGGCCGGGGCAAACATTCCAAAAAAAACAACAAAAAAACCTTCGGGAGAAGAAAAGGGCGGAAAATCAACGGAAGTACTGCGGCGGTAGGTCAAAAGGCTTCAACGATAATGACTGGGCACAAATAAACCAAAAAGAATATCTTTCCATAATCCGCTCAAACAACCCAAAAACAGAGATGCCTGCCTTGAGCTCGGTAAGGCGTTAGTGCCGAGAAGGCTCCTTATCCTAAAGAGCGGAGGGCGGGAGACCAGAGAGCCTTAAAGGGAGATGGGATAGCGATATAAACGGTGCCCGCGAGGAGACGAAAGCGCCGCGCGTAACAAATGTCGGAGGCCTCGGGCTTAAGCATGGGGCCGCATGACCAGTCCCGATAACCGTCAGCCAGTTATGCGCGCGGACAAACCCACCAGACGAATTTAAGAGACTTCGAAAACCCTCTACCCGGCAAAATACGGCAGAAAAGCACCACTGTGCTGCACCCCTTCGCCAGGCCAGAGAAAAAAGGACGCGTTTAGTACTCGGAACGCCACGAAAGAGGTGAGGTGACAAGAAAACAGGCGACAAAAAGGACTGTCGAACCGAGTCTTTGCCAGGAAGGGGATGAAAGAGAAGCCGCTTCTCCATGTTACAGGAAAAGGGGCAAATGCGAGAAAGCTGGAGGAACGGGGGGAAAAAAAACCTTCCCCGAACAAGATCGCACAAACCCGACGTAGTTCGCAAAAACTTGGGGGAGGAGAGGACAACTGACCACAACCGCATTAAGGGGAAAGTACAAGAAAGGTGGAGGACCCATTGATTGAAAATCAAAAAGCTCTGCCGCTTTGGGGGAGCTAAGCTCAATATAGATCGTTAAAAAGGCCCCAATGCACTCGGAGAAAAGCATATTTACCGGGGAGGGTCATGGGAGTCGCCAGCGCGCGAAGTAAGGTGGACGAGCATATGAGAAATCCTTGGATCGATGCATAAATCAGGAGGGGGGGGAGCATGAGAGTGACTGAAAAACCCGTAAGGACCACTGAAACAACACGCGCCGAAAATAGAAAAAACATGTCTACGCGGAGCTCCAAGATGCTCGAGAAACTACGGGGCGCGGGAATGGGAAAAAAAGTTGGAGGGTGGGCCATGGACAGTGAGAGAAGGGGGCGCACGCGAGGTTAATCGAAAAAATGTAACAACGCAATCTTCTGAAGGGGAGACAACATCGATCACAATCGGGCGGGTGCGCAAGCTCATTTGGGAAGTGCGAGTGCGGCTAACTCCATCCCAAACGAAGTGAAACACGGCGGAATTGCTTATCTAGCACGCGAGAAAGTAAAGAAATGGAAGTTCAGGAAAAGACAGACCAGTTAAAAAGCGATGGTACGGGGGGCATAAAACGAGCGAGACTAAGGAATAACGACTTTTATCTTAAAGCGGAGCCTAATAATTGAACAGACCAAAAAAAACTTACACGCTCGGAGAGAAGAGTGTGGAACAGAAAGGGAAGGGCAGCGGCATCAAGCGCAGTCTACGGGGAAATCAAAAAAGAGAACTTGGAGGTCTAAACGTCCTGAACAGTCGAGACTTTGTTGTCAATCCTCGATGAAAGGTCCAGATAACCTAGAAAGGAATTTTGAAGAGAAAAAGAGGAAACAAAAAACAGCATGAATGTAGCGGTAAAAAGGGGAACTAGGAAGACCATCGAACCCCAGAGGAGGGCGAAGCAGACAAAGAAAAAACACGATCGGTAAAAGGGAGAAGACGGCCGTGGGTCCGGGGCAGGGAGCCAGAGGACAAAACAAAAGGGAGTTGTGATTTCCGGACGCTACGTCAGGAACCAAGTGTAGTGAAGCGTGAAATTTCGAGACAGGAAAGAGAGAGTTACAGTCATGAAACGGAGAGGGTCCGCGCTCAAACGGCCATCCACCGTCGGGGGGAATCCCAAAAAAGGAAAAAAAAGGGAAAAGGCCCAGACAAGCCCGGGAAAGAACGAAGAGTATATCACGAACTTCTCCACATTAAGGCGATGACAAAGAGGGAACGGGGAGGAACTGACTTTCTCATTGAGAGAAAAACGCGTGGAATGAAAAGGAGCGAGAAAAGGTGTCGTGTCAGGCTTGCAAGGTCGGAAAAGGAGCCAAGCAAAGACTGCGAAAAATACGGACATTTGACCTCGCTAGCAAACTGGGAGGGCAGGCTGGGTATTTGGGGTGGAAGTAAAGGAGAAAATCGGCGGGCATCACTGGGTTCAAAAAATTCGCCGTATGGAAGAAAAAGCTTGATTGACACGAAAAGGAAGAAATCGTGGGAGATGTGGCAAAGTCGAGGGTTCGTATAAGGGGCGCGGAGGGAAGTTTGGTCGCGAAGAGGAGAACAACTAAAGAGATTGAAGCGAACGCCACAAACAGGAAAGAAGAACGAACTGATTCATCAGTTCTCGTCAGAAGGAAGAGAATGACTGCAAATCGTTCGAGGAAGAACCGCGCCGGCAGACTTGACCTGGTCGCAGTCCCGAAAAACTCTTGGAAGAAAGGAACAGCATCGGCAAGACCGAAAGGAAGAGAAGAGTCGAATAAGAAGTTTTCCATTCGGAGGAGAAGGGGAAGGAAGGGAAAGAAAGAACCAGGGAAAGTAGGAGCTCAGACCTTGGAGTACGCACATTGGGTCGGAAGGGAAAAAGAAAATGGTCCCCCGAGAAGAAAGGGAGAGTCGATGGAAAGCGGTCGACCAGCGGGGGGGGGCGAAGTTCGCACGTCGAACCTCGCTAACAACATACATAATTAGAAGGACGGCGGGATCCAATGCCGAGGGGAAGCGAGGCCAAGACGCTGACATCGCATGGAAACAGGACCCCGAAAGTGAAGATCGCAACGCAAGACAAGAGAACGACTTTGCCCCGAGGAAAGGATGGGACGCAGCAAAGATTGTCGCTCATGAGAAAAAAGAAGGTAAATCTGCAATAGAGTGGGAAAGGGGGAAGGGCAAACACTTACTGCGCAAAGAAGGATTCAAGAGAGGTACCAAGAAAGGGAGTCAGGAAAAAGAAATGGGGGCAATGTTAGGTGTCCAACAATAGCGAGATCAAAAAAAAAAAAGAACGTAATATGAAATAGATACTAAGAAAAGGCCCGAGAAGTAGGGACCTGACGCTTGTAGGACGCCGGTCCGGACATAGGTAAAAGATCGTGCGAATGGGGTTACCCGACTTCACAAAAAGCAGGCCTTCGTCGAGGGCCGGAAAGATGGCCGGTTGTAAGGGAAAAGAGAGACAATAAGAACTTACCACAAGACCTAGAGGGCGAGGGAGCAGTGAGGGCGGCGGCGTGAGACCGAGCCGAATAAGGGGGTCATCGGCAATACCGAGGAGGAACTGGACTCTGACGAGGAAAGCGATCAAACTTCTCAGTCTAAAGGGAAGGTCGCCGCAGCGCGTTGGTAAGGCTCACCTCATTTCGAGCGAAGCGGAAAGGATCTCGTCGCCAGCGGGGTCACGGGCAAAGGTAGGGAGGGCGCGTTTTGCCCGCAGTCCTAATAGGTAGAGTTCGGATGGTCCTCAAGAACAAGAGAGCCTACTACAATCGGCTTTGACAAGGATAGTCCATGAGAGAGTCGACCGTGCGGACAGACGGTAATTAAATCTTCGGGGTAAACGGGCCCTTCTAAGTACGTCCGCTGTTCGCCGAGCCGGGTAACGCGCGCCACGAAGAAAAGAAGACGCATTGTAGGGAGGGCGGAAAAAGGTGGCGTTTTCGGGGAGAGAAGATCGGCGTTGTGCCCTCGCGCCTACAGTGCCAAAGAGACAAACCTTCGCACCGGATCCGCAGGTTGGGCAAAAAAAAAAAACTCAAAAAACTGGCGGGGAGAGAAGTATGTCGAGGCTCAAGAGCGGCGAAAGGCGTTATAAGGTACGGAGAACCGATGTGTCGCCAGCGTACAAGTTACATTCCTTCACTCGCAAAAAACTCGCAGAAAAAGAGTTCTCGGATCGAGGAATGCTCGCGAGGAAAGCGTGCGTACTTTAAAAGGTAACTGCCATAGAGCAAGCCCAGACACCGCATGCATCGATCGCCGAGCGGCCGAACGCGGATCGCGAAAGGGCCAAGAAGTCGGAATACTCGGGGATCAAATATGAGGGGCCGTAGAAGGCAGTGATAGTATCTCTGAATGCCCTCAAAACTGCAGAAACTCTTCGTTTTGGGAGGCAAGAGTGTAGTCCGGATAGCAGAGAGCAGGAAAGAAATTAAGAAGGGAAACTAAGATAAAGACGCGTTCACATTCGGCAGGAACTTTCCTCGGAAATCAAAAAGGAAGTTGGAGCAGACACCAGCTCCCGCGAAACGCCAGTTGGAGCGAACAGGAGAAAAACTCTGCATAAACAAGGTCTGCGCGCCGTCGATGGGGAGTGGGATTCGGGGCAAGCGAACCAGGCAGCCAAAGGAGCGCTCGTCACGGTTTCGAGGGGTCATCAAAGGTCCGGTCGAAAGAGGCTGACCGTCACGTCAAAAAAGGTTGAACCTTAGAACAAGGTGTCCGAGACTTAATATAAAGAGTGAAGGGAGGGTTTCGTTCGCCTGGAGATGAAGAACGGAAATACCTGAGCATTCGAGCGGAAATCGGGGTTTAGGGGAACCATTTTCGATGACGATCGACGGTAATACTCCGACGCCGTCGAGGGCAGGTGGAGGAGGGGGGGTTAAGGGCGAGAATAAGATTTTGAACCGGTGCTACTTTGAGGAAAATCCTGCCCACACAGAGAGCCGTGACTAAACAAAGCCCTCGCCCATGGCATAAGAAACTTCTGAATCGAGGTTAGCAAGTCGGACTGCCGTGGGTAACTAGAGAAGATGAATCAATGTGAGCCGCGAATTTCAGAAGATTGATTCGTAATCCATATACATATAAAGACGCAAGGCATGCGCTATCGTTCAGCAACCCCCGTTGCCACAACGGAGAAGAAAAAGTCCGAAGGATCAAATATAGAATACTTCGAGGGAGCGAGCCATGGTGGGGGGCCTTGAATGAAAATGAGGAGCCTAGTCCGTATTGGGAATTTTAAACCGGTAAGAAGGAGGAAGGCCAAGAAAAGAGATGAAAGACTATCAACAAAGAAGGATTTGCAGAAACATTATTCAGGGGCGAAATGAAAAAAACTAACAGAATTAATTTTTATCGGACCATGTGGGAAGCGGCCAACGACCAACAAGCGAAGGGGCAGGCAGCACTTCAAGAAAAAGCAGCCCCGAGCGGGACATAGGGCTCATGTGATGGGAATCACTGGAAAAACAGGGGCGGGTAAATCGAAATAAATGCGGAAAAAAGGTCTAGCCAAAGATGGAGAACTACGTTCGGTTTTCGCGCCCGGGAACCTGCTTTTGTCATGGAAAAAAGGTTCAGGGCAAAACGGAAGGGAAATAGGCCAAAGGGCAACTTGGCGCACGTGGTGCATTTATCAAGGCAAAAAGGAGGCAGCGGTCGCCATCACCAATCAAAGAAAAAACGCGAGAGAAATCTGCAAGGAGAAATGGGAGAAGGGGGGAGAGGATGACCGCCAAAAAAGGGAGTGGACTTAAAGAAGCACCGACCTGGGTGAGGCGAAAGGCGCCATTCCCGCCAACTCCGGACGCGTCCTGCAGTAATGCGGCGGTTAAGGGGGAAGGCTTTGGAAAGAATTTAACAAGGCCGTTTCGCGCGCCCTGAACCATTCAAGAAAGGGTCGGACTGGAACGTCATCTAAAAAAGGTGCACTAGGGACGCTTGCAGGCAGGACGCTGTCAAGTGAGAAGAGAGGGAGAAAATACAGATCACGGCCGACGCGAGGAAAGGGGAAAGAACTCACTAGACGCGGGTAATCTCACGAGGAAAAAGAGAACTACTCGAACCCTAAGCATCATTCGGACTGGATGAGGTCGTTCTCAAGGGAGATACGGTTGGGAAGTGCCGTGTGAAAATATGATCTATTGGGGGGAACAATACGGACCGCATACTTTTCACCGGATGTCGAGATAACCGGACCGTTGGGGTCGCCCTAAAAGTCCTTGAGAGAGGAACTGAGGCAGAAAGAAAAAAAAGAGGCTCCTAACTCAAATATAAAAAAGACAGGGACGGTGCGAGGGAAACACATCGCAGGGCATGATCATACGGGACAAGCTTCATGAAGATTGTTAACCGATTGAAGGGAGCTGGCAAAACTGGAGAATCAAATGGAAGGCTTGCCGGAGAAGGAAACTAAGGGGACGGGACGAGCAATCGCGAGGACCTAAAAAAGAAACTATAGGTAAAAAGGAATGAGAGCCCCGGTCGCTCTGAGAACCAGCGAAATTGAGAGCCGGGCCCAATGCCCATCTTGATCTGGTGGACCCACACGATGGAGATCGAGAGTTAAGGGGGAACGCGATTCACCGAAAGAGAACGGTGCCGGAAGAAGAAAAGGAGGAGGAAAAAGCCCAATCTAAACAAGGAAATTAAAAGAAGCGCCGAAGGGAACGCCGAACGACTAAAAACGGATAATGTAAACGCCCGAGCTTGGTTGCGAGCTTTAACGCCCGAGAGGTCGAAAGGAACTCTCGAACAAGGAGACAGGCCTCTCGACGGGCGTCGCCGGGTAGAAAAAAAGTTCCCTATATTTGAATCTCCCAGGAATACGTGTTCGACCAAAACTGGGAACGAGGCCTAGGAGGAGGGGCAGGGGACGAATTACCGACTGAAAAGGAAGGTACCTAAAAAGGGAAACTGCCCCTCGCATGGGTGGCTTTGAAGGATTCAATAAGAAGGCTCCGGCATGGTGGCGAATGAGAAGCGGAAAAAATAGTCAACTCTAAAAAAAAGAGCGAATGGAAATTGGGGGCCAAAATATGAAAAAAGAAAGAAAAAAAGGTTCAACTACAACAGGGTCGAAAGGTTGAAAAGGTTCCACCTGAATGAAACCATGTCTATTCGAGGGACGGCAGAGGAAGGGCCAATCACGACCAAAGAAGAAAAAGTCGACCTCCCCAACGAAGGGAGGGATTTGAAGTTCTACAAAGAAGAAAGAAAAAACTAGGAAGAGAAAAAGGATAGACAAAGAACAAATTCCAACTCGTGTGATGGAACGCTTGCCGAGGGAGGGGCGTGATGTTTGGCAGGGCATCGCTCCGGCCACGATGTGAAAAGAGCATTGGAATGGAGAGATCAACCACGAAGAAAATAGAAGAGAACGAATAACAGCCTGGAACTGCGGTCGGTCTCTACATCTGTGTTTGGGGAATTGAGACGGACTAGACGGAAATAAGGAAGAAGGGATGGTACGCTCGTCAATACTCCAACCAAAAGCTAGAAGCCGCTACCTGAGCAAAAGGAAGTCTTCAAGGAGGAAAAACGTCGTAAAGGGGGGCAAGGAGTTTCTTTTAATATCACTCCCGGCAACTAAATGGGGAAGAGAGGAATCCACTGTACAGGGTACTAAGGAAGGGGTGGGAATGGAAAAGGCAATGAAACCAAAAGAAAATACCGCCGGAAAAGATCCCTTCGCTCGCAGGAAGGAAAAAACCCCACCTCTTAAAGAGAGACATTCATATAAAAAAAGGGGTTAGGGGAGGGGAAGAATCAAGGAGGTCGGGGTGAGGGGGGTGCTGGAAGCCCAGGCTCCGGAAAGAAGGAGAATTGGTGGGTCGCAGTCATCAATCCTCGCCAGGTCTACAGGACAAACACCGTCTTGATGGTTATTCGGATGAATAAAAAAAGGGATCCGGAAAGGAAAAGCATCCTTTGATGGTGACTAAGGATAAAGATAGGAACGCCTTAAAAAGGGAGAGGGGGACAAAAAGCAAGAGGAAAAAGTGAGGGGTAGAAAAAAAAAAAAGCCAAAAAAAAAGAATGATCCTAGCAAACGAGAGCTCTGCTCGGGGACGGAAACGTCATGGAAGGCGGCCAGAAAAAAAAGGAATCTCAAAGGGAAAAAGCCCGGCAAAGTCCCGAATAAATGAAAAGACGAAACGACGGAGGAGCTTCATGCCTGGAGAGGGAGTAGATCCTCCTGCCCGCAGTTAGAAGAGTGGCGGGCAGACGAAATGCATTCATTTTAACTGCAATCCGTCTCGACATAAACCAGCGTCAGGGGTCGTAAAGGAAAAAGCATGGGCGCGAGGGGGGAAAGGGTCACAGCGAAAATAAGAGTGAAAAGTCCTGCAGGTCGGAAAGCAAACGGGCGTGGGTCAAAAATAAGAACACTGCCCTAAAGAATATCTCTATAACGACAAATCAAGAAGAGATCCGTTAAAAAACTACCGGGCAGTGACAGTAAGGCGGGGGGTAACAGGGAAGCCGGATACCTAGGAACATTCAAAGAGTCGGGAAGAATTGGGGGGGAAGCATAAGTCGGAAAAAGGATATCACTATTCCATAAGGGGAAAAAAGAGACATCATCCGCTCCTAAGATTGTACCAGGATGAATCTTGAGCTGTCTCGTCAAAGTAAACGGAAGCAGTCCCAAGCCGGAGGGGAGAGGAGAAAAAGGCATAATGGAAATTTAAGAAAAAGGACATAAAATCTAAGAAAAGCGAGGATCCTACTCATTAACAAGACGCCGAAGTGGGTAGGCTGTCCGGAACCTTTGAGAAGGAGAGAACATCAGGTCAAAAACCCACCGGGGAAGTTAAACTCACCGTAAAAGAAAATCCGTTAAGGAAAGCAAACCCAGTCGGACAAGCAGGAAAAACATTTCAAACGCCGAGAGAGGGGCCCGGGGGGCTGTGCAATTGAGGAAACCCCAGGGAGAGCAAGGGTCGTGACGTTCAAGGGACACACCCGGAGGAAAGTTCCAGGGCGATCACGGGATTCGGGGGGGGAAAAAAAAAAAGAACATAAAAAAAAAAAGAGGTGACAAAGGAAAAACGAACTTATTGTGAAAAAAAGTGCTTGGGGAGAAAGGAAAGAACGATCCAGGAGAAATTAGGGTCGACACGGGACCAAAGCCATGTTTCTACCCGTGCTGGACAAGCAAAAAAGATAACTCTCGAGATTTGAGAAGACGTGCAAAGTGCAACAGTTTGGACTCGGGCCGAGCCAAAAAAAAAAAGGAGAGGGAATAAAGACTTCTGGAGGGAAAGGGGGGGAGAAAAGGAAGCCCTAAGAATGTGGAACAAAGCGGAGCCGGGGATAGGATCGCATAAAGATGGTTTTTAGCATATATTCGACTAAAAACCTTTTCACAAAGGACGAAAAAAGATTCGCGCCGACCGAGAAGGGGGAATCACAACGAACGTAAACAATAAAAAGAAAGATAGAACGGGATTGCAAGGGAGTGAAAGATGGCCACCGTGTGGGAAAAGGGGGTGGAAAGGAAACGAGAACGAGCGTTTCTCCTCAGGAAAGAGGGGAAGATCAAAAAGAGGCTCTAGAGGGGGATACACTCGATCAAAGCGCGAGGGGGAAGCTAAAAAATGGAACGGCACAAGGCTACAACATCCGAATTCAGTCGATGTGGCCGGGAAAAAGAGGAGGATGACGCTTAGACCGAAGAGTCGGGGGAGCAGAGCTACGGGTAAAAAGAGGGACGGGCAGCGAAGCAAGAAAAAGTAAGAACGTAAGCTAAAGAGGTAAAAAGGAGGAATCGCATCAATGAATTCAAAATCCAAACAAAGAAAGGGAAAAGAGAAAAAAAGGTCACAAAGAGCAAGAACGAACCGGAAGGGACCATCTTTTATGCGCCTGAGCGGAAAAAACGTTATATGACTGATAATTACCACTTAAAAAGGGGGGCAATACAGGGGAAGTCCGTAAGACGAACAGGAAGACCGAAAGGGGGGCGCTGAACAAAGACCCAAACTAGTCCCATATAGGAGGGTTTAATGCAAGCAAATAGGAGAAGAACGAACGAAGCCAAAAACAGAGAGCGAAACAAAGGAGAGGATCTAAACGAGAGACTGCTTTTCCGCGAGCTGGAGAGGAAAACGTTGATTATCAAGAGGGGAGAAAGTCAGATAAAAAAAAGCCGGGTAAGGAAACCGGGAGCAAAGGGATCTCCGAGACCGAGTGTACCAAGAGTAGTCCGTCATCTTCCCGGGGCGGGAGATGTGGGGGTCCACTACTGGTACAAAAAAAGAAAGACCCTTTAAGACAATGCCTGACTAAGGAGAACTCCGCAAGAAAAAAACCTCACTATCCCAAGAAAGGAGGAGGGACGAAAACTTATCTAATGGAGGAGAGTCTGTTTAGAGCACTTAGAAAACAGGAGGGGGAAGGGCGGGCATAAAAGCGAATAAAAAGACTGGGGACCCCTTCCCATGAAGTCCGAAGGAAGGCTGTTTCGGCAGCGGAGAAAAGTGGACCCGAGACAGGATCTTGGGACGAGAGGGGGAACGGACGGAGAAAGTTAAGTTAAGGACGGGGGCGATCTTGAGGGCAGTCAGCGAGAGGATTCTCAAGAAAAGGGTAGCAAGAGAGGGAAAGGGAGACT
>Ga0179593_1336114_pt1 | contig 10888 bp, 9 predicted proteins | sample CZODoug2_1_08_16_FD_185931 | JGI IMG/M metagenome (GOLD analysis project Ga0179593, IMG submission 185931) | Vadose zone soil fungal communities from Angelo Coast Range Reserve, California, USA - CZODoug2_1_08_16fungal (PacBio error correction) | ecosystem: Environmental > Terrestrial > Soil >...
CATTAAGTGCACTAAACTGACACTCAAGCGGACGAACCTGATGAAAGAAAAAAACGAAAAACCCAGATGTACGAGCGCGACAACTTTCAGGGAGGCGGTTTTACGAATCGCGAACACTCTCCCAACGCCTAAAAAACAATACTTTAGGGAGGAAAAAACTAAGAACAGAGCCGCGCCCACAATGCAGCCAAAGCTAGGGGGTCGGGGTAATGTGAACCACGAGATATTCCATCATGACCGTCGGAGAAATAAAAGAAAAAGTCAGGGGAGAATATCTTAAAAGGGGAGGGAACCAAAAAGGGAATTCTGGGGCGCAAGGGGGGTTGGGCGCAAAAAAGGTGTTGGGAAACGCGATACTTAGCAAAGGAGCACCTCGCGTAGTTCAATTGGAAGCCCGGGGTTTCGAAGGGCGTTGCAAGGAAAGGATAATGACTACTTAACAAAAAATCACGCAAAGGAAGGTTGAAAACGAGGCGAGGCTGAGGCTATAGCAGAGCACCTCAAGGCCCCCACACAGAGACGGAAGCGAAAAAAGCAGAAAATTGGTAAAGGAGGGACCAGTGGGAACGTCAGGGGGAAGCGGTAAACACGAGGAAGGTCCCCACCGGGAAGACTCAATCAGAGATCCAAACCCTCGAAAGAGGAACGGTGCGCGGAAGGAAACCCGAGGGAAGAACCTCAAATCAAAAATTGGGTCACCCAGAAGGCCGAGCATGCAGTAACCAGGCTCTGCATAAATCGATGGATGTTGTGAAATAGGCACAAAGGGAAAACAGGACCAGGCTCTTAATCAAAAACAGAAAGAGAACGTCAAAAAACGGCTCCTCATCGAGGACGGCAAAACAAAAAACTTGGGGAGGCAGGGCGGAGGAAAAAAGCAATGGCTTGAGTAGGAACGATTGGAAAAGAGTCATTGCAGCAACCGAGGAAGAGGATGCGATATTGCCGGTGAACGGGGGGCATATCCCAGGCATGAAGGGGGCGAGAAGGACACGGCAAATGCTCGGGGACCCGGAGCATTCAACTGGGAGGGGAGGAAAAAGATCTTCTCCGGAAACGCGTGAGGTTAGCAGGAAGAGGGAGTGAACTCAAGAAAAGACCGGGAACTCAAAAAGCCCCATACGTGAAGCTAGTCGAATTGAAAAAGATCGCACGCGGGCGTCGACCCAGATGAAGGATCAAGCTGGTCCCTTGGGAAAATGGGAAAAATAAAAAATCGGCTTTTCAGAACGTGAACAGGGGGGAGAGGGAGTCCAGTCCTGATCGTAATCGCCGACTGCGAACGAAAAACGTCATCCCAGATACTCGGTAGAAAAGGCCTCAATCGACGCAGTCGCCGGACCGGCGCCAGCAAACGCAGCAGTCGAGAAGCGAAAAAGGTGCAGAGAACAACCGAGCGCACCTCATTATCGGAGGAGGGCAAGGAGGGGGGGTATAAGAGCCGAGCATGGGACTCGGTCAGGGGGAAAAGAGAGGGACTGGGCTTGGCAGGTCATTTTATCGGAAAAAGGCCTGCTCAAGGGCAACCTGGTGCGGAAAGTCTTTCCCCTTTAGTCGGAGGAACGTCAAAAAAACCTCTAATTGCCGCCTTCACCAAAAAACACTCAGGGATCTCCGAGTATCACAGACGAATTGTAAAACAAGCTGCCTAAATCCTTACGTCCCCACGGGGAAATCCGATGGCCCTCAGAACGGCCTGCCCCTCCGCGCAAAAACACAAAAGGAGGAGGAGCACGGCGTTATGGGGCGGAGCTCAGGGGGAAGAGTCGGGAAAGTAAATGCAAAGAATTCATTCAAAAAAAGCAATCGAGGTCGTGAGATCTCAAAAACACAAGGAGAGGGATTAACAGATCTAAGCGGCAGGAAACGGTGCTGAAGGAGGATGCAATGGGGAACTAAGAAGCAAAAAACATTGCCGCAAAAAAAAGAAACCGGTGGCGCCCAGGGGAAGGCAGGAAGGGACAGGCCGGGCTCCAAAAGGCAAAAATGGAGCCACAGGGGAGGAGCTCCTACTGTTGCGACATAAGAAATCGATCTGAGGGCACAGCGTAGACTGGGGGGGAAGGATTAAGGGGGACATCTTGTCATAGACAGACGGCCCGGGGAAAAAAGACACTTGTACGGGACGCGAGGGCTGGATCGAGCGTAAATTTGCACCTCAGGAAACGGGCAAAAAACAAACGTCAGGTGTTGCAACGTCGTCCGAGCATGCTCGCCCGAAGGAAGATCCGCGACATGAATTGAAAACGACTCTAGGCAGGGCCGCGGGTTGTGAAGCTTCGATATTCGGAGCGCCGACGGTAGTGCTGGCGACGCGTGCAGAACAGGATACGGCAGCGGTAAAAAAGATGAAGGAATGCCGTCTGAGAGCTTTCAACGGTGCCGTCGAAGTACGGTGCAGTCGCTCGCACATCAGCCCTAACTGTTCAGGACACTCACAAAAAAGATGCTAAACAAAATACACGCAGCGGATACTGTCCACTATGGGGGAAACGGTTTACGAGTTAACTCTTCGCGGGAAACGGGGGCTTGCGTGAGGGGCTCTGAGATTAAATCACAAAAAGAAAAAATGAACAGTGTCCTATGAACTAGGGGAGGGGGTTAAGTTACGGACACGTTCGCAAAGGGGCCGAGAGAAAATCCGGCAAAGGGGGAACAATCCGAAAAAAATCAGAAACTCAGGAAGGAGGAGAACAAGTAAAAATAGCTCGACGCAAAAGAAGCACACTCACGCCTGTGATGGTTAGGCCAAGAAAGACCCAAGACCCGCTTAACCGAAAAAAGGAGGGTCCGGTTGTTTTAAATGAACCTCGCGTCCTTCACGCTCGAAAGGGCGGCCAAAGCTTCACAAAAGTTCGATACCCGGAGAAGACAGGGAAAAGGGATCACGATGGCAGAAGAAAACCAAAAAAAAATGCTTTGCGCAGAAGATCAGAAAACTGTAACTCAAAAGTAAACCACGATTTGGGGGCGCGAAAAACTTGGACGAGCGCGAAGAAAGCGGCCGGTAAAATTTGGGGGAGGGAATGCCGCTGGGAGGAGTGGAAGGACGTACCTCTAGTTAGGACTCCGGAGAAAACGCCAAACAGCGGGGGACTATTCAAATCTACACCTGGAAGGAGGTGGAGACTATATCAAGGCCGGCTCTACTGCCGCCACAAATCCGCGGACTGGTCGGGGCTGTGGGGGTGGAAAAAAAAAAACGCGGATACGCCGGGACAAAGAGAAGGAGGGAAGGGAACCCTGGACCAGAAGGGGGTTCTCGCGTACTGACGGTCAGAACTGATTCTTGCCAAGAGCGACAAAAAGTGGCAAAGTACCACAAAAAAAAACAATAAAAAAACTATCGGAAACCCCAATCTGGAGGGGAAAAAAAAGGTAAGATACCTATCTTGACGGGCGTCCACATTCAACACCCGCAAAAAGAAGGGAGAAAATGGGGAGCAGGGTATATGACTTCTTTAGAAAAATTCGTAGCTCCCGGGTGGGAGAGGGGGAAAAGGGGAAACTCCAAGCGACAGGAACCTATAAGCGGCTCTTAACCCCATAAGGAATTTCTGGTGTAAAAGCAAGGTCCGAGCAAAAAAAACATTTTTTGCACGAGATCTACGAAAAAAACAGAATAGAGTCATCAACACATCGAAAAGGGCGAAGCTCGGCCCTGAATGGCGCAAACACTAGCACGGCACATGATGGGGGGACGAAGCAAAAAAGACTCGGGGGGTAGGAATGGGGAAAGACAAACAAACTCCAAACACGTCTGCTTGGGAGGGGCCACTAAAAAAAGGAATCTCCCCAACGGAGAAAATGGGTAAACTCGGGGGTCGAATTGCGGGATTTACGAAAAGAAAGTCGTCCAGGGAGCCACTAAACTAGGAAAGCGAACAGGGTTGGGCTAGTCGGGGAAAAAGAGATACAGTAAAAGACTGGGGAGAAGGGGTTTTCAGAGGGGGGTGTCCACTAGCACAAGAAAAAACGGTGTCGAAAAGAGCTTAGGACCACTTGGATGAGTGAACCAGGCTCTGCGGACCAGGCAGATCCTCACTACAGCTAAAAGGAAGGAACCACCCCCTCAACAAAAAAAAGGGGGGGGGTCGGGGAGGCAAGGGGATCGTCGAGCGGGAAAAAAATCAGGCCCCCACCGAAGGAGGCGCAACAGCGCTAAGGGGGAACGCGGTACGGGAAAACTCATTACGCGGAGAATAAAAAAAGGACGGCCCCAAATGGCCAAAGCTCCTCGAGCGCGGCCAAACTGAAAAATCAGCATTATAAGCAAGGATCGGCCACCGCTAGCAGCATCAGCTCGCCGGACGCTTAGGACACGAGGCAAAGGGTAAGCCCAGAGGCTAAAAAAAATCAGGGTCAATCTCTGGGAACGCAATCTGGTAAATTGGACTTCTAAGGTATCGCGTGTAAGGGCCGTAAAAAAAAGCTCAAGCGGGAAACGCCCAAAGGGCATCGTTCATAACCAAGCGGCACAGCAGCGAGATCTGAGAAAGGGTCGCCAGGAACGGGCTTGGGGGGGACGAACACAACATTCTGTTAAAGGCCTTGAAGTAGAGCACGAAGGGAATCCCACTCCGGAGTCGAAGATAATATTATGCGGAGGAGTGAATGCAGCCCAGTTACCGAAGGGACAGATAAAAGGCGTAATGAGGACGGGGCCCGCAGGGGAAAAGAGTGATGGATGCCAGCTACCGAAGGAAAGAACCTCGGACCGGAGTTCTGGAGCTGAGGGAGGTGGGGGGATATAAGAGCTCCCATAACCGACAAAAGCCAGGCTGTGAAGCGTCACGGTTGAAAAGACTCAGGCGACCCCTAGTTGAAAGGAGCTGCGCGCTTGACGTAGGGGGAGAATCGAAAAGGAAGACCGTGAGGCGATGTGTTAGGAGCAGAGGAAAACAAACTACCGCGCAGGACATCCTTAGGTCCAAGTCCCTCATGCGACCGCTGACGGAGAAGTTAAACCACAAAAGAGAAAAAAATGAACCTGGAAAGAGAAAAGGGGCAGAGGACACCCGCGCAAGAGATCGTAGCCGGGTGCGCGAAAGGGAGATCTCTTTGAAAGAAAGTTTCTCCGCGTTTCAACACACCGGCTGTAGGGGTTTCATGAGTGGAAAAGAGCTCTATAAGAAATGATCACTTACCCGTTTACAGTTGCAAGGCGGAAAGGAATGACGGGAAAAAAAAGAGTGCCATCCGTACGTCCAACTACCATCAGCAAATCGATCATGAAGGTACTGGGGGGAAAACAACGAAGGTACCCCTTGTAAACAAAGACGCGACCAGGACGATGCGCAGAGAAGGGGGGGGAACGGCCCATAAGCCTCCCCCAATCGCTGGGAGGGAGCAGCAGGGATGAGCATCTCATAACAATTAGCATGGAAAGCAAGGCACACTGCCGTCGTGGGGTGCGAAAATCAAAAACAAAAAAGAGGAGGAGGAAAAGAGAGATTCAACGATCAATGAGAGGGAAGGTCAGGGCTGCAATGTTGACGGAAGGCTCGCACAACTCCAACGGACCTTCTGTCACAGCAGGATTGCTGGTATGCTGAGGAAAAACCTGAAAGGGGGGGGTGCTCAACTGCTGCGGAGTAGAAAGGCCAGTTGGTGGCTAGGACGGCCATTAGATCAACTGTCGGGGGCGATGGGAGGAAGGACCAGGAATTAGTGGGAACAGAACAGTTCATCAAGACGGGTGCGCCATCTTACGGAAACGTCGTGGGAGAACGAACGGCAATGGTCGGGGGAGGGAAATACACAACGAAAGAAAAAGAGTTCCCTTTGTAAGCTACCGGAGAGGCCACTTAGCTCAGACGACGCCTTCGGCCTGACAAACTACGGAAACTGATAGGGAAGCGGGTGGCTAAAACGTCAGAGGGGGACGACGCAAATTTCTGCGGGCGAGTTACCGGTAGAAGGGAAGAGGTCGATTTAAATGGGATAGGAGGAAAGAGTTGGGGAGACTGGGCGAAATTCTTCAAGAAAGGGTAAAAGGGAAATCACATCGAAAGAAGGGGCAGGGACACTCCTCGAGGGTGGAACAAACCGCAAGAGGGAGAAGAGCCTTTCATTAGGGCGACTAGCGTTCGGGTAGTGGGGAGATAAAAGACGAGAGGGGCACAAACGGGTTGAGGAAGGAGGGGGTGGTCTGAGATCTCAACGCAAGACTCCACCGCGGACATTTTCTAAAAGGGACAAATTCGGAGGGGTACAAGGCCACGGAGACTGCCGGGAAAGAATAGAAGCTTGGCATGTTCAATCCAATCGAAAAAAATACCAAAATCGTCACTCAAAAAAAAAAAAAAGGAAAGGCTGCCGCGACAGACCAAGCGAGCATACATCGACGGGGGCTGTCGCCCACACTCCAGGCAAGCTTGATCCGAGCATCTCCTTAGGATGTTAAGGGTGGGGGGTAAAGAAAAGGGTGGTCGGGCAGAACGAGAAGCTCGAGAGGGCCTAAGGAAGAAGTCAATATACAGAGCATCAATCCCAAAAGCTTACCCTCTGGAGAACCCAATCCTAAAGGAACTGGCCACGAAAAAAAACGGAGGAGAGAAGAGGGGGCAAATCGCCAGGGGGCCGATCTACTACTATTACGGATGCGAGGTGTTTTGGATGACATTGAGACAATGGATGCAAGGAGGTGGACAGAGGGAGGGTGCCATGGGAAAGGGTCCTCAAAACTGGCCCTATTGGGAGCGAGGAGAAAGATCGAAAAGGTTGGGCATGATGGGCGCGCTAAACGACTCCGGGGGGGGGGAGAAGGAGAGACGTCCCAACCAGCAATCGGAGGAGTGTGTGGGGTGAAAAATAACTAGTATACAGCAGACGAGAAACAACTACATAAAATAGTGAAGAAAGCATAAATTGGGTACGCGAGGGGCTCTTGGGTTAGGGAAATCTGCTCGGGAAAACACGAGCGCAAAAACCAATAGAAACGACGAATTCACACGAGAACGATCTAACTCAAAAGTCCGGGATTTCCACAGACGCCTGTCTCTGACGGGACATATCGAGGGATACAAAAAAAAAAGGGCACACCCAAAAGCGGGCTAAACATTGGATAAGCTGTGGGGGAAAATAAGTTCTTAGGGGGGGGAAGGGAATTATTAGGGACGCACGGCTGAGGGAGAAAAAAAACGCAACTAAACCGAAGACCTGAAAAGAAGAGAAAAATGGCGAGCGCGTAAAAAAGATGTTGCGAGGGGGGGCTCCCCTCCTTTACGACAGTCAGGACGAATCAGAGGGGGGGTGAAAAAAAAAAGGGCCAACTAACACACACACAGAGGAGGAGGAATAGGAAGGCGTAAGTTCCTCTGACACTCGTAGGGAGCGCGTCCCTTATGAGAAAACAACTTAAAGGCAAATATGGGGAAGAGATCGAACGTAAAAAAACGGGTCATTAGGAGGGGTGCTCAAAATCTCACTAAAAATTTACTCAAAAAGAGGAAGGAGACCTAACCGGAGCCTCTCAAAAACACTCGAAATCGCCGGTTGGACGGTTTTGAGGATGGGGACACCACGAAAATATAGTCAAAGATAATCAGGAAGAGTGCCACTCTCGAAGAGACTGGAATATCGGGAGAGGTAGGTAGTCTGAGATGGGAATGTTTTGGGAACGAGAAAAGAAAAACCTTCTGGTGTAGCCGAGCAAAGAAGGGGGTCCACAAGTTGGGGGGGGGGAAAAAGAAAAATGATTTCATCTTCGCGGGCAATTAAACTCGAATCGCTCCTCTGAGACACCCCACCGGAACCCTGAAAAATCTTCGGGGGCGGCCGGGATAATAGAGGGGGTCTCAGCTATATATATCCACATGAGGAAAAAGGGAACTGTCGGCCACGGGCTAAAAAGTTTCTGCTACCAATCGGAGGAAAACGTCAACGAGTGGGAAGATAAAAACATACAGTCCCCGCTCTGGACAGCGGACGCATCATCCAACTCCAGAAAAAGAGAGTCTGGGCGCTCTGCCAAGGGAGAGTAGACGAAAACCATCAAATCTAGGGAGATGGGGATTTAAGTATTCCAGGAAAGCTGTCAAATAATTCAAAGAGAGCGGGAGTTGCTTTCATGGAGGGATCTAAGTTGTAGAAGGGCCGGCCTCCTAGCTCTAGCGTGAAAGACGGCACAATTCGAACATACTTCGAGGCAAAACAAAAACCTGCAATCATCAGGCGCTCTGACGTCCCCCAAGGGGGCCAGAGAGACCAAAACATGCGTTAGTATTTCTCGCTGATTAGATCACGGGGGGGAGGAGGGGCCCCCGGTGCGAGATGGAAGAGGGGTCTTATTGACAATGAAGAAAAGGATCCCGATGTCACGCTCGCAGGCGGCAAGTGACGAAGGGTCCGGCCGTAAAAAGAGTATGAAATGGGAAAGAAAGCGCAAATCGCGGCCAAAGGTTCATGGAGCAGTAGGAGGGAAGTCAAAAAGCACCCTCCCTACGAGGCCCCACGTCGGTGAACTAGTCTAAACGGGGAAAGGAAAGCACCAGAGAACACCAGGGAAAAGAATCAAAAGCTTGCAAAAGTTCAAATGGGAAGAAAATAGAAAGAAGTTCTGACCGATGTGTTCTGGATACAGACAACGGAATCTAAGACGCGAACCGGGGAAAAGAGAAGCCACTCGGGGGGAGACAGTCCCTCAAAAAAAAAAAAAATAGAGCCTTCCCCGCTGGGAGGCCAAAAAGTATTGCAATCTGAAACAACGTCGGGCGAGACAAGATTAATGAATGCAGGAAAGGAAGGGGGGAACTTGACAAAGTCTCTTCTCGTTGCACAACACCGTTTGACGAGGGGGGATTATCCAAAATGGCAAGAACGAGGGGCAGGAAAACAGCCGTCGGGGGAAAGAAAAAGGGGCAGTTAGTCAAGAGTGACGGACTCCAGGAAGGCCTTCAATCCTCCCCCACGAGGAAAGAACAAATAGGATCAGGCGAAAAAATTGTCGCCAACAGGGAACCCTTACGTCCAAAGCCGGGAGAAAAGGCAAACGAGCCGAAGGGAAGAACCTCCTCCCCAGCAATCAGGACACACTGTGCGGGAGACTGGATTAACCTCTAAGAACAGGAGGGCAAAGAGGGTAACAGGAACTGTGAATAATAGTGAAGATCTCTCAAAAAGAAAAAACTATGAGAAAGAGAAAGAGATTACGTCACTCGGAGGGAAACTGTGAGAAAATCAATGGGTTGATGAGAGGCTAAGAAAAGCACGCCCATCCAAAACCGGGTACTCGGAGAGGAGGCAGGACTCTCCTGAGGGAGGCCAGACTTAAACTGTCGCCTTCGGACGTAGAGCTCGCCGATTGCGACGGACGGGAAAGTCTGAAAAAAAAAAGGCGAGCTTGGAAGGTGCACTTAAGAGGGGGAAAACGTGCATCATCTACGATGCAGCGGGAAAACTGGCCAGTACGGGGGGGGAATATAGTCGGCTTAAATAGAGCAGCATTTGGATCCTAATCAAACCCAGATGTTGTGCAACGAAAAATTCCAAAATTCCGCCTGGAAGCCCCGAGCTCTGAGCTGAAAAGCGTGTGTTCAGCGAGTCGAAAAGGAAGCGAGTGGGTGCGAATGGGGCGGAAAGCATGCCGTACGTGGAGGTGGGGGATACCGGAGATCTGGGAATTGAACTTGCGGTCGTCGGCAATTCCGGTAGCACGAAAAAAAAAAGAGGACCCACGTTCAGGACAAAACGACCGACTACGTGACCAAAATAACAAGAATGGGCGAGAGCCTTTCAACGAGGGGAAAGCGCTGCGGACACGCTGTAAAACGACGAAAAAAACTGTGAGTTCGTGATGTAAAGCTGGGAAAAAGAAAGAAAAAGAAGCTTGGGAAGACGGATACTTTACAGAAGGTGAAGTCGCCGTACACGTTCCCCGTGAACGCCGGCGAGCCATCAAAGATGGGAAAGAAGGGATGACTCAAACTCGGAAATCGCACGCAGAAGAAGTACTAGCTCGGACGAAAAGCTAGCACTACTCCGGTTGCTGGTTACCGCCGCAAAAGTCCCGTACAATGTAAAGAAACGCAAAAAATGATGATGTGCCGGGGGGGGGGGAGACGAACCGCACTTGGGCAGTCACGCTAGATCTCTAGGGGCCCCGACCAGGAACTAAAATCTAGGAAAGAGAATCAAAAAATCCCAATGCAGATATGACCCTGTTCTTGGAGAGGGGAAATTGCTAACCAACTGCGCGGCAGAGAGGATGAGGCTGGACACTCGCGGGGGGGAAGAGAGGACGGAAGACCGTCGCGAGGTACCAGGCAGGAGATACAGGACTTTATCTGTAGGGGAGATTCCGGAGTGTGACGGTTTCCGCACAATAAAGAAACAAGTCCCCAAAGGAAATGGCAGAAGATCGACGGAAGTGTGGTGAGGGGCGGGAGAGAAAGATCGAAGTAGCACGATCTACGCCATCAAACCCCTCTCTGGGAGTGATTTGGTGGGTGAGTCCGAAGGGAGAGTCCTCAGGGCGAGGACCTTACGCAGAAGAAGAGGCCGGGCCCTCATCCGGGGGAATAAAGAGTGTTCGGGAACAAGAAGGGGAGGATTCAGACCGAGGACTACACCAGGCGATCCAACGTGATACTGGGAGGGCACCTCAGCAATAAAATAGCTCTAAAAAGGGTAAAAAGCGGGAGGTCCAGCGACTGATAAAGAGGACGAGCTGGGTTGTCAGGAAAAAGAGGACCAATCCAAAAGAGAGTTAACAGCAGGGGAGGGGGACACTTGTGGGGAGAAGGAGTGTTCTTGGAAGAGTCGGGACCCCGGAGGTGAAGAGAGGAGATTCTCAAACAGGAAACGTATCTCAGGGGGCTCGAGCAGCCCCAGAAGTTGCTGTGGCGCCTCAGGTCCGTCGGAGAGGAGGAGATGGTCACTTACTGCC
>Ga0179593_1307039_pt1 | contig 10887 bp, 20 predicted proteins | sample CZODoug2_1_08_16_FD_185931 | JGI IMG/M metagenome (GOLD analysis project Ga0179593, IMG submission 185931) | Vadose zone soil fungal communities from Angelo Coast Range Reserve, California, USA - CZODoug2_1_08_16fungal (PacBio error correction) | ecosystem: Environmental > Terrestrial > Soil >...
GGACTAAAACGTGGATCAAAAGGGTTCACCCGCCCGCTGTTATACGTTTGCAAAACTTTGTTGCGATGAAAGCCAAAAAGCACAAAGGAGGATAAAGAGCAGTAACAAGAAAGTACAAGCAGGCCGGTGTGACTGGGCAATCTGTACAGGGGGACTCAAACCTGGAGGCACACTGGATCTTCCGTCCAATGGACAGTTGGGTTGTTCCACGGGGGTTGTTGGGAGAAACGGGAAGAAAGAGCAAAAAAGGGGGTAAATGCTCAGAGGCATATATGGGAGAGGTCACGTTGTCCCAAAGCCATGACAAAGAAGAGGGTAAAAGACCACAAGCCGAAAGAAAATGCAGGTAAAGAGACGCAGTGGGGTGTGACCAGAAAAGGGATTCTGGGGGAGACATTGGTCCGTCAAGCTTCAAAATGGGGAGATGAAGGTAACAGTAATAGGGCCGAATATTGCGTACAAGGTACGACACACAGGGGTAAGAGTAAGGGCAATGACAAGGATGAACATACAACGGCCAAGTTAGACGAAAAAAAGGGGATGCGCGATTGAAAGAAGAAATATTGGAGGGGTTTTTGGGGGGGGCGGTGTGGGGGGGATTGTGTGGCAGGGGGAGGGAGGAAACCAGAATTTTTTCCCATCAAAACACGGGGAATGGGGCATGCAGTTGTTAAAAGCAAAAATGCAAACTGCCAAAATGGGGGAGGGGGAAACGAGGTGAAGACGTTAAACAGAGACGTAGGAAAAATTTGGGGGAGTTGGAAGGAGCATTAAATGGAATAAGAGAATTAACTCTAGCCCTTGTGCACGGCAAGGCATTGATATATGAAAAGTCCAAGCGGTAGGGGGCGGGGGAAAATGTAAAAGCCCCAGACTATTCCTGGGGGGAGCAGAATAAATTAAGATCAAGTGCATAAAATCTCGAAAAAAAAAGGAGGGAGAGAAAAAAAAAAAGGATGGCAGATTTTAAGGTATTCCAAGGGATCACCAGGAAAAATATCTGGGCAACCTAACATACGCAGGGGAAACTGCCAATATCAGCAAAGTAAAGCCCAGACAGCTCATACATTCCGAAAAGTGAAGAAAGACGAAAAGAACACAAGGAAACAAAACGGAACTTGTATTGAAGGTTGACCCTCTGGAAACGCTTTTGACTAAGGAATCGGCCAGATGGCATTGGGGGGAAAATGAAAGACAGATACGGAAGACAGGAAACCAAGGTTACCGAAAAGAAAAAAAAAGACCCCAAACCGCCCAAAACAAAAAATGCAAAAGGGTGTTACAAAAAATCAGCCGCCAATAATAGCTACTGTCCTAAAAAGTATAGACTAGAAAGATAAACTCGCAGGAAGACCATTTGGGAAAAAGCGGTTATGACCAAAAAGACAAACATCCTTGGGGGCCCATTTAAGACGGTAAAAAAGGGTTTACGGAACCAAGTATCAGAAAGAGAATCTGGAAGAAATTCTCATATGAATGACCACACCTGAAAATGATCCAGAAAACCCAAGACGGCATCAAAGCGTGGGGTGTAAAGTGAGTGTAAAAAAAAGAAACCACAAACCGTAATTGGGCGTGAGCGTCACCTATTGTCCCCGTGCAAGGCAATCTTGCATATCAGCCAATCCCTGATGGGGGGAAACCAATGAGGGGGTTCCATAAGACCGCAAACTCACATGAAAAAAAGAGAGGATAAAGAGGGGAGGAAGGGCAGAAGGAGCAATCTGAACACACGCAAGTCAGGGACTGACAAAAAAAGGCGGGGAAAATTGAAGTCATTTATCAAGTGCTGTTGAAAAAAGGAAATTTATTGAAAAACAAGAAAACGCACAGTTTCACGAGAAAAAAAGAGGCAAAACAGTTGGTGGGTGAGGGGGGGTGTAAAAAAAAGGGGGAAAATGCGACCAAAAAAAATTTTAGGGGCTATCCTTCAAAGGTTAAACTCAGGTAGTGGGTCAGGCAAAAGTTTCAAACAATAAATACGGGGAGAATTAAGAAAGAAAAGGAAACTGTAGTAGTGGGGTATCACAAATTAAAAAAAAAACAGGGACTAGGTAAAACCTGAGCCACCAGGAAAACCTGAATCCAAATTTTTCACGGTAGGGTGGAAAAAAAGGAAAAAAAAGGCTATTGGATTCAACCATACGCTTGAATCACGAATCCATAGCACACAACAGAAAAAAGGGGGGGGGGAAAACGTTCGCACGGTTAAAACAATAGCTAAGCACAAATGCACAGGACCTCCACGCCTTAAAGCGACCGTGCCATTCAAGAGACCGGGCAAGGAGAAAAAAAAAGTCTAAGCAAAAAAAAAAAAAGGTTGGCAATTGGCCTTAAAACAGCGCAGGGAACAACAACTTCACAAAAGATTTTTCAAAAAAACGGCAAGGGGAAAAAACGTTAGGTTAACGCAAGGTCGAAGAAAAAAAATGGTGAGACAAGCAACCAAAAAGTCCTCATCAGAAAGTTTGAAATGGGACAACAAACAAGGTTCATTCACAGGTGTATTGACGCGAATTCTAAAAAACGTCAAAAAAAGCTGAAACTAAGTAAATTCACTTTATGGGGATAATTCCAACTACCGGCGGGGGGGTTGGAATTGGGGGGAAAACCTGCTAGTCCTCGGGGACAAAAAAGATAAAAGGGGCCCGGATAAGACCACAAACCTATTTTTTATAGATGATGTAATTAAATTGGAGGGGAAGTGGGAAATGGTAAAAAAAAACCATGCAGTTATGGGGACTGAGGGGGAACATGTGCAGGGATGTCCGTAGCAAAAGAGGGCCGAAGACGCGCACTTAGGCCTGGTAAATTGGTACCGTTTGAAATGAAAAAAAAACAGACCAGGGGAAAGGGAAAGTCAAAGGAACTACACAGGCGTAAATGCGGCTGAAGATGTCTGTTCGTTGGTTGCGAGACAAAAAACAAGGAAAACATTAATTTTTGAAGGGGGCCACACAGATTTAAGGGAAAATACAACAACCTACGCTGGACTAAAAAATTGACCTTTAGCAGATGAAAAAAATGACGCCAAAAAGTGGAAAAAACAACCATTAAAACCCCGGAGAAGGACGCGGGCTGACATTTTGGGGGAAAAAACACTATGTTTGCGACAAGAAGAATACACAGAAACGCCATATTTTGAAAAGGTAAGGGGAGGGACAAGAGATCGGTGTCCGTAAACGAAATCACCTAGATCCACTTCCAGTGACGGTGGTTACAAAGAAGTTTAACCATGAGGGATCCAAAAAGAAAACATTGAGGGTTAATGAAGGAAGGAAAAAGCATGCAAAAGTTGAAAATAGCTGAAACAAAAAGCGAACCGCAACTTAGTTGGCAAAGCTGTAGTTCCTGGGGACTGGGAGCTCAACGAACGAACAGCAGGCCAACACAGTTTTGAGATATCTTGGGGGAAGACGCAGGGAAACCGATGTCCTGAAAAAGCATTAGGGGCACGTGAGTGTCGTTCAAAACTCATGGGGCATTTAGGAACAAAAACTTGAACAGAAGCAATGGGGAAGAACAATGCCCAACGTTTTGCATGGTTGCTGGCAAAGATGGGAAGGAAAAGAAAAAAGAGGGGCCTAAAGGCCAAATTCAAAGTTTTCGTACAAAAAAGGGAGGGGGCGGGAAAGGGGGTACTAAAATCTGCAAGTTAGTCAGCCCTGGGGACAGAAGAAAGAAAAAGAATATCGTAAAAAGAAAACCAGATGCCCGTTGGTGAAAGGTAGGGTCAGCATCGGTTGGTGTCCAAGGGGGAGTTTAAGCCAAGGAAGACGAGCGATTCTTTTCATGGGAATAATCAAAAAGACCAGACTCAAGACTGAAACACGTGGGGCGGAAGAAGGGACTCTTAAGATTAAGATGCCATAATTTAAAATATAGGGTTTGGTGGAAGGGGGAAACGCAAATGATTTGGTGTTCCAGAGGACTAAGCTTGCCAAATAAAACCGCAAAAGGGGGGAGAGGGGAGATGGAATAAAAGGGGAAAAAAGAAGCTAGCCAGCTTTTTTACTAAAGGTTGGGTGGGTGCGGTGTAGCGTCAGAGAAAACCTTTTCAACTGTTAGAGTGGGTTGAGTAAAAAAAAACTCTTCCCGGAAGTGGGATTTTTCAAACATTCGAGCGCTGTTAGTTGTGAAAAGGGTTGAAAGAAAAGGGGTGGCTCCGCAAAACTGGGTCAAGGCGTCCAAAGAAAATTAGTTTGGAGGATTCACAACAGATTTACTCAGAACGGAATGAAATTCAAAACCCGCCGAAAACAAAAGGCACCTGGGGGGGGGCTGGGCCAGGTAATGATAAGCAGAACCAAACCGGGGGAACAGAGATGGGGAGGAAATGAAAAAAAATGAGCTGGTTGAATAAAAATAGCCGGGTAGACTGGATCAACAAAAAGACCTGGCCAGCTCACGGAAAGAGGGAAACATGTCAAAAACGGCTACCTTGGAAAGGGGATCTATACAGTTGAAAAAATGACCGGAAAGTTAGGACAAAAAAACAGGGGGGGGAGGGAACAAATTCCGGTGGGCAAAGGTAACTTTCAAAAAGATCTACCTTAGGGTGCAAGAAAAGTGCACCGCAGATTGGAAAAGTTGAAAAAAAAACCAGGTAACGTTGGGAACGTAAACTGGAGGGTTCTGGGGGAGCCAGAGAAAAGCAAAATTGGGTACATGGAGCAAAGGGTAACCACAAGACGCGTGAACCTGCCAGCAATGGCCAAAAAAGAGGAAGCCAGGGGGAAGCACCAGACCTGGTCTCATTCGGAAAAAAAGGGGGGCAAACCCACGGGTGGGGGGAGTAAGGAACATATGGGAATGTGCGAATGCGTGAAAAGGGGAAATAATTGAAGAGGCACCATCAGGATAGGGGAAGGGGGAACAAAACCTGGGAAAACGCGTTGGGAAACGAGGGGGATGGAAAGAAATTATGGTTAAAAGTGAGGGGGGGAATGGTCATTGTCTAATTTGTCGTTACACACCACATAGAGGAATGAAAAAAGGGGGCAGCATGATAAACTCAAGACCGAGAGAGGACGGAAGTGATGTGGGTGAAAAGCAGAGGGGCAATGTTGGTGGGGGTGCGGGGGGGGGAGTTAAAGGGGGAGGCAGCAAATGTGTCTCAAGGCCCTCAGATGTCACGTAGTATACCCTGGAGATGGGAGGGTAGGGGCGTCAACAGAGACGGAAGGGATAGGGGTGCTCAGATTAAACGGGGTCAAACCCATGAAAGAAAAAAAGAAGGAGATTAGGAAGGAGGAAAACGGTTGATTGAAAGAAGACTGCGAGGGGGGGGGAGCCAAAGAACAAATGGGGAATCAAAACGCAAAGAAAAAAAGAAGTGAAATCTCAAGGGAAATTCTCCAAACCAACGTAGGAAAAGAGGGGATGGCCACTTGTTAGGGATTTCTGATCACAGGAAGTCATATGGCGCAGAAAAATAAGCCGGGACTGGAATATAAAACAAAGTTCACACCAAAGCACGCTCAGCGAGGGAAGGAGAGCAGGAAGAATCCGAAAGAAACCCGTATCACCAACGTAATTGGGCGGGAAAAATGGTTTAACGATATATGCAGAACAAATTGGGACATGACCAATTGAGGGGGCAGGGGGGGGGGAAAAAAAAAGGGTCTTTTATGAACCGCAAAAAAAATACCCGCCAAAAAACGAACGTGCACTGACAAGAACCACGAATAAGGAGAAGACGTGGAAAGGTTAAAAAGGGACAGGCCATTCAACACCTCTGAAAAAAAAAGGAGGGGGTGGGGAAAATCGCAGCAAGGCACCTATGAAAAATGGGAATCTCCATCTGAAAAACACGGAAAATGAAAGCAAGAACCCGAAAAGCTCAACAAAAAAGGTGTGGGGAGTGAAAAAAGATACGTTGGAACCTAGTGAGACAACGTATTGGGAAAGAGTGATAGCAGAAAAAAGGCTGCCAATTCTGGCAGGGAATACAAAAAAAAAAACCAAAAAAGGAAAAAAAGAGATTAAACTTGAGATTTGCCCAACTAAACGGAGCCCATATGACGCAAGTCAAAAAATGGGAAAGGAAAAAACCAAAGCTGGAGGGGGAAGTACGTTCGGAAAACCCTTAAACCGGGGGGATGAAGTAAGTGGGGGGAAAAAAAAGACAAAAACGCAGGGTGTTTTTTCCAACAAGCGGCAGTGGTGGGAAAAGGGAAATTCGACCAGCAAAAAAAGGGGAGTAGGGAGGAAAGGGAATGAAAAGGAATTGGGAAATGGGGGGAAAACATGTGTCTTGGGGGGACGGCTAAAAACTGATAGAGATGACGGGGACGGGAAACTGGAAGTGTGGGGGATAAACATTTATAAAAAAGTGAAGAAGACAAATAGCTGAAAAAGGCATGGGCCTGGAAGGGACCACAATTGTTTCGGGATTGGGACGACCCCGGCTATAAATGGGATGAACAAGAAGCAGGACAGAAGGGGAAGGAAAGTACCAAAAAGAGCTTAAAGGAAAACACCATGGCAAAAGGGGTTGAAAAGATAAGACATGCAACCGAAACCATAGGCACCAGGAAGAAGTCGCCGAAGGGCTGAAAGCGTAGGAACATGTCCGTGAATAAAAAAACAAGAGTGGAAGCATCCGAGGGAAGAAGAAGTGAAGTAGAAAAAAGGCCAGAAGAAAGGGAAAAAAAGAAGGACACAGAACGACCGAAAGTATGAGGAAAGAGATTACTATACCACCGCTCAACACAGAAAGAAAAAGCGGAAGGGGAGAAAACTGCGAAGACGCGACAGAAAAGAACAACGCAGATGGTCAAAGGGGGGGGGAAGTCATTCAACACAAGGAGTGTTGCGGACACAGAAGTGGAGGTCTCCTGAAGAGAACAAAACACGTTACAAACAGATCAGGGGGGAACCAGATGACAGAAAAAAAAGACACGTAGCTAAAGAGAGGAAACTCGGGGAAAAAGAAACGAGGGACAAAGACGAACAGCAAGGACGGCGCCGCTGGCTGGAGGAGGTAAGTGGTCGGTGAGTCTGGAAGGGAATGCTCAAGCTCGACAAAAATAGAGAAACAGAGAAGAACAAAAAAAAAGGGGTCGAATACCGACACCCCCAAAAAAAGAAAACAGAAGTTTGGGGGGGGTAAGAGAGTTAAAGTGGGGAGCAAAAGAAGGGAAAAATGTCGATGAAGAAATATTTGTCAAAGGGAAATAGACGGCGGTGGGAAAGAAATAGCCGAAACAAAAACACACTGGACGTGGAGGGAGAGGAGACGGAAAGGAGGGCACAGATACAAGTCAATCAAGAAAGTGTGGGAGAAAAGACGGTATCAAACTCAAGCGAGGAAAGCACTGTAAGGTGGGGGGGAGGGGAAAACGGGCCGGGGAAACTTGCAAAGAAATGAACAAACAGGGAACAAAAAGGAAAAAATAGTCAAAAGAAGCAAAAGCAAATCGAAAAATGATCGAAGACGTGCAAGAAAGGAGGAACGAATTGGAGAAAGGAAAATAACAGAGATCAGGGATGGGAAGGGCCAACATAAAGGTCGAATACTGGTAAAACAACAAATTAAGGGGGGCAAAAAAAAAGTAGAAGGTGGAGAGCGGGCGAATCACAGGACAGGGGGGACGGGTGAAAAGCACCACCTAGGAAAGTAATGACCGGATAGCAAACCTAGTAATAACGGGGGAATAAACAGAATAGAAAAAAAGCCAACTTCACAGGGAACAAACAAGGGCACTGAAGGAAGGAGGCGTAAAAAGGTAGGACACGGAGGGGGGATAATTGGTGCAAAGCAGGATGAACATACCGCACGAAAATATTTGACCATAGGTAGGGGACAAAAAAAAAATCAAGGGGGAAGGGACATAGGGCCGAACAAAAGGTATAAAAAAGAAAGGGAATCCTCTCAACAAAAACGTGGGTTGCCATGGACAGGGTTAACAGAAGGAAAAAAAAGGCCCAACAAAGGGGGAAGATGAAAACATGGGAATGAAGGAAACAAACTGGGAAGCGCCTTTGGGAGAACAATAGACCCCTTGAACCCAAGGAAAAAGAAAGGTTGCCATCAAGATGTAAGGGTGTATCAACAGTGGGACGAATGGCAAGAGAAGGTGGTTAAACGGAAAGGAAACTTGAAGAAACAACGCTGCTGGGGGGAGTATAAGCAGTGGAAGTTACGGGACGGCACAGGGGAAGAAAACACGATTTGACCAGGACACGAAAGCAAGGTAAAAAAAAAATATTGGGAGGGGGGGGTGGCTGTTCATAATCCGCAGGGACTTGCATTGCACAAAAAAAAGACAGCCTTCCAAAGAAAGGGAACGAAAGAGAAGACTAGGGGGTTAGTGCCTGGGGTTGGGTTCTGGGGTACAAAGAACGCAAAAACGGGGGTGGGGTGCCTTTGGTAGGGTCTGAAAAAGGGCGTTGTTGGTAGCCTAAGGCTTAAAAGGCAGGTTTGACCTGTGGAAAAGTTTGTGGGTGGTACGGGAGACCCCGGACAAAAACGGGGGCGGTGAAAACAAACAAAATGGGGGGTGGGATGCAAATCTTGCAAAGGAGGGGGGGAAAGGGCGGGGCCGAAGAGTAACGCAGACATCAACAGTATCTTCCACTTGTCAGCCAACGCCTGGACGGACCGGTCTTTGGGGGGGAACGGAGGGTATAACGTCAACCCATTGGGCATTCCGGAGGATAGGGGTCAGGAGTATAGTCCCAAACCAAGTTAAAAAAAAGTCGAATGAAACCAGTATACGGGGAGAGGTTCTGGAATCTTTTAGGGATGAATTTACGCACCAGTAAAAGTGGCCCAGAGAATAGAAGCGTTTGAAACACTGAAAAAAAGGTCATTGGGGGGGGGAACAGGGTCCCATCACAACGGTGGTCAATAACAGACGAAAAAGAAAAGGTATTGACGGTGGGAAAGATAAAATGATACTAAACAGAGGGGGTCTTATGGTGTGGGGGTACATTGTTGGAACGGATTTCTTTGGTTTTGGGGTGCCCACATAGTGACATATGCATGGGGCCAAAAAATAAAAAAACCAAAAAAAAGAAAAAACCCGACCTTGTTTTAGGGGGGGCTAATTGTAAAAAAGGGTCAAACGGACCAATCAACTAAGTGAGCAGGAAGAACCTGAACACTTTTTGGTTCTGGTCAATGCTTTGTGGGTAGACAGGCGTAGATTCAGAGAAATCTGTTCCATCAACCCCATTTGTAAGAACTGGGGTGTGTGGTGACGTAATGGGGGGGGGGGGGTCCAAAAACTTCACTGAGCGGCATGGGGGGCTGGAAATTCTAAAATTCCAGCTAGACATGGGGTGTAAAAAAGGGTTGGTTTCAAGACAAGGGGTGGTGTGGGTTGGTGGGAAATGAGGCCTGGGGGTGGGCCACACTGGTTCCCTTGCTGCATGGGGGGCCAACAAAAGATAGTGGTTGGGGAAAGGCTTTTGCCCAAGGACAGGGGTTAAAGAGCATTGGAACGGATGAAGTGTCTCACCATGGAAAGAAGAAAGGTCAAAGGTTGCGGCGGGGCTACTCCGGGGAATGAAAAAACGGGAACCGGGGGTTCAAGCAAGTGGAAGAAAAATAGGGATAAATGAGCTGTAAGAAGCGCAAATGTTTACAGGTTAAGTACAGCAAATCACCGAAAAACTTTTGTCCAGTCAGCCGAAAGGCGTTGTAGCCATGGGGGTTAAGGGCGAAGGAAAGCGGGGAAAGGGGGGATTACCTTCCATTGAAAAATGGGGCCGGCGATTAAGTCTCGGGCATGTTATTCGCAAGGGAAAAAGGAACCGTTGCAAAGGCACCCAACGAAGTTGCAGGTTTTATTTAAACTTGACAGAACTGCTACCCGGGAAGGGGCTGAGGGGTGTCCGGGACGGGTTTGGAAACACACGAACACTGTACTGCTGGCGATTTGTGAGAAAAAAAGGGGACAGGTTCTGTGTTCATGATAATCCCGGAAAGCCAAAGGTTAAGGAATGAAAACAAAAAAGAGACCCAGAAAACGGTTTATGAAAACGGTGAAAGGAAACGAGGTGGACCCAGAGGTTCCCGGTAGGCCAAAACGGTGATCAATAGTAAGAAAGAGTTTCAACAAGTGGGTGGGCGGGGAAGTACGTAACACAAAAAAATTGAAGCATGTATTAAATAATTCAGAGGCCTGCAATACGTTGGGTACGAATAGCGACACGAGAACAACAAGAAGGGGAGTTGGGCAGGAACCATCACTAAAAAATGCTGAAAAGAGCAAAGCTGGGTTTACAACCGATTTGCGGGGTCCGGGATTTTTAAAAGAGTGAAAACAAAGTCCTGGTTGTATTCCTGGGCTCGCGAAATACATTGGTTGGTGCAAAACAAAGTGCAGGGGTTCACAGTCACATGGGTCGGATTTCATTGGACAGATTCAAAAAAGGGCAGCAGTATTGCGGTCTTTGGACCCAAACGACTAGAAAGAGATGGACAAGGGGCAGTGGACGGAGGAAAACCAGAATTTCACAAAACGTAGGGCTCAATTATGCACGTAGGGAAAAAGGGAGCAAGTGGGCCTGGTTTTTTTTTGGTGCTTGGTTTTGTGTAGGAGTCACTGGGGGGGTGCTGTCATCCAAAGAATTGGGGGCGGACCCCCTGGCCCTCCGTGGTCAATGGATTTGGGGGGGGGTTACCAAACGTCAACTGGGGGCAGATTGATTTAGGGAAAAAGAGGGTTTGACGGAACTAGGAAAAACAAGAAACATATTCAGGTCGAAACGTGGGGTGGGTTTAGGGGCTTAGAAGTTGCAAAGGAAGAACGGGACGCTGAGGCTGGCAGGGATGCGGCAAGTGATGTGATAGGCGCCCAAGGCGGGAGGGGGGAGTCTGGCGCCCCGAGACGCCGGTGACAGACTAACTGCATAAGCCAGGGGGTGACCAGCAAG
>Ga0179593_1337495_pt1 | contig 10887 bp, 15 predicted proteins | sample CZODoug2_1_08_16_FD_185931 | JGI IMG/M metagenome (GOLD analysis project Ga0179593, IMG submission 185931) | Vadose zone soil fungal communities from Angelo Coast Range Reserve, California, USA - CZODoug2_1_08_16fungal (PacBio error correction) | ecosystem: Environmental > Terrestrial > Soil >...
AACAGAACAAGAAACATAGAACGTCCCGCAGCCCAAGCCTCGGCGGGGCAAATAAAGACGAGGCAAGGCAAAACGAAGAAAGTAAACAAACGTAAAGGCAACTGAAGACAAATAAGGAATCCGACGGTGGGTAAGCAAGCCCGCCCAAGGGGGCTCCTTGTAAGGGAGGCGGCCAAAGTCGCGACAGAGAAGAATAAGGGATGTAGCAGCAAGCCAGCGCGGGGCGATCAACCGTCTTCAGAGAATAAAGAGGAGGGGGGGGCAGGGCACACAACAAAAATGGATAGTCGCGGAACGATGCCAGTCCCAAATGGCGAAGTTTCAAGAAACAAACTGGCGCAAAGGTTGAAAGTGAGGACAACTAGCCCGGGAGGTCAGGGCTTTGAAGGCGTAAGGCTGATAAGCGAGCCGCCCTGGAAAAGGCTCGATATATGATAAAAAACTGGAGAGAGGGTACATCCAAAGGGGGTAAAACAAAAACGCAGTGAGAGAGGACATATAGAGAGGCGCAAACGCTTGCGATGGTACAAGAAAATCAAGATCAAAAATAGGGGTAGTATGACGAGGTCTTCCTCTTGGCAAAACGAAGGGGGGAAGGAAGAAACGTGCGAATCGATTGGGAAAGTACGCCTGCGCCTAAAGGAAAGGAGAAGCTTGAACGAGAAAAAATTGAGGTCGACGGAATGTGAGCCCGCGCTAGACGAACAGTCGCCCTGGCTAAAGGACGGACGGATGTAACACACCGTCAACAGCAGGAAGCGCGCATCTTACACGGGAAGACTTGAACACATCTCGGGGAAAAGCAAACACCTGCTTGGTAAGAAAGCGCGAAGACCAAAGAAGCCTTGTCTCAAAGGTGAATAAGAGGCTCCAGAGGGGGGACGCGGCGCGGAACTCTGTAGAAAGCACATAGTATTCGTTGCTGTCTGAATCGCCGGAAGAACAAAGGAACGGCTCGTGGCTGAGAATAGACGTTGACCCAAAGCAAGAACAAACCGAAGCAAAGCGGAGGTGGCGGGCGAAGCCGCAAAGAGGCAACGGAAATGCCAACAATGAGAAAAACAACGGCGGCGATGTCGACCTGGGGGGGGGGGGGGTGGAAGGCCAGGGGTGGGGTGAAAATCACGGGTCAACGCCTTGCAGGGGAGCACCTCAAAAGTGGAAGGCGATGACATCATACGAACGCACGGCCAGGGGGGGGAGTATCCGGGCCTAAGAAGACAGGAATGGGGAGAGCCACTGTAACGCAAAGTATGGAGACGTCAAAACGGAGCGCTGGGGGACATAGGGAAGCGTCTCACGGAAGGGGAGGAGTCGGGACACGAGCAGAAACTAAAAAAAAAGAGAAAGACGAGAAGAGCCAAAGGGATACAAGGTACAATCAAAAAAGGGAAAAGAGGAGCACCAGTATGTTCGGCATAGGATAGGAAATAAGGGCATACGTGAAGGGTACGGCGTGGCGCGGAGACCGCGCGAGGGAGAATGAAACACATCCTAGAGGCAAGTTAAGCGGGGTAAGATGGCCGCGTGGTGGGGGAAAGGTAACGATGGGGGGACAGGAAAAATTAGATGACGGGGCGGTACGGTCACAACCACAACAGAAGGAAACGGATGGAAAACACTGCGGGGCGCGGAGGCCGAGGGTTAAAAATTTGGCGAACCGCCAGAAAAGGGGGGATAGGGGGAAGAAAACCGATATCGGACGGGGAAGAGAAAGAAGATACGTCCAGAAAGGGCAGTAGTGACGAGGCAGGAAAGAGAAAAGAGATAGATAAAGGTGGCAGAGAAGACAAAGAGAACAAAAGTGAAAAGAATGGACCGAACAGGGCCAGCGCAGGGGGCCAAAAGACAACGAGGGGGCAAGGCAAGTCCTGAAAACAACGTGTAAGGGAAGCAAAACAGGTGTCGTACTCGGGGAGATTACACAAAGGTGGAACTTGGCTCAAAAAAATGAGAGGGGCGCTCCCGCCAAAAGATCAGAACACGGGGGTACCGGGACAGAGGAAAGAGAACTAGAATCAGAGCACCAGCCGGAGGGGCATACCGAAGAACCTTAGAAAAAGGTGGGAGGGTCGAGGCGAGACGAAGAAGGACGGGGGAAGCTATTGGACAACGGGTGGACTGCCATGGCGGAGCGAGAAAGGGTAGGGAGGGAAAAACGGACAAAGTAAAACTCGGACATGAAAATAGGGCGGGGGGGGGGGGAAAGAAGAAAAAAAAAAAAATAACCCGAGCGCTTGCATGAGGGGGAAAGGTGATACTAAAACACTGGCTGAGAATGGGCTGGGATAAAAGGAGAGGGACCACAGACCATAAAAAACCATCTTAGAGAGGCCACTAAGGGAAGGGAAAAGGCCCAAGAGAAAAAGAGGAGCGGCAAGTCGTGGGTCGGCAAAAAAAAGGAACAGAAGAAAAGCTGGCAACGAGGAGCTTCGAAGAGAGGGGACTGCCTTCGGACAAAACAGTAAAAAAGAAATCGATAATCTGTGCAGTGCGGTTGGCAATCAAGCTTATTTGTGGGGGAGCCGAAAAGACGGCTATAATATCAAAGGACATGTGCGAGAAACGTAAACAGAATTGGCAAAATAATAACACAGAGAGTTGAGGAAACAGGTCAGGGGTAAATACTAAAGATAAAAGGACGGACGCAATCCTGGAAAAAAGTGAGAGTCCAGGGGGTCGAGGAAAACAACCAGGATGAAGTGCGACAATTGAAAAAAAGGTAGAGGGAGACGTCCAGCGCGCCAGACACGGGAACGTAGGATGGATCGACACAGAGGCGACCAAGGACAGCGGGGGAGTGGTCCCCACGGCTCAGAAAGACGAACAAGGAGACAATAAACACAAAAGAAAAAGCCCCATTGGACCCAATGGTGCAGAGGGTGGGCAGTGTGCGGGAAAAAAGGGGAAAGGAAAGAAAAGCATGAGAGAAAAAAAAAATCAGGGTGAATGGAACAAAGGTCCCCAGAACGAACGGATAGAAAGCAGACGGGGAAAGGAGAAAGGTGCCGATCAGAGACAGCCATCATTCCGCAAACATCCGCAATGGGATCCTAGGGTCACGAAACAGATGCCTTTACGTAACCGAGACAAGGAAGACTCAGGGCCGGACATAGACTCAGAAATGAGGGAGCTTCGCGGGCCCACGTGGGCGGGGACGGGGGGGGGAACAACGAAGCAACGATATGAGCAAACAAGCAAAGGGGCAAAAAAAAAAATCCAAGGCCCACTCAACGAACAGACAAAAACACATTAAATACGACCTTAGAATGAGTGAAGAAAGTAGAAAGGGGATTGAAAAGGGTAGGGGGGGACGACCAAAGTGTACACAGGGAGGTGATCGGGACCACCAATCACCCCCAAGAGGGCTTTCTCAATCAAGGACTAGGGAAAGGCGAGAATGGAAGAAAAAACCTAAGACAAAAGACACGCAAGGTCCACAAAAACAAAACTAAGAAGCGAAAAAAAAAAGTTGGGAAAGGAAACGAACCACTAATAGGGCAGAAATCAAGGGGCAAAACATAATCTAGTCGGGAGGGAGGTCCAACTGACATAGTCAGGTCTGGCGGGAAATATAGGAGGGATCGGCCGGTAATGGTGGGTCGCACAAAGACACGTAAAGGGGGGGGACAAACAAAAAAGGGGGACGGAGATGGAAAACGATCAATAGACACAAAAAGGAACAGCTGGGGGGAGGGAGCGGTGCCGCCCGTCAACCTCGAGGGGGAAAGACGAGAAAAAACCTTGCAAAAAAGAAAAAAAAAGGGAGGAAGAGCGTGTGTGAAAGGTAAAAGCCACAGGAACGGAAGAAACGCAGCGACAGGGAAATGAACAGGGACCGAGGCGCCTAGTCCTAGAAAAGTGAAGGCAGAGACAAATCAAGGCAAAGTAAACACGGGCATCAACAACGCTCATAGGTCGGCAGCATGAAGCCAAAGGAGATCGAATCCCGACGGGGAAACCCGCTAATCGACAACGACCAGAGTCATCCGATCGAACACAAAAATAATACATGGAAGGAATCATAAAACAAATAAACAAACCTACAAGAGGGGGGAGGAGGGGACCAGAAAAAAGATTAAAGGGGCTAGTCAAAAAAAAAGGGCCTTGTACGGGAAACCTAACATATATGCGTGCAACCCGGGCGAAAAGACAAGCAATTATATCGTTGGGGGGGAAATAGGGGGGAAAGGGCGGCGGCGAAGGGAATCAGGAACAAGACGGAAAAAAAAGCCTTGAGCACAGGGAATGAAAGCATGCTCTAATGCAGTGGGGGGGTCGTGGAGAGGAGGGGGCCAGGGAAGAAGCCCAAACAACTCCGCCAAGGGGTGACAGGAACCCCCCCTCGGGAAAAAAAAAAATGCATACAAGAAGGACCAAGAAATCCGGTCATAACACTGGAAATAAGACGAAGTAGACGAAAAGAATAGGAAGACAAGAAACTTAAAGAATGGGGGTTTGGGCGGGACCGGAGTCTGTGATGAGACGCGCGGGTCACTGGGATGTTGCGGCCGGTCGGCTAATCAGAAGAATATAAATGGGCACGACAAAAGGACGTACATCAGAGACTCGTCGACCCGAGGAAGATAAATGACTCTGAGAAAAACCAGGTCTCGTGTCCCACACGGGGGGGGAAGACTACCGATTCCAGAGGAGGAAAAACTACAAAACGAGAGAATATGTTCAAAAGGTTCTCTATGAACACTAGAGACTGGAGGGAGGAACAAAAAACAGACTCGCAATGTGTCAATGACAGGCAAACCCCCAGCGGATCATGCTCGATTGAGGAAGAGGGTGACGGGGAAGAGAGCGAGGAGTCGGCAGAGTGTGTGAAAAGGGAGAAAGCCGCGACCGAAAGACCCAAAGCAGAAATTAGGAGGGCTGACAAAAGGCTTACCGGTAGCTCCAAAGGAGGCGAAAGCCAAAAAATCGCCGGAACTGCTGACCCAAGGGGGGCAACAAGGCAGGAAGAAATAGGGGGGGGGAGACGAAAAGTACTAGAAAAGACCAGAATAAAGGGCACGAGACTGAAGGGGATACTAAAACCAAGGGAGGCGCGCAAAAGCGGCAAAATTGCTGGTCATTGGTTGGGAGATAGGGAGCATGTGTCTGGCCAACGCCATACTGTAAGAAAGAACAAGAATAAAACGCAAAAAACTGGAATGAAAGGCTCACTGGGCAAACATGGAACAAAAAGTAACGGGTCTAAACAAAACCACAGGAACACTTACAAAGACAAATCAAAAACAAACCGACCGAACACGAGGGGCGCGGGAAATAAAGGCAGTCAAATCAACGTTGAGAGGCAGAAGGGCCTCAAAAGAATCGACAAGGAGGCAAAGACACGAAATGGTCCAAAACGTGGAGCGTCAAGCACCTGAAAGACAATGGGCGAAAGTAAAACCTATTCACAAACGTCCAAACAGAGCGAGAGAACACCAAGGCGGCCAGGGCGCCCACCACAAAGGAAAGGAGGCAGGGATAAGTGGTCAAGGAATCATGGGGCGCGAATGTTGAACCTTGCAATAAAAAGGGCAGCGGCAAAAGTGGGTCAGAGCGGAGGAAGCGTCACGCAAAACTCAACCAAAGGTGGAGAGAAAAAGACATGGAGTCGGGAGGCAATGATCGAACAACAGCAACTAACAGAGAGTGACAGCAAGTGCAAATCAAAGTGCCCGTGGAAGACAAGGGTTCGGGCCGGGAGAGACAAGAAAGGGAAGGGACAGCTCCGGCGGCAAACCACGGAAGGAGGGAGGAACATCCAGCAAGACCACGCGAGTAATGATAGGGCGGGAAAAAAAGACATTAGAAACGATTTGAATTTGAAAGGTTTGGGGCTGCAGAACGGACAAAAAGTGAGCAGTAAGTCAACCTAAAAAAACGCTACACGCCCTCGCGAAAGGAGTGATAACAGGAGCACGAAAAAAAAAGAGGCAACGGAGGGCTCTAGCACTAAAAACAAAAGAAAGACCAAGGAAACAAGAGGGGGGGGCTTGGCTGCAAGGGAGGGGGAAGAAAAAAAAAAAGAAGGGAACGAAGAAAAAAACGATTGGGGGGGAACGGGAAACAGAAGTTGGAATGTACTAGGTCTGGGACCAAGGGGAAGGGCAAATAGGGGGTGCAGAAACGCGAAGGGGGGGCACAGCACAGTCTCGGGCAAAGACCGAAGGGGAGGCGTGCACGGTGGAGGGTCAAGAAAGACTGGGGAATGGAAAACAAAAAATTTCCAAGAAAAAAAAAAAAAAAACACAAGCGACGCGACATAGCGTGGCTGGGCAAGGAACTATGGCCAAAGCAAGGACTCATACAGGGGAAGAATCAAATCAACGTCACGCATGTCAGTCCAAACCGGAACGGAGGGAGAAAAAAAAGCCGATCACACAACATAAACACAAAGAAGGACACGCAACCTAAGGAAAAAACAATGGGGTGTAACAAGAAAAAGACGAGTACAAGCAACTAACGTTCCGGAGAATGCATGAAAGGAAAATCAAGACCAAAGAAATGCCATCCACAAGGGAATGGGCAAAAGGGACATCCGAGAACGCCAAGGGAAAACCATACGTGAAAAAAAAACCGTACAACAAAGATAGACAAAATAAAGAACTCAGAGAACGGAACCTCTAGGAAAGGATGACAGGCCAAGAACATCCGGCACCGCTAAAGAATAGAAAAATGGTAGCACCACAATCCCAAAATTAAAAGATGAAGGAACGTCGGATTCAGGGAACAACGAGACTGGACAACACAAAACAGGCGCTCAAGAAGAAAAAGAAGGTTCGGGTGGATGTGAAAAACAAAACCTCCGCGGAGAAAGCTTGTGCCAGGAGAAACTTGGAAACCACTGGGTGGGGGGATCTCGGCCGTCGACGAAGGTGGACAGTCGATGGTGTCGTTGTTAAGAAAAAAAAACGGGACCGTACAAGCAAGGGAACAAAGCTACGTCTAAAACAACGGGTGGGGGGATCCCTGCTTGTGAAAACTGCTAAAAAAACCGCAGGACAAAAACAGAAATAAAAAAAACCAACAGTGGGGAGTACAGAAGCAGACCAAACGGACAAAGGCACCGGAGGGGGCGCAATTGGCAACAAACAACGGGGAGAAGAGGGACGCGACCATAGCAATCGGATACTACTGAAGGGATAGCAGGAATTCCCGACTGTAGCAACGGAGGAGAAGCTTAAGAAAAAATTGGGCGAGGCGGGGTTGGGGGGGGACGATTCAACGGCGGAACCTTGGGAAGAACGTGGGAACCGTGAGCCAACACGAGCACTCTGATATAATTAAGCTTCGGAAAGGGACGTCGTAAAAGGAAAAGGAACGGACAAAACAGCGAAGAATCAAGCAGGTCGGAGAAGACGGGACGGTTAGCGAAAAGGACAAGACCCACGTTGCCACAGAGGTCGCCGTGTGACGAGGGCGAACAAAAAGGAATCAGTGAGTCGCGAGTAAAAATACTAGTGACGGGGTGGGTCTAACGGCAGGACGGAAGGCAACTGGTAGAAATTTGATAGATGCCAGACCAAGCCGTATAGATAGAAAACATCAAAAATCTAATCGCCGGGAAGAACCGACAGAAAAGGTGGCAGCATTAAAAAAAGGGATCAAGAAAGACCAGGCGGGACAAGAGCGGGAGACCAAGACGGCAAGGTCAAAATAAAGAGTCCGCGATCAGAAGGGAAAAAACAGAAAAGGAAAGTACTGCGGAACGTACAGTGAGGATCATGAAAAATATGGAAAGGACCCGCCCAGAACAAAGGGCGCGAGATTGGGGCGCACGCCAGAAGGTGGCGGAGAGGAAAGTGTCTCGCGATGAAAGACAAAAAATCATTTGAAAAAGAGAGAAAAAGACACAGCAGGGACAACGTCTGCAAAGGAGTAACCGGGGTCAAGAAGAAGAGGGGAAAAAAAAACTTCGACACGCTAGTGCGCAAAAAGAAAAAGAGGGGAATTTCCTCGCGGAAAAAGCAAAGAAACATCTCCAAACTACCTAAAGAAACAACAGAAAAAAAACGGAATGGGGAAGGGGGGGGAGAAGAGAGCCTGCAAGGGAGGGCACAACAACCGATAGTCAACGCATTTTTGCAAACAGTCCAACTTTGCTCGGCGAAAACTGCTTCAATCTCAAAAACGAGCCAAAAAAGGGAAAGGGAGTCCCTGTGGCAACAAGGGGACCCGCCGGTGACGGGAAACAACCCCCAAAACAATTAATCGTCCATGATTTACAGGGATACAACACAGGGACAGAGCGAAGGCAAAACAACGTGAAGAAGAGGAAAAACAAACACTACTCCAAAAACGTGGAGAAAAAGAAACAAAATCACCCGAAACCGAATCATTCTGAGGGGGTCTGTGACACGTTACTGAAAAGAGTGGGGAGAGGCGCAGGAAAGACACGCGGCGTCTATTCGGGCCCACGGCCAGCAAGGGAAAGGACGGAGGGGGGAAGAACAGGGGGAATACGGGGCAACGGGAAGTGCAAACACAGCGGCACAAGAGAGCACCAGATGAAGAGCAGAGGAGCCTGTAAGCGTGGGGGGGCACAGGGTACAGATGCAACTCTGGGACAAGCTACAGATTCGCAGGTGGGGGGAAAACGTAAAAGAAACACCAAATGCGCAAAAAAAAACAGACAAGACAGGGGACGGCCGCCCGGAAACAAAAACACCTAGTGGCGGCTTTTCAAGGAATCAGACTCACGAGACTGGCGTCGGGTTGTCAGACGCCAATAGGACCGCAGCATCGAATAAGGTGACAGGTTGAGGGGAGAGAAACGACAAGGAGGCAAGCGACAAAAGTGGGTGGCACGCGCGTGGCCCGTTGACACGCTTTTTCTGAGGGACAGACAGGGTTAAAAACCGCCTGGCCAGGTGCGCCAATCAGGGGGCACAGTCGTTGAAAGTGCACAGGGAGGGGAAGAAGACCAAACCACGCACCATGGTTAAGATTCGGAAAGCTAACTCAGAAAACCAGCACCAAGGAGTAGACGGGGGTGTGCCGCCCTAGTGCCAGAAAAGACAACTACCCTAAGGCGGACTACAAAGAGCGTGCACCACCCATAACACGAAGACAAAACGTCGCGGAGTGTGCGGAGAGCATTGCATGGGGGGAGGGAGTCCTTACGCACGGTGGGGATACGTCGAGCCCGGGGAGTTTCTAAGAAACAGATGCAACTACAGTGAAAATTCAGGGCAGCCGGTCAAACCCTGCGAAGAAAACGGAAAACGAGAACTTAGAAGAAGTTCTCCACCGAGTTATTCCGGACTAAAAAAACACGACGAACAACACATGCCGGGGGGTAAAAACTACTACGCCCAAATAAGACAAAATTCGAAAAAAAAGATATGGTCACGAGCGTGGGTAACAATGCGCTTGGGGTGTGGAAGAGGGTCGAGCTCAGGTATGGGGCAAAAGAGCAAGCGGCAGAAAAACCGCGAGGGGGGTCGGCCTACCAATCAAATGGAAGAGGTGTACACATCGCGTGGGAGGGGGAAAGGGAAGGTGGAGGAAGGACGGGAAAAGAAGCAAGCAAGCAAAGTTCTGGGGACACGCGACGGAACCAAAAAATTTGCCGTAAACTTCGCCAGAATAAAACGCTTAAAGACTCCAAGAGGCTGGACGGAATCCCCAGGTGATCCGAAAAAGTGCAGTAAAAATTCACAAGGGAGAGGATGGGGCCCCCTGGACTATGAAGGGAAGGTATCATGCCTCGGGGAAGAAACCGGGAGACACAATTAAGTGAGATGATGGGTGACCGACGACTTCTAAAGCTCCTAAAAAAAAAAAAAAAAAGGGACTGGGGACTCTGATCATTTGGAAGGGGGGTGCACCAGGGAGGGGCTGGCCAAACGGTCAGCAGGAAACCAACGGCGAGGCAAAAGACAGGAAGTATCAGAAAGGGAATCGGTCCTCACCGGCCCTGGGGGGGGAAAGAACCGGTCGGAGCCGACAAAAAGTTGCAAGTCGTTAAAATGTGCGGGTTGGTCCGGGGGGGGGACCGTGAGCAAGCCAGGCTCAGGGAAACACGACTAAGTCCACACAGGACTATAGGGTGACCATCGCCCCAAAAGAGGAATGCGTTCACTGGAAAAAAGGGCACTACCCCGTTTGCCCATATTAACCCAAAGCCGCGTCAAGGAACCTAGAAATACTTCATAGTACCAGCCGACTAAACTAATCGGACATCCCTTCGGGTCCCCAGATCAAAAGCCCCGATGATGCACAAGGCATTGTCCGCTTAATGAAAACCGCCAGGAGCACCACCGAGGTCGAGCCCTGATAAAAACCAAAAAAACAAGGTTCGTCGGGGAGAAAGAGACCTAGAAAGGCTGGCAAGGGGCGTGGAAAAAAATCGTCGCGAGAGGTAATCCGTCGGGAAAGCCAAACGTCACGAACAAGGCAATAGGGACGTGGAAAAGGAGCGACGAGCGTCAGAGGATTGGTCTCGAAAATGCAAAGACAAGGGGAGAATTCCTGGTAGGCCAGGAAGGGCCGAAGCCGGTGAACTTGCAGTGGAGACGGGATATGCCAGTAATCCCGAGAGAAGAACTGTCAGCGATTAGGGGGGGTTCAACAAAAAAGAAAAGTCGCGGGATAAACTAGAAAGACCGAAAGGGCCAGAGGGAGGTGGGGAAAAACCACAAGAACGGAAAGAATTGGCCGCGGTGCAAGGGACAACAATCATAGCAAAGTCAATTGTAGTGGTGGGTGGAAAAGGAGGGAGGGGTGAATACCCACGGGGGGGAAAGAAGGGTGGGGGAAAAAAAAAAAAAAAAAAAGGGATGGGAACTAGAGACAAGTCCGCGGGATAAAAACTAGCAACGCAAACGGATATCACAAGGGTGGCACAGATTGTGGGGACGGAGGAAGGGCGCCACAGAACCTAGC
>Ga0179593_1347615_pt1 | contig 10887 bp, 13 predicted proteins | sample CZODoug2_1_08_16_FD_185931 | JGI IMG/M metagenome (GOLD analysis project Ga0179593, IMG submission 185931) | Vadose zone soil fungal communities from Angelo Coast Range Reserve, California, USA - CZODoug2_1_08_16fungal (PacBio error correction) | ecosystem: Environmental > Terrestrial > Soil >...
GGGGGAGGTACAGGCTGTAAAAGAGGCAAAAGGGAAAAGGCCTTCTAGGGTACCTATATCCATTTCGATTGTAACGGCAATCAAAAAATCAGGGTAAGAAAGAGAAGGGGCGAAAAAAAAAAAGGAAGTAAGGGTGGGGCCGGAAACTCATGCAAGGCGGGAAGGATGGAGTTTTGTTAATGCAAGGGTTATCACTTTGCATATGGGGGGGGAAAAAAAGCCCTAACTCAATCTGGTTGTGGGGCACAAAGAAAGAGTGGAGGAGGGGCACGTGTTAAAAGGGAAAAGAAGGGTTGTGCACAGAGGACGGGGGGAAAAGAGATCTGATTCACCAAGGGAGTGAGATCTCTCAAAAAAACCGGAGATGAGGATTCCACAGGGACTCCTGTGGGTGAAGGAAGAGAAATCTGCGCCTACAAAAAGAGGGGGAACCACAGACCTACGTGACCGGGAGGGGAAAAGGAGAGCTGGCCGAACTCATTTAGGGGGGACAAAACCAAAGAAGCGCGCACGGATGTCAAAAATAATCGCGAGGGGAGGAAACCTTACGTGCGTACAAAAATAAGTATCTTGTCCAGTAAATTGACTAAGACCTCAACAGCCAGGTTTGGTTCGCCTTCGCTAGGCTGAGAAGGTTTGGATGGAGGGAAAGAGGCAAGACGACGATATTTGGAAAAACGAGGTCAGACTTAATCATTCAGTGTAATTCCAAAAAGGACCCAAAATCGTAGCAAACGTAAACACGGGAGAAAAGGGAGGAGAGAGGGCAACGGACACGAGTCGAGCCTGTTTAACAGCTATTCCGGGACATGGAAGTTAGGATCGGTTCCAGGAACCGGAAGAATCCTTCCGAGAAAACTCATATGCAACTATGAAGGGGCCTCTTTCTGTAATTGTAATAAGTAGGTGGGCGAACTACAAAAGCTGGGATGAAACAGAACTGGACGCTCAACCGGGGAAAGAGGAGCTGTTAAGTGGGGAAAGAAAAAGAGGGGGCCCAGGAAAAGCGGAATCGCTACGGAAAGAAGGAGGACTCTGGGTCTTGTCCACTTGCGTTTCTAAAGGAGGTCTTCAGGGAAAAGAAAGTAGAGGGAAAATTTGAAAGAATTATCTGTGTTGGGGGGGGGGGGGGTTCCCTCGCCGATCCTTTGCAATCCCAGCACAAGTGAGAAAGGAGAAGAGGGGGAACAAGAGAGAATTCAAAGAACAAAAGAGAAAAGTGTCTTTCAGTACACTAACCTCCTTATAACCAGAGCGGCTCGATCCTGGCTTAAATTCATTTGGTCTGTCTTTGAGGGGAAAAAAAAACGACGGGGGGGATGAATGGGGGGAGAGGGGGTCCAGGCACTCTGGGCTTCAAGTAATTTTAGTTTCCATTTGGACAAGTTGGGGTAAGAATGGTGCCTCATGTCCGTAGTCCTCAAGTCAGCTGGGCAGCCTCGGAACTCAATTAACCCAATGTTAAGGCAAACTCAAATGAATGGCTTACCTCGCAGCAAGATGGGGCTCGCAGCTCGGAGTAGGCATTGTTAAAGATTAGGGGAGTATAAGGAAAGAGACAAAGGGAGGTCAAAAACCTCTGCGGGAGGCGGCCGCCATGGACAAAACTGAGAAACGGTTCGCACGCTCCTAAAAAGCAAACAGAGAGATATCACTGATTCAAAATTTAATGCGGAGTGATGACGTGCTCGGCGCGACGGGGGGACTTACAGGGTGCACAAGCATTTGGCAGAGGTATGACATGGAAACCTCGTATTGATGTTCGTATTTATAGATTTATGGGTAGCGGAAGGGAAAAGGGGGGGAGGAGAGGGCTCCAATCAATCAAAGTCAGGGACACAAAGGAAAACTGTAGAGCAAGAACTGACTGGCTCATTACCAAAGTATCCTTGAAGACCAAGATATAGAGGACCACAAGCGCTGTGGAAGGGATGAATAGCCTCACTGAACGAAAGAGAAGAAAGGGGCAAAAAGGAGGTGCTGAAAAATCCATGGAACAGGAAGGAAATTAAAAATCTCAATAACGAATGGCTGTCCACAAAACAATCTTTATAATCCAAATACGTTAGAATATGATTAGGCAATTGGGACGTTGACTTAAAAAGAAGATAATCAAGTCAGTAGAAGGAAAGAACTCGAATTTAGAATGAGAAATGCAAATAGAAAAGAAAAATAATTTTAAGAGCTATCTCCGACACCACAACGGAGGAGGAAAGAGATTAGCGCGTTACCATTACTCGCGCGTTTCCGTGGTGTCATGTTCTTGGCAAACCGGGGGGGAGGAGAGGGAAGGGCCGGGCTTGGTTAGAGAGGAATCAGGAACGCGTGGACTCATATTGGGTCTTTCCTCAGTAGGGGTCTTCTCAGGAAAAAGTTGGACGATGATCTTTGGCCGAAGCTTCTGTCAACCGGGGGGAACACACAGGGAGGAGAGGAGATGAAGTCAGCAGGGGGCAAACATCGGAAATTGGGGGCGACTATAAGCTTCCATGGCTCAGTATAAAATGGGAGGTAAAGCCAGTCATTACGCTCTATTCATTGGTGTTACCAAGGGCAGGGAAAAGATTATAGACCGGGAAGAACCCAGAGCAGGGGAGTTCCACAATCAAATATCACCTCCGAAAGAAGAAATACTAGGTGGCCTTATACTAATGAGGTGATCAATTAACGGGCAGAAGCGAAGAAGAAAGGGGGAATCTCAAGGGAAAAAGGTCAAGTATGTCTAGGTTTCCGGAGTGTAGAGGGGTGCAGGGCACACGTTTGCGGAGGGGTCCCATGGCGGACTTCCAAGCTGGTGTTTGGGAAAATAACTTGGCATTGTAGTTTCGAAGGTTGATGGAACCAGGGAGACGACGACTGAGAAGAAGAAAGATGCAGGGAGATAAGCATTTAGAGGGGGGCTTGGGGGGGGAGGACATAACAGTGGCTGTATAAGTTGTGTACAGAGGCGGCCAAGAGGGAAGACGGCATTTCCCAAATGTTACAAGCCAAACCCAAACAAAAGTTAGGGCCAGGGGGGGAAGGAGAAACTTGGGGTGAACTAAAGAAGGAGAAAAAAAGAAGGAAATACAAGGAGAGGAGAAGAGGTTTCCGGATTTGGGTCTGTCCAGAAACCGATTAATTTGTCAAAGGATCTCTAAACTGTGGGGCAAAGAAACTGGGTAACAAACAAAAAGAATGGAGAAAAATGTACAAACTTCTGGAAATGGAAGACATGGGGTAGACGCAGGGGGGTACCATAAGAATGAAGAAAGAAAATTGAGTAGACGGGGCGAGGGATTTGGGGCACTGCCGCCTGGGGGGGTTGGAAAGGAAAAGGATCGATGCCGGGGACGTCAGGTTTCGGTTTCAGGGTCACTGTAGTTCGAGCGGGAAAACCTCCTTGCCCAATAAGAATATAATAATTATCAGGTAGTAAAAGAGGAAAAGAAAATACAGGGAGAGGGTTGAAGTACAATTAAAAGAAAGGGAGTGGGAAAAACAAGGAGACAGACTGTCCGCGATGACTCGATCCAGCCGGGATCGTGTTTGACCGAAAGTTGGAGGTACGCTTTACTTCAGGGAGATGCAGTCCGAAAAAATCGGTCCGCAGAATCGAGGGTGTGCGATTGGGACAGCGAACCATCAAACAACGTAGAGTCCTCATCAATCATAGAGGGGAAATATTCAGGCCAAGGGGTCGTGACAAAGATGGTTGTAAGAACACAGTCAAGGAAAGCAATACTTGAAGCGGGTGAAAAAAAAGGGGGAACCCACGCGGAAACAATTCTGGTGGGGGAACCTCGAAAGATGTTCCAGGAGTTCCTGTTCATTACAGTCGGCAGGAAAGGGTGGGAAGGGGCGCACAGCGCCTCGGGAAAAAGTGTAGGGGAAAGAGAGAGCAAAAAAACAACAAAAAGGAGGAGGAGGAAAAACAGAGAGAGACCAAATTGACTCCTGGAGGGATCAGTGCCCTTCAATCAGATGTGAACAACGTACGGGTGCCGTATTGGGAACAAGTTAATGAAAGGAAAACAAATTCTGTGAAAAAAAAAAGAAGTTAGCGAGTCGGGGGGGGAAAGGAGTGTTGGCAAAATATCGCGCAAGTAGGGGAACCTTGACGGTGGTTATACACAATCCATCTCTGTCACGACCGAAGAGGAAGGCAAAGAAGTTGTTTTTTTGAATGCAAAGGCTGAACTCTAGGGTGTTTTGGATGGCGAATTCGCAGGCGGATAGGGAGGAAACGATGAAGTCAAATTCCCTGGGGGAACGGCCGGAACCTATATCAAACAGGTCAAAACATAGAAAACGGCGATCGAGGGAAGAAAAGGACAACGGCTTTCGGGATCAAGACCCCCTCTTGAAGGAAAACGGGTGCGGTCATGGGCTGACAAGGGGGAATAATGGAAGATACCTCATCCAGGAGGAAAGTAGGAGGTAAGATGATAGTCGGACTGGGCCACTCCTTATTTTCTCGGGCGAACACCAGCGACTGCGAAGAAAGAAAAAGGACGATAAGGGATAACATCCTGTGAGGAAAGCTGCAGAGGGGGCCCAATTAGAGCATAGCGAGGCAATAGAAAACTCGTCGTCAAAGGGGGGAGCTACTTCTATTCAAAGAAAATCTTTAACCGGACATCAGCTAGGGTACAGTTTCGTGGATGAGGGGGGGGGGGTTTTCCATCGCATCTCAGGGGGAATCCAGCACAGTAAGAGGAGGAACACTCATCCGGGAACGGATTGGGAAGCTTGACCGAACAAAAAGAAAAAAAAACTGACCCGCGACTTGGAAAAGAGGGAAAACATTTTTCCGAGTAAGGCTTTAGTCACACCATGGCACTTTGAAAGGCTTGGAAAACGGCACTACGTCGAAGGTCGAACTTGGGGGAAGGGGTCAAAGACGCCTAAGATGACTCACGCGCGGTTGAAGGAAGATGACACAATTTAGACAAAAATTTGAATGGAATCAAAACGGCAAAGCTGGGGGGAGATGCAGGTTAGCTCGAATGAGTCTTCCAGGGGGGGGAAGAAATAAAGGGTATAAGCGCAACTGCACTAAGGAGGATTTTCAAGCCTGGCGCAAGGGGGAAAACTAAAACGGCGGGGGAGAAAACGCGCCGAAGCAACAGGATAAAAACTTATTAGGGGGAAAATTGAAAAGAAGTGATTCGTTCCGGTAGTCTGAGGGGAAGGGGCAACAGGGGGATTTAGACCACAATCGATTTTAAAAAGGGGGGGGCGGAGGTGAGCAGAGGGTATAAGAAAAACAACTATATTGGGAAGGAGTAAATGAAAGCCCGTCGCCAAACACTCGGGGGGACGGAAATGACTGGCTCATTACGGACAAAGGAGGATAAGGAGAAAAAAGTGGAAAGGGAGGGCCCAACAAGAAATCTGGGGTGCCAGACTCGCCAAACTGCATACCACAGGTGGCAAAAAGGGATGAGATCAGAAAAAAAGGCCACACCAAGCGACAGGGAGGGCACAACCAATGGAAAAAGAAAAGGAATATCTCACGGATAGATTAGAATAAGCACAAGACGACGAATAGCCAAACGGCACCGCTACCGACCGTCGGGGAAAAGTGGGTAACGACAAAAAACCACACTTTTTTTTAACTAGACACGGGGAGGTGGAGGGAGAGGATCTTTTACGACTTAACGAACAAAGTGTAAAAGGGTCAGTACTTCGAAGGGGGATCGAGAGGGGTCAGGAGGCGCATCTTGGGGGGATCATCCAGCAGCTGCCGAGGTTGAATTCGACCGTTAACGGGTTGACTCACAGAACGGGGGAAGGAGGAAGAAGCGGAGGAAATCGCACCGCAAAGGGGGGACACTGCTGGTTCAGTGAAGGGGGTTCGGGAGAATCCGTGGCCACAGCGTCTGGGTGTGCTCTCCGAGAATCATAAATGCGAAGGAAAGTCCATAGGGAAACCCAAAAAAAAAAAAAAAAAAACAAAAAAAAACCCCCCGGCAGACTCGAGGGGGACGTGGAAAAAAAAAAGAGGGGGTATCTAAGACATCCGAGGGAAAAGCCACTAAATCCTTGAGTGGGTATTACAAAAGAAAAGAGGCTAACACATCCTACCATAACATAGATCTAGGGGGAAGAGCAGGCTTGTGTTTCAAAATTGACACGGAAAATAGAGAATGAAAACGAACCGATAGCAATTAATATCATCGTATATCTCGCGGTGCCTATCTGCGAAATACGTAAAACGTTTCAATGGAAACCAAATTTTTGTTAAAGCTGGGAACAAGGGGGCGGGAGTTTTCGGAGAGAGGAACAATATTATAGGGGGGACATGACTCCGATACGAGAGAAGACTGAGGGCCAGGGAAAGAATGCTTTGGGGGGGAAGTGACTGTATAAGGGGGTGGGGGGGGAGCGGCCAACGGCACCGTGAGGCATCCTCGGGCAGGACCAAAGCTTACAAGTCACGACCAGAATCCAAGGGGCCTTACGAAGCTCCAAAATAATGGAAAAGGGGGGAAGAAAGGAATAAGAAGAAAAATGGGGGAAGACAAGGAGAGGGGAGCAGAAAAATGGTATCAAGGGGTGTGGGTGGGGGACTTTCCAGAAAAACACGTGCTGGGGCAAGAGGGAAGATCTAGAAATGGGAGGGAGGCAAAGGGAAGGGAAAGGAAAAAACACAAACCAAAAGAAAAGGGAGGAAAAAAAAAAAAAGAAAGAGACGGGATGGGGAAAAAAGGGAAACTCTTTTGGTACTAACTAGATGGAGCAGACTAAGAGACGTTGATAGTGACTGAGTTAGATCTCAGGGTCAAAAGGGGGGGGGAAGGGGAACAAGAAGGAATCGGGAAGGCGTCAGTTTCGGTGCAGCGCGAAGGGGGGGAAAAAATGTAGATAACCTACTTATTGGAAAAAGAAAGAAAAGAGAAGAAGTCTGAAAAGAAGGGGGGGTAACGTAGAAAGGTCAGACCGAAGGTAATTAAAGAATGGGGACAAAAAAGGCGACGAAAGGAAGGGGACCTCGCGTGAACAACGAGAAGAAGGCAAAACTCTAGTGTGGGAATGTTATGCTGCTGAACTCAAGGAGTCCCTGACAGACGCACTACCCAAACCGTGCGATTGTAAAACAACACCTGAGAGAAAGAGGGCGAAAAGAAGGGGACGTGAACTAGAGGTGGCAAGATTGAGTCGAAAAAACGGGGGATCAATTCGATAAACCCAACGAGAAAAAAGCTATGCCAATTCTGGGGGGAAACGAAGAGTGCAGCCATACTGAAAACTTGTTGAAAGAAAAAGGGGCAACGTAAGGTTGGGAAGTTCAGGACTCTGAGGTAGCCAGAGATCTCTCAAAAAAGGAGTTGCTTCCAGATTCCCACCGATAAGGGGGGGAGAGAAATGAGGAGGAAAGCGCATTCCAACACCTACTGGTTAAAAAAAAGGAAGGTTTCAGTCATTAAAATTTAAAACTGGGGCCTAACTTGTAGGGTTCAAAAAAAAAAGTCATGAGGGGGGGGGGGACCTGTCTGGGGTTCAGCAAGGAGGAAAAAAAGAAAAAAAACTGGGGAGGGGGTTTTAGCTGTCAGCGAAACATCGAAGGGGAAAACGGGAACTGACGGGGGCAGAAAAAAAGAAAAGGTTTTTATCGCTGAGTAAAGGTTGTGTTGCTGAACCAGAGTGAAGGAGGCAAGGCAAAGGTGGGAATCCAAAAAAAACTGGAAAGTCCCAGAAAGCAAGGGTAACCTAAAGAAGAGTAAACCACCGGAACACAATAACGAGGGATAGAGGGGACCAGGACGAGAAAAAGAGTCCCTTGTTAAAAAATAGGTTGACGGTTGTGGCGACAGGGGGGCCGTATAGTCAGGAACCAGCAATCCTCCGGTCCTATACCCTTCAAGGGTAGACTTACTTCAGTTCCATTTATAGGGTTCAAAACTACCAGAAAAACGACTGGGAATAGAACCGAACTTAGCGCCCTGCACCATCCTGTTCGGGGAAAACAGGGCGCAATATCTCCACAGGAGAAAAAACTTCACTAATGAGAAGGGGAGGAGGGGGGTCACACGGGCGATTACAGCATCAAGGAGGGGAGGACAAAGGGTGACCACAGGAGCTTGGCGGTGTCTTGTAGTGTGGTTGTCCCAAGCCGTCCTGGTCCACAGAACACATTGAGAAGGGGAAAATAGGGGTGATACAACTCGCAGCCTGCACAGAGGAGGGGAGGCGGGGAAAAGAAAAACTCCGGAGACCAAGGCGAAAGACCCTTGTCTTCATTTTGGTCACTCTTCTCACACCTGGTGGGGGAAAGGACTTGACGGGTCTCAAACGGAAAACTACTTGCTTAGATTCTTCGTGGACCTTTGGGTTTTGGGGCACAGCCGAGGCTCCATGTGGCAGGGAAGAGGGGACACAATGTAGAAAAAGGGAATGTAAAGGAAACAAAAATGAGAAAGGATGAGACGCAGCATCTTTAGCGACGGAGAAACAGGGAAGGGAAAAGGTGGCAAAAAACCAGCCCGGAAGGAGAGCACCCTCTTGAAAAAAAAAAAAAAGGGGTCATGTAGGCGAAGAATGGGAAACACTTGCGAAACGTCGTTAAGGAACTGACGACAAGCGAGCATAGCAATGGGGTTATTTCATAGAGGGAGGATTAGATTCGAAGGGGGACGGGACACAGCATTGGGGGAAATTAGCAACTCATTAGGACGATTTATAAAAAACAAGGGTCATGGAGAAGAGCTGGATTTTATCAATCTGGAGGACGGATAGAGATAAAGAAGCACGCAGAAAAAAACCCCATCTTTAGAGCAACCATGTACGCGAATGCCCAAATAACTTATCAAAAAGGGGAATTACCCCATTGGCAAGAGAAACTACAGACCAAGCTCCAGAAGTGGGACAAATGGCGGGGTTAGATCAGGAAAATCTTCGGTAAAATCAGAAGTAACAAAAAAACCTGAAAGATTGGAGCTGAGGGGAACAAGATGAAGGCATGAAGAGAAATCAAGAGCAGAGAAAAAACGCAGAACGCGAAGCAAGGGAAGAAGGACTCAAAGAAAAAAAGATAAGAGTCAGAAAAAACGTTTCTGGGACGTGGCTATACGAATGAGGAGTGAGGGGAACTTTACAGCGAAGGCGACGAGACTCGTTGGGCGTGAGCTTCCTTCTCCTTGGAGGAGCTTTCCTACCGTCTCTTTCTTTTATTCGACAGTGTTCCTCAAGAATGGGAAACGTCACGGGAGGCTTCTTGTGGAAGAACAAAAAATCTTGAAGGCTGACGAAGCTTCAGGATCGCACCCAAAGTTAGAGCGGAGTTTCTGCTGTTAGTTAAGCTGGCCAAAGGGGGGGAGGGGCCTATCTCCTAAGGAAAGACTCTTGTCGGAGTCAGTCCGCCGGCTCGACAGTGGAGTTTTCTGCCGTCGTCAAAAGACTCAAGAGAAGCTCAAACGTGGGCTTCCCAAAAATAGGGGAAGAAGACCTCAAAACGGTTTCTATAGTATATAATGTTGCACTAAAAAACATGAGTGCAAATTTCACAGGGACACTAGCGAATACCTAAAAAAAACGAAAAAAAAAACCGAATCACGGAAGGAAAAAGGAGACTCTCTGGGAAGGGGAGCTTGCGAAAGAGGAAGGGACCTGGCGGAGCACTCCAGACCGCTGAAAATCTTTGGGGGAAAATTTTTTTGGGCGTGCTTTATCGTGATCAGAAATAATTGAAGCGTTAAAAAGAAGACGACGATCTCGAAAGAGCAGAATGCGGTGTCTCTTGTGATGAAGGAAGGATGAGGACAGAGCGTCAAAGCGGGGGAGGCAGACGAGCGGCAGTGAAAATGATGAAATGGAAAAACTGAAAAATAGAAAAGGAGGGGGCCGGAACTCTCTTTGCCTAAAGGGTCACACAGGAAATGGTTGTTCAACCGGAGTTGGCGTGGCAAGAAAGACAGAAGCTGCTGCCGAAGGGGAAAGGGTTGAAATCAAGCTCAGACTTGGGGCAGTATTGCAGGAAGAAACAAACCAAGTCTTAATCATGACTTAGTCCGCAGGGTGAATAGCAAGGGAACTATGAAGAAAAAGGGTGATAGACAGTAGTAGGGGATAGTCTACAGGAACACGAGACTAATGGTGAAACATGACATATCAGAGGCAAAGGGAGGTAGTTCGTAAGAAGGAAGCGCTTGTGTTCGCAAACTACTTAGTTCCCAAAGAGGAGAGAACATTTGGATGAGGGTCGAAGATGCGGAAATTTCCACAGGACCGCTACTTTAGGAGGCGAAAAACACTATAGTTAGCTCGGGTCCAAGCGAGTGCCTCAAAACCAAAGGTCTCGGTGTGTTAAAGGTGAGCTACGTGGGAGGTTACGCTGGAATGGGAGTCCAGCAGTAGAAAGCAGGATAACGCAAAAAGGCCTTGCGGTGGAAGCAAAACACCTCTCTAAGCGAAACATCCGGTGGGAAAAGTGCAGGCCAAACGGGTCCCAAGATGGAGGGGGAGGAACACCGGGCAAGGGTCAGACTTCGCGATCATGGCCAACAAGAAAAGGTACCCCCAAGCTTGGTGGCAAAGGGCGCAGTCGTCCTGGAAATACTGGGTTTCAGAGAGGGAAGGCGCACTCTGATCAGGGCAGTAAGAGTCACAAAACAAAACAAAAACAGAGAAGGATGAAAACCGGGTACTAAGGAGGGGAGCAAGAACGAGGACGAAAAGGGAACAACGTCATACCCAAAACTACTTCGGGGGAAAGGAACTGAGGTCTTTCGGTGCCAACAAGAAGGAGCATAGATGGGGGGGAAATTCGTGTTGGCCATAAAGCCGAAAGTAGGGATCACCCGTGGTGGGAGTTAAAAGGAAAAAAACGAAGGTAACGAAATGTGGGATTAGTTTACAGGAATTATAAGTTTGTGATGGGCCTTGAAAGAAAAGGCCGGGAGAGTG
>Ga0179593_1408051_pt1 | contig 10887 bp, 18 predicted proteins | sample CZODoug2_1_08_16_FD_185931 | JGI IMG/M metagenome (GOLD analysis project Ga0179593, IMG submission 185931) | Vadose zone soil fungal communities from Angelo Coast Range Reserve, California, USA - CZODoug2_1_08_16fungal (PacBio error correction) | ecosystem: Environmental > Terrestrial > Soil >...
GGGGGGAGGGGATGAAAGCCGAATTATTCAGACCTGGGGAGGGGACGATTGGATCAGCAATCAAAGCATGGACGTGGGGCGGGGAACGGCAGCGCGCATAAAGGGGAGGTATTCCCAACAAACGAAAGTCTGTCAGAGCCAAGGGACCCTGAGGGAGAAAAAGCGAAGGACATCAAAGGAAAAGCGGCGGTCTCTTTAGGTAAGGCCTCGAGACCAAAAACAAAAGAAGGAGGAAAGAGAGCTACTGAGACTTTCATAAGCAAAAAAGCGCGTAGTGGATTAATTTCACGAAGGGAAGGGGGAGGGAAACCAGGAAGGTCAAGTCGGCGATGAACAGAGAAGGGCGGATTGGGGGTGGAGTCTCATCAAAGAGCTTCTGGCCGAGCTTCCGCAAGAAAAAAAACTGAAAAATTCCCTGGCTGGAAAACGCTGGGACATACCGGCTCAGGATAGAGGGTAAAAAAAGTAAAAAAATCCAGGGAGAACGGAATTACGTTGTTTTTTCGGTTGGAAAAGAGGGGAGAAATGTCAGGGTTTTCCGAAGTGGCAGTATCAAGCGTGCAAGTGGCCTGTCTGGGAAAGCAAATCGAAGGGAAGACCCAAGGAAACGCCTATTGAATGAGGGAAAAAAGAACGGAAACCTTGGGGGGACGGGGAAAAGAAAGAAACCGTGGAAATTGGTAGAGAAACCAAGGACTCGCGTTGATGCGACACTTGGCCTGGGGAGGTGTGGGGTGACTTGAGAGGGCTAGGATTAAAGGAAGGGTGCACACGGCAGTCTGGGCATGAGATACAACTAAAATTAAAAAAAGACTTAGCAAAGGAAAAACTTAAATGGGGGTTTAATTCAAGCAAACTCATAAATTTTAAGGAGGGTGTGACAAAGAAAAAATGGGGGCTCAAAAAAATTTCAATCCCGAAGAGTACCGCATGAAGGAACCGGAAAAAGATAGAGGGGCCAAGGCATGGGGAGAAAGGGGAAAAAGATTGGGAAATAATCTAGTAATAGTCCCAGTTGGGGGCAGGATAAGAGGGCCTGGTGTCCTTCACCTCATGTGACACGTGGTCTCGGGAACAAAACCTTGCAAGGGAGACAAACCCCGTAAAAGTGCCTGATGTGCCAAAACGTTAGTCATCTCTGGGAGTGCATGTCCTCTGACTAAAATCTCCGCCTAAAGGGCCTCAGTCATATTCAATAGTGACCGGGGTAAGAGGGAAAGAAGGGGGGGGGAGGTGAGATGGGGAGCTAGAAAAAAAAAATTAAAAACAAAGGAAAAGGGGGCTCAAAGAGCAAAAACATCATCCCGGAAGGAAAGGTGACCAGCTCATTGGAAAGAGGGCCAGGGAGGCGTCCGAGGAGGGGAGGGATATAAAAGGAAGTCCTAAAAGTCTGCTGAGGGTTTCGGCAAAACCATACCGGGAGGCAGATGGAGGGCCAGACAATTCCCTGTGTAAAGGGTTCCCTTCCGTTGGTGAGGAAAAAGGCGACAAAAAAGAGGAGAGAAAGCCCGGTGGGGAGCCAGCCTCAATCGTTACTCTCGAAAAAAGGCCGCTCGCGAAAAAACCCAGGTAATGGCAGAACAAGTCAGTCAGAACCTTGCAACGGGGCAAAAAGGTCGCGGGACAGAAGGAAAACAAAAAAAAAACAAATCAAAAAAAAAAAGAAAAAGATCAAAAGGCAAGGTGTCACTGGGGAGGACCACCAAAGAACAACAAAACAAGCGTAAAAAAAGGGCGATGGAAGTAGGAGGGGCCGATAAAGAAAAAAGAGGGCGGGAGCGGGGAATTTGCTGACAGCTTTCCGGGAACACAAAAGCGTCGGTAAGTCAAGGTACGGGTCCAAAAAGGAATTTTCAAGAATCGTGTGGAAAGGGCAATGGGGAAATGACTTGAAAAAGCAAAGGGGAACGGTTGAAGAAGCGAAGACCCCCCGGCAATCCGTTGGAATGGTATCCGAGGGGGAAAAAATACATCCGAGCAGCAGGATGCATTTCATAAGTGGCCCGACGTTACATCACAAACATAATGGAACTTGTAAGGGGGTGGGGGGGGGAGAATCGCGAGAGGGAAGGGAACAACATATAGGGATTAGGGGAGCGTTTCTTTCTGGAGAGGGACGTCAGAGGTAATCCACAAGTTAGGGCAGGGGGGGGGAAGTGGGGGAAAAGCCGGGGAGAAACTCCCAGAAAACAACACAGGTATGCCAAACACCATTGCAATGGAACGCCCAGGGAAAACTAATATTGGGGAAGACAAACAGGAGGGGAAACGGGGAGGGCTTTTCCGCAAAGCACTGGGAGGTCTATGAAGGGGGGACAGTAAGGCCGGAACGAGTTTAGGGGGGGCACTCATGAGGACAAGGAGGGGAAAAATCAAAAAAGAGTTGCGAAAGAGGGAAAAGAAACGATCATAAGTGGGCAAAAAGGGGAAACCCAGTAACCCTGAACCGGGGAACATTATCAAGAGGAAAGGGAAAAAAAAGAGACTCAGGCAGCATAATTAAAAAGGAACCTAAGTCACCCGGTATTCAGCAAAAAAGAGCGGACTTGAAGCAGTGGGAGATGAGCACCGCGGGCGAAACACAGCTGATGGGGGGGGGGGGAGAATAGGGACGCGTTGGGAGGAAAAAAAAGTCGAGTTGAAAGAAGTTCCACCGGGGAAGGCAAGAGTGGCGGGGAATTCCTTTGGCTAGGAGAGGGGTGCGCCAGAGGTGGGAGAGAGAGGGTAAAAAGAGGGGTCAAAAACGGAGTTTAAGAGGGGAGGCATCAGCAAGCCAAAAACAAGCAGGGCCGGACCCAGGTAATGATTACACTCACCTGGGAGAATCAAGAGGGAGAAAAAAAAAAGCAACGGAGGAGGAAAAAAGGGAAGGAAGAGAGTGGAGTCCGTGCTAATGCAAAAAACAAAATCATCCTTAGGCGGGTGGGCGGGGGGCTTCGCTAACTCTCGAAAGAACTCTTTTTTGACAGAGGGGAAGAGGGGGTCAAAATTGAGGGGCGGAAAAGCGAGGAGAACGAGGCATAAAGAAAAACGCATTGCAGGCATGGGGGAACTAAAAAAGCGACAATATTCAACGGACCATGGGGGGAAAGACTGAGTGAGAAAGGTGATAAGGTCCAACGAAGGGGGGGGGTCACCGGCAAAAGGAAGTGGATCAATAGGGCAGCTTCTTAATAGAAGAGGGAGAACTGCATAGGCGGACGCTGACGGGCCGCTCAGAGCCCTTTAGATTAAGAAAAGGGGAGATAAGGAGGGAGAAAGAGGGGAAACGGGGGGAGGTACGGGTGCGGCAGGGGAAAAAAGCGTTTTAGAGGGGAAGCGCGAATGAGTACCTACCGATCGAGGAAAAAACGAAAGGGAGGGCATGTTTTGGGGGGGGGATAGATAAATGGAGGGTGTAATCAAAAATTCCTCCGACGGTCATGGCCCACTATTCTTGCCCTGTGTAGTTCAAAAAAAACGGGTCCTTTCAAAAACTTGTTGGAGGAAAGACATGTGTGTGGGGGGAGGTGGAAAATGGAGAGGGGAAAAAAACCGGAATCAAATCCGTGGATCCCCAGAAAAGGATTGGGGTCAAAAAAATCACAAAAAGAGAATCAAGGAAGAAGACGATAGGGAGGTTGAAAGTCCATCCGTGCAAAAAAATCAAAAACGACAAAGGGATCGGCGGCTTGAGAGAGGCACCTAATCTAATGCCTACCAGGATGAAAACACTAGCTTTAGGGACTGGGATAAAACAAAGGGCGCAAGGGGTCTTTGCGATCTGGAGGGGAACCGGGACTCAAAAGGGAGAAAGTAAAAAGGAAAGGTAGAAAAGATTAGAAAAGTCAAGCAAAGGGGGAAATGACAGGGGGTCAGACGCAAATGTAACAATGAAAAGGACTCGTCACGGAGAGGTAAATGGGGTTGCGGTATGTGCTCTGGGAAGATAAGCATACCTCTCGGTTATGGTGTATGGACATTTCGTGGAGAAGGGGGTGTGAAGGTGGAACAACCCACCTCGGTGACCCTGCGAATATTGGAGAGCCTGGGGGGGTTGGTGGAAGTGTTGGGGTGGGGGTCCATTATGGGGACTGGAACGAAAGGTGCCGCGCAGGGGGGGGAGCAAGTGTGGCTTGCCAGAAAAATTTTTAAAATGCGCGAAGCGCAAGCTCGGACCCCTACGAGGACGAGGCTGGGCAGACACCAATGCTTTAAGCTCGGAGGTGAGCGATGGAAAGAAAAGGAAGTGAAAAGGGGAAACGAAGTGTATCAGGGGTAGGACTGCAGACAGAGGTTGTTGGAGGAAGCACACGTCAATTTGGAAATAACCTTAGGGAAAAATACCGAATAGAAGCTGAAAACCTCTTAAAATATTAAAAAAAACAGATGAGGAACCGGTGGTCAAAAGGGTGAATGGAGAGGGGAGTAGGAAGACGAAGTGGACCACTGTTTTTTTGGAGGGCAGTCAGGGGGGGGTCCTACGGGAAAACTGAGAAGGATTTCTATTAATGGAATCAAAAATTGGCTAGAGAGGATAGTCGAGGCAAGAGAAGCGATGTGCTCCTGAGATTCAAACGTCATGCACAGACTGGGGTGGACAGCCCGTATCCCTCTTTTGGAAAAGTTCGCATAAGGAAAAGGAAAAAACATGCACACACTCAAGGAGAAGGCCCTGGGGAAAAGTTTTTTAAAAGGGCTACCACGATAATACAAAACAGGCTGGGGGGGGGCAAAACATGTTGGGGGGCAAAAACGACTCAATGAGTTTAAGAAAATGACGGGAAGCAAGAGAAACTGGCGAAAAAAAAAAATAAGGCTGTGGAAAATTAAAGTGTGATTTGGAATGTAAAAACACGTGTGGTTGTGGAAAAAATCAAAAACCTTTCCCCGCGGGGAGGGACCGAAGAAGGGAGGAGCTTTGTATCGAAAGCGGACAAATTGAAAAAAAAAACTAAGCCGCTATCATCCAAATGGACATCTAAGGGGTAAGAAGGAAAAACGGAGCAGGAAGCGACAAGGGGAAAAAAAGGGGGGCCAAGTGAGAAAAAATGGGTCCGAAAAAGGTTAGTAAGGAAATGGAAGAACCGCTCGGGGGGGTAATTGGGCGGAAGCAATGGGCTCAGAAAATCAACGCGGAGCAAAGACAAGAAGCTTGAAAGGACTTATGAAAAAAAAAACAAGGGAAACGAAAAAAAAAGGGGGGGGGAAAGTGCGCAAAACGAGGTGGGGGGCGTTGGATAGCAATCCGAGGGACGGAGACCGAGTTGGGATCGCGCAAAAAAACGGAAGGTTTAGGGGGAAAAAAAGCGGAAGAAGAGGGGAGGGGGGGAGAGTACAAAACAACAAAAACATCAAATGAAATCATCACAAAAGGACTGTGAACCTGAAGTGAAACACCTATCAAGGAGATCGTTCTCGTTATTAGAGGGAAAGGGAACACAAAAGGGAGGGGAGGAGAGGAAGAGGGCCAAATAAGAGGTACCGAGCGATGGGATGGGCTTCACGCAAGGACAAGGAGGCAGGGAGGAATCAAAAAAAAAATCCGGGCTTATGCATCGCAAAAAGGCCCGCTCATCAAAAACAGGGAAGGGTGCAATCTTTCTGATCAACGGAGGGAACAAGGACGAAAGATAGGGAAGTGATGCATTCAACAAGAAGTTGAGCACTTAAGAAAAAGAGGTGGGGGTTTCGGTGGAGTAAGAGAGTTCAGGTTTTGAAAACGGCCGGAGGGTGAGGGGGGAACGCGGAAGGTGAAGGCTGGAGAAATCATTCGAAGAGATGTCAAAAATACTGCTGGGGATTTAGACAGGGGCAAAACACTCCAGGGTGGGGAAGCAGGGAAAGAAATAATGGTCAAGAAAACGAGTGACCAAACGAACGACAAGGAGTGGCAATTTGAGGTTGACGGAGCGGCTATCTTAGACGCCAGTGTGGCACGAAAGCTTGTCCGGATACAAAAGGGCGAACCCGTCAAAGCGGAGCCAACACAAAGAATCAAATGGGGGGGGGGGAAGAAAAACTAACAAAGGAGGGGAAAAAGAGGGCTGGTTGGGTCGCAAGGGAAGACCGCATGGACTTCCCGCGTGACCGTCCCAGTGACTTAAAAAGGAGTCGGGGGGAAACGGAACGCGGATGAGGAAAGTAACAGGGGCTGGGGAACCGTTTGAGAACATAACGCTTCTGTGATCTCTTTGTGCTTCCGGGCGGAACTTTAGGATTCGTATAGGGGAGGTAAAGTGGGGGTGAGGTGCCAGTGGGGTAAGAGGTTGGGAAAAGAGGGAGCTGGTGAACCAGATCGCGAGCGGGAGGTAGGGAGAATCTGAAAAACACCGTGAGTGCAGAGAGCTTCTCCTGCTCCCCGAACGGCGAAGAGAGATGAGAGAGGGCCTGCAGAAGACTTAAATAAACGTAATCGGGGTTGGGGGGGGGGGAAAAAACTTCCTGGGAAAGATGGAACTTTAAGGAAAACTGTTTCCAAAAGGCAGGATTAGGACTTTAAAAAAGGAATTAGCCAATAAAAACAACCATGTGAAAAATTTACTTCCCAAGGAAGCAAATCCACAAGAACGGCGTCAGGGGTCCACAGGGCAATGTTGAATCTTTACCCTATCGTGACTAGAGGGTCTTAAATGAAGAACAGGGAAGAAAACTTTCTTTCAAAAAATGTTTGGGAGGAAAAAGTCCGGTCTTCAACCGGAAAACAAGACCTGTTTCAACGTGGGACCGAAGGGGGGGAAGGGGGAAAAAATAGAAAAAAAAAACGGACGCACCTCCCTTTTTAAAAACCGGACGCAAGAGGGAAAGATAAGGGGACAATACAAAGGCGACTAGGAGAAGGGTTTCATTGAATATCCGAGTGCGGGGGCTGACGTGCACACCAAAAGTCAACTCAAGAAGATTGCGGCACCGGGGAACGTGGGGGTGGCGCAATAAGGCTACAAAAAAAAGAGCAAGTAACCTCAAAAGGGCGATCATGATGACTTCATCTAGGTGGACAAGCAAGGGGGGTCAAACAGTGCAAATAACAACCGCGCGGCCAAACAGGCGAGGAGAGTCGCCGGCATGCACAAATGGACTCGAAGGGGAGGTCAATGGCTTTCCTTTACAGCGTATTAAAAGGAAATGCACGGGTAAAAATTGAATTTGGTGACTGTAAAGATGACGGTGAATAGGGGGGATGCAGGACGAAGAAAGGGTGGAGGGGAAAAGGACGGCAAAGAGGGGGAAAAGTGGTCTGTAATAGAATTCCCGACCCTTCAAGCGTCAGGTTGAGAGGACTGCAGGGGGCCCGCTCAAAATGATTGGAAGGGGGGGACGGGTGGAAGGGGCCTTGGAAGGGTTATTTCTAAGAAGGATGGGCAGACCAGCATATTTCGGGAAAATAGCGGTGACTTTCGGGAGGGAGCTAATCAAGAATGGGGGGAGTTAAAAGGGGGAGGTCGGGGTAGGTTTCGAGTCCTGTCCATCTCCTAAAAAAAGAAATGGTTAAACCTCAAAATGGTCAATTGTGGCGAAAAAATGGGTGCTCGACACATGAAGACTATGTTTATGAAACACGTTTCCCAGTGTGGATTGTTTCAGTGGAGAAAAATTCGGGGAGTAGAATGTCATCAGCCAACTGAAAGGGGGAAAAAAGGGAAAGGGATAACGCGAATTGCGATGCTTGCTTCTGGCCAAGCATTCGGGACGGCAAGCTCAGCGCGGGACAAAGGAGTCAGACCCCAAGTAATAGAAGGTGCCCCAGCTGGGGAAAGGTCCAAAGGGGAGGAAAGCAAACCTAGGAGTCCAAGTGGCATGAGTCTAGAAAAATCAGCAGCGTACTCGAGGCGCAGAGGACAGACAGGAAAAAGACAGCGGAAATATTCAGAAAAAAAAGAAACAAGGCCGTATGCGAAAAAAAGGAACCTCTTCGGGCGAATTACTGCGACAGGTTTGATCTAGGGGAAGGGGCGATAAGGGCGTTGTCTACTCGAGCACACTCCATCGGGCTGAGTCTCCTCTCACCCCCGCGTGCCCGCTGACGCGTTTGTGTATTGAACCGGAGAAGTCGTACCTGTGTGTTAGAGTGTTCCCTCTAACATTCTAGCGAGAGTATATCCTCTTGCTAGAGATCAGCTCTGCATCTCAATTTCCCCGAGATGACGTGATGAATCGAACGGTTGAGCGGGAAAGTACTCGCAGGGCAACGCTCGCTCCTACATAAGACATCTCCCAGCGGTTACTCAATCAAGTGGAATGGCTGGTTATAGTTATAAGGCATCGTGTGCGTTTCAAAACACAAATGGCTAGGATATTCACAGGAGGAGTTGGGGCGGGGAGGACCGGAACCTCGAGATTTTGAAAAAATGGGTCGGCGCATCAAAACCGCGCGTCCATGTGAGAGGGGGGGGTATAGCATCATCAAGAACCGCAAGAAAAATAGATGACAGGGCAAATGGGGATAGAAAACTAGTTAAGAAAGATCTCCCCAAACAACAGGGGGGATGAGGAAAAAAAAATCAAAGGGGGGGGGAATATCCAGAAATTGGAGCAAAATGCAAAAATGAAAGGAAGGAGACTGATTGGACGGTGGGGGCTGAGGAGGAGTTGATATCGCTCCGAAAAGGGGTTGAAAAATCGTTTACCGCGCGCTCATAGAAACTGAAAAGCGGAACCAGGGATGGCATCCCGAAGGCTGGGGACGGGAGGTGGAAAGCGGGAGGAACAGAGAATGAGTATTACATCGCATTGGTTTGGAAACAAACTGGGTGTTCCTGTTCTGTTGTCGGCCTCTTTTTCTCAATAAAGTACTTAGGGGGGTTGAAGGAGAGGAATGGAGAATGGGGGGGGATAAAGGGGGAGGGAATGTAGTTTCCTTTTGGACCGTCTGCCTGCGATCAAAAAAAAGGATGAAGGGTCGCAACATTCCTTGCAATAGTACCTCACCTGGGAGATACGGAGACGTAAATGGGGGAAAGAAAAAGGAGTAAGGGCGTCTTCTGGACAATCAGTCAGGAGCTTTTGCTATATGGCAGAGAGAAGAAAAAATCGAAGGTAAGGGGCAGGAGTAATTGTGGGGATAGATCAGCCTTAAGGCCACTTGCACTCACGTGGCAAGAAGCCATGCGGGGCCCTTGGGGGAGAGAAACATTGACAAGGGTGGGCGGAGAAAGGGGGGGGTGTATTGTTGACGCAATCTCAAAAGCAACCAAGACATGTGTCAAAAGCAAAATTATGGGCGAAACCTCGACAGAAACAGGGAAAGAAATACAGAAAGATGAGGGGGGCCAGCGCGGGTCTAAACCTTACAAGAACACCTTAAAGAATATCGTCATTCTTTACATCGGACTGACTAATCAAGCACGGATCCCTCTACCGGAAAGGGGGAACTGCTATACGGAAAACCGGGGAGACAGCGGGTGCGGATAGGAGGAGACGCAGAACCTGGGCTCTCAAGGACACGGGGGGGGCCTGCCATCAGACTAAAAACTCTTACTCCCGGAACCAGGGAATTTTAAACAAGGTAAAGAAAAAGGAAGAAAAATCGGGCGGAGTCCATTTTGCTAGGAAAAGAAGAACGACTCTGTAAAAAAGGGTGGGGAAAAAGGGGTGAACAAGGGGGGACTAATAGGAGCCACCTTTTGGGGTTTGGGGATTGTTGGGTGGGGAGCTTAGGGAGCAGAAAAAGGGGCAGGGCAATAGGGGAAGAGGGGAAAGGGTGGCTTTACTCGGACACGGGGGTGGCAACGCACGGGGCTGCCCTAGATTGACGTCAGAAAAAGGGAGAGCATCGGGAGGGTACGATTGGAAAGAAAAGAAACGTGGAAAAAAAGGGGGAAAGTGGAAGCGAGTAAGGATGCCGGGTCAATCGGAAACAATGGCTCTCAACTTTAGTACCGGATAAGACTGAAATAGCTCTTCCACTTCAACATGGAAAAAAAGGGAGATGGAAAACTTTCTGAAGAAGGGGAAAAGTGAGCGGGGGGAAAAAGTGTGCACTGGTGTTTTGGGAGCTGGAAGGAGGTTAAAGCTAAATGGAACTAGAAGGAAATATTGGAGTTAAAAACAACTATGGCGAAGTATACCGCACAGCTGATGAAACTATCGAAAGAGAGGAAAACGGGGGGAAACAGGTGACCGGCTCTGAGTGGTTGATCTAAATAAATAACAAACATGCAACCATGGATGAAACATTAAAAAATTTGGGTGGGAAATATCTCAAAGGGGGGGGGGGGGGGGGGGGGGGGGTGGGGGGGGGGGGGGGGGGGGGGGGGGGGGGGGGGGGGGGGGGGGGGGGGGGCGAGGGCGCAAATCCGCTTAAAGTCTCCAAAGGATTTTCCCCTAAATTATAATTTTACTAAGACTTACTGAATTCATGGGACTTAAAAAAAAAACACAGGAACCACTTTGGCCAGTAATGGTATTGTTAGAAACACTGGCGAGTATAGACGAGGGAAAGTTGTAAACATCTTACAATAGTCCTGTGACCAAAAAATATCCTAGGTCCGCAACCCAAATAAGTGGCCATCGAAGTACGAATCAAAAGTCGGAAGAGCACATTGGGGGCAAAGGGGAAAAAATGAGAAAAAAGGGGAAGGAATGGTGCTTTCAGCCCTGAAATGAAAAGAAATTGGTTGCGGAAATTTATCTAAAGAGCAAATACAAACGATCACGAAGCGCCGTCGGCAAACCTGAAAAAGTAATAGCCGTTCAAATAAAAAAAACGAAGGAGTGCGAAAAGGGTTGGGGTACGTGGATGATGCATAACTAAGCTAGGGAAGAAAAACTGATCAGCAAGCAACAGTATTGAATTTTGCGGGCTGCAGCATGGATGGAAGGGAAACAACAGCGCCGCGGTCAGCGCAGAGGGAAAGAAGCGGAGAGCCTTGAATGGAGAAAAAAAAACGCAGGAGACTCTTTAAGGGA
>Ga0179593_1433167_pt1 | contig 10887 bp, 10 predicted proteins | sample CZODoug2_1_08_16_FD_185931 | JGI IMG/M metagenome (GOLD analysis project Ga0179593, IMG submission 185931) | Vadose zone soil fungal communities from Angelo Coast Range Reserve, California, USA - CZODoug2_1_08_16fungal (PacBio error correction) | ecosystem: Environmental > Terrestrial > Soil >...
TTGCAATAAAGTGCACCTACTCATAGCCTCTGAGCATCTCTTAGTAACTTGGGGGGCGCACGTGTTGGGGACGCCCGTCATCCATTCTAAAAGAGCGTATCGTAGTTCGTCACTTTACTGGTGCGCAGGAGTGACTTCTTCAAATTGGTTTCTTTCGAGAAGGCCAAGACCCTTGTGATCGGGACACATCTCTCTCGGAGTCCAGAAAAAAGAATAAAGGCTTTCGTGTAGGGTCCACAATCAGGAATGCTACCAGCTACCGGATTCAAACCAAGTTAAGTAAAGACGGAAAAGATTTGTGGAAAACCCTGCCGAGGGAGCGATTAGAATTCCAGAGATTGGTGGGGAACGGACGGGGAGGCACGCGACAAGGAGTGTGTATTTAGAGCAGCGTAATGACACTGACATTTGAGGGAGCGTTGTCAAAGGGAGGGAAGGGAAGAGGGGAGAGGAAACCGAGCCGGAGAGGGGGGAAATTCGCGACAAGACTTGGAGAAAAAAAAGGCTTAAGCTTTCAGGGGTGATAGAAGCAAATGGGAAAAGCCTTAAAGTAAGAAAGAAGAAGAAGATCACAACAAAAAAGAGGAGGAAAGAGAACTGGTCATTGTCACTGGAGGGGAATGACTACTCAAGAAGACAAAGATTCAAATGGAGCACGCAGGCTTGTAGGATAGAAGTTATGTACAGACGAAGATTTGGTGCGAAGGAATTGGGGGGAAGACGTGGGATAAACAATGATGAGAAAATGGGGAAACAAGTAGAAATGTTCGCTCATGGGTAAATGGCGGCAAAGGCTGTTTGTCTCGGGAGGGGAACAGCCAAGAATAGAGGGTGAACAATACTCAAGCGGAAGGGGGTGAAAAAACCATCAAGAGGGAAAGCCAGGGGTACAATACCAATTCTTGGGAAACGGTGGGTGGAATCACGATGTAAGCGAAGACGACCTCGAGGCGCTGGGGAAAACGAAATCACAGAGAGTCAAACTCACTATAAAGGGGTGCAGGCACTGACTCACAGGAAGCACCGCCTAAAAAAAGAAAAACGGGCGGGAGGAAGAGAAACGTGATCCCCAGGAAGCAAGCGTCACCGTCAAGGGCACAATGATTCGAGGGTTCCAGGCTGCGCGCGTGGAGCGGTGCTGTGCGGAAAAACTCCGCCAAACACGTGCGACGGCTCAAACGAATAAACTGGCCCCCCCGGTAAGTTGCAGGAGGGACTAAAAGCACTGGATTAAGTGTATGGTGTACCAAAAGAGTAAAAAAAAGGAAAGCGTGAAGAGAAATTCAAAAAGAGGGGGGATAGGGCACGTCAGCGAAGAGATCAATTTGGCAAAAAATATCCGGCTGCGAAAAATGATAAACCGTCTGCAGAAAGGCCCATCGGCCACGTGGCGGAGTTTAGTCCGACGAAAAGACGGGGAAAGAAAGGAACCGAGCACGTTGTGAACAGTAAAAAACATAGAACATGAAATGCCGACCGAAACGGCGCTAGAGGAAAACTTTTGAGCGAGAAAGTGAGGGACTGGGCAGGACGGGCATGTTTGCCTCAGGAATCCAGAGGAGTCCTGTCCGGAACCAGGGTTTGCCGATAGAAGAAAAAAAGAGGACCAACCATTGGTATGCTGGAGAGGATCCGCGCTGAGATCCAGCGAGCTGTCGTGTCAAACTCAGGAGAGAGCTCATCAACTGGGAACGATCAGAGTCGAGGTAAGAAGCATGGGGAAAGAAAATGGGGCATAGTATGAGAATTTCAGATTAAAAAAACGAAACGCAGTCGTTGATGTCCGCATCCATCGCAAGTGATGGAAAAAAGCCTAGGGGTCACGAGGCAGGGAAGGCAACGTCTGTCCGGCGGAACTTTGGTTTCATCACTCCCAGTCAACTGTAGTCCTCCCTCTTCTATGATAGGGGGGGCATATCGAAAGAGAGACATCAAAGACTGGGGAAGTTTAAAATAAGGGGGAGGTGGGGGTGCCAGCCGACTTGTTGAAAGGGAGAAAACAAGGCTGAAGAAAATTAGGAAACCGTTTCAAGTTCTAAGCAATATGGGGGAGAGGCTATATTGAAAGAAGCGTGAAGGGAGTGTAACGCTTAAGAATAAAAAAAAGAATTCTATGGGGGAAAAATGAGAAATCACTCACCAGGACCTCAGGACTCACACAAAAAAAGAGGCAGACGGGAGTTTTGACAAGAGAGGTCGGACCTTCCAATAAAGAGGCGCAAAGAATATCAATATGATCAAACGCAAAGGTAGTAGTTCCGTGGGGGGAACAAAAACCCAGAACGGGCCCGTAAGTCGAAAATCCGCCCACCTTGAACCTAAAGGGAAGAAGGAGGGACATATGGGTGGGGGTGTATATGAAGTGGAAAAAATTAACTCTAGAAAGGGAAGAAAAGGTAAGAGAGATTCAATATACTTCAGGGGGAACGAAAACCTGACTTAGTACTTCCATCCTGGGGGTTCCGGCCAACCCGTACTGAATTCAGCTTCCTGGGGGAAAAGGGGAAGGCCTAGCTGAAAGAGGGAAACCAAAAAAGGGAAGAGGGTCTTTTTGACTCATCCCGTGAGAGAGGAAGATAAAAACAAGTAGTAAGGGAGAAGGAGAGGAAGAAGAGGAAATGAATAAGGCAAACTCCACCGAGGCAAGTTTGACGGTTGGGCAGCTCAGGCTCGGTCAACTTGCCCTGTCAATGGAGAAAGAGCAGTAGCCTATATGGTGCGGAATAGGGAATGGCGATGGAAGAAGCAGAGTAAGGGAGAGGAGACTGTTAGAGGGAAAACCGCCTGAATTTTTTCAAAGAAGCTCAGTCTCTATTAGGGGAAAAGATGGGAGGAAACGTTACGGCTTGCGAATATGTTTCAGGGGAAAGAAACGGGAGGGGAAGTTTATTAACGGAGGAGGGTACTTGGGAGAAGGAGAGAGATTCTCTGGAAAATGGTTTTAACTAGGGGTTTGGAACGGAAAATCAGCCCAAAAGAATACTGCAGAATTTTGTGCGGAAGTGGAAATTTTATGTTAAAAAAAACGTCGGGGGGATGAGAAAGGAAGCGGGGCAACAAGATTTATGAAGAAGAATGATGTGAGAATACAAAGGGCGGGCTTTCTATTAGGAGAGGTGAGGACCTAATTAGCGCAGGCCGGACTCTTTGGTGGAGAGAACTTGAAAGGGGGCTGGGGAAAACCTCAGCAGTGATTGAAACAGAAGAGAGGGTTCGCTAGTAGAAAAAAAGTAGCGCTGAAAGATCAGCGACAGTAATGGAGTAGAGCAACACGAGAAGAGCGTCAACTTACTCCGAACTAAGGGGATCGCTAAAAAACTTGTTGGTTAAAGGAGAAATTCAAAGACATGCATAGAAGAATAAGAACGATGACTTGCCGACCTGGATAGAATAAGGCGTGGGGGAAGCGTCAAGTTATCGAGACGGATTTAGAAAGAAGAGGAGAGAAGCTCAAGGGAGGAAAGAAGAAAGCTTGATCTACACCTGGTTTCGGTCAACGGAAAAAAGCAGAAGTACCCCATGGAAGAAGAAACTGGAGGATAAAAAGAACGAGGAAGAAAAGAAAAGAAAAATTATAGATGGGGTTTCAATCAGCGAGAAGGAGGAAGAGAGAGGTCATTGGATGATGGAAAGTTGCTCCTGGTCAGAGATCGAGGCACGTTTATGGGAGGAAGGTTTTGAGAGGACGGGTGTAAAAACTTGGAAAAAGAACACTGGGGCAGTTAAGTGAGGGAGCAGAACGGGGGGATCTGCCGCAGCAGGAGGGGATTATTCGAACCGATGTTCTAGCGCTGCCGTCGCGCTCCATGAATCGGCAGGACGACAAGAAGGTTCCTTTTTTTCTTCGGATGGAAAAACCTCAAACTGTCGAGGACCAATACGGCGGCCTTTGCGGGGCTTTCAGAGCTCGGCACCAAAAAAAGAAAGATTGGCTTTCGTCCGCGCGGGGCATGGAGCAGGTCGCAAAATTGAAAGGCAAAGGAAGCAAACTCGCGACGGAAACGTGCCCTGAAACGGAAAAAAGCTAGTGGGCATAAGTGAAGAGCTGCTCAGTGGGATCACGGGTTCACCCCAAAGGGGGGCATCTCGCTATCGTAGTGGGGAGTGGACGGTAAGTCAGACTGCACGGGAGGTATGAGGGTAAAGCGTCCTGCAAAGGGATGTCCGCACTCAAGGAGAAGCGGCCGACAGCACTGTTTCAGTAAAAATTATGAGGGGTAGTTCCACCCAATCAAGAATTGTAGTAAGGACTGGGGGGGGGGGAGAAAGGAATCTTCAAAACCCAGTGGCCTTGAAATCACAGATGGGGGTGGCAAAAAAAAAGCTGGAGCGATTTGAAGGCCAGAAGATTGTGGGGGAAGAAATCTTGTTCGAAAGAGAAACCAGTCGGCGGCGTTGTTTCCAAAGAGGGCCCAGAATCCTGGTGCCATGGGGCGGTAAACGGAACAGTATACGCTTTCCACTAAAAAAGAGTGGCTGCACTGGGTCGAAAAGTTCAAAAACTCGGACGTCGATACCTAAACTTCGTCATACAGCAAGCAGAGAAAAAAAGCTTTGAAGGGCGGCTGCGTAGCCGATCGTCATCGTGGGTCCGCGAAAACAGGGACAAGCACATCTCTGCTAACAACAAAAAAAAAAAGGGGGAGAGTCAAAAGAACTGAGCTTAACGAGCTCGGAGCAGTGGCGACGCATTACCTCACTCAAGTGTAGGTTCAACTCAAGAAGGGATGTAGACGAGTTCGAATGGAGAGACGGAAGAGTTGGTTCGGAAGAGCAAAAAAAAAATGGTTGACAGGAGATCACGGGGGGGGAGGGCCACAGCTTACATCAAATGACACCGTGAAGGAAAAGGGATTAAGCAGGGGAGCGAGACGCTGGGTCAGGTCCGGCGTTGCGAGGGTGACTGCTAAAGGGAACAGAAAGAAAGGATCATTCAAGAGCTAGCAGCCTGGGCTTAGTGTCAAAGCGGGGATAAAGAGAAGGGGGAACTGTTTGAAATAATAGAAGGATTTTAGCAAGGAAAAGAAATTGGGGGTGGGACAAATACACGGAAAAGTTTATCAAAAGTGCGTGCGGCGGGCTCGGAAGGACGCTGGACGAGACCATCAGAGTCAATAAAGAGCCAAAAGAATAAGAATTAATTAAGACAAAAAAAAAGACCAGCAAGCCAAAAGATATCGAAGGGAAAATGGGGGGGGGTATGACGTTGTTTGACCAAGTTAGGCAACGGACGAGCTAGCTTCTACGAGTAGAACAAATCCCAATTATGATGGAACGGGAGCTACGTTGGTTAACAGCCATGCACAAGACTGCTGCGAGTGAGAGCAGCAAAAGCGGGCCAAGGACCAAAGAGGGGGGCTCCTGGATGAGCGCTTAAAAAAGAAAAGGCAGGTCGCTCAGGTAGAGGGAAGTTGGAGGAATCATAACTGAGAAACAAAAACTGAAGATGGGGTTACGGAGAAAAAAAAAAGTCGATTGTGTTTATGGGCGCAAGACATCGCCAACAATGTGTGCGACAAAATTCGCTGCGCGGTCCTTGTCATCAAGGAAGGAAGGCTCATTCGATGAATGCGAAGCTGGGCTCCAGTTTTAAAGAGTCAAGGCATGGCGCCGCGCCCCGAACGAGGGGACCAGTAAGCGATAGAAAATGAGCGAATGCCTCCAATAGGACGCAGAAGTGAGAGCAAGGGAGCTCACAAGAATGGGTACTGTTCTCTGACAAAACATTACTATTGCAGCGTCGAAAGTACCGAAGGGGTGTATAACTAAGGGTGGGTATAGACGAATGCAGTAACATTTGGGGGAGGAGAGCCTCTTTGCCATCGTCTGCTCCGCAGCTTGTCGCTCAAAGCGGCGTCGAACATCACTTGACTAGTCAAGCGAGGGAAAGAAGGGGGGGGAATTTAGATGCGGAAAAAGTTCTTCTCGGGGGAGAAGAAGACAAAAAGGGTGAAGTAAAAAACAGGATGTCAAGAAGTAGAAAAAAACGGGAAAAAAGCGATTCAGGGGGGCCGCGACTGACTGAACGAGGAAACTGTGTTGCGATACGAACAAAACGTAAGGAGGGGAGATGGGGAAATGAGGGCTACAAAGCGAACGCAGCATCGGGAACCGTAAAACAGGGAAAAAGAAAAAGCCGACTAGTGGTGTAAGGCGCGCAACGCTAAGAAGACATTCAGGGGAAAAAAAAATTCTAAGTCCAAAAAGAGGGAGGGCAGGGGTGAGGGAGGCCCGAAGGAAAAACTGCGTGGGGAGAACTGCTTCCATCTCACTTAAAAGAATTCGACAGTGTTCTACCAAAAAGGATCTTAGCTCGATGGCAAAAACGATGAAGAGGGGGTACCGGACACGGCAGGAAAGGAAGGGTAAACATTACTTCAAAAAAAAAAGAAGAAGGATGAAACTTACGTACTTAAAACAGGGGACATACCGGTTGAAACTGCCAATCGTTGCAAAAACCTGGAAGCCGCCGCAAAGTTGCTGAAAGGATGTCCATTAGATAGTCGAGGGGGAGGGAAAAAAAACGAAAACGAGGGTCGCAAGAATCCCAGCTGCGGAAATCCTTCCTAAGAGTTGCAATCGTGCTCAGAACGGGGCTCTTTGGCGGGATGCCGCGTTCAGCACACTCGTAATCTGGACAAACTATTCAGGGCCAAGAGCCTAGAGAGAGACACCAGAACGAAAAAGAGAGTTTTCACTGCATGGTAGAGAGATCACTACAAGACTAGGAGGGAGAAAGAGAGCTGAGATATTCAAACCGTTCCGCAAAGTGCATGGTACACGTAAGGAGGGCCTACTCCTTATTTGAGGCCCCGGGTGGATTCGATACGCGGAAGTTAACCCTTCGCATGGAAGAAAAGAAAGGGCATAAGAATAGGAAAGAGACCGTTGATTCTTGTCGGTGATGGGCTGATCGCCTCAGATTCTGTCATACTGTGTGGAGTGCGAAGGGCGAAGCAACGATTGGGAAGGAACCGGGGAAAACGGTTACGCAGCGGAAAGGGGGGAGTTGGCCTCTCGAAGGCAAAATGGTTGAGAAGACATCCAATCGCTCGGTTCAGGTCAGATATTCAAAATGCAGTTTTTGTGGATAAGTGGTTGTTGAGGAAAGTGCGCAACATCACGAAGAGGGGGGGGGGGAGAGATAGATGACCAAGCAAGGTATATTAGGAGAGAAGGGAGATGTTTAGAATTCAAAAAAGTCTGCAGAATGGGGGCTTCGGCACAAGGTGTTTTATGATCAGGAAACAAAAGGGGGAGCAGGGGATCGTGACCGAAAGCTGGTGGGGCCCCCAAAAATATTGGCCGCGCAAGCGGGAAACCTCAGAGGATATCGCAACCAAGTTTAGCCGCCGAAAGGCAGAACTCGTCGAACGATCAGGTCTCGCGTGAAAAGGACGAGCAAGAAACAGCGGGAGTTTCAGGAAAAATAGTAACGAAGGAAACAACGAGAATTGAGGTAATAATCGACGTGACTGCAAAACTCAAGTGTGAGCGACGCGAGTTGACGTAACAGCGCGCGGAGAGTAACAATGGAAAAGAAAGAGAACGTTACGAGAAAAAAAAGAAAAAGGACCTCAAGAGGGGTTGCCGGAGGATCTAAAACACGCTTGGGGACTGACATGCTCTTCAGAAAAAGGGTCACGCCCATTTGTGGTTCGAACCATATTATTCCGATAATTAAGAGGTCGAAGTCACTAGGAAGACGGGGTTATTGAACAAGAGGCTAGTGCGATGGGCGATTGCGACTACTACCTTAAAGCCAACGCTGTGCTGATAGCAGGGGCAGGGTGTACAGAAGAATTCAAAGGGAGCGGAGTACTGGGGCCACCGATGGGTCAGGAGGGCCGTCGGCCGTTCTACCGAAGTAAGACGACAAAGATTCATGTGGGGGGAAAGGTATGGAAAAAGAATCTGGAATCGGAGCAAACAGGAGGCTGCGGTGATTGGCAGTTGGCCATCTGCAAAACAAGGAGAAAAAAAAAAAGTGATTGAGTCTTTCTTTCTGTGGGAGGGGCAGGATAGACGGCGCAAGTGAAAAAGCAGAGGAGCAGGCGGGGACCCCTTGCCTTTAACCGTTTAAGATGGGGATGAGCATCAGGGGACTGATCCTGCTCGGGTGGGTCACTTGTTAAGAGGACATCCAGTTCACAGGGGAGATGGGGGGAGGGGACTTATGGCTGGGCGAAAAGGGAGGCCTTGACTTTCATGAGAAAAAAGAGGGAGCTTGTGGATTGGCCTCAAGGCCCACGAATTCTTGATCTTACGGGAGAAAAAATTAAGAAGGTTAGGTTCTCACGTCAAATAAGGGGAGGGGAGAGATATTTCTAGGAAGGATGATAAAAAAAACTCAGGGTGGTCTCGAAATCCGGGAAAAACTGAAAACTTCAGAAGCGGGATCAGGTGTTGCTAGAGATTGGTACGGGGGAAAGAATCAGAGAAAGAGGGGGTTAAAGAGAAAAAGTCTTAGTATTGCGCGCCATCTAAAATACTTATGGTGCCACATGTAGCGTCTGTAGGTAACCAAAGGCGGTGAAATGCAAAAGAGGCTAGGAAAAAATATAGGAAGGTAGGAAAATGCTCTATATAAGACCCTGTCTTGAACACGGAATGGACTTGAATTTCGGGGTAGGTGGAGGGAGAAGAAATAGGAAAAGAAGGATCAGGACCTCTATAGAAGGGAAAAGCCAGCACAATTCTAACAAGTGAGGATGGAAAAAGAAAGAGGGCGAGGCGGGGGAGGGAAATATGTTAAGGGGGGGAGGGGGGAGGGTATGGGAGGAGAAGAAGACCACCGCCACCAACAAAATCTGGTGATTGTCGCAACGGTTCGTGTATGGGGAAAATCTATAGAAATCGTGAAGGGGGTTAAAAGGTAATCTATTTTAGGGGAGTAAGCGACAGACGGCATTACGTCAAATGGGCACCAAGTAATGAAGAAAGAGGGCGAGGCTGCGCCGACGATAGGGGGGGGGTCAGCTGGCGAATAAAAGGAGGGAGAAAGAGAAGGACAAAACGAGGGGGAAAAAGTGTTATATAAGAGAAAGGGGGGAAGTGAGGGATCCACTGGGTTTATCGAGAGGAAGTAAAACATGAGCTGGAAGGGTGGTTGACTAGAACACGAAGGAGGGGAGGAAAAAGGGATCCTGGAAAGGGAGAGTGGAGATCGGTGAGGACTAAAAGAAGCGGCTAGCTCAAAGATAAAAAATAAGTGCAGCAACGCACTGGGCAGGGGGTATCAGCAAGAAGGATATACTTGTCGGACTGTGAAAACCTTGGAAATAGTCTGAGGAAAAAGGAGAGAAGAAGATGGGGGGACAGATTGACTGACAGGTTCACGTGGTGAAAGACGGCGCTTGGGTATGTCTGCTAAAAGGGAAGAAAATCCAAACTCAAACTTGGAAAAAAAAGAAAATGGGTTTCTCGTACATGAGATGAAAAAAAAAAAAAAGGGTAAGTCAAAGTGGGTCTTTTTAAACCACAGGGTTGGTGTGGGGGGGTTGGAAAGATTGGAGGGCTATAACTTCATGATGTGAGTGAAGGGGAAAGTGCGATAACACATAGGGGGAGCAATAATCGAAGAGAAAAAGATTCCACTTAGGTCGCTTCATAGCCATTGCCAAAAATAGGAGGAGGTTAATGGAGCAAAGACAGGGACTATCTATTTAAAAGGGGTAAAAAAGTGAAAGGGGAGAATATCATGAACGAGGAAGGGGAAAAGGGAGCGTAAGAATAAAAGAGGGGAATCATCTAAGTTGAATGAGGGACTACCTAGCTCAATGGTTGTAATAGAGGGGATCGTAAGGTTAACAGGTTGAAGGGATTAAGTGTTGAGGTAAAAAATGGGTGGGAGGGGGGGGGGGGTGGGGGGGTGTTGGGGGGGGGGGGGGTGGGGGGGGGGGGGTTAGATCCTCTTCTCGGGAAATAAGGGGGAGGGAAGGAGAGAAACGATCTGGAGAAAAAGGTTAACTCTCGTCTCGACAGAGGAAGAGAAGGACGCTAGTGAATAAAGCGGTCAAGTTCAAAGTGAATAGGAAGGTGATTTCGCATTACTCGAAGAGAGAGGGGAAGCATTCACACAAGAGTAAGAAAAAGGGAGTAGGTCCTGAAAAAAAGGTAGGCGACTTCGGCTCTGAAAAATTTGGGGGGGGGGAGATACATGGAAACGTAGGAAGAAGGAAGCGGGGATTGTCAGAAGGGGAGAAAAAAAGACTCATCAGAGGGTCGGTTGAAAAAAACGATAAAAAAAAGGAGGACTACAAAAAAGTGGGAAGGAGATAAAGCACAAGGACAAGAAGAGACTCTGAACCGCTGAGGTAAAGAGAACGCGAAAAAAGGGGAGCGGATCTTTGGAAGAAAATCAGGTACGTTGCTAAGAGGCGACGAAGGAAAATATATCAGAAAGTTTTTACTATAGAAAGAAAAAAGAAAAAACAGGAAAAAAAAAAAAATGATGAAGGAATTTTCAGGGGCGAGAGGGGGGGACTTTTACCAAGTCGAAAAAAAAAGATCGTATAGAGCACCGCCGTTAACTGCTAAAGGGAAAAGGGTGATCGAATACAAAATTCCAATGTTGGGAAGGAGAAACCGGAAAAAAAGTAGAGGGAGATTATTCCAAGGAGGGGAGTAAAGGAGTCAACCCTAAACAAGAAAATAACACAATCGAAAAAAAAAAAAAAAAAATAGAAAAAAGGAAAAAAAAGAGAGTTCGGAAGGAAGAAGGGAGAGAAGTAAGGATTCTTGATGTACACAAGATTGTAATCCCACGGCCAAGAGGGAGAGACCTCGAATTTAGTTCATGGCAAGTCCGATCCTTACAGTAGCAAAAAAAAAAAAAAAAGTGAAGGGGGGAGGGTGTTGGGGTGGGATGTGCAGACCCAGTCTTTC
>Ga0179593_1596564_pt1 | contig 10887 bp, 9 predicted proteins | sample CZODoug2_1_08_16_FD_185931 | JGI IMG/M metagenome (GOLD analysis project Ga0179593, IMG submission 185931) | Vadose zone soil fungal communities from Angelo Coast Range Reserve, California, USA - CZODoug2_1_08_16fungal (PacBio error correction) | ecosystem: Environmental > Terrestrial > Soil >...
TGTAAGCGCCTTAACACCCGGTCGGGAGGAAAGGGTCGAGATAAGGGGGGGAGGGAAAAAATGAGAGGGGCGACTCCCTCTAACCAGGAGGGCAGCGGTACGATGACTCAAGTGGAACCGGCCGTGCGTCGGCGGGTCGAGGCGGCCCGCTGTTGTTGAGTCCACCACCACCCATGGAAGAAAAGAAAAAGGATCTGAGAAAAGAAAGGGGTCTGGGAGACCGGGACCAGGCGCAGTAGGCGCGCGTGTCCTATTCGATCTCGTCGATAACAATCGCCGGGAATTAGGGTCGCGAACCCTGGCGAAAACGGACGAAAACGACAGGAACCGAAGGAAAAAGGAGACGAGCCAAGGAAACCGAAGATATGGTTCTTGTCGTAATGTCGCCCTGTGAAGGAGTACGCCCCTCTGAAAAAGAGTTTGAACAAACCCGTTACGGCTTGATACGAAGACTAAGCCCGACTCGAGAAGGAAGGATCCGACATAGCTAAAAAAGGGGGGGGGGTGGACTGCTCACTTCAATAGCCGCTCGTTCGTCTTGAAGCCTGGCCACCGCCAAAGGAACCCTATGAAGGAAAGGTCGTACCCGCCGAGGAAAATGCCCCCGAGCAAACCACAAGGAGACCTGATCATCACAAAGGGGGGGAAAAGTGAGGAGAAAGTGGACCGGTGGGAGGAGAAAATGAAAGGCAAACTGAAAGTGGTCATCGAGGAAAAGGAATGGTGGTGCCAACGGCGAAAGCTGGTCAGAATGAGGGGGGCCTGCCCCGAAGGGAAGGGGCACCAGGAGAGAACGAAAAGAGTCCAGGAGGGAAAGTAAAAAAAGGACGAAAGGAGGCAGGGGGCAAATGGGCTACGATCGAAACTTTGCAATCACATTTCAAGCACCACTGGAATACCGAAAGGGTAAAGGGGGGAAAAGTATGGGAAATGAGTAAAAGACGGGGGCCCCTTTTCGCAAGGCCCGGCTGTGATGTGGGGGGGGGGGCTTTAAGATGGGTCTGCTGTCAGACTTTTCGCGGAGCCCGACTTGAAATCAAAAAAAGGCGACGGGAGAAAAAAGAAAAGCCGGCGAAATGATGATCATCGGGAGCCACGCTGTATCGCCGCAAAGGAAAATCTTGCAGCGACAGTTTGCCATCTCGTGTGTCGTCGAGGAAAACCGGGAGGGAAAAGTCAAGACGGCTGAAAAAAAAAAAAGCCCGAAGCAACAGGCTGCAGGAAAAACACGCCGGCCTGACTGTCCGTCAGCGAAGCCGCTGAAGGTCATTTACACATGCTAATCGCGAGCATACATCAAAAAGGAAAAATTCGGAGAAAGAATCAAGAAAAAAAGGAGCAGGACAGCAAGAGCCCCCGCCAATTCAGAATGTAAGAGTAGAGCAGGGCCTCAGGAAAGGACACGAGAGGCAAGGGGCCGGCAAGGAGAAACAGAAGCTAAAGGACATCCCAAACCCTTAGAAGACTTCATCACGCTCGGTGCGCGGGAGAAAGGATGGGGTCGCGAAGCGGGAAAGGGAAACAGGAAAGGGGAGAAAGTAGAGGACCCAGAGTCCGGCTTTGGAACGACTCCGTGAAAAGGGGGTGCCGCCCGGGAGGGCTTCTGAGGCATGGACGACTACGAAGGAGCAGGGAATCATGGGAGCGAAAAGGGGGGCCTCCATCAATATGAAGTTTGCACGAAAAACGTTCGGCTGGCCCCCGCGTGACAAGAAAATATAAGAAGTAAAGGAAGAATAGGCCGTCAGGAAGTCGCTTTCCTAGAGTAATGCTAGCATATTTACGACACTTAGGGAATCGATCGTTCAACTAAAAAGGGGCACAATAGAAACAAACAAAATATAGAGGCTGGAAAAAGGGACCGTTTGAACGATCGAACTATCCGTAGGGAGATCATCAAGTCAGAACGCGGCGCGACGAAGAAAACAAGGCCGAGGAGGGGCAGGTTACGAGGGAGGCATGCCTTAAAGGAGCGATACGCTGCACGTTCTGGAAAGGTTCAGGAAATAATCTGCTACAACTTTATAAAAAGGTGAAACGAAGGAAGGCCATTAAGGCTTTACTAGTGGGTAAAATCTTACCCTGCTCAAAGAGCCGACCTTTCTTCCGCGGTAAAGTACCTCCCCGGAAAAAGACCCAGAAGGAGAGAGAAAGTGGGAAGGGCCTAAGATTTCGAAGAGGCCCATATTCATCTTTGGCCAACCAGCACAAGAAAAAAAAAAATGGCTTTTTAAAGGAGTCTCGGGGGACAATTCCTCGTTCGCAAAAGAAAGAACTACAGAAAAGAAAGTCACAAGATCTAAAGGGCAGGCTCTAAGAGAGTATACGCTCATGTAATTGGCCGGGGCCTGAGAGCGGAGAATGCCTTAGAGGGAAGATGGGAACCGTTGTGGGCGGACCGAAAAAAATGGTCAAAAAAGTGAAAGAAGGAATCCTAAAAGGCCGAAAGGAAACTGTGCAGCGTCGTAAGTCTACCTTACAGGTTCGAGGGTGGGGAGATCTGGACCGGGAAAGTTTGAGAAAAAGCCGGGACTAGGGGACTTGAGGCAGGACCTCAGCTACCAACTGCTGGTCTGCAACTGGCAGGCCCGCTGTGCGGTCGGCCATGTAGCTGAAAATCTAGAAATGGGGAAGGCAAAAAGGGAGCAGAAACACCAATTTTGGACAGAATGAACCCATCCGCCGTTAGAGAAACGTAACAGCAATCCCCGGACCGCCTCCAAAAGAAAAAATGTCCTGGAAAGAAGTATTGCAAAAAAGGACCGGGGAAAAAACAGAAGAAACCTGGGGGTGTTGGCGGCAGTGGCGGACGGCCAACTGGTTCCACGCAATGAAGCGGAGACCAAGAAAAGTTCAATTGCGGCCCAAGCCTGACCCAAAAGGTTACGAAAACAGGAACGAAGGGGGAAAAGACCGCTAGGAAAAAGCGGCCCGGGAAGGAAGGTAGTCCGGAAATGACCAGACGACATCCGTGAGAAAAAAACCATTGTAAGGAGGACGATACTGACCGCATCTCGCCGTGCGACCATGGAAGGTTCAAGAAGGTGCGAAGCGCCCAAAGGGGTCAGGAGGGACTTTTCTTCGAAAACGGTCCGCACGCGCGCCAGCGACAAGCTGGGCAGGAGTGAAAAAGATACTAAAGACGAACGGATTCGGAAAGTCACAATTTAAGGGGCAGGAAAGAGGATATGAACTAAAAGGCGGGACTACCTAAAGAAAGGCCTGTACATGAACAGCCGGGGGTCAAAGCGGACAAAGGATACTCAGAAAACAAATGGAAGACCCTACTCGCCGGCTTGCAAAAAAGGACATTTCCTTTGTCTTCTAAAAGGGGGAAAACGAGGGAAAACTGTTCGACCATCCAAACGCGATCGGCGATCAGGTCATCGACGAGAGAGGAGGGCATCAGTCACCCTCAGGGAGGAACCGAAGAATGGCGAAGATACGAGCGAGCATACCTCAACCAATTAGACGAGTCCATAGGTAAGGCCTCCACCGTCGAAAAGCGACCTGCGCCGGCCCTGAAGGGTCCCGTGAGGTCATCCGGGGGGGTCCAGGGCTGAAGAAGGTAGATGTCTCCATCCTGGCACACGCCCGCGTCAAAAAAGGAAAAACGTGTACAAAAGCCACAAGAAAGAAAAAGCTCCAAAGGGAAGGAAAAAAAGAAGGAAAATTGGCCGCTCGAAAAATGTCTTGCTGCCGAGAGGGGGGGTGTCCACGTCGGTGCTCATGTTTCTTCCGCTGGGGGAGAACCGAGCGAGTCTTCAAAGAAACTAACCAAAAGGACGGACAGGCCGTTTCTATCGTCCTTCCGGGGGGGGGGGGGGGGGGCAAGAAACCACCCACGGCTTGGGGGTAAGCGTAGCGATAAGGATGCGAAAAGAAGGTCAGAAAGACAGGCTCCTGCGTCGCGGCGTGCCTAGAGCAAATCGGGGGGGAGATAGTCTGAACACTAGAGAATCTCCGTCGCGGTCCTGGGAAAGATGTCGAGCGCAAAGAAAAGACCCAAAGAAAGTACCCGAAGAAAGGGGGAAGGAGAAGGAAATGCGACCGGAAAGGAGTCCGGGACTTGGGAACCAAGAAAGGCAACCCGGCTGACCAAAGTTATCCGAAAGGTCTACGACCTCGCTATCTCTGTTGGGCCAGTGACCGGCCACGGAACGAACCGGGGTTCATTGAGAGTAAAATAAGAACGAAAGCAGGGTGAATCCTGGAAGAGAGGGAAAGCCCTCCCGCCGTATTCCGCTTCGAGACGTTGCGGAACTCTCCTGATACGGGAAAAAAGCCTGGATACCACAGTAGGAGCCCGCATCCAGGGGAATTTGAAACTTAAAAAAAAAGGATATCAAAGTCGATATTGCGGTCCATGAAACTCTACTAGAAATGGGGAAATTCTGTAAGCAGACCTTCAAAAGGAAGGCACCGAAGGCAGCAAAAAAGGACCTCGCAAGGAACGGGGTAACTAATGCGGCGGTCCGGCGAAGCCTCTTCTAAGGTTCTAACTACTAACCTCCGTGGCCCAGAAAAAGCCTAAAAGGTCAAGGAGGGAGGTCGCATAGTAGATCAAGGGGGAAAGGAGCTGGCCATTCCCAGTTGATGTTGTCGGCCTTTACAGCTGGGAATTCTGTACTCGGGGCGCTGAGAAGAAAACTCGGGTGGGGGAGGCAACGCGAAACAGCCGGACGTCAGGACTTCAGCTCCCGCTGAAGCGCCTAGGGAGGACGATCGTCGAAAAAATGACGAAATCTCCGTGAAAAAAAACCTGTAAGAAGTTCAAAAAAACATAAAAATAGTCCGCCCAGGAGGAACCCGCTGCCTGACGGGAAAAATCTACTAAGGATGGCACGTTGTCAGGGGCCGCGAGAGAAGAAAGCGGGCAAAAGTGCGGCCTTTGAGAGAAGAAACAAAAAAGGGAAATCCTCCGGTCAGTAATCTCAGCAGGAAAATGGCAGGACATGAGTTCTAGCTGTCCGAAAGGGGAGAACGTCAACGCGTATGCAAAAGTATCAGTGGGCGTTATCCGATCTGGCGGTGGACCCTCGCGACGCTGTACCCAAAAGGAAAAGACACACAACGGCGCGGGTGCTCGGACTTAAGAGAAATTCAATACCGGGCACCTTCCCTGGCGTCGACAGTCCGACGCTTTTGGGAGATTCTTGCGTGGCCGGCGTTCCCGCAAAACCGGGGGCGTCGGGTCATGTTACGAAAGAGGAACACAACAGAAAACGGACGAGGGGTGGAAAAAATGACGGGCAGCCCGGATAAAGTCCCTTTCCGTTCACGAGGTGAGGGCGGCTGTCCCCCCGTGACAAAAAAGTAAAAGGGCTAAGAAAGTACACCGAGCGGCCATCGGCCGGGAAATTGTCAGAAGCTCTGTCCAGCGTTCTGAATGCTAGCATAGGAAAAAATGTAGATAGAAATAGAAGGTTCCAGAATCTCTCTACAACACTGAGAGTGGAAAAATATATTGGAGGGGGGTAACCTGATCCGGTTAGGATAAAGGGGCCATTCAAAGAAAGAGTCGGCCCTGCGAAGATGCCGCATCTCCTGTACGGCGAGGAGAAGGGTTGCTGCTGATACGTCGCACGGTTTCAGGGAAGGGCCAGAAAAACAGAGGGGAAGAACTGGGGACAAGATGCACCTGCCGCACGCCGACGAAGGAAAACGGCAATGTATTTGCCTTCGCTAGTAAAGAACCGAAAATGAAAGGGAAGAGGAAAACAGTCCAAGAGACCCCCTAGAGTGCTGCGTAAACAGGGACTGTACCAGGTCTGACGAGGGAAGAAAAAACTGGAAAAGGATTGCCCCGCAAAAACTCGCCGTGCAGTTGGAAGTCTATATACTTGGTGGGCAAGCGTGCTCGGACAGCTCAAGAAATCAAAGGAAACACGAAAACTACGCGTTTAGGCGCGCCGCGGCCAGCTAAAAGCTCAAATGAATTGGCCGGGTCCGAGGCTGCCGTCCTGATGGTGGACTACGTGGGGCGGACGCGCCACACGGGACATGAGAAAGAAGCCGCACGAGGAATCAAATGAACCCGGTGCAGCTTCTTCGTCTTCGACCTCATGCAGCGGTTGGAAACACAGTTTCTTCAAGACGGATGGCCCGCCTAATGTTAACCTCAGAAGAAAAAGAAAAAGCTACGACAAAAGGGGGGGAAAAAAAGTTGCGAGCCCGTTCATCTGAAGGCCTCAGCGTGGAGGAGGACATCAAAGATAGCTTCTGGGCGCATTATGAAGGCCAAATGGAAAAGACAGTCTAAGAAAAAAAACCGATTACAACAGGAAGAGGGCTCCCACCTCACACTAAAGCCTGGCCAGCGAAAGGGACCTAAGTAGGAAAGGGGGGGAGAACACCTACAAATTCCAGCCCCCAGGGACAGAGGGAGGAATGGGAGGAGAAAACTGGGGGAAAAGGAGAAAGAGAATCAAGGGGAGGACGTTCGGCCGCCGTACCCGCCTCTTTACTCCCAGTTTCCTGTCACGAGGTCTTTTCCCGGGGCTGTCCGCTAGGGAAAAAATCAGTTTGCGTATAACGGCATCACCAGCGAAAAAGGAGGGGAAGGTCCTGTTAAGGGAAATCTAAGCACTTTCCTAGAAGTCCAGATCATCAAGTCCCACTTCAGAACTCATTTCCGCTGATCGGCTCCGCCGGGGCTTTGCTGCAGGTTACGGCTCGAGTCCGCAACTGCTAGCCAAGCGGACTCGGCCTGAGGGCTTAACGCTTGCAGAGCAAACGAAGAGGGAATATTTACGGGAGAAAAAGGAGGGCGCGGGGACCAGGGGATGAAGGGAGCTACTACCTTCCGCGAGAAACACCGTTGACCTTTCATAACGGGGCACGCTTCGGAGGATTACTCATGCCGGCAGTCCCGCAGGGGCAGACCCATTCAAATGGAGGATCGTTCGAGGAAAATTATAGGGGAAGGAAGGAACGTGGGGGGTAGGCGCCGCCCAGGGGGGGAAACCGTGTCTACCAGACCCTCTACCCGCAGACCGGCGTCGTTCGGAGATACAATAAACTCTCGGCCGACGCTACAAAAAGGACAGAAAGGAAGACCCTAAAGAAACGGACGAGAGGGAAACAGTCCACGGGGTGTGGGGCTGGCCCCACCCACCGTCCGGAAAAGACCCACCTTTCTAAAGTGAACGTTCGACCGTAAGGTAAGAGGAAAGAGGGTAGACGCACGAGAACCCTCTTAGGAATCGAGCAAGACAGTTACCAGGAAGCTGACCGACACGAAGGGGGAGGAAAGGGGACCATCCTCTCTCAAACGTAGGAGAGGAAAGAGAGAGGGGGGGGACAACCGAAAACCCGAGGGAGCCTTATAAAATGTTCGAGTCCACTTTTCGCGAGGGGGGGAATCTTAGGGGAAAATTCTAAAAAAAGGTGCGGCATCGGGAGTCAACTTTCTAACCTGGCGGACCGGCGCAATGCCGGTCGATGGAACGTCCGTTGGGGGGGAGAAGCACAAAACAAACCCGCTTGACTGAGAATCCGTGTAAGAGAGGAAATCGTTATCTGAACAGCAGCTCAGAGATCAGAGGGGTGAAGAGAGCATCATCTCGTCAAACTATCGCCGGCGAGGAGTTTCTCTTCCAGGTTCTAACGTCAGTACGCGGGCGGAATGACCCCCAAACACTGCACAAAGGAAACTGAAAAAAAAAAAGACCGACTGGAGGGGTCTTTCCGTTTTCCGGCGGCCACGTTGGAGTCTCCCCAGAAGTGCCCCGGCTACGGTACCCGCGCACGAAAAGAAAAAAGGGAGGATTAATAAAAAAAAAGAGGGGAACCGGGGTTGCCTGTCGCTCAGCGTCAAGCGAGATAGGTCGTAAATGGCGCCAAGCCTTCAGTGCAGCCCTCAAGAGGGAAGAGGAAAAACTTTGCGGGAAGGCATAGAAAAAAGAAGGAGGTCCCGAAAAAAAAACCATTGAGGGGGGAAACCGGTTTTTTGCGTCGGAGATGAATGTTACAGGAGACGCAGGCGATAGTCTCTCGTTAGGACCGGGAACGGAGGGGAAGATGCAAAGGAATGGGAACGGGACGATGGTCACAGCTCGGACCGCCGAAGACCATGAAGGAATGGGTACAAGCGGGGGTCCTTCGGCACCGGGAAGATGACAAAAGGTGACACCCATGAAAAAGACACTGTCTCACATTACCTTCGGGTGGAAGTCCCTTTTCCCAGGACGTATGGGGCGGTCCCGGAGAGAAAACAGGGAACGTTCAAGCTGGGGGGAGGTACTCTGGGGCGCAACCCTTCTGAACGGGGGTAGACGGGAAGAAAGTTGGTTCGGTCAAAGGAAAGCCAGCAGGATAGCGAAAAAGGCTCAAAACCAGTGGCAGAAATCGGAAGGGTCCGTCGTAGTAACAAAAGGCAGGGCGCGGGGGAACTTAACCTCCAAGTGCTGCGGGGCCCCCCCGCCAGGAAGAAGTCTTAGAAAAAGTCAACCGAAGAAACCAGGTTCCAGGGAAAAGCTCGACAGCAACGGCAGGGGTACATCAAGGTTAAGCAAAGTTTCGTCCCTGTAAGAAAAACTGGAAGAAGCAACAAAAGAAAAAGAATCAGAGAGGTAACGAGAGACTGGCCGCTTATCTGACTGACGAGGGAACCTCTGTCCGTGATTCGATGGCGCAACCGAGGGGAAAACACAGTAAAAAAGGCGAGGGGCGAGGTCGAAGACAAAAAAAAAAAAAAAAAAAAAAAAAGGGAGGTCTTAGGGCTCTTCGAAAAGGCCCGTTAAAGGAAAGAGAATGTTTTCTTCTGGGGCAAAATTGGAGAGGGTGGAGACTGAATAACGTGTCCGCCCGTTCTTCGGAGGGGGTAAAAGGACATAACCCGGACAAAGCCAGGTAAGGAAAGAGAAATACTTCATTTGAGCCTGCCATGCCTTAGAATTTTCCTTCAAAAGAGCTCTGAAAGAGGTAACAAATTAAGGAAGGGAAAGAACGGAATCTCTTACAAAGACTAACTTCTGCCGAGGACTAAGGGAGAAGAAGCTGCTCGAAAGAAAAAAGAGTTACAAACCGGGATACTTTCTAGGTTTTCAACGAAACTCTCAGTCCCTCAGAAACAAAAAAGGGGAAGGGGAGGAAAGAACTTAAAGGAAAATCGAGCCGTCCTTTTAGTAGAAAGAAGCCATTTCAGAACAGGACGCGCCGATCTGCCGGGGAGTCATTTCAGAGGAACCTCCTTTTAACGCGTCATGCCGGAAAACGATTGGGAAAGAGGGGACGGTCCTACGAACGTCCAAGGTAACCTTTCAACGGTGCTTGCTGCAGGCAGGACCAGGAACGGGAAGCAGCAAAAGGGATGGGGGGTCTCTTGCCTGCTCACCTACGAGTTCCAGCGACGTCCAATAAAAAAGAGCCCCCTATTAGGGCTGCTACTACCTGGAATTTGGAAAGTCCAGTACGGCCTCTGGTGAGACGTAAATTTGAGACAAGAAAAAAGGATTTTTTGAGACGTGGGGACAGTGTCGCGATGGCCGCGCCTCAATCTCGTATCCGCACGGATTCAAAGATTTAAAAAGTCGGAGCTCCGCAGGGGACAAAGCTCATTATTTTGGGAAGGCCTGAGTGAAACTGCCGTTGTTAATTTGTCACAGTGGGCGTTACACGCCCCGGGGCAGGACTTCTACTCGACTAGGTGCCTAAAAGGTATTGCACTTTGCATCTTATGGAGGTCTGGGTGGGGGGATGCGTAAGAAAAGGGAGGAATGGAAAGCCGCCATTTGCGTACTTTCTTACCAGAGCCATGGCCCTTTAGGGGACCTAGACGACCACGGCGAGTTCTCAAGGAGAAAGGACTAATAGGCTCTTGATCAGAAAACTCTGCCCGCGGTCCGGGATTCGCTGGCAAGCAAAAAAAATTGAAAGGAAACCTCAGGGGAATCACACCCTATGAGAAAAAGCCCCCGCTTACCTGGCCTCAACACTCACAGAAGAGGGGTCCGCCAACAACCTAAGGAGTATAAAGGAGAAACCGGCCTAAAACTTCAAAAGAAGAGTCAGGAGGGGATTCCACTGGGGGGGGACACTTCAGGCATCTTAACTTCTAGCACTGTCGCCGGGGGCCCTACTGAAAACATCAGCTTAGTTACTCCCAAGGGGGGCCGGGGCTGAACGGAAAACTTAAAGATGAAGACATCCTAAAAAAAATGAACCACATTCCTTTCTGAAGATGACCGCACTCTCGCCGGAAACTGGTCCAGGCTGCAAAAGGAAAAAAACGCAACGTCACCCACGTCTCACTGGGTCCGAAAAGAACTCATCCTCATGAGGAGGGAAGACTAGAAAAAACGACCTGAGAAGGAGAGAGGAAGTGACCAAAGAAGCGCTATTGACGCTGAGCAGAATTCGAAGCCGGCTAACGAAGAGGTAAAAGGATCGGCGAGTTCGGGGGAACGACTACACCCTGGGGGGGCCACCCAACCCCAAAACAACAACAGTCCCGTTAACGTTCCAGCCGGGGAAAGGGGCTTAACCTGAAAAGAAAAGCGTGCTACGAAAAAGTCAGGGGAAAAGTATCCTGGGTCGGCCTTCGAAACGTTCGTTGGGGTAGGAAGGGGACCCGCTTATTCCCGTTCGACCAGCCCTCGAACGGGGAGCTGCGATGGAAATAGAGAAAAACGGAAAATAGAGGCAGCGACGAGGGTGCATACCCCAAAAACTCGCCGAGATGGACGGAGGGAAGGGAAGTTCCATCGGGTTGGGGGGGGTTGTCTTTCACCCACCGTCCTGAAGCATCTACCCGGCCTTGGGACGGTTGTCAAGAGGAAGAGGGGGGAGCTTAAAAAGAGGAAAAGAACGCCCGCTTGAAGAAAACCAAGCAAGCGTGGAATTCCTCGACAAAGCGCGACTCAACGTCCTTGGGGACGGAGGACA
>Ga0179593_1375418_pt1 | contig 10886 bp, 11 predicted proteins | sample CZODoug2_1_08_16_FD_185931 | JGI IMG/M metagenome (GOLD analysis project Ga0179593, IMG submission 185931) | Vadose zone soil fungal communities from Angelo Coast Range Reserve, California, USA - CZODoug2_1_08_16fungal (PacBio error correction) | ecosystem: Environmental > Terrestrial > Soil >...
CTACATAAAGGGTACCTGAGAACAAAGAAAGTGGGGTCTAACAACTCTTGACTAGAAAAGGACCGGCAGACGCCACCGACGAGAGGGAAAAAAAAAGTTCACCTTACGAAGAAGAGGGCAGAGGGCACGGCGCAAGCCGTGCGGCCACAGACTCCCAGAAAAAGTGGCCGGTCGAACTATCATGGGATAGCTTCAAATGGGGAGAGAGACAAGACGAAAAAACGTGTTGGGGCGCGGGTTTCGCATAACCAAAGCAACGACGAACGTAAAGAGGGGGGAAGACCTTGCCGACGGCAACTAGAAGATCTACAGCAAAAATACCAATGTCAGGGAAACGATATCCTCTGTGATCAGCTCCGAGTCAGGAGGCCACCGGCCGGAAACGAAACAAACTGGGGGAAAGCGTCGAGTGCGGGCGATGAATCTGCGGAGAGTCGACGTCCTCAAACTCCAGGGGGAAAAAAAAGGGACTGCTCAGGAAAAAAGCCTTACAAGAGAAAAAAGAAAAAAGATCAAGGAAATAAAGCGGCATAAACGCGGTGATACGATAAAAAACGGGCGCCCTAAGAGGCGCGAGGGAACGTCCAAGCAAAAAAGTAAACTGAGGGGGAGTGACAGTACGAGCGAAGAGATCGAAGAGAAAAAAAGAGGCCCTCAAGGGAGCCGAGCGGAAAACGGTCATTGGAAGATAGGGCGCGAGAAGGCAGCCCGGTCTCCTATTCGCGGCGAAACTCTTTGTGAAGCGATCGTCCAATAAAACGGAAAGCCACAACTTCAGAAACTCTAAACCCATGAGCGGGCGGCGAGACGAGGAGGGGCTCAGAAGCGCGGCCTTGTGCACGCATCAAAGATCAAATTAAAAGCGCTGACCTGGGAAGGCACTATCATTCTGGGAAAGGCTCTACATCTCCGGAACGGGTAACCGCAGACCTGGAACGCGTAGATAGGAAGGGGGATGTCCTCGAGGAAACGGGTTCGGAGAGCTGGAGGTTCGAGCGGCGTGTAGGAGAAAAAGCCTCAGATGGGGACTGAGAACTAGGTAGAGTAGAAAGTCCAAAACTCCCTGCACCTAAGCGGCGATAAGGGCCTCGACTATCAAGAACAGTAAAAGTTCTTATCTAGGAGGGGGCAAGCTTTTCTAAGGGAAGGGGGCGTGGGGGAGTCATAAATTACGAAGAAACCTAGAGCATCGGAGGAGATGCCATTGCGCACGCCATCGATCGTTCATCCTAATTCCCTGCTTAGAATACTATATTCTCAAAACAAGGGACCAATACGGAAAGACAAGGAGTTCCTAAGACACGGCCAAGGTAGTACGGAGATGGCGGAAGACTCAGGAGACAAAACAAAAAAAGGTAAAGGAAGTAGGAAAGAGGAGTCTCGGGGCCTTCTTTAAATGGTCTCGCATTACCGAAGACTCTTGAAGGGGGTCACGAATTGCAACCGTCCAGATCCTCTCATCTCGGGACCACTCACCAGAGAGAAAAAGCAACGGGGGGTCATAGCCAGAGAGGCAGGGACACGGGACCGACTTGAATAATCTAAATTTGCTTGACTGGAACTTCTGAACACATGATAGGTCCAAACTCGGAAAAAGGATGGAGGAAAAACCAAAAAAAAAACGGAACCCGTAAACGTTCAGCCTTATGTGTGACTAACGGGCGAGGAGGGAAAACACCTCCGCAGTTGATCTGCAGAGGGGCAATACTTAATGACGGCCGCCGGGGTTAAGGATCTAGACAGGGGGGAGGCCGTATCATAGAGAAGCATGCACCGGTGTCGCAGGTGGGGACAGGGTTTCCTAAAGAATCGTGCCTGCACAGCGGAAGAGACGGGGTCGCGGAGAAGGGCGGGGAAAGCCGTGACTAGACCCGAATGGTCCAACCACCCTTCCATCAGTCAGATATTAGGAATTGTGAGTCGGATACGTGCAAGTTTTGTTGACGATAGCCGGATGTAGGGAGCTCCAGGAGAGAAGGGTCGGAGAGAGCAAGAGTACGGACCGTGTGAGCCGATTCTTCTGGAAAGCGCCTTCTAAAAAGGAATGTAAGGCGGGAACGCGAGTGTGTAAGGGAGTACAAAAAAGCATTTCATCTCGGTGTCAGGAGGGGAAAGACTGCACGGTGATCGATAGAGGGGAGGGAAGAGGATAGTGGGGGGCGCTCGGGAGCAGATCCAGGCTTAGGAACTTAGGGGGCCCTTTGCCGATTATTTGGGATAGAAGAATAGGAAGGGGGGAGAATCGTAAGCATGAAGACGTTCCGAATCGTCTCAAGTAAGAGGGAATAGGAGGAAAGGGAAAATGTAGCCGGGGAGGGATTTAGATCGAAGTTGACGTCGAAGCAGAAAAGTGAAACTAGGGGACTGAAAGGTGGCAATGCGAAAAAAAGTCTTCAGGGTCCGTAAAAGTTCAGAGGAACAAGTTTTGCAAGGAAAGTAAAGAATAAGGCTCTAGGGGGAAGGAATGATCTTCTTTCCGAAGATCAGTCTTGGGAAACGCCTGCCGAGAAAAAAAACGTAAAAGGAGTAATTTCGCCGGCAGGGGGTCAGAGTGAGAAACGCCAGGTACGGGAAACAGGTGGTGGGCGTTCCGGCCGCCGAGTCGAAGATAAGCGTGCTGGGGACGACAGAAAAGGGAAAGGACAGTGACGAAGGGTTGAAAAGAAAAGTCGGGCCAAGGGAAAGTCCGAAGAAGATTACCAATACGAGGCGCAGGGGCTCGCATCCTCCAACCGCACTCCTTTTATATAATTGGGGGGCAGAAGGAACCTCCTTCTCAGGAATCTGGAACCTTTTGAGAAGAAACTTCGAGAGCACAGTTCAATGGATTTCGACGGCCTTAAGATCTGGGGGGCAAATCCGCATGTGCGATGCCGAAAAGGCGTACCGGAAGACGCCCGCCTGACCAGGGCAGCTGAGTAGACTGTAGGAAAGGTAGAACACGTCGGCAAGTAGGAGAAGAGAAAAGAGACCAGCGAATGGGGAAGATTGGTCATGAGATTAATAAAGAACAGTGGGAAAACGTGTGGGATGACACAGTGAGCCGGGCGGAGGGGGTGCATCGATGAAAGTACACGTATAAAACTCAAAAACACCACCCACCGCCACCAAACGCCCCCTAAAACGCCCAAAACTGCCAGCCTAAAAGTTGGCCCCCCCGCAATTGGAACCACACCTCGCCGCGCAAGACGTCCTGAGACAGTGCATGAAATTTAGAAGACCTGTAGGGAGATCCGCTGCAGAGGGGGGACAACTGCGGAGTTCACGACGGCGGGCCAAGGCGAGCGAACGGCCTTGAAATACGATGGGATGGCCGGGAGGTATAGTAGCGGGCACCGGGACGGGAGACTGGCTTGTGTACGGAATGATTTGGGTAAGCGTCGTCAGCAAAAAAGAGGAAAAAGATCAAAAGGGGGGAGAAGGTGGTGATGGGGGGCAGGGTGCAGAAGAAAAAGGTGTTACGGTACGCGAACCTGTGTGTGTGTCGTCAGTCTGATACGTGAAGAAATGACAGTGCCGGGAGGGAAGAAGCCGGAGGCTTCGTAGCACAGGTTCTTTCTTGCCTTATAGAGGAGGCCAGAGGGGAGGTGGGCGCAGTGAGCCCACCAAAAAACAAAGACAATCGAAGGCCTTTGTATCGGTTGGGCAAATATCAGAGTGAAAAACGAGGGAGGGGACCTCGCAGTAAAATCTAGACCTTGGCGGAGAAAAAAGGGAGACTAGAAGTGATGGAATAAGAGGAGCGAGTCAGGTGCGTCCCATCTTGGAAATTGATGTCGCCGGTGAATTTAAAGGACGGGAGGGGAGGTCTAGCCCCCTTCATCGTGGGGGGGCAGCGACCAACCGAGTCTTCAAAAAGTATGAGAGGAGGAAAGGAATTGAAAGGGGGGAGAAGGGAAGAGGGGAGCGTGATCGTAACTGAGGGGATCGGACTAAACAAGGGGGGAGGAGGAAAATAGATATCCGTCTGAAAGACACCGCTAAAGGAACAAAGGAAAAGAAAAAAGGAAACTCCACCTCATCCAAGAGAACGAACAGAGAAAAACGGGGTGGCTAACGAGATCTGCACGATTTAGAAAAATGGTGGGGAAATAAACCGGGACAGAGGAAAAAGAAGAGGAACTCCACTTAAACTAACGTTCCGCGGCCAAACGGCGAGCTTGTGGGATAAAGACACGAATGAAAACGCCTGTCGAAAGCAACACACGCGGGGACCATCCATAGGTGGTGGAATAGGGTAAGAGGGGAAAGAAACACGACAAAAAATCTGAACTACGGTCCAGCCGACCTCAACCGACGTGCTCATCGAACCCGACCTACATACGGTCAGTACTCAGGAGAGCGGTGGCCCGTTAAAAACGCGCCACCTTAAAAAATGGCGGTCGCACACAAGGGGAGAAGAAGACCACTAACAGCTGCCTTTACGAAGGGAACGTTCAGAAAAAATACGGATGTCGTACAAGATTCCTCACTCAAAAGCACGGTCACGGAGGCAGTATCTGGGAGAAAAATCTGAAGAGGGGGAGAGACACGAAGGACTAGGGAGTAGGCACCACTGAACATCATCACAAAAGACGAGTCTGCGAAAAGACATCAGCATTCAACAAAAAAAGAAAGAATCAATGAAGTTGGCAGGGGAAAGGAGGAGGACCTCCCTAAAAATTAAAGGAAAGGAACGAGGGAGACTGGCAAACGCCTCACCTGTGACCACTCGTGCCGCGGTCTGATCAATTCCAATCTACATCAGCATGAAAGCGTCGCGACGAACGGGGAACGGCAAACGGGGGGAAAAGAATCCGGGACACGACAGAAGAATAAGGAGACGGGAAATCGGAGGGGCGATCGGGACAGCAGGCTGACCCGACGCACGCAAGGGTTTCCTCCTTCTCGGAAAAGCTAAGCAGACAGGGCAGCGCTAGGACCGGAGGCACGGGGAAAGGGACAAAGAGGAAAAACGTCGGGCGGCGAACAAGATCGTTGCAGGAATGGAAGTAGAAAAAGGAAGTGAACGCAGGTCAGAAGGAGGAAAAACATGTGAGATGTAGGGGGAAAGGGGAAGATGATAAACATCCAGCTGTCAGAACATAACCAACAGGGCTCTATATCAAAAGAAGCGCAACGCGGTGAGCGGCACACAGCGACTACTTGGATGGGGTAATGGCGGAGGGGAGGGGCCGGCGATACGTGGCAGAGGTGCAAAACAAAACGAGTAACACACGGAAGGAGAAAATTGAGCTGTCTGCAAAAACAAAAGAAGGATCAAGGCGACCCGTCACTTAACTGGAGAGGAGGATTGTGGGAAGAGAGCGTGAGCAACTCTTGACGACACCAGAATGAAGACCAAAACAAGTCCATTTTTCTCTCGAATGTCCAAAAGCAGCATCGGCGAACAAGGATTCAATCAAAACCATGACCGTGGAGAAAGAAGAGAGAAAGTCGCACGGAACGGGTCGATAGACAACAGGCAAACGGGGGAAGGGCGGGGAATTCCACCATCACTAAAGAAAGTCACGCTGGAACTCATAAAATGGGAACCAACCCTGGTAACAGAAGACCGAAACAAGGCAGGCAGATTAGATCCGCGGGCGCCGCATTGGAGACGGTCGTCAGCTTGAAGCTATTTACGCATAGGCGAGAGAGGGGGACGGGAAGAAAACAGGGGTCCTGCACAGGGAGGTAAAAAACATTCGAGCAAGGGAGGCGCGGGGGGAAACCGGCGACCGACTGATAAAGTCCCACGATCAGAGGGGGATCACGCTGTCGAGTCGTTAAAACTACAAGGCAAACTGTAAAGTCTCTGCGAGAGTCGGCCAAACTTCGAAAGAGAACAACTAGAGTCGCCCATTAAAGTCGGCTCTGCACGCTCTATATCTAGGGTCATCAGCCTCCTGCCAGGACGGGTCAAAGGACGGTAAGGGGGGCGCGATTCAGCGTCGACGAGAATCGAAACTTTGGCGGAGAAAAAAGTCAAAACAAACCAAAATGGTAAAACACAAGGAGACGACCTCCAACTAAAGATAGAAAAAGTCACCAAGAAAAGCCGGCGCGTCGCCGGATCGATCAAAGGGCGGGGGGAGGGGTCAGCAATAAAAAACAGCAGCAGAATCTGGCCAAACAGGATACGGACGACATCGACGAAGCGACCGCACCGGCGCAAAGGCGGCTCGGGATACGTAAGGACGAAAGCTTACGCACAAACGTCGAGGATCTCATTCTAGTGAGCAATTTGGTATATAAGTAGCGAAAGCTAGGCAGGAGGGGTGAAATGACGGGGAAATCTGGTGGAAAGAGCACAAAAGGTGGCCGGCCAATCGTAAGCCCCGGGAGTGAATGAAAGCGCAGTGCTGAGCAGGTGAAATGGCAGATGTGGGAGGAATGTTTGTCTAAGAGGAAGACATTACAGTCAGATAACGCCGGAACGACTGAAGTGCTCTCAATAGCAACAGTCGCGCCTGAGAGTTTGACGGCACACGGGCTTTAACGCTCGCCCAGTAGACAGTCTCAGCACGAATCATATCCACTCACGTCCCTTTATCTAAAAAGGCTCTATCAAAAAGGGCAGGGGGAAAAGGAGGGAAGAAAGTATTCACTGTCGCATCCATGAAACTTAGTAAGAAAGAAGCGAGTAGCTAGGGATATCCAGGGGACCGGCTAGACCAGAAGAAAAACAGCTTAGAGAGCAAGAGGCGGAGGATAATGTCGGAATAGCCCGCGGCCGGCGTTAAGACGGGCAAGACGTAACGGGAGCGACACTAAAATATGCAACTAACTGAGCTCAGAAGCAGGATGCGGGGGTGGGGGCCAGAGGGCGGAAGGCCTGAAACTCCGGGGACCTGTCGATCTCTATTACCCAAACACGAAGGGGCAGTACGAAAAATAAACGGGAGCGCCTTTGTGGGCGCAAGAAGTGTCCGTCGTAGGAAATAAAAATGAGAGAGAGAAGCAGGCGCCGGGGTTCGTCAGCCGAGATTGTCATCGACAGGGACTCCTTATCAGGGTACGGCAAAAGGAAGCTGTCGGGGGGATGCAGTACCTACTCCGAAAGTCTGATAGGAGGAAACCAGCCGAGTAAAATCAGGGTGATGATCTGGCAAGAAGTTAGTCTTAAAGTGCAAGGTTGTGACACGTATCAACACCTCTGTTGAGGCAGCCGATAATAGGCGAATAGCTGAAGAAAAAATGACCTTTTGTGACGTTATCATCCCCGGAGGCGGAGGGAACGGGGAGCTCAGCATAGAGCGTGACGAGGTACTGGGCCGTGGGGTAACTACGTGGCGATCCGGGCCGACTCGCGCACAGACGAGGCCGAGATTGATAGTGGTAACAGGCGCGGTGAAGGGAAAACGTGACGTGGGATGCGGGTGCGTGGTCACAGCAGAATGAAGGGGAGCTATGAAAGGAACGAACGTGGAAGACCATGAGGGTTGAGGACGTCGATCGACGCTTTAAGTCGGAGTTCCGCCCTCTCTCTCAGGGTCGAGAGGGGAGAACAAAGCAAACTACTGTATGTCTATTTCCGTTCTTCTGGAAAGAAGGGGTCTTGTTAGGGATGGCGGGCGTAGGGAGAAAAGAACCAGGCCGCGGTAGGGCCGAGGGGGAACTCTACCCTTGCCTGCTAAGAACACTTAATCGAAGAACGGCCGGGAATAAGTCGTAAAGCCGATCAGGGGAGCGCGAACTATAGTGGGAGTCGTGGGACGTCCTGACGGGAGGAGTGAAAAAGGTGAAAGCCGCAGGGTTAAGTACAAAGGTGTAATAACTGCCGGTGCCGAGGACCTTATAGAGGAGTGGGACAGCCGAGGAAATGGGGGGGGTCGAGGGACGCCTCGGTATACTCGAAGCGAAATGCACGCCCCGGACGACTTCGAAAACCAAAGAGTAAATGCACAAGCGAAGCGTGCTAGTCTAAAGGTGGACTTGGAGACAGATCAGAAAAGCCGGAAGGAAGACCTCAAGAACCTAGGAGAAAACCGTGAATAAAGGAGGTCTCAGGGAAGGGAACCGAGAGTTTGTCAGCCTGGGTGGACGATTGAGGCAGAAAGCCGGCTCCGTGAAGACCTCCTCCGACTGAAAAAATCGACAAGGATTGGTAGAAGGATGGGTAAAAGCCGGGCTGCAACTGCGGGTAGGAACTGAAAAGAAGATGTTTCTTTCGCTATCCATTGGGGCAAAAACGATACTTGATGGGGGCAAGACTTTGGGCGGAAGGGAAGCGATATAGTGAATTGCTGCGAAGGTAGAGGGTGGTCGAAGTGAGAGCATCTAAGCCTTTCGAGAGGTGGAAAAAAGGTGTGTGAGGAAAAGGAGGGGGGGAGGAAAAAGGGATAAAGAAATTGAAAGAGGATGGCACTTAGATCTTTTAAGGGGGGAGGACTTTTCTTGGTAGTGACATGGAGGGGGGGTCCTAGGATGATGGAGGTCCTAAAAGCTGAAAAACGTATGGGGATGGGTTCAGGTTTCATAGGTCCGAGGTAACTCCGCAAGATAGATGTTCGAGGTCGACGCTACATAGCTGAGCTGCCTGATTCGGAGACAAACTGGAGGAGTGCGGAAAAAACGGATAAAGGTTTCGTCCTGGTCGTATCGGGGGAAAAAGGGGTTCTAAGTGAAGGGGCGTCCGGGAAAGACCAACTCTCGACTCATCTCGCGCTCATAGTGAAGTATAAAATGCGCCGTCGACCGTTATGGGGGAACCGACTTCGAGTCGGGTAGGAAAGCGGGGAGACAAAAACGCGGTCTCTTGGCGACTTAGAGAGTGAAAAATGGGATCGAGGGAAGAGTTCTGGGGGGAAGGCAAGATGAGCAAGAGGGGGTCTGCCGGCGAGGGATGGGGGGGGGGGGGGGGGGGGTTGGGTTGGGGGGGGGGGAAGTAAAACGAACCAAGTAAAGGGCAGCGAGAGAACAAGAGTCTTCTTAGGGAAAGGAGTATATGATAAAGGGGGGGGGTAGGGCCAGGGGAACGGGGAAAGGAGAGGAGCTGATCGTCACGGGTACGCTATCACAAACAAAAGTAAATAAAGAGAGAGATCCGAAGTGAAGAAAGCAGCCCGCGCCTCAATTTAAATGGAAGAAAATAAACATCTTACGAAAGGGAAAAATAAAGCGGGGAGTGGGAACGATAGCTCCACAGGAAAAAATGGGGAAGGGGGGAGAGCCAAGGGGAAAAACGGCAAAACCCCGCTCCTACTCTCCGTAAGGAACGGGACTTCCCGAAACGACCTAGGCGCAGATCAGAGGAAATCGAGGCTCAACGCTTCACCTCAACCAAACTCATCATGTCTGTGATTAGGTAGTGCGACAAAAGCAGCTCCGACGTAAACCCCGGGACTTGGGGGGCAAAAGCTCGCGAGGATGACACGGCTATGCTAAAGGAGTTTCTGATTGGGGGATCCCCAAGGCGCCAAAGTGGCAAAAGTGCGACTAGCACAGTCAATGGTGAACGTGCCTAACATAGCCTACACTAAGAAAAAATAAAGAAGGAACAACCGACACGGCGGTAGGAACACGTAACCCGAGCACGAAGATAGGACGGCAGACGGAGATGAGAAAAAAAGCGCTAACGGCTGTCTGCCGAGATAACCTCTTCTTCAAAAACGGAAAAATTCAACCGTCTCCAGACTTTAAGAGGGGGGTCGGGCTGAAAGACAGAGAAGGAACAAACAGAGGAAAGTGCCTTCTGTGCAAGGGGCGAGATATCGGAAATAGCGATTAAAAGGACGGACTCGTGCTCAGGCAAAAGAATTAACATATAAGGGTTCCGCTCTGAGGGGATCGGGAAGATAGAAATTCCGACTCCCTCACACGAAGGGACGAAGGAAACTAACAACTTCGAAGGAAAAAAAGGGGGAGCCGTTGGACAAGCAAGGAAAAATTGATCGGGAAAGGGAAAGGCCAAATCGGAGGGGAGAAGCTAAGCGGCCTAACCTAACTTCTTAATGGGCAGCCCGTCAATCGCTATCATACAATAAGACCGCAGTGAAGGCGAGGAGGCACGGAGTAAAAATAAGGGTCTTTTCTAGGCAGACCATCTAGAACATCAAGGCGAAAAGATAGTGATAGGCCGGAGACATAAGGTACGGAGGCGAGCGTACACCATGGAAAGAATTACCCGATCACACTAAGGGAAGGGGGTGAATCTGGATCACCACCGCCGAGGCTCTGCACGCGGAGGGAGCATAGAAAGGGAGGACCGAGTAGGGGGGAATCTTCAGCGGCGTCTGGGGGAATGCGATAGTGGCCCATCACATTGGTGAAAAGGAGGTCAAAAGCAGCAGTAGCCGGGAACCAGAGAACCCGGGAATAGAAACGAAATGTGGAAGGGACTAAATCCTGACGGCAGGTAATCACCGGAAGAAGCCGGCAGGACCGTAAACCTAATCATGGGGTATTGTCATCTATTCATCTTGCAGAGAAAAAGAGAGGGACTGCACACCTAGCATAACAGAACCGCGTCTGTCCAAGGCATGAAAGAATGAGACCCCTGGTGAGAGTCAAAAAGAGGGACAAAGGAACAAGGAAGTTTCGCTTTTGGGGCCCAAATGAAAGAGAAGAAAGCAATCTTGCAAAAGGAAGGCGATTAAAACAGCCAGTTACATCATCAAGAGGCATAAGTGAGAGAGCAGGGGGGGAAAGGAGGAAAACCGTAGGAAGACGGCTATCCGATTCTCGCTTCGATAGCGATCTCAAAACCGCAGGGATTCCAAATGAGGTGGGAAATCGAGATACGAAGGAGAGAAAGAAGACGCAATCAAACGTTCAACGCTTTCCAATCGAACACCGAAGGGGGGAAGAAACAAATCATATCAAGGAGCGAAAATCTGAGCGATTAAAACAGGGCTCTCTCACCGTACACACCGATTCAACAGGTAACCGTATAGATCAAGACG
>Ga0179593_1384602_pt1 | contig 10886 bp, 8 predicted proteins | sample CZODoug2_1_08_16_FD_185931 | JGI IMG/M metagenome (GOLD analysis project Ga0179593, IMG submission 185931) | Vadose zone soil fungal communities from Angelo Coast Range Reserve, California, USA - CZODoug2_1_08_16fungal (PacBio error correction) | ecosystem: Environmental > Terrestrial > Soil >...
GCAAACGAAATATGCCATCGTCCAACAAAGATCATACTCGCCAAGCAAGAAGAGAGCGGGGTATTAGGACTCAAAAGCGCGCATGCGAGCGGACCGTTCTTGAACATGGTGAACTCAGGTAAGTTCGACAACGTGGGGGAGAAAGTAATTAGAATGCGGTAGAGGCAGTCGTTTTCAAGCAGATTTTGGGTTCCGGGGCCTACCGGCTACGAACATTTAAATTTGGGGCTACCCAAGCATTCTCCTCTCGGACCCCTAGGGGGGGGGGGGGGGGTGTGTGTGTGAGTCCAACTGTAAGCTCCTCGTTAAATTAGTGGGGGCGGAAACGCCGAAAAAAAGGAATATTGTCGAGATCTGTACATTTTCAGAACTTCGGTCTAAAAAACGGTGGGTCGTCCTGGTAAAACGACAACTCACTGACGCAAGTTACCACAAGGGAAAGTTGCTGGAAACACTGACGGGAGCGGAGACGCACTCCGACAGGGCCATACGGCGGAAGGGAATGGCTAGGAAAGATGAAGAATAAGGTAGAGAAAATAAGGCACGGGAAGTAGAAGGGGGGAAAGGGGATCGAAGAGGGAGGTCAGGAGAAAGAGTGAGTTGTAAGGTGAAGCGAGGGAAGGGGAGGTGGGAGAGGAGGACTCTATTAAGCCGGAAATCTCCTAAGATGTTGTCTCTGCGGTCGCCAGCGCTTCTCCCAATCAGTTCCTTTGTGGGAACGGCTTGCAGGAAGATGCCGGTGGAAGGGGGGGGAAAAGCGATCCAATCGGGGCCAAGGCTGTCGAAGGTTCTCAAAATTTCCTAGCTGGGGTAAAAACGAGAAAGGACCAAGAAGAGCAGCGACAGGGCCGCAACACACTGGGAGGTTCAGGGAAGGCTGGAACTGCCGGCTACCAAATCGGGCAAGTGTGGATGTACGGATTGGAAGGGGATTGCTTTGAGATGGTGAAAACCCGTTGTCAGAGGCGAGGGGATTTAAAGGGGTAAAAGAATAACCGACGGAGGGGAAAGAATGCAGTACCAACGGTCGCCCCCCGTCAGCTCGGGAGAAGAGATAAGCGGAGGCGACGGAGAGGTAATGGGGGGAGCACCACCCGGCGGAGATTGCGCAGTTCGAAAAAAACAGGGAGTCGATGGCCTGGGTGTGTTGCTACCGAGCCTGGTATATAGGAGGGGGAACGCGCACAGTGTCTATGAAAAAGACTCTCTGGCCGACTCGGCCCAAGTAAAAAAAACAAAGAATTCCTACTGAGGGACGCAGAGGGCAAAGAACAGCTCGGGGGGGACAGCCAAAACATAACACAAATCAAATCCGGAGAGAAAGAAAACAATGGGACGAGATAAGGACGCTAACGTTGAAAAGTTCCCTCCGAAGAAAAGAAAGTTTGTGTCGGCGCAACGCAGAGCTATAACTCTAAGGGGGAGGAAAGGGGGAACCAGGAAAAAAAAAAACGTAAGCATACCACGCCTTAGCCACATCGAGAATCCGTTCAAGCCGTAGTCGAATCGGAAATAAAAGGGAGCCCGTTAAAGGATCATCATGGGTAGAAAAGAATGATGTTAGTGCATAGAGAAAAGACGCAAGAGAAAAAAGGAAGAAGAAATAGAACAAGGGCAGAGAAACGACTCACAAGACGAAAACAAGGGGCGAAATAATAACTTTTGGGCGTCCAAACTTATAATAAAGGCTCTTCTCTAAAAAAAAGAAAGCGGGCCGAGTACTGCCAACATTTACGGCTGCGAGGTAATGGAAGATTACTGTAGGACCAAATGGATCGACTAAGTACGAACCCTTACGGGTCTGAGTCCGGCGGTTGAGGAAGAAGGCTCAACCGGGGGTTAGATCGGGGACTTCGCCCCCCTCTTGTGGCGCAGCTCGAGTTTGGCATTGGAACCAAGAGGTAGAAAAAAAACCAGCTAAGAGCCGGTATCTACCGCGACATTGCATGAAAAGTACCCCTCTCGCCTAGAAGCGGTTTTGGACCAAAGTAGAGTAAAGCACCGGTGCAGAGGATTCTTGGGCAATAAAGAAAGAAATGTTTTTGGAATTCCTAGGGCAGATTTAACTGGCACTGTGCAGAGATAAACAAAAAGCCGGTAACAGCAGAACGTGACCGACGTGGGGGTACAGTCCTCAACAAGGAACAACATGGCTCGCTAATGGGTACTCTCGCGTCATGACGGAAAGGCTCAAAAGAGGAACACCCACCAATCATCCTTATTATAGAAGGAAGACGTCCTTGGCCGCCGAGGGGCAAAAAGGGTTTCTAACCTATGGAAGGAAAGATCGAAACCATTAACACACCAGCACCGGGCAAAAAAAAACGGTTCCTCAAATAAGAGACAAGAGTCAGACGCCGGACGCCAATTGGTAAGTGGCTGGGGTCTGAGAGGCCGAATGGGAAGAAGGTGGCTCGGTAATTTTGTTTTTCATACTCTGCCGAGAAAGGGTCCACCCCTCCTTCGCAAAAAGAAGCCCCTGGGTTGGAGTGTAGGACCGATATCGGTATTTTCACCCACTTCGCTACCGATTAACCCGCCATCCCGCTCAGTAACAAATGTTCCGAGCCATAATCTAGACAAGGGGTCCCAATTTCGCAAGAGATTCTCTCAGGCCTCGCAGGGGGGCGCACAGGGGATGTTCAGGTGGAATGGGATCGTGCATCGGAAAAAAAAGTGGGGAAAAACGGAAAAAAGCTTAATTCAAGCCATCCAAGGGCTTGGGGTGTAGGTAATAGCAGGATCCGGATCTCGGCTTGGTAGAGAAAGGAGGGGTTCGGGGGGGGGGGGAGTACGAATTCTTCAACGGTGAAAACCAGGGTGTCTGCTGAGAGTCGGCGGGTTAACACGGCAAGCTACCCTCGAAGAAAAGGGAGAGGGTCGACCTAATCGGCAGAAAAGGACATACTATTACGAGAAAGGTGAGACAGGACCCTCTTTCTATGTTGAATTTTCAGAGGGTGTGGGAGAGCGCTCTTCTGTCCGGTGGGACATACAGAGTGGTAAAACGCAAAATGATCTAATCGGGGGAGAAAAAAGCCTGAGGGGAAACTTAAAAACCTGAGCGGGGGGCGATCTCTTCATAACTGGGAAAGGAACCAAAAAAGACCATATATGTTTCGGAGGAAGGCAGAGGAAAGGACTAAATGGGTCATCATCCAGTACAAACGAACGCCTTTGTTGGCGAAAGAGGTTGCCTTGAAAAAAACGTGCCGAGGGCAAAGGGGTTCACAGTAGTTAAGCGCTCAGGCCACTACGAGGGGAAGGGGGAAAGTAAATCCCATCTGGGTAGAGGGTACTGGAAGTGAAAAGAACGCAGGGCGACAAAATCCGGCTCTAACGTATCAGACAGGTCACCGCGTCTTAAATATGGGCCAGGGGCAGGGCGAGGACTTGCAAACCGAATAGTCTTCTGTCCAATGGAAGGATAAGAAGGGGTGGTGTCAAAGGAACAGTCTCTTATCTGTAGGAGAGGAGTGGAGGCTCCTCTACAAAGGGGAAGCGGGGAGCGTAACCACTTACAGAAAGAGGAACAGGTGATACTGAGACGTGCTGGTTGGGAAATGGGCCTGAGGTCTTGTTGGGTGATGGTGTTCTGGACACGTAGGTGGCGTTACATCTTATCGAAGGAGGCCGCAAGGGGGTTTACGTTTGGCGAGATCAGGGGAACGAACACTCAAAGAAACGGATATCGGAGAAAGAATCTCTACCCAGCGCGGAGAGAAAAAGAATAAGGGGGATTCCACGTCGAAGTGCATCCGCAGTCAGGGGGGGGGGGAGCGCATAAACAGCAAAGAAGCGGCAGCCGGGGATTACGGGTGACAGACCTGGGAGGGTCGTTCTTCTAACGTCAGGGAGATGATGACGACGGAAGAAGAGAATCTAACACCCGGGGGCGTCAAAAAGAAATCGGTAACAAACGCCTTCATAACCATAGACCTGGGGACAAGGCCAAGCAGTCGATAAGGAAGTAACCCGCCGTCACACAAGGAACAGTGGGGGTCCGAGTTCGTATATAGGGCTTTTACAACGGGAAAAGCCTTGCCTTAGGAACCAAGAAAACATTTAAGATACGAAGATACTGAAAAAGGGGGTTCAACGGGTTCGAAAAGACGGGCTCCGAAATCACCAAGCCGAAGAAATAGGAATCTCAACCGCGAAGCACGATACTACTTCAGGCTTACTGCGGAGACAAAAGCTGATTGTAGCCGATAACCCGCAGGGGGGTCAAAACTATTTCAAACGAGGGGAATCCGGCGGCAGGCGACCGGCAAACAGCCAGCGAGAGATTCCTTACTATCAAAAGAAGAGAGAGAGCAATCGTAGTCCCGGGAGTCTACGCCATAATAAGGGCAGGAGTCCATACATTCCTTTACGTCACCAAGCAAAGAGAGAAACTTATAAAAGGACAAAGAAAGGTTGAGACAATACAGGTGGAGGGGGAAGATGAAAAGTTAATAAAACTTAACACAATGTTTAACTACCTCTCTGGGGGGATCAAAACTGTTCAATATTAATTCACACGTGTCCACGCCACTGAGAAGAACTCACGTTAGCACAAAGGCCATCCTCTCAGCTATGCCGAGGACGCAGAAAAAGGAAAGGGGGGAAAAGGGGGGAGAGTTCTATTCCTTTTGATTACGAGGAATAGGGAGAGGGTCGAATCTAAAACAACACAGGGGAATGAAATAGGGATCACTCTCCGAAACGGGGGACCGAAGGTCGACCAGGGGACCTCACCCCCCATGTCTTCGCCCCGAAAACTCTCGGTTAGTTCGACGCAAACAAAAAAGGCGTCACGGCCTTTCGAAATGGCCGAAGCAGGGAGAAGCTAAACTTTGGGGGAAGAACTTAACGTAATAAAACGGGGCAGGGGGGGCCGCGCAGACACCTTGGGGTGTCACCGCTGAGGGGGAAGGGGGTTCGACTGCAAAATTTATTTTGGGGGTCCTCAAACACCGGAGGAGGGATATGATCAAATCTGCGAGCTGCTCCGGGGAGCTGGAGGCAAGTAAAAAGTAAGTCACAAAGATACTTTAGTGATGGGGGGACTACTCCTGGAAAGTCAGAGGGGGGAGGGAAGCGCGGGCCTGGGGGGGGGATAGATCCGTAGGGAGAATCGGGCGGTCAGGGGGCCGCAAAAATAACTTGGGGTGGGACCAGTCTGATTTCTTAACCTTGCGGATCGTAATACTCATTAGTAAAAACCGAAATAGAAACAAAAAGCAGATCGCGGTAATCGAATGCAGCTGCGGATGGCGGATGGGGGTGGGGGACAAAAACCGCCAAACGTCGGGGTCGTTGAACGAGGGAGCCTGTTCCGTCAGGGAGAATGATTCTTAGCGTGGGAAAAACCTTTGAATCTTCGAAGAACCGGACTTGCGGGCCCCGCCCAAAGAAGATGATTTCGTATAACCTGGGGCAAGGTGGAAGGATTCGTACGGAAATAACCAGCAAAATTGCCTTTTCCGATTGCCGTATTTAGATTGCGTGGTGGACCCAAGTTGGGAGGAAGTAGTCGCTATTTGAACCAGGAGGTACAGCCTAGAAAGGGGCTTTCTGGAAAGCCAGTCCTGCACGGAGAACAGGTAACGCGACAACCGCGCTGTCGCAGATTAACACGGCGCTGCCGTTGGGATATGCTCCGAACTCCCCAATAAAAAAAAGCGTGCCTTTCGACGCGCCGGAGATCCACCCCAGGCTTGGTCCTAACGTCCACTGGGGGGGGAATGCAAGAGATCACACAGACCGGGAGGCGTTAGAGGTCCTGGCACCAACCAAATGGGGGGCCAGTCCAAACAAACGTATCCAAAGCACAGGACCGTGATCGCAGCGGGGGTGGTGCAAAGACCCGAAAAAAGGTCGGCCAACAGCAAACAAAGCAATCCCGGCGAGGAAAAAGGCACCTAGCATCATCCACAATCGGCAGACGAGGCCAACGTTTTCCAGTGATTTCCTCTCTATCGGGCAGTTTGGTGTCGAGCGGCTGCGCAAACACAAGGACGAGTCCAGAAGTTTAAAGAACAACCACAAAAAGACAAGAAGAAAGAGAGACGAAGGATGCGCTCGGGGGCGAAAACGAGGGGGCAACACCCCCTTAGCGATACCGGCAGAATCAGGTAAGGCAGGCTGGGACGAGCAACGACGCACTAGGTAGAACAGAACACTGCGGCGGAAAAACGAAGAACTAATTACCCAATACGGAACGTGGGATTGCCCTGAAAAACCGGCCCGGACCCTAGACAAGTAATCCGAGGCCGACACAACTAAGGGAGAGAAGGTCCTTTAGGAGAAAAAGCGCAACCTAACCCCAAGAAACCGCTTTCGGTATATCTTGCCGGCTTGTTATGATGAAAGGCCCTGTTCCGTGGCCATGATACCCGCGTGTAAAAACAGCTATCTAAGACTTGATTGTGGGGACCACTAGTGAGACCCCACCTACCCCGCGGAAGCAACAGATCCCGATATGGCACGACACGTACCACGAAGACCCTACAGGTCTGTTTTGCCACAGTGTACGAGGAAGCTGACGGATAGGGCGAAAAAAAAGTGGAAAAGAACCTCGGGAATGAAACTAACACAGAATAAACTAGGGAAGCAGCAAATAAATTAACGTTTCGTATCACACCCAGACGTTCGCGCATCCTTGCTGATTGAACTTGCGTCAGAATCCCAACCACACTATCCGGCAGGGATTCTTCAGGAAGTCCTTCCCTGGAGACAATTTTCACTAATTAGCCTCAAATCCAGGTACCGAGATTCAAAATACACTGAACATCAAAGGGACGAAAAATCTTAAATTGACGTCACTCATGTGTCCTCGCGCGAGAATCTGGTCCGTTGACGTTTCAGAGGGATTGTAGGCGGGCCCTGCAAATGGTAAGTCGGCGGGTTTTAGAATCGCGAGGAGAACTCACGGAATTCAAACAAAAAACAACGGAGGAGGAAGAGAGAGTGTTGGGCAAGGCGAAAATCTCTCGTGTACCCAACCCGGCCGAGAACGTAAAAATAATGAAGAATCTCTTCACATACAGTCCCCCTTCGGAGCTCTCCGTAAGAGTCTATCGGACGACGGGGTTGCGAAAGGGGGGCTGTTCAGGGACTTTTTACTCTGTCTTCATAGGGGGGCGGAAGGGAAGTCCAAAATAGAGCGAATTGAACCTAAGCGCCAGCAACTAGGCGGTGGTGTGGAGCCTGAAAATAACGCCGATTCCGCTCTCCCGGCCTTCTCGACGTCGGTACGGTGATCGACACAAACCGATACGGAACGGGGAAAATCCTGGTCGGCCTGCTCGAGGAGCGGACGCCCTCTCGCCTTCCTCCCCCCGGAAATGAAATCAAACACTCAGGCATGGACACCGGTGTGAACTCGACGTGGAAAAACCGAAGGGGGCAGGAGGACACTTGTCTTCAAAAAATGGTCGGGACTCCGACGGGGCAGTGTGGTCCGACAACGTGGTCCACGAAGCATGAGGAGGCTGCGACACGGCTGGGTCGAAAAGGGGAAAGCGAGGGGGGAGCTTAGTCACATCAAAAGGCGAAAGCTCTACCAGCCTTTGGAAAGGGGGGGGAGAGACAGCGACCTGGGCAGGACATCCAGTGAACCATCGCCGCCGGGGGAGGGGGGGGGGGCTGGGAGAGCTCTCTGGTTAAGAAAGTCGAGATGTGCTGCACAGGTAATAATCACGCGCGCCCACCCAGCTCCCTTTTCTTCTCCAGGGATTCAGGGTGGAGAAAAGAGCTGGAGGGGATTTTCCTGGATCTGAGCGGGAGCGGACATCACCATCCTGCCGATAAAAAGCTTTCCAAGGGTGACGGGAACGAGTTCGACGATAGAATTGAAACGCATGTCCGCTCGGGGGCTTTTCTGCGGCCGGGCAGGTGTTGTCCGGCACCGGAGGGAGCGATAGGCGGCGTTTGCGCCCAGGAAAGGGGCAGGGGGTCGAGAGATACTGAAAGGGAAAGGGAGGCCCGGGGGGGATACCGAAAGTGGAAAGGGGGGTGTTACTGCTCGGGAGTTGGCGGGTTGGGGGTTTTCCGGTTTCTGGGCTTGGGGAACGTCTGTAGGATGAACACTCAGGAGGCGCCGTCGGAAAAACTGCATGTGGGGGAAATGTATTTCCATCGGAGGCGGAGAGGGAAAGGAGTGGCAGGAGCGGAAGAATCTATACCAGGGACGGCGAGAAACACCAGGAGGTGTTCTTCAACTTGGCAAGACGGAATGGGGGGAAGTTTTCGGAGCCTATCCAGCGCGAAACGCGGCTCATCGGAAGCTGAAAAGGGTGGCGCCGTTGAGGTGACTTGGGAAATGGTCTGACCCGTCCGTAGGCTGGCGACAAAGAAGGATCCGCGACTCCCACGGGCGTCCAACAAAAGCTAAAAACCGGCAGGAAGGAGCTCAAGAACGGTCTAACAGGCAGCGCACATTCGACCTTGACAAGGAGGGGTCCCCGGCGGAGGAAAGTTTCGGCTAAGGGCACCGAGAACCAGGGGAAAAATCCCCTCAGGCACACGATTAGGGATAACTAAAAAGGGCTCCAAGAACCTCATCACCAAATTCGCGGACGCGAAGGGAAGGTCTTCAACTAGATTAAAAAGGGGGGGGCATACGTGAAGGAGAAGGGGAGGTATTCAAAGACCACGCAGTTGTTTCAAGCACTAGCCATTTCCGTCTCAAGTGAGGAGAGAAAAGCTCAACGTCCTCTCTAAGGGGGAGGGCTATCCGGACGACGAAAAACGATGAAGTCGGCTGCCTGATGAACGCCAAGAAATCGGGCTTACCATACGATAATGCCGCCTCCGGGGGGAGTCAAGACAACGAGCCGATTTATCCATATCCAAGAAAGAAAAACAAATAAAGTTTAATCGACGCGCAAAAAACTCCAATGTCGTGCTCAACTCCCCGCGAGGGTTCACCAAAGCTTACCCACATTATGAATCTAAAACCGGTTCGACGACAGGCAATCACATGGTTAAACCGAACGGCCGGGGGAAGAATAGCAGCGGCTTTGCCTTTAGCAGAGAAATCAAAAGCGAGGGATGATACCGGACAGGTTGGACATTGTCCCGCTTGTGATAGGAGATAGGGATAGGATTGAATAAGAGCTCAACAACAAAGAGGAGAGAGAGATTCAAAACTACAAAAAGATCGACCTCGCCCCCATGTACGCAGAAAATAGCGGTGATTTCGCGACGCCATCTGGGCATGCCGAGGAAGCCGTTTCGTTTCCAAATTCGAAGGAAGAAGGGAAGGTGGGTCCGACTTCAAGCGAAGGAAGGCGGGCGCATAACGGGGCTGGAGCAAGAGCTTTGCAAAAACTGAGCAGGGGGGGGGCGATCAAAACATTTGTTTGGGAAGGCACACCATAAGGAAAAAAAACCGAAATGCGGGATCGTGAATCAGGCGGAGGGGGCGAGAAGCGGCGCCTTTTTCTCGGCCGTAAAGGCAAGGGTTGAAAGGCAGAAACCTGGGAGTCGTGAGGGATTCTTGTCCTCCTGAACTACTCACGTGAGGTCAAAGTTGATTGATCTCAAAACTTCCCGAGGGCAGGACGTGTCTCCTCAGATGCCGCCCTCTTCCACGGAATCTGTGGTGATTCACACTGGGTATCAGCGAGTCTAATCGAAGAGATGCAGATTTCGCGCGTCATTGAGTGGGGGGGGAGAAGCTAGGCACAGTTCCGCTGCATTGGGGGTGGGATAGTACAAACAGTCTGTTTTACAGTGGAAAAAGCCTGGCATCGGGGCACGGGGGGGAGATAAGGGAGAGTCTTGACCGTGGGAGAAAATCTGGTATGGCGGCCGGGTCCCCAATGTAAAGCCATATGGCTTGAACATCAATTGGGGTCAGTGACGACTCTATTGTCCTTTCGAGAAAAATTAGGGGTTGAGGGGCGTAATTGCAGGATTTTTCTTGCCGATTGGATTGGACGAGGGTCCATTGTCTAATGGGCGATGGTTCTGTCGGGTAAACAAATGCTAAACGGAAGGAAGAAAGCCCCTGTAACAAAAACAGGTAGGTGAGCTCCAACCTTACACTTCTCCAGTACTCAGTGACGCTTAATGGCAAAAATCCGAACGAAAAAAAAGAAGCGTATGAGCTTTGAGAAGCTTACCGGTCACCCGCATCTGTGTTGTCGGTGCCAAGCCGGGTTAATCTTGGGATTTTTAAAGAGCGAAAGTCCAAGGTTCTTTTCCCTCGTCGCGCGTCGGGGGTGGGCGATATCGTACAAAGTAAGAATAACACAATCCGCTCTGGAAGAATGCTAAATCATCCTGTGAATACAGACAATAGGCGTTGCAAAAAAAGAACCAGCAAACCCAAACCCCTTCCCCATCAAAACAACTGAAGCACCCACGGCGCGAAAGTGGGGCCACGTGTCTCCTAGCTATCGGGCAGTTGGGGTGTGCGAAAAAAGAAAGCGACCTATCCAGCTCAAGAGACAGGTTACCAGAAACAAGACGTCAGAAAGCCATGGGGGCCAGGAACGCGTCCAAGCGCGTAGCGAACTCGAACCATCCCTTAGCGTCTAACCAGATTCCAAGCAGGGGAGAGCATTCTTGGAGCTCGACGTAGCCGGAGAGAAGGGGAACAGAAGATCGAACTCACAAAATCACAATACTATACCGGGGCGAGAGCAGGGGAACGCAGAAAATGGCACTGAGGACCAACTTCCCTCTACAAGAGCAGCTACTCCACCCATTAACGGTGCGTGAGATGGGGGAATGGGACAAAGGAGACCGCCAGTACCGAGGTCCGCTCCTAGTCTTTGACAGGGTATAATGGCAGGACTTGGGGTGCCGAAACGGGACACCCGGGTGTCGCTTTACAAGAAACCACGGGGGGGAGCCGAGAGTGGGGAAACACGGGGGACCCCGACCAGCAG
>Ga0179593_1391587_pt1 | contig 10886 bp, 14 predicted proteins | sample CZODoug2_1_08_16_FD_185931 | JGI IMG/M metagenome (GOLD analysis project Ga0179593, IMG submission 185931) | Vadose zone soil fungal communities from Angelo Coast Range Reserve, California, USA - CZODoug2_1_08_16fungal (PacBio error correction) | ecosystem: Environmental > Terrestrial > Soil >...
TTTTAGGAAAAGTAGAAGTCTTTAGCTGTTGGGAAAAGAAAAAAGAGAAAGGAACTCGGGGACATAGTTTACTTTTGAAATCGGAGGAGAGAACGTGGGTTCCATTATTGGCAGGAAAGAAAGATTTTGCCGTTGTTGGGCAAGGGAGAGGAGAGAGAAGTTTGGGAAAAGGGCCCTCATGATGGATTAAAAATGGGGCCTGCCATCGGGAAAAGGACTATGTCCCAACGGAACAAGAGTGTAGCTTGGTTGTCAGAAAGGGAGAAGGCGATCTTCCGGAAAGAATGCAACCTTGGAGTTGGACAAAAAGGTGGGGTCGGGGAAAAATCCCTATTGTGGTCCTGGTACCAAACTAAAGCTCAGACAGAGGAATTTCTGGATAAAGCACCGAAGAAAGGAGAATCGGGGTAGGGACGGCTAGAGAACAGCCACGGAGCCCAAAATTGTAGCGTTAGGCGAATAGAAAGAGCGGTAACGGACCAGAGTTCACACGAACTCAAGAGGAGAAAAAAGAGGCCAACTTTGCCGTGAAGGGAAGTAGAAAAAGCAATAAGTGGTGGCATCACGACAGACCCGTTCAACAGAATTAGGGGAGCGAGTCAACCGGAAAAAGGGGAAAAAAGGCCCGGCAAAAAGAAGGGGAAAGGGGAGCAAAACACAAACTGGGTCCAAGCGTCCAGGCCTAATGGAGGAGACTTGATAAGGGGGCAAAAGGGGGGGGGGAAAAGTGAAGCCGTATCAGGGGGAGTAAAATCTTGGATCCGTAATGCCCTTTGATTGGGGGGGAAGGCGGGTTGAATTTCATACTCGCCGATTTCTGGCTCAGGTCATGCCGAAAAAAAGGGGCGAGGTCGAATCCACTACAAGGGCTGTGGGCATTAGGGAAAAAAAGGGTATTGTACTGCACGCCGCGCAATAGGAGTCATAAGTGCAAAAAAGAAAAGGCGGCCGAGCCGGTGGAAGGGGATCATCGCGTTTGCAAAACAACGAAGTGGGAACCTTTGGGCATGCCCGCCCCTAAATTGATGCAAGGAGGGGAAAAAGGAATTTTATGACCGCTGGGCAAAAAAGAGGGGGAAGGGCCTTCTGAAGACAGTTTTTGGACGGAAAAAAAAAAAGTCCCCTAATTAGACTTGGGGGGAGGGAAGGGAGGGGGAGTAGTGGATAAAAGGTTCGGTCTAATCTTGCAGGGAAAAGAAAGCTAAGGGTGTGTCCCCTCCGTATGGGAAAAACGAGCAAGGTTCGTGCCTAAAAAGGGAGATAAAAGGTCCGTGCAAGACTTGTGGTGGGAAAGAACCAAAGGGAAGCATACCTGTACAAACTTGGGAATTGCGGGTGTTGGGGGGAGGGAAGACAACAATAATAGTACGATCGGAAGGGATACGAAGAAGATTCTAATGCTTTAACCAGGGAGGGAGTGGGGGTACTTTCCTGTGAGAAGAACAGGAAGAAAGTGGGACGAAAACCCATTTGTACAGGAAAAGAAAGAAATAGTGCCTCCGAGAATTCACTGTTAAACGCTTCGGGACTCGGGGTAAGAATGGTTTGTTCTCGTCGAGAGGGAAAAAGGTGTAATGGGTGACGCGTCTCTGGGAGACAGTATTGAGGCCCTAAGGCAAGTTTGAGCTATCCGCCATTCAGAGGGGGGGGGGGAGGGACTACTCCCAATTGGAGTATGGGATGAAGAAAGGGAAGCCTAGTAGCTGCCCCGAAGAGGAGAAAGAGTTCACCCGCCGCTCAAGAATGACAAAGAATGGGGGTAATTTTGCGTCGTTATCTCAAAAACAAAAAGGGAGAAGAAAAGGGGGGAACGAGAGAGACGACACGACAGGTTGGATGGGAGCAGGGCAATCTCTCACCTCGGCGTCAGCAGGGGGGGAAGAGAGATTGCGTGGAATTAATAAGAAAGTGAAGCAGCTCGCATTGAAAGGTAAAGGAGAGTCAAGCATATCATGAGTTACTCCCCATCACATCGAGTGCAAAATAATGTTCAAACGTTACAAAAAGACACAAGGACGAGGAAAAACTAACAATTCACAGTCCCTAATAGAAGAGGGGCAAAATGACCTTAGGTGGACCAGTGATAAGCGAGGAACAGATATGCAATTACGTAAAATGGGGGTCTGAACAGGTGAGGGATCGAAACGTCCACAAGAAAAGACCCTCAAAGTTCTGTCCAACGCAATAAGAATAAGAGAAGGAGGAGGAAGTACGCATAAGGGACGCGAAAGATTGCGGGGTATACATCTACAAAAAAGCCACAAGCGCTCAAAGGGGGGGGGGGGATGGTATCTGCTACTACTAGAGTTGTCGGTGGAGGAAAAGACATCGGGGTTTTCAAAGGGTCGAAAAATCGTCCTGTCTCGAACGGAAAAGGAAAAGATGTTAAACAGAATCTTTGACCAACAATAAGGCCAGCCCAAGGTCAGACGCTATGCCCGGTGGCGTGGTGGGGGGGAAAAGAAAACACTGTCAATCAGCGCGAAAGGGAGAAAATGAGTTGTCTTCCAACTGTTTTCTCATCAGAAAAGGGGGGCTTAAGATGTCAGAAAGGGAGGGAGTTGCATCCCAACGGTCCAATTCTTTTGGGGGGAAAAAGGGGATTAACTTAAAGAAAAGACGGGACTAGAATAGTGAGGGGGTGGCATCCCGTGAAAAGAAATGAAAACGGACCTCTGAGGCAGGGAGAAGGAATGCACCCGAATAAGAGGGAGGGGCAGAGTTGGACTTCTACGCCAATTGCAGAGGAGAAAGACCAACTGGGTGAAACTACTCCGTCATCGTTCCAACAAAAAAAGACATTCCTAAAAATCTGAAGTCAAAGAGGGGAAGGAAATTAGAACCTTGCCCTGCCGCCAAGGGAGCAAAAAAGGGATAGTCCCCCTTTATACCAAAGGAAAAAACATGCATAAGAAGTTTCCCACCGTTTTAACTTATTTGGGAAAAGGGGGGGGTTTGGGGTTTCAGACTTGAACGAAGGAAAGAATAAATAATCGGTGGCGGGAGGTAACAGGGTCACCAACTGGATGCGTGGGGGAAGCCGGCCTACTTTAAGCAAAAGAAGAGGGAGAGAGCTTTATAAGGAAACTTCTGGTGAAGGGGGAAATGCGACTTCTCCTAACGACGGAAAGAGTGGGGTTAACGCTGCTGGACTCTAGCAGGGACCTACTGTTCTAGAGAAGAGAAGGGAGGGGAGTTGGTGGGCGTATAAATTGAAAGGGAAGAGGAAGAGTTGGGGCTGTTAGTTTGGTACAAAAGAACCATGGGGGATTTGCTTACAAAAAAGGGTGACAGGTCGCCGGGGACGGGGGGAAGATAGAAACTTGGTCTGATGACAAAACAAGAAGGGAACCAACGGGGGGTTTCTTTACTGGAGAAGGAGTCAAGATGTGCCGCTGAAGGAACCATATACTCCATTGAAGGCCTTGGGAAGATGGGAAAAGAACCCCGATATCTCTACTGGAAGGGTCCATCAAAGACGGCACGCAAACCATCACGGGGAGGGGGGGGGGGGGAACAAAGCATTGGAGTTAAGAAAAGAAGTCTTCGTGGCCCAGAGGGAAAAAAAATGAAAACTCCGGAACTTGGGACGGTATTCTGGTATCAAAGAAAACAATCTCGCATCAGGAAAGGGTTATACACCAATAAAATCTCTCAAACAAGGATGGGGAAAAAAAGAGAAAGGATTGGGTAATCCGCTGGAGTCGGATTGGGAGGGTGGACGAAAGAGACCAGACTAAGGACATTCCCTCGAGGTGAGGGGGGGGGAAAAGAGGGTTCGGGACCACAAGCGGCGGTTGGGGAGGAAAATTATTTCGTCTCACCTGTTAGGTGGGGGAGGGGAAGGAAGGGGTGCCAGGTGGAGAGAGATGGTCGGGAAAGACGTCCATTCATGAGGGGAGTACACATGGGGCCGGAAGGAGGAACCTGGACGGGGTAAAAGAAAAAAACTATTGGAAGGCAGGGGTGTGCAAGGATCCATTTGGAGGAGAGAGTAAGGAAAAAAAAGAAGTACCTCCATTGCGGTGGGAAGAGGGGGGTGGCAAATCACAGAAAGTGGGGGGGGGGGGAAAGGCCAACTAATCCAGCCCCAGAGAAACGGTGAAACTGGCCCATTACCCACCTGTACAAAAGGAAGAAAGCAGGAAAGCGAATGATCGAAGTAGAACTGCGGGACAAGGAAGAGGGTATACCGGGGAAGGGAGGTTCGGGCGCATCAGCGATGGAAAAGGAAAAAAAAGAATTTTCCGAGAATCAAGCCAGCTAACGACGTAGTGCCGCTATTGAAAGGGGGACGTCGACGAGAAAGTGGGCCAGATAAAGGAAACGACACGTTCAAGAGGGTATTGGAAAGAGAAGGCTGAAAAAAATGCCTGGCCCCTAACAGGCAAATACGGGGGAAAGGGGGCGGACCAACCAACGTGGCAACGGAGAAACAGGAAAGGCATTTCTGTGAAACGTATACGGGTGGGAACTATAACTTGCGGGCTTAATGGAGAAGGGGGGAAAACGGAAGGCACCAGGCTTTGACTGAACCGTAATGAAAGATAGGCGCAGGAAAGGGGGGGGAAACTTGGGAATCTCTCCTTGCCCAGTTTCCAAATCGATAAAGACAGTGGAGGAGGGGACGACTACAACTGGCTGGAGTCTTGGAGTAAAGGGGGCTTGAGAAAGCCGAGGCCTACGGATAGGAGTCTGCGAAGGGATTAAAGGACGTGTCGTGTTATCAAAAGAAGCTCAAACATTGACCCTTGGGTGGAGGAAAAGACTGAATGACCATTCGTGGGGGGGGGGAAACCCATGATTGATGAGGGAAAAAGGGATGGGCCAGCCGTCCATGTTCCGCGTCAGGAGACGCAAGCGGAGAAATTTGTGGTTGAAAACACACGCGCCTTAACGTGAAGGAGTGATTTGAGGGGGAGGAAAGGGTTCAGAAAAGATTTGCGCATACTGAAAGGGAAGGAGGGGGGGAAAGGAATGGTCCCGCCGCGTTGGAAACACTGAATGGAGTGACAAGACAAAGGAAAGAAAAGAGAGAGGAAGAAATCACATCCAGTTTGTGCGCAACCGCCAAGTAAAGAAGCGGGAGTAACACCGTACGCTTTGGATGGGGTTAGTGTTAAATCAAGGAAAGCTGGGACTGTCGATGTCGAAGGCGGTTTTGCGACCCTGGGAAGGAGACGGTGTAGGGCTGCCAGGTTAGATTCCGCCTAAAGGACGGAAAAAGGGTCGGACAGGGAACTCCAGTACCTGAATCGGACGCATCTTATTCACTTCAAGTGGGGAAGGGGGAGGGAAATGGACTCGTCTCACGAGGAATGAACGGTGTATGCCATGTAATCTGCCGTGGAAGAAAGAGAGTCGGATGGTGACGTTAAACTGAAATAGGGGGAGGGAGAGATCAGGTAAAAATGGAGCGTGGGTAAAAAAGAAAAGAAGGGAGGTGACTGTAAGCCGACGGGGGAAAGGAAGAGGGAGGTTCCAGCCGCGAAGTGAAAACTCACTCAGATAGGCATCAATATCTTTGGATTTGGGGAGGGAAGGGGCTCCTCAAAAAAGGGGGGAAGAGAGCCTACATAAGAAGGGGAGGAAGAATCTGAGCGGCGGATCCGTCGAGTGAAGAGGAAAAGAAATATACGAAGTGATGAGGAGGCGTCTCTGCATCCAAAGGAGGGGAGAACCGCGTAGTCCGGGAACAGAATCAGGGTACACTCTTCAACGAAATGGACAGGTGAACAGTCCTCTCATAGAGAGGGTGGAACGAAGAAGTAAAAAACAATTACAAAAAAAGGAGATCGAGAAAGCAACACATCCGGCCTACCAAGGAACCCTGCAATTGGGGGGAGGGGACTTGCAAGTAAGGTCCTGGGAAGGATGACCATGGGGATTAAAGGGGGCGGAATCAAACTCAGAGGATGTTTTACCCAGTAATATACTCTCCATTAGGAGTACATTCCACGAAAGAGACGAAAGATCAAAGAAAAAAAAAAAAGATAAAAGTTGTCAAAAGCGCCGGTGGGTCTGTAAAAAAAAGGGGGGGGCGTAATCTTGTTAAGGGGGGGGAAACTAAAATCCGAAAGCGGCGGGAACCTCAAAAACAATGAACAAGGAAGAAATAATCTGGTAGCAAACGAAACAGCAACGTCAGTACGGGAATGTCTACGTTGCAAGTGGCAGGGGGGGTTCAACACCAACTTGTTAATCAAGAGGGGAAAAAGAGAACACTGAATTGTTCCAGAGGGTGGAATAATCAAAACGGGAAAAAAGGGCAGAAGGGGGCTGCGTCATATAAAACTGGTCCAATTCTGGTTTTGGGGGAAAAGGGAGAAAATGACGGAAACGGCTCTTACGAGAAAGAGGATTGTTCCCATGCAGAGGAAGGAAAAAAGGAAGGGGCAGTGGACATGTTTGCATGCACCGCCGACATCAATTTGATGTACGGAGGGGAAGGCACTGAACTTCTCGTCCTTGAGACACTTCAGAATGAGAGGGGGCAAACAAAAGCATGCCGCAAAAGATCAAGGAGAAGAGGCAAAAAGGGGCCCGAGACGTAAAGAGGAAAAATCGTCAAACGGGCCCCCTAGAAAGGGGGAAACAGTCTCACAGCATATCACGTATCAGTGACAAACCGTTGGGGGGGGTGGCAGAACAAACGGATTGCCCAAAGGGGGGGGGGGGGGGGACATCCCATCCGTATGTACACTAGAGGAAATAATAGAGGGACGGTGGGAGGACGAAAAATTCATTGGTCGTCCACGGGAAGCGGGAAGGGTCAGCAAGTGCGCCTTTAGTAGGAAGAGGGGGGGATTGAGAGGAGACTTAGGGTCCCCAACCTCGAATGACGGGAGGTGACAGGGAAACACCTGGAAAGGGGGGGGGGGGATTACGACGGGAAGGGAATATAGCAGTTCCTACTAAATAAACTAATCGAGTTCGGGAATAGGAGTTCGGCGTGGTTGAGGGAAAAGGGGGCCATTTCCTCGTGGGGGGGGGGATTGGTCTTTTGGTTCAAAATGGACCATGAGGGGCAGAAAACCCGAGTTCACCAATGGTAGAAAGGGGGGAAGGAACTTGGCTCCTTGGGATAAAACTAAAACCACTCTTTGGTGAGGTGTACCTTACTGAGGCAAAAGGGAAGGGCCACCAGTCATGAAGGAAGGGGAGAGCTTCAATCTCTTCCTGGAACTTAAAAAGGGGGAAAAAAAAACCGGGTGATTGGCAGAACAAAAGGGGAAGGAACTAACCGAAAGGGAGGGACGAAATTCTTCACGCAAGTGGAGAGGAGCTGGGGTAGAGGGCTATCGACTCAAAGGAGGGAAGCAACAACCCTCACACAACGGGGAGGAGAAGGATAGGGGGGGGTATAAAAGTTGAAATGGAGTGCATGGAGAGGGGGATGATAATCCCGAACTGACCAGGGGGGTTTGAAATCGTCACAAGGCGGAGGAAACTGTCAAATGAAAGTTCAGAAAGGGGTTTGCGGGCAGTCCGTTGGTTAATTTCCAGGAAAGTCGTGCTGAAGGCAGGAAGCAATAGGTGCAAGTCCGGACACAAGACGCAAGCGTGGGAACTGAAAGACCACAAATTTGCAGGAGACTGGGGGGAAAAATAGGTTAATCTAAGGGAAACGATCACAAAGGGGGAGGGGGGGGCAACTGGTTTTTTGCAGAAAGAAGTTTTGCCCTTGTACCAAAATAATCCAAAAGCAACGGGCCCTGATAAGACAAAGGGAAACAGACAAACGGTGCTCTAGAAATCGGGGAGTAGGACATAACGAAAGGGTGAGATAACCAACGTTCCTTGAGGGAGGGGGTAGGAAAGTATAAGATGATTCACTAAACCATAAAAGGGGGTACCGAGAACTCATCCAGCTTTATCAAGGTTGCCGGTTGCACCGGCCGTGACGAAAAGGGGATTGGTGCCGTCACACGCCACTAACTCATAAGATATGGGAATGTATATATGCAATCTTAAAAATTGGACGGGGGGGAAAAAGAAAGGGCCAACTGTTGGAGAAAAAAGGGGGGCATCCAGCTGAATCTGTAGGAAAAGAAAAGGAGACAGGGGAAAAGAACTTTTTGGCGGGGAAGGAAAAGAAGAAGGGCATTCCAATTGGAACTCCGAAAGAAAGGGAATGCGGGGAGTTGCTGTGTGCTTAGACTGCAATCTGGGGGGGAGAAAGTTGCTCAATTGACCTCATAAACGGAGTAGAATCGCCGAAAGAAGTAAGAAGGCAGTGGGAAAACCAGGGGCTGAACTGACATAAGAAAGATGTCCTAGGAGGAAGGGCAATCAAGTAACCCAAAAAAGGGAAGGGGCGAAGTTTCCAAGGGGTTCATCAAGCCGTTTGAAAAAAGAATTGGAAAAGGGGGTACCTGCTATGCGGGACAAATTACGTTCGACCCACGGCTATTGAGGAAGGACCCGCTGGGCATACAATTTTGATAGAGGGAAAATGAAGACTGGGGGGGCTTGAAAACAACAGAAAAGGAAAAGTAGAACGGAGATGGCGGGGGGAGTTCACGTCGCTAAAATGGAAATCATCGTGATGCAGTGAAGTGGTGTTCCCCCGCACGAGGTGGCCCACAGGTCATGAAAGGAAAGGGGGAAGAGCATAATGGGGGGAAAGCAACAACAGGGGATTACGCCGGTACAGAGGGGGATGCTGGTGGTGTGAGGTACAAAAAGCAATTTCGTATCGTTCCTAGACGAATGCAGGAGGGGGGGAGGTAAACGGAGAGGTACGGTGTAGAATTTGGCTTGCCAGCCTACCTACGCACAGGAAATGGCCGACCTTCAGAGGGGCAACCGCGATCACTGGGGGGGGGGGGAAATCGACTGTTGTTCTGAGAGAGGGGAAGGGGAAGTGGGCCGTGAAGCGTCCTTTATTAAAGCGAAGAAGGGGGGAAGTTACCTTCTCCGGTGGAGAGCAGTGTAACCTGCTATGTTTTTGAAAGAGAAGAACGGGCAAGTGACGTTATGGTGGAGGGGGGGGGGGGGGTGGGGGGGTGATTCTCGAGAGGGGAAGAAAAGGAGTCTCCCGGAGCCGTGGAGACCGAAAAAGATCTGAAGGCAAAAATAATGTAGTTGTAGGTCTTCGAAGAGAAAGGACAAAAAAACCGGAGGATGAAAAGGGGGTCGCAAAAAACCAAAGGGCTTATATCGGACAGGTCGTCTCAAGCGGCGGGGAAAGGGGGGGGAGGGGGGGGACGACTACATGGCCGCTCGGGCAAAACAGGGAGCAAGGTAAGGAAAAAAATGATGGCGAACAGGGAACACAAGAATGAAAAGTAATATAATTTTAACGTTACCCCAGGAAGCAGGGGGGGGAAGATTCACTAAATCCGCGGAACCAGGGGGGAACGTATCGCCAATTCACCACATAAAAGCAAGAGCGGCCCGAAGGAGTGACCATTTAGAAGAGCCAAGTTACTAGGGGAAGGGTTCCAAGGGGGTGGGGATGAAAGGGGGACGGTAATAGAAGTACAAGAGAAAGTCTACCGCTACTTGGGGGGTTGAACGACTATTTGACGTCTTCTTACCTGCAGGGACGAAGAAAGTACTAAGATTGGAGGGGAGAAAAAAAACGCATACACTGAATAAAAGAATCAAGGGGGCGGACATTAACTGGAAGCAGGAGGCCGGTTTAGTCCTACCATCAATGGGTGTGTCCAAGACCTTCGTTGAAAGGACAGAACAAAGGGAAAATCTTTTAGACGAACGCCCATCCACTTCGAGAAGAACTGTCACGGCACCGGTGTGTGTTCAAACAAAGAAGAAAAGAGAACATGAATTGGGGGAAAAAAATTAATCAAAGAGCCGTGGTTTCAGGCAAAAAAAACGAATGGGGATCATAGGAGGAGACCCACAGCTTGGAATGGTGTTGAGCAAAGAAAACTACTAAGAGAATAGATCGATTGTTCATCCAAAGAGAAGGAGTAAATTCATTCAGGGCATTGTCAAAAAAGGGGACATCCCTCCAGCAATTTGATAGGGGGGAGGGAGGGCGACGCCAATGTTGCGGCCGGCACAAAGAAAACGGTTTTGAACGAGAAGAAAATCGTCAAAAAAAACAGCCTCAGTAACATCAAAACTTGCAGTAAGGGACCAAGGGGGGAATAGGCAACATGAAGAAGCCTGCCAAGTCGCAAAAGGCTCGGCCCCCCGACGTTTCACGCATTCCAGACTTAAGATGGCAAAGTGAAAACGGTGAACGAAAGCAACGTCTTTAAAGGGAAGTTTTCCTTCAAAAAATGACTCACGTCGCTCCCTACTCAGAAGAAAACGGGGCGTGAGAAGAAACTTCATTGGGAGTGGACTTCGACGGCCTCGGAAGAGGGGCCAAAGTGCCACGTCGGTCAATGGGTGAGCGGAAGGCTGGGTCCGTAGAGGGTAGACGGGAGCGCCGAGCAACCGAACGGGGGGGACGCGGGAGCGTCTACAGTTACAATTCTATTCGAAACGGATCTGGGGGAAGGGTTGAGTCAGCACTTGCCAGAAATGGAAGAGGGGGGGATAAGTTGTGTGGAAACAGCCTAGGGAACAAATAGTGGATTGGAAAACACCGACAAACAGAGGGAATATTTGACTAGAAGCTCGACCTTGGGCTGGGAAAAGAAAAATAACGGCGCAGAGGGGGTCGGCATAGCTCCGGGGGAGATAAGCATCTGTGCTCAGGAACCACCGGACGCCATTATGAAGGGGAGAGATACGACTTCCCCGAAGAGAGAAAAGGGATTTGGACCAAAACTTCACTCAAAGCCTGTGGAGGAAGCAAATCATGGAATTCACTACCCTAAGGAAAGTGAAACCGATGGGTTACAAATTAACTCCTTTTACAGGGGACAGGAGCATGGGAGTCGCACCATCGAAAAAACTACAGCGGA
>Ga0179593_1660369_pt1 | contig 10886 bp, 8 predicted proteins | sample CZODoug2_1_08_16_FD_185931 | JGI IMG/M metagenome (GOLD analysis project Ga0179593, IMG submission 185931) | Vadose zone soil fungal communities from Angelo Coast Range Reserve, California, USA - CZODoug2_1_08_16fungal (PacBio error correction) | ecosystem: Environmental > Terrestrial > Soil >...
ACATATCTCGTGGAATCTGATTTAAACCAGAAAAAAAAGAAATCCAAGCTCCTAAAAGCCGCTCCCTCGGATTGGGAAAGGGCTTGCATTTCCGGGGAACACCGTATAATCACTGAAAAAAAATGAATGCGTTTTTTGTTAGTACAAGCGAAAGTCCTCTTAAGCTCCGGTGGTAGATATGCGCTAACTCAAACTCCCAGCACGAATGGCGAACTGTAAAGGGCGCATCAAAAAAGGGAAGGAGGGGGGATGAACAATTCCATACCCTTCCCTGGGGACAAAGAAGGGGCGGTCTGGTAACCTATTGGGGAGAAAGCCATTGGAAGGTTTTACTCATTTTTGGGGACCGCCGACGCGGGAGGAACTAATCCACATCCTGCAGATGTCTAGACCTTCGACAGCATTTTGTGAATTGATTTTCCAATCAACAAAAAAGCTCAATCAAACGAGAGAAAATTGAGGCCGACGATACAGTTAATAACGTCTTAAAAGCGGTTAAAAGTTGACCGAGGATGGTAAGAAGAAAAAAGCCCTTGGGGTTTAGACGAACGCCGAGGGGAAATTGGAGTTAATACGAAAAAAACGGTGGCATTTAATTTGTTTCCCAGAAGTTCTGGGAGGGAATGCCGGGGACGTGTCATTAAATTTGGAAGGTTCGGGCTAAATCGAAAAAAAACACACAAAACCCAAGAACTTTTGGTAACAGGAAGTTCCACGGGTGCGGCTTATTCTTCCAATTCTCTCGGACACTCGGCGGGGGGGTCAGAATTGGGGAACGTCAATAGGGGAGAATGGACCAAGCCATTGCAGATTATAAGGGAAAAACTACACTTCCTTGTGAGAGAGTCGACGAGGGCACTTCGGTGTGGGCACAGACAGGGAAAAGGGGACAGGGAAAATTGATGATGGGGGGGTTGATTTTTTTAAATACAGGGAGGGGGACCTAGCGGATGAAGAAGGGGACGTGCACACCGAACCCGGGGCGGAATTTCACGAGAAAGAGGGTACGAAGTACATCCAGGATATTTCAGGAGGGGGAAAACAATGCATTGATAAGACATGTGGGGTGAACTGACATACCGTAAATAAGAGCTGGACGACACCGAAGAAGGGGTGCGTGTCCCGTATTGGGGTCAGAAGGGAAAACGCTAGATCGAGGGGGTTGGTCTGTAATAAGCAGGTGTAAATGGGGACGCTTGGCTATGTCCTGGATGGGTTAGGAATCATCACAAAAAAAGAAAACAACAAACAAAGAAAGTCCTGAAAAGGGTGGGGACTCGTTGAGGGGAACAAAAAGGAATGTACAAAGAACGGCGAGTCAGACAGGGCAATTGGGAAGAAACCAAAAAAAATGAACCATACCCTTCAAGGAAGGCAATGGGGAATGGAAAGTTCACCGGTAAAATCCAAAAGAAAAAAAAAAAAAGTAGTGGGGAAGCCTGGCACAGAGGTGAAGGTTGGGGGGCGGTATAAGGTTGGAAAGTGACAGCGAGAAGATTCCCAACAAATGTTCTGGGCTGGAGGTATCAAGAAAAAACACGGGAGTCCAAAAATTAATTGCCTGAAAAAGTCTCTTGTCCGGCCAAAGGTTCAATCCAGAATGAACATGGGAAAGAGGGGGGACCGTGTTCTCTGAAGTGTCAGGAATCGACTGGGACTGGGGACCAAAGATCGAAACACCAGCATGCCAGAAACAGGGGTGATACCTCCTCAAGGAGAAAACCACTCGGGAGGTATTTAAAAAAAAAGTAGAACTCCGAAGCGACGTCCAGTCAAACAAACGAAGAAGGAAGGGATTGTGAATCCCATTGGTCAAGAGGACGGTTAATAAAGGTGACCGAACAAGAAACTTAGACAACGACGGTCGTAAAGGGTCGCGGGGGCTAAAAAAACCTGACAATCACTGGGGGTCGTATACGGGAAAAGTATCAAAAAAAGCCCCGACAATGTTCAAGCGCCGGCCAAAAGAAATGGAAAGCATGTGTACACAAAAAAGGAGCTATCGGCTTTACCGCACTCCCAAAGCGAGAGCCAAAGAAAGGGACATGATGTCACTGAAAGGTGCAAGGAAGGTGCCGAAGAGAAATTAAAAACCCGTCTCCCAAAGAAATACGAGGAAAAGGTCACTGGGGCCGGGGGATGGACATCAGGGGGGAAAGCAGGCCTCCCTGTTTGCAGGGGGAGAAGGTAAGGGCCGGACCTCATCCACAAAAAAGAAACACGGGTAAAATTAAAGGAAAAAAACCCACGTGGGGGGGGGATCTTGAACGCTGTCCCAGAAAAAAGGCAAAAGACAAAGAATAACTTCCTAGAAAAAAGACAGGCCGACTTTTGCCACTCATCTAACTAAATTCCGACGGACAGAAGAGAAAAAAAAAAAAAAATCGAGCACGGAAGCAATCTAAAAGTTGGTAATCGAACAACACGAAGAGGGAGTGGGGAAATCTTCAAAAATGGAACGAACGGTGACGACTCATGGAAAAAAGTGTCCCTCCCGACGTGAAGGGAAACGAGAAAGATATTCCTGAACAAAAAACGAAAAAAACGAAAAGTGGGAACGAGGGGGGAACCAACCGTCACACGCGAGGGGGCCACAAGCACTTTTTTAGATCCGAAGTAAACACAAAAACAGAAAAAGAGGGAACCCGGACTGAGAGGGCGTTCACGAAACTACGCGACGGTGAACGGTATTAAACCTGGTAAAGTAGTGGGGAAGGAGGGGGGGAAAAAAAAGTGAAAAAGTGCAAAAGCTCACTTTTTCATAAGGGAAGGGGTTTACGAACGTTACAAAGTCCGGACTGGCAATTGATAACCACGGGTTAGGATTGCCCATGGGTGGGAACTTGCCGTCATCAAGAGAAGCGGGAACGAATTTATTGAAAAAATGTGCACCCCGTGGGGAAAAAGACCAGGAACCACTTTACGAACAGTTTGGCGGGGCGCAGGAGACGAGACGATTCGACGCGCCTGGGGTGGCCAGACAAAAAAGAAAATTGGACGCAACACTTCTAAAGGGGGATAGATGAGGGTTAAATTTTAAAGCCCCCCGGGGAGGGGGGGGGTCGAGGGGGAACGCCCCCACGAACCAGGGACTCGACATGGTATTGTAGAAATGATCAAAGATCAGCAAATAAGGACTGCCTCCGGGAGCCTGAAAAAAAAAAAACTAGAAACTGGAATCGGTAGGCAGGGATGACGTTTTTGTTAAAGACCGTTAAGCCCGAGAGGGGGGGCACCTCTTCTCCGTGCCAACGGAAAGGGGAGGTTTGTGCGGGATTGGACCAAAAAAATGAGGGACTTGTTTTTTTACCCAGTAAAGGAAAAGAAAGGAATTCGTTCAAAAAGTTAATCCAGTGTCGGCCAGGGGGGAGGGGGTACGCGTCGGTTTAGTACGTGGGGGGGACGCACAAAGGTTTTGGCAGCAAAGGCGGTTTGAAACTGTGGGTAAGAAGGGGAAAGGTCGATCAAAAGACGCAAGAAAAAGACGGGGGGGTGCCTGTGGGAAAAGCCCCACAAGCAGGAAAAAATCAACAGAACTGGATCACAACGGAAGGAGAAGTAAACAATAAGTCCATCCTGGGGGGGGTTGTTAGGGCGTGCAAGCAATAATGGAGGAGGGCGCTTTTGCATACAAAAAACGGGAAACAAAGTATTTAAAAAAGAGAAGACCAAAACGAATTTCTTACAACGTGAGAGGAGGAAACGATTTACCCCCAGCAGAGAGAAAAAGGGGAGATAATGGTGGAAAAACATATTAAGAATATGGGGGCACCCCGGGGGAAAAGGGGTTGTACACAAGAGTAAAAACAAGTCGATGGGGGCGGAGGAAAACACATCGAACGCGTTTTGATCCAAAAAAGAAAAAGGGTGAGAAAAGAAAGGCCCACCCTCGTGCAGAAAAAACGTGGCATTGGGTTGGGGGGATAGGGGATGCCAAGGTAACCAGCGGAATAAGGAAGCGGGCTTAAGTTTCGCGGGTTCAGACGAAGCGAAAAAGGGAAAATTGCTGGCCATGCAGGGGGGCGATGGGACTTTATAGGGAACTATTTACGCCACAAGGTAACCCCCTGGGGGGGGCACGGCGTGCCTCCGCGGGAACCACAACAACGCTTCATCAAACAAGAAACGAATACAGAGGAATTTGCATATTGAACGATCAACAATTCTCGGGAGTTCAAGCTCGGGGCAACGATTTATGGGGGGTTCCTTTGGGTGGAAAAAAATCCTAAGGTATCTTAAATGGTTGTTTTTGTTTGTGAAAAACAGAGTAAAAATCAGGATCTTGTGGGGGTAAGATTAATAATACCGGACCGGGATTCTCTTTATTAAAAGTCCACCAAAGGGGAGAGCGCCTAACCCCTAAGAACCGTGGTGGTGATCAGTTGTTGCCATTAAGACCCGAGGCGTCAAAACGTCGAGGAAAGAGGATTTAAAAATTGCGCGGTTGGCAGCAACTGAAAAACCAAAGTTGGACACTAAAAGAAAATCAGTACAGGTGCTCGGGCTCAAGAAGCCAGAAAAAGGGGGTCGAAGAACCCACTACGTGACATCAGCGGGAAGGTGAGAACAAAAAAATCTCGAGGAAAGGGGCCACAAGGCCTGTTGGTTGAGGTGGTCAGGAGGGGTAAGCGGAAGGGAGGGGGTTTCCTCCGGGAACCTGATGGACGAAGGGGCCCTTATTGGGGCTCCCACCAAACGTGTAAGGGGGGAAATGACGGGATTCAAAGAAGGGGAAAAAAACTGCGCGTTGGGAGGACTAAATTTAAAACAAGGAAATTGCCTTCTTGGGGAGATCTTCAATCTGGAGGCTAAGAGACATCATGGGTCCCGTCGATGAGGGGGGGGAGGACGTCTGAAAGGAAAAGGTCCAAAGGGTCCGCATTATGCTGGAAGCCGCAACCACGGCACCTGCAACACACTGAGAGGGGTGGGAACTGGTCCCACGGAGGGGTTTGAGCAGGAAATTGTCGTGCGGACCAAGGCCCCCCTTACCGAATTCAAAAACTGCCTGAAACACAGGAGTGAAAATGAGAAGCAATAGGCCCAAAAAGTACCCCACTTGAAGCGGGAAAAGGGGTTATTGGAGCGGGGGGGACCGAAAGAAGGATAAGAAGCCAGGTTGACACGAAAATGTACAGCTCAGGAGGGAAAAACGCAGCTGTGTAGTGAAGGGGGAAAGGAAGTAACTGCGGCCGAGGAAAGGGCAAGGGCCATTTTTGTACAGGGAGGGAAAAATGGACATGTCGGGGGAGTTTTTGGCCGAGTAAGTTCCCCACGTAGAAATCTTACGAACAAAGATGTTTAGTATTAGGCTCCAGAAGCAAAGTATGAGAAAGGGCGTCGGGGATCAGGATTAACAACGTGGGGTTAGCCAAAACTTGGGACTTTGGACCGACTAACCGTGCAGAGTCGACGTTGTCGTGGCATTGTTCGCTTCCTACGACCTTGGGGGGTGGATATCAAAAGGAAATAATCGACGATTGAGTACAGGACTGAAAAAACGTCTGTCCCGCTGGGGTAGAGTGGGGAACAGGGAAAAAATACAAAGACAATAGTGTAAGGAAACGAGAACTGTGCATATAAAAAAACGCCGGGTTTGTGACATCACGAAGGGGCAAAAGTTGAAAATTGGGTGAGTCAAAGGTCACATGGGAGATCTGACGGCTTGAGTTCAAGAGGAAGGATGTGGGGGGGACATTAAGTTGAAAAAACTAAAAAAAAATGACAGTATAGGGCAGGATTAACGTATTGCAAAGCAATGTATAAACCGGGGACAACTCAAAAATATTTTGGGAACAAGAGAAAGACCAAAGAAAACTGAAAAGGGTTAGTAAACCTCAGAGGAACCCTTCCCCAAGATGGTGCCGTGGGATCGGAGAAGGGGTTGTGGGGGGGGAACTCGGTCGTATTGAAAACTACGGGGAGGGTACATTCATGATGGAGTGAGCTACATGAGGGGTGAGGGGAAGGAGTTTTGATTTTTGGACTGGGGGCTTGTCGTGGCAAAAACTGTGTGAGCTAAGTTAAGAAAGAAACAGAAAAATCATCTCCCTCTGAAGCACCAGGAAAGGGAGCCTCACATTGGGAGAATTAGCAACAAGAAGGGAAGTCATTCAACGTAGACTTGACTGGGCCAATAGGGGGGAAACGAAAACGTGGACCACACCAGGTGAGAATCCACCCGAAATCGTTCTGGGAGGGGTGTCTTCCAAAAAGGGACTACAATGCCAAAGTGGAGAACGACAGTGAAGAAGGACATAAAGAATCCATGCGGGGGGTAAAGAGGGGGTCAGGGACTGAGACATTTCTCACTTGTTGTGGCAAAGCAAAGCAGGGGAAAGAAAGACAGGGCCTCAATGAAAAGGGACCAAGACTCAAAGTGTTCCAAAACAAAATATCTATCAGGGACCAGGCGCATACGGCAGGGAAAGTGAAATTCATCTTGGAAAACGGATCAATGTACTAATCACAAGGCCACGTGGTCCAAATTACTGATCCTGACTTATAATGTTGAGGGGGAAAAACTCAACACCTTGTGGACTAAATATTGGGTCAAAGGCACACCGGAAGACCTTCACATTTACAACCCGTCGGTTTTTGGGGGGGTTTGTCAGGGGACCCTTGGAACCAACGTATATAAAAAAACCGGACAGAGTTTGTTACTGACAGCAAAAAGCGCCGAGAATCAGACTTCGGGGGGCAAAATGTAAAAACAGTGTCGAAACAGGCCGCGATTAATCGGTGGAAACGGCTTATGAGACGTCGACTGGGTTCTTTCCCATGCAATTTTTAAAAATCACAGCCAAATCACTCGGGAACAAGGTTGGCCGTAAAGCTTTCTCGGGAAAATCGACGGCCCGAGGAAATCTTCTAGGGTTGTGGACCTTGACGGATGCCTGGGGCTGAAAAAAGGGGGGCAACCGGCGATCCCGGGAACGACGGGCGCTTTTTCTAGGGGTTCCTCAAGATATCGGGAAGTCAACAAAGGACGCCACTACAGGTCTCAAAAAAGACTCACGGCGAAAAATGGAAGTCGGGTAAAATTACGCGCTTTCTTCACACAAGGGGCCTTTATCCCGGCTTCGGAGGAAGCCGAAGCTTTATGCCTAAAAAAATTAGAGAACTTCGAGTGCGGAAGGTTCTCTTGTCAAAAAGGATGTCAGGGGACGGACTCGCGTAAAGTTCAAAACAACTCAGGAAGGAATGGGGTCGCCGGATTAATTGTGGTGTGGGGCCGCAAAGGTACTCAGCCACCGATTCTGCGCGCTGATTCTTTGGATGTCGGGGGATAATCGCCCAAATCTCAGGCGAGGAACTAAAAAAAACGTTGAGAAATAGAGGAAGGGAAAAAGGCGAGTCTATACTATGAGATCCAAGCCCTAAGACATAAAAAGATAGGATAAGGTGGACAGGAATTCCAAAGGAGTACACCAGTTCCGGACAATCAACACTATCCAACGCCAAACGCGGGGGCGGACAATCTCCCGTCTTACAGATACGGAGAACAGAGAAGAAATTCCCAGGAAAAACTGGTCTTAACTTTGATTCCATCCAGGGGGAAAAGAAAAAGGACCATACACCGTCCCTGAGGATCGTCAGGGTCAAAGATTTTGGGGTCAACAAGGATATGTGAGAGTGTTTGCGCAGTTTGGTTTTTAAGAACGGGTCTTTCCTGAAGAAAAGAGAACACGTCCTGCGGCGATACCGAAGGCAGGTGCACCGGGAAGTCAATCAAATAATCGAAAGACTCGAATGTGAAAAAAAAAAACATGCCAAGACGAGAAGCCAATCCATTCAAAGGACAGGGACGCCAACGTCGGTAGGGGGTACCGAGGGGATGCGAACAAACGGATCAAGGGTACGGACTGTCCTCCGAAAGCGTTGGGGCAGGGAAAGAGGAGCGAATTACAGTTTGGCATGGTGGAACAGGGTCGAGGGATCTAGAACTCAGGATGTCAGTCCGGGAAAGGTGTCCCGTCGTGGCGAGACATACATAAAAAAAAAAAAGAAACCTAACGTGTTGTACAATTAAAGTGTCGGGGGTCGGGTTGGAAGGAAGGGGACAAGAATCTACGACTCCCCAAGTTTTGTGGCTTGGGGGGGAAGACTACGGAAGGAAGAGGAACACGAATTGGGACGTCAAAAAACAGCAAGAAATGAGTAATGGCGCAGCAAGTGAAAGAAAACGGGGCGTTCTACATCCGTAGGTGAGCTGACGAAAACGGTTTGGGGAGGTGGTTGTAGGGGGGCTCATTTGCGGCCATGTTCATCGTGCAAATTCGGTTGGAACCCGAAAACACTCCGGGGCAGAATGTCTGAACAAAAGCAAGTACCTTAAAGTGGATATTTCATGAGGCACTTGCGGAAGGCATGGGCATTGGATTAAAATGGTAAAAGCTCCGCCCGAAAAATAAGATCGGCAGACGAGGGGGGCAGGCAGGTTGAGTTGGGGCATCCGGCAACCAGAAACGTCGAAGATAGGGGATCGCGTGTGGGTTGGACTGACAGGGCGACGTGGCCTCATTTCATCGCGGGGTGCAAAAAGTGAGATCCTCTATCAAACTGCACTACACATTTAACGCAACTTCGCCTGAAGTCTAGAACGATTTTACCTAACAACGAGGTCAGACATCCGCCGAGGGGTGTAATTCCAAACGGGGGGGGCGGTCCGAAGGGCCCGTAAAGAAGGAATAACCAGGTTCGATAGGGGGGGGGTGAAAGGGTAAAAAAATTCTTATTGGTAGAAAGCTGTTCGAAAAACATATTGTTATTGGGTCCTGGCCAAAAGCTGTGTGCAGCTTCGAAGAGAACGTCCCAACTCTAAAGTAGGTCCTGTCTTGGCAGTGGGCAAATTGGGGGAACAGACCCGAATGGGCAAAAATTGCCGCGTCGAAAGAGGTCCAGGTGCCGTGGGCTCCAAGTAACCAACATTAACAGGGAAAGGAGTGAGATGACCAACCGGCAAGGGTCCACAGCTGCATTCGTCGACAGAGGTAAAGCCAACATATCGGAAAACAAAGGGGGGGGGAACAGGACCAATTGTGGAAACAGAAACATCTCCTCTACGCGGGGAAAAAAAAAAAGGAGATAACGAACATCAAACTCCCACCAGCCTCTAACATAAGAAGGGAAGTAGAAGGCCATGTTTCTCGGACCAAAACGTAAAGGGGTTTAATACAAGGTCGACACTACGCCCAACTCCCAATCACATTCGGGTAGGGGAGGTGTTAAAACACTCCTTAGACAGACGGAACCATAAGACCGGAGACTTTAATTAATCAGCAACCCCATCAAAGAACCATTTCCAAAACAACGCCGCCTGTATCAATCATGTGTTGACACTTGAGGAAGAGATATCGTTGGAGACGGGGGGAATAACCCCGCACGGTTCTTGCCAGTCGACTGGAAAGACATGGGGGGGAAACGGGGAAAATTTCCTAGAATTGAGGGGAGGAAGAAGTGTCCGAGATATCAAAACAAAACTTCTGGGAAATGGTGAAAAAAAGGGGGGGGGCTATGAAATCAGGTACTGGAAAAGGATATAGATGCAAAGGGTAAAAGGGGCCTTGGCAGAAAAAACCAAAAACCAACCGTGGGACTTAAGATACGGTGGGTGGGGGCAACTTCGTCTTCCAAATCCCAGTGGGGGGGGGGGGGGGGGGGGATAAGGCGACCCCCAGGGACGCCTAACTTCGTACAACAAGGGGGGAAGTCCAACTTTTCAAAAAGCGAAAGGGAAACCGGAAGGAGGAACCTCTGACCTCCAGACTGCTAGAAGACGTAAAGCAGGGGGACAGTCGTCCGTAAATACGCCAGGCAAGATCTGGAGTATTCATTCAAGCAATCGGGAGAAGGCATGTTCTGCCCCGCCGTATGGGAAGCGCAGAAAAAAAAATATTCCTTCCACGCGACCTGGGGAGAAAAAAAAGGGCCTCGCGGGCAATGCTCAAAAAGAATTTCGAGTTAAAACTCCCCGCCGCACGGAAAAGAAAGCCTAAGACTTTACGAAAGAGCAAAGGAGAAAAGAAAAATGGGGAAGAACCGGTTCCAAGGGGGTTTTGGGGTCAGGGAAACGGGTACTCGTTGCAAGTTCAAACACGCGCACGGTGAAAACAGCGAGGTTTCACTACGGTCGTTCGAAGTGGGCTAACTTAGGAAAAACCACTGTCGTAAGGGGTTGAGGGGGCCCCAAGAGACGGGGGTTTACGTCAGCCAACGAGTCAAACGTCCTCAGGGTTGAAAAAACCAGCGAGGGGGCTCACTTTGTCACGCAAAAAACACCAGGGCGCTCATGGGGGAAGGCGGTCTCTGACCACAGGACCCTCAACCCCGATTAAGCTAGTTTGTGGCACCGCAAAGCTCGGCCGCGGCGATCAGAATTCGGGAAGATGGACATGGAACAGTTGAAACGAAGCCCGGGGAGCAGAAAATCAAAAAACCGACGCCCATTTCTTAGAACAGGGGGGGGGGTAACAATAGAAATATAAGACAGCCAAATTGAGGACAATCAGGTAGGCATGCCGCCTGGACCGGAAAAAGATGGCATCGGGTAGGTGCCGCAAGCGTGATCAGGACGTTTGGTGGGGGGGACCCCTTGGGAAAGAGAAACGGTTCCCCGTCTGGCCCCTGGGGCAGGGGCGAGGGCGTTGACTAGGGAACCAAAAATGGAGTTTTACCTGAAAAATGCCTCAAGGTCTTTAATGAGGGGTCAAAATTAAGAAAGTTCTTAATGAAGATAGTGGGGAAAGCCATAGGTTGGGAGACGTTGAAGAAAGCCGTTTGTTGAAGGACGGGACAAATCACGGAAAAGGGATGGGAGGGTGATGCCCAGACCATACTCATGAAGGGGGGGCTGGAGCAAAAAACCAGACCAATCACAACGAAGG
>Ga0179593_1735447_pt1 | contig 10886 bp, 14 predicted proteins | sample CZODoug2_1_08_16_FD_185931 | JGI IMG/M metagenome (GOLD analysis project Ga0179593, IMG submission 185931) | Vadose zone soil fungal communities from Angelo Coast Range Reserve, California, USA - CZODoug2_1_08_16fungal (PacBio error correction) | ecosystem: Environmental > Terrestrial > Soil >...
CAATTGAACTAAGCATCGGGTAAGTGGGCACTTCGGTGTTCCTTGGGGCAACCCCGAGAGGGACAGAAACTCGACCCAAAGAGGGGAGCGCATGGTTGTATTACCGGGAAAATCCTGGAAGAGAGAGAAGTGGGGTTTCGGACGGCAACCAAACAGCTCGTTCAAGGGCCGCCCCAATTGTCCCCGTTCGGGGAAATTAGGAGATCTCACTTGCAGAGGGAGAAGAGAGACCGAAGTGCTGTTCTCAAGGAAGGGAGGACAAAAATTGTAAGGCCAAAAGGGCTGTTCCATGAATGAGTTTTCCGGTGTTCAAGTCATTAGAAAATGGAGAAGGGGAGGGACGGTTAGCTAGGGGGGGGGGGGGGAGAAGCGCTCCAAAAGTTTGGGGAAATGCAAAAGTTTAAGGAACACGGTTCCTTTTTTTGCGCTCTGCGCTATCGCCATTTCCGGGACACGCCAAACATGCGCAGGGAAGAAGAACCCAAGGGGGGAAATTAACAAAGCGGAAAAAAGAAGACGAGGGAAAATCCTTGGGGGGAACAGCTCCTACCATTCAAGGAGGAAGACGTCACCTACATGAGGAGAAACCACCGGACTATCGCAATCTTTCGAACTGGATACACAAGAAGAGCGCTATCAATTCATCGAGCTGGGGGGACAGAGGAGCATCCCAAGAAAGAAAAACTGAAGTAAGAGCATTAAAAGGGGACTTACGCCAAAGGGATCCGGCAATCCCGGTTTAATACTACTCTTTCCTCATTTAAAGGGGGGAACCGGAGGAGGGGAAAAAATCGCCCCCCAAAAGAGTCCCATTTAAGGGGGGGGGATCGACGACATAAGGTTAAACATGGCGACTTTCTCTATCTTTAAAGAGGGGGGGAAAACTTATTTTGGAAGAGGAAACTAGCTGCTCTTGTGAATATGGATAGGGACGAAGTCTCCTTCTTAAATTACTCGAGCTGGCGGGTGGAGGGGGGTGTTTATGTGAATGAGGGGGGGGCATTTGCGTCGAAGCCGACAAAAGAGGAGGACTTCACGAATATTCCTACTACCATTGGGGGGGGGAAGAAAAGCATGAAAAGGGAAAGGGGGGGGGAGCTCTACTCCAATGTACTATTTAAAATTGAAGGAGATACTCGGTGGCTCTTCATCTTCCTGAGGGAGGAAACCTTTTAGAAAAAGGGGGAACCTGAATGTTCTAAGGACACGGGGGGGGAAAGTCAACCGTGCAGGTCCCGAAAAGCTTTTATTTAAATCCAGGAGGGAGTCATTCCTCAAGTGCTCAAGAGGAAGAAAACTCTCACGGACGGGGGGGGGGAGGTGGAAGATTCCATGACCTTGGGGTTTACAGGAAGGATCGATTTCAAGGGGCAGGTTCCTTGCTCCCTTTCCTCTACCAAATACCAAACCTGTATCTGGGGAATAGGGAAAAAGGAGGAAGATGGGTCGTGAACCGCTCCTTCATTTGAGGCTTGAAGCACAGCTCGGAGGGAAGGAGGGAAAAAAAGAAGCAAATCGAGCGTGTTGACAAATCGTGGAAAGTTAGTTAAGTGTGAACAAAAAAATTTCCTGCCTCTTCTGAAAAAAAAACTACATTCCTGGGGGGAGGGAAATGCAGGTTTTCCCCTGAAAAAAAAAAAGTTCGCGCGACAGTTCCAGTACAGGGGGGGGGGAAGAAGACTGAAGTTACAAGGACCTTCTGGGGAAGAGACGTCGACCCAGGAGACCTCCCTGCTAGAAGGAGGGAACGGGTAAATACCAGCTTGAGTAAGGGGAAAGACGCCTGGCTATCAGACCATAGCTCTCTCATCGTTCACTGTTGAAGCAGATCAAGAAAAAGGAAAAAAGACACCGGGGAGGTAAAGAAAAGGGGAAGCAACGAATCCGGGGGAAAGGGAAGAACGGGGTTAGGTCGAGAGTCTCGCGATGAAGGGGGAAGCCACACGCGAAGAAGGGGAGAAGGACCTGCAATCTTCTATGAAGTGGGCGTTTTAACTAAGAAGGGAAGACGGGGGGTTAGTGGAAGAAGAACCATGTTGTTGTCTTCCAAAAAGAGGAATGACTAACACGCAGGGAAGGGAATTGTGAGAACTAGAGAAAGGAACCGTCCGCGTTAAAGAAGGGGGGGGAAGGGGGTCTTGAAAACACTTTAAAAACACATTAAGGGGGAAAGGGACCACCGGTCGGAGGAAGGTGAACTTTAATCCATTGTATCTCTTGATCATTGGGAAGGAAGGACACGATAAGAAGCACCTCTGAAAGGGGGAGGTTTTTTGCGAATAAGAGGAGGAAAAGGATCTCGCACAACAACAAGAATATTTCGAATCGGATAGAAAAAGAAAAAGCTCGAAAATTCAAGGGAGGGGAGCTTCTATTGAGGAGCAAATGAGCCAGAGGAAGGAGACAGGGAGTCAAGTTAAAGGCTAACGAAAGGGGCGAATTACTCGAATGTGTGGGAAAAAAAAAAGGGGGGTTACCGAAAGAAGTAACGCTACTGTTTAAAAACAGACCCCTGAAAAGAAAGTAAGGGGGGTTCGTCAGGGAAGCCTCCACTCACAGGGGAGGGGGGAGGAAAAGCAAGAAGGATCCAAGCGTCGTCTTACCCGCAAAAGGAAACCACTAATAGAATTGGCCGTTATACATTTCTAGGGGCTTGACGTCATAAGAGAATCCTAATTACCTAACATGGGGAAAGTCATGAAAAAGGGGAAAAATGATTCGAGCCGGGAGAACTTTTCTTTAACCTCCCCGTGAGGGCGAAGTGGTCTTGAAGCCTTCAGGGGAGGTTCCCCTTTACCTCTGAGAAGAGAAAAGGATAAATCCTGGAAGGTTACTTCAATACTGTATTGCAAAAAAAGGGGATCTGCATGAGGCGCGAAGGAAGTCACGAAGTTCAGGAGGTAGCTTCCTAATTCTCTTGAAAAAAGGGTCCTTTCCCTTGTTGAAAGGGGGAGAACGTCTAATGCGACTTGTCGTCGGGGAAAAGTATGAAAAAAGAAGGCTGCCGGTGGTAATCTTCTTAAAAAAACGGCGGACAAGAGACAGCCACGACTGTCAGTTTGCTTCGCGGGAACCGCTGGGGGGGGAAAGCACTAGAGCGAGAGGGGGAGATTTTCATCGTCAGGAGAGGCGCGATTGGAAAACCAGATATTGCCGCGCACATCCTTGAAGAATGCCAGGCGAGAGGCCCGGCTCAAAAGGAAAAGAGGGGATTGTAGATGAAGAGGGGCTGGTAAAGAGAAGAAGAGATCATGAAATCTTCAATGTAATTAGGATGCGAACGCGAAGGAGTTTAGTTGAGCCCTGCGGACTAATTAAAAACTGACCTTCCCGCTGGCTTGAAAGAGGAAACACGTGTGGGAAAAGGGGAACGCCCGTTCATTCAGGGGAGGGAGCCCAGTTAAATGCGCTGGAGAAAAAGACGAGAGTTTACCAACGGACTTACCTTTTAAAGAAGGGGGGGTCTATTTACCTGGAGGGGGTGAGCTCCATCCATGTTTGAAAAAAAAGGCTGGCTGAAGGAACAAAAGGGTACCTTCGTCATATTCGGGAAAAATTTAATCGGTACGAAGAAGAATGCCAATCAGGGGTATTCCCATCAAAGAAGACCCTCAAAAACCCACAGCACCATCACTTGCAGCAAGAGGGGGGAGGGGGGAACGTTCCATGAAGTCAGGGGGATTCCACAGGAAGGATGGGAAGAATGACAAAATAATTTTGGGAGGCCTTCCAGAAGCAAGACCATGTTTCCCAAGGGAGTCCGAGCCGAAAAAAGGGGGAAGTGGCTTGGCCGAAAAGGGGGGGTGCCGAGAGCGCCTGTCCCCAATAATAGGCCCGGACCGCGATAATGGAAAGGGTATTCCTTATCATATTTGGGGGAGCATCCGGAGGGGGGGGCTCTTCCTTGAAGGAATTGATTGCGGCTCGAAAAAAAGAAGCAAGAAAGGTGCGAGGCGCTCTTCGTTGGTATCAAATTTAGCGGAGGATAATGTATGTGACGTCAAAGGTATCGCTGGACAAAAAGGCAGAGGACTCTTGAGGAAGCTTCCTTGTGCCCAACTTTTGGGGGAGGGAAAGTCGAATCAGGGGGAATGTTGGTCGGAAACCGAGGAAGCGCTAGCGATCAAAAAAAAAGAAAAAGGGAACAAGGGGCCGTCCTCCCCGGAAAGAAAACTTTTGGACGCTCTGATTCTAAACAGAAAAGAAATCCTGGAAGATTGCAGGGGGGAAGGAAAAAGCCCCCGAACCGGTTTGAAGGAGGGAATGACACTTTTTTGACCTGATGAAAAGAGGGGAAAAAAGGGAGGGAGAATAGGGGAAAGAAAAAAAAGTCTTCACGGAGGCCAGCACGGACATTGGGGTAAGAGAACCCCCTAGGGTATTCGCATATGGAAAAAGGAAACACCAGGCTCTCAAAAATAATCAAAAAAAGAGGGTTCGCGTTCGAAAGGGAAAAGGGAAGGGACCCCCGCGTCAACTTCGATGTCGAAAAAGGGGAGGTAGATCGCTCTCAAAAAGAGGAGTACAATATAGAGGCTCTGTAAGGAAGCTATACATCGAAGTGCCAGGGGGACCAGGACAAATTGACAAAAACCCTAGCTTCGGTATATTTTTGAGGGGGACGAAAAGGGAGGTCCTGGCCTCTTCGGAGAAGGGGGGAAAAAAAAAAGCCACCCCCATCGCTTAATAGCAAATAAAGGGCTTGCCTCCGTGGAAGGGAGGGAAAATTCTATTTCTCCCTCTTCGAGCGCAGGTGAAGGGAGAAGTCAAAAAGTGGTCCGTCAACCAAAAGGCTGTTCAATTATCTAACGCGTTCAGGGAAAAGGAGGGGAAAAAATGCAAGAGAAAGGGGGGAGCTGTTTTTATACTCAGACGAGGGGGTGTCTCAGGAAGGGGGAGTACGGACCCTGTGAAAAAGGGGGGGGGTGATCGCAAGAAATATCTCCCAGGAAGAGGGAAAAAAAAAAAAAAAGCTCATGATCCGGAACTAACCAAAGTGGGAGGGGGGAAAGCGAAGTATGAATAGGGGGCAGCTCTAACGGCAGAGGGGGAAGTCACCAAGGAGAGATCCCCTTACTAGCTCATTCTTGGGAGGGGGTCGAGCAAGTCAGCTGGAGAATGGCTGTCGGCTTAGCATCAATCAAAAGTCCCCTTATAACGACTTCAAGGAGGGGAAAGACGGATTGCTTAACGGGAAAAATTCCTCATCCCGGGATTGGGAAAGAAGGAGGGGCTAAATTAATTAATGGGGGGGGGGAAATCTCAACCACGGAGGGAAGGAACCGGAATTGGAAGGAAACCTTATCCGTGGAAGAAGGGGGGGGCTAGATTGAGGACGGCGCTAAAACATTATTGGGGGAAAAGACCATCTTCGAGGTTGGAGAAACTATTGAATGGATGTACAAAGAAGGAGGAGGCGCAGTTTCCTGGGGAGGAAAGGAGTTTTATTTAATTATGGGAAGAAGAAAATCCTACCGGGCTTAGGAGGGTCCGACGAAGAAACCATGGGGGGAAAGGATGACAGCAGGAGTCAACACTTCTTTAGCGAAATAGACAGGAGTAAAATTGAAAAGGAAAAAAGGTAACCTTCTCCATCGTCCGTAGAAAAAGGGAAAGATTGGGGGGGGAACGATTACCTGAATTTTACTAAGGATTTCTGGTGAAAAACGGGGAGGTCCTCGAAAAGGGAAAGGGGTCCAATGATGGAATTCATTCCGCAGAGGGAAAAAGGAGCACGAGAAAACGGGTTGTACAAACCTTTGAAAGAAAGAAAAAAAAAAAAAAAAAAAAATGGTTTCCGCCCGGGACCCCATCCTTGAAGCTCCAAGAAAAAAAGCCGGGTGCGAAAAAAAGACACAAGCCTTTATCTGGGTGTGATAGAGTGTGCAAGAGCGGAAAGAGAGTGAACTTCGCTCCTGCGGGAAAGGAAAGGGACAAGCTGGGAATCCAGAAAAGGGGGAGGGAGTGCCGATCAAATGAGCGTGTTTCCAAGAAGAAAAAAGCGGGAGGGAATTCTCGGGAGGGGAAGGAATCTAATTTCCTTCCGGAGGGAGCCACCGTCAACCACCGCCTACCTGCGGGGGAAAAAGGTATAACCTGAAGCCCCGACAATACACAAGTTCAGCGGGAGGAAGCAAACCAAAGCAAAAAGGGCAATGATCATATCCTGAAAGAAGAGATGAAGCATACCGGCCGACCAGGGAAGTGGGAAAAGCAGGAATCCTTCCAAAAAGGTCACCGGGAAGGCTAACTGCACAGAAGGGAAAAGACCATTTCTCGCTCGGAGGGGCCGTATTCCAGACCACGGCGGAAAAGGAAAACAGGGGGAGTAAAGCAAAGGAAGAAAGTCCGGGGGCCCTGTTCCTGACAGGAGGGGGAGGAAATCTGGTTAAAAGAGGAAAAGCGAATTCCTTTCTCCGGCAAACCGCACTGTGGTACGAAGGGAAGATAAAAGAGCGTTGTGAAAAAAAAAAAGGACCGGTTTCGGCCAGAAAGAACACTCACTTTATGTGGCCGGGGGTCGCTTCGCCCCAGGGCCGTCAAAGCCGTTACTGGGTTCTCCGCACAGGGGAAAAAAAAAAGGGAGGCGGAAGACTTTCGAGGGGGGGAAACGTGCAGGGGGGAAGGGGCACAATGTTCGCAGAAAGGATGTTGCGGGAATCAGACGAGCAACCCGCGATTGGAAAGGCGATCCGCTTTTCGGGAACTCTCAACAACAACAAGAGAGGGGGATAGGGGGGGGGGGGGAACGAACCCATTTCCAATCGTCGCTGAAAAGAAGAAAAAGAATCGAGAAACTGAAAAGAGGATTCAAGTTCAATTCTAACGCCGGGGGGGACGCTAATGTGTTTTAGGGGGGGGTGGGAAATAAAAAAGAGGAAAGGACGGTTGTAAAACCTTTAGCGGGAAAAGAAACCCGGGCGGGGACGTCAGGAAGCCTCGCAGCCACTCCCAGTTCTGGAAATAAAGAACCCACTTCGCAAGGAAAAAAAGGGCGTGCAACCACTCCTAAAGATACATTCTCGCTTGGCGAAGGAAAGAGCCGCGAAGGACGAAAAACCCAACAGGATTAAGGGGAAAGACGGTTTCCCCTTTGCCGGGAACGTTTTCGCCGTGGAGAGAAGCAGGGTCTTTCACCGTGGGAAGAGGAAAGAAATGGTCTGATTCGAAGCCTGGCAAAAGAAATGTATTCCCCGGGGAAAGAGAAAGAGGCAGGATTGATGTCGCCGGGAAAAGTCATCTCTGAAGGAGGCAATCTGATCCTTGCCCTTTGGGGGGGAAAAAATCAAGCTGCACGGGATGTGCGTCGGGCCTGCAGGTTATAAAAAACCAAGCCGGAAGGAGGGGGGGGGGGGAAGATCGGACTGCCAAAGGAAAAACCGTAACGTCGATGCAAACGGTGCTGGACCGATGGGGGGATCGCTGACCCCGCGAGGGGATCATCTGAGCCTGGCTTCCAGCTTGGGAGGAAAGCAGTCACCTGCAGGAAGAAACCCTCTATTTCCGCTCAAGAAGAAGGAGCACCTCCATTCTAGAGGAAAAAGGGCCTTCTTATAAATCGAGGGAAAGAGGAAAGTATTGGGAAGGGGGGAAAAATCACGGCTCATGTAATCGAAAAAGACCGTGGAGCTTGCCGAAAAACGAAGATATTGACACTTTCTGGAAAGGAAAAGGAAAGGAATCTGGCCGTTGGGAAAAGGACACGGGTGACTGGCAAAAAAAAGGTCGTCACGCTTCGGTAAGAGGAAAAATTGCAGTTCGGGAAGGGGAGCGAATTTTAAGAGATCCTTAATTTTAAAGGGGGAGAGTGACCGGGGGGTACACCGGTTGAACCGAGGAAAGCGCCCACCCGGGCCGTCTTCATATTCCGGACGTGCAGCTTTGTCGGAGACGAAATTACAAAGGGAGAAAACTCCAGACCCGCACCAGTCCCGGTAAAAAAAAGGGGAAATTTCCGACGAGTCAGGGGATATCCAAAAAATCTACGAATGCCAAAAGGGGGGCACGCCGATGGGAGATATTCGTGCCAGAAAGGAAACCGTAGGGGCGTCTATCCTCCACCAAAGGGCCTTTCTTGAATGCCTCGGGGGTGAGATTCAAGGAAAGAAAAAAGGCACCACCACATAATGGGGATAGTAAAAAAACCGTTATGCCTTGAAGCAGAGGGTCGTGGGGAGTAGCAATAAGGGAGGGGGGGAAGTTGAATTCGTTCTCCGGAGGGGACCACGAAGACAGAACTTTCTCGATGGGGACGCTCTCTTCTTTGGGGGGGAAGGGGAACGCACATGGGGGGAGAAAAAAGAGATAATTTATGGAAAAAAACCAGTTGGGGGCCTGTAGGCGATTCCTTCAGCGTCCCTAAAAGGAAGGCTTTGCTTCCAGAAGTGTCCAATTTTGGGTACTGGGGCCCGCATGTTGGATGGTGAATTTCGATAGCGAAAAAATTGAAAGTTCCGTAACTCCCAAGAAAGTACACCTCCAACTTTTGGAAAGGAAAAAACCTCTAGCTCCAAAAAAGATCTTGCATTTTCTAAGACTGACAAAATCATTTAACAGGCTAGTTGGGGGAACTTGGGGGGGGAAAAGGGAACTAAGGGGAAGGGGGCGGGGAGAAGAGGGAGACCTAGCAGGGGAGGAGGGAACTGGGTAAACGGAGCGGCTATTTTAACGCGCTGGGGGGAAAGATCTAATATTGCCAGGACGGGGGGGGTAGAAAAAAAGCCTCTCAAAAATGGGTCCCGTTCTCCTCTCTGTTCCATTTGGGGAAGAATTCTTGTCGAACGCCGAAAGGGAGGGAGGAAAGGTGAACGTCTCTCAGAAAAAGGAAAATAGATATATCGTCATGAAGGGAACCGGCGATACAGAGAGGAAAATGGGTGCAACCGCGAGGCAGAAAAGAAATAATATTTTGAGAAGGGGATTACCAAATCCCTGGCCATCTTTCACGAATAAAAAGGGGGGGGAGAAGAAGCCCCAGGAGGGGGAGCAGCCCCATTTCCCTTGCTGCAGGGGAGAAGAGTAAACTTTGCTAGGGGAGAGGAGGAAAAAGGTTCTCAAGGAAAGGAAAAAAGTTCAAAAAGTGTCATGCAACCAAAAAAGAAGTACAAAACGGTTCCGGGAAGGGGAGAAAAATGCAAGATATGGAAGGAGCTATTCTGGGTTAGAAAGCAAGAAAAGTTTGAGGTAGTTCATGAAAAAAGGAGGTTTGTCCTTTCCATTTTTTTGGGGGGAGTCTAGAGCAAGGTTTCCTCACACATTCGAAGAGATCCTCCATTAACCAGGGGGGGGAAAGGAAGCAAAGCGGAGAGGGGGGAAGCTCTGAAGGAATGGGCCTACAGAAATGGCTACCGGAAGAACGTCACAGTCCGGACTATGCTCAAGGAGGGGACGGGGGGAGCCAGAAAAATTCCTCTAGCAGGGAAAATCGAAGCCCACCGAAAAAAGTTCAAGTAAGAGCTTACCGGGGGAACGCCAATAACACTATGCTTACCGTACCTGGATGGGGGGAAGGAAAGAGTTCCTCATTGGAGGGGGGCTCGGAGGAACGCACCCCACTTCTTCACTACCCATTTACTGATTTTTTCGGATAAGTATCCGTTGGAAAGGATATCTGTAAGGCATCTGTCGAAAAAAAAAGGGGGAATGTAAAAAGCGGCCTAGGGGGGATGACTATTTACCCTTCTTGGAACAGCTACCCTTCAAGAAGGGGGCGGGTCTTATTTTGGAGGGAGCGCTAAAAGACCGGGGACGTGCAGCCGACTTCACGAAAAAAAGGGGGGGTTTTCAAGTAAAAAAAAAAAAATTTCAAAGATCTACGGCCACGGTCAATAGAAAAGTAAGGATAGAAGGGGGTAACCTCTCCATCGGAAGGAGGCATTTCACTTGGCGCAAAGGTGGAACTGAAAAAACGAATGACACGGGGGAGGGCATGCAGAAAAAACGGCCAGCTGAAAAGGAAAAAGGATGGAATTCATTCAAGGAGAAGTAATTCGGGAAGGGAGCGTGATCACGCTAAGGCCGTGGGAAGGAAGATAGACATGAGCCGGGGGTTCCGGATTCGGGGACCCCCAAGAAGGAAGAGAGAGTTTAAATCAGAAGGCAGGAAGGGATCCGAAAGGATCTGGTGATCAAGGGGGAGGGAAGGAACTATCTTGGTCTGAACTCGAGGACTGCAAGGGGGAGCTTAAGGAAAGCCAAATTTTGCCGAGAGGGGAAGGGGGGTTTCCAACGGAGCAGGGAAGGGATTTAAACGAGAAGGCCTCGTCTGGAAGAAAACCCCGCCGACGAAGGAACGGCAGGGGGATACCACCCTGAAGAAAGGGAGAAAAGGAAAAAATGGGGAAAAAAAATTTGTCAAGGAGAAGTTCATTATACCTTCGGAAAGAAAAAGAGGGATCCCAGGTGGGGGGGGAACTCTGCTTCAAGAAAGTGGAAATACAGTGAAGGAGGCAGAACGTACATTCTTTCGAAAAGAAGGTCGAAAGAGTTCCAACGGGGGGAAAAAAGGAGATCAGACCACGCGAAAAAGAAAAAAAAAGAAACGGGCTCAGAGGAAAAGACCGTCATTTTTCTTCTTCCCCAGAGGGAGAAAGGAGGGAGGCCCGCACCACAAGAAGGGCAAGCTTCGAGGAGGGAAAGTTAGCAGAAGGGAGTTGATTTCCGAAGTCCGGGGGGGATTTGCGGCCAAAGGGAAGGAGAACAAAACGGAATCCGGTGTGAGAGCTAGGGGAACCCTGTTACACAAAAAAAGGGCCGGTTTTCTTTCTCTTCCCCAGTCTGCTTCACTTCGACTGGAAAGTCCGTTCGCATTGAAAGGGAAAGGTCGCCTCTCTGGATCATTTGCAGGGAAAGCGACCGAGAAGGGAGAGTGGGTGTTGCGAAGAAAA
>Ga0179593_1334995_pt1 | contig 10885 bp, 15 predicted proteins | sample CZODoug2_1_08_16_FD_185931 | JGI IMG/M metagenome (GOLD analysis project Ga0179593, IMG submission 185931) | Vadose zone soil fungal communities from Angelo Coast Range Reserve, California, USA - CZODoug2_1_08_16fungal (PacBio error correction) | ecosystem: Environmental > Terrestrial > Soil >...
AGGCGAGAGCAACGGGAGCGGGAAAATGAAGGGTTTGTGGGGGGGATAGGGTCAACTCCTTGACAAGGTCCGGTCATTACGTGTCAAGAAGTTACAGCTGCCTAAAATTTTAGCGATTTTATACAGGAAAAAAACAAGGAAAGTGGAAGATTCCAGTGGGTTTTCAGAAAAATCGGTAGAAGACTTACCTCACGAAGGTCAAATAAACCACAATTGGCGTCACGTTTACCAAACAAGATCCCACGAGGGATGATTCGAAGGTGGTTGGGCACAGACCTCCGTCAGTAAAACACAAAACAGTTGGAGCATGCCACTCCGGCGAGCAGGCTATCGTCTTTGAACGATCGACACTGAAAGGGGGAGGCGTCAAATCTGATATAAAAGAACGAAAGGGGGGGGTCCTTCGCGCTTTTGGGACCAAAGGAATTAAGACAAGCAAGAAGAAGGCAAAAAGGAAAGGAGGGGGAAGGAGGAAGAGGGAATGAAAGAGAGGGAAAAATCGGCGCTTCAGGAGGAGGGGTCTTAAGAAGCCTCGACAATGGGGGAAAATACGAAAGGCAACCGGTAACTGTTGAAAATCAGGAGAGAAAAGAAACAGAGAGTGAGAGAAGGTGCCTTCTCACAGAAAACGAAAAGAAAAGAGCGCACAGATTTATCAAAAGATAATCCAAATTAGATCAAGCGACTGCGTGAGAGAATCCGAGAGATCAGCCAGAAAAAGGACCTAAAACTTCAAAATCCTTGTCATAGAAGTCAAAAGTGGCTCCATTCAATTCTTAAGCCAGCGATGAAGGGGGCGCGAGAACGGTAGGGACATAGGGATCCGTTACCTACCCAAAGAAAAAGGTAAACGGTCGGTATCAGATTATACAGCGACACCTTGGCAGCAAACAAGGGAAAAATGGTGAGAGATAGAAGAAAGATTAAAAATACACAGCTCAGTCGTTCAGCGCCTAAGCCGGTGAACTTTAATTGCTTTCAGCTCCTAGAGAGATACGACCGGAAGAACAACGAAGGGACCCCATTGGAAATCAGACTTCCGCAAAAGATGTTGATTAGCGGGATCAAGGACCTCAAGAAAAAAAGCAAAAGAGGAAGGAAGAAAGATCTACAGGAGAGAAATAGAAGGGAGGGACCGTCCTACGGGTGTTGTTTACGCTACGTATCAACGATGCCAGCCTTCGGAAGGATGGTAGAAAAGAACAGGAAAGGACATCAAGTGAAAAAAAAGAGGAGATGGAGGGGAGATGAAAGACAGTTGGCAGACTTGAAAGATAAGGAAAACATAACCTTTTCTAAAGTGGAAGCGAACCGACTGCAAACGAGGTCTCAAAGGGCGGGCTGGTGGGGGAAGTAAGAATGGAGATTTATTCACAACGGAAGAGCACAATATTCTGCATATATAATACAGGATGGACAAACAGAGAGAGAGCGGACAAGAGAGGGAAGAAAAAAAAAGGAAAAGGAGGAGAGGGGAGAGGCCAAGCACTTAAACTTAGTGGATCCTTCGGGGAAAAAAAGTTAATGCCTAACAAATCCAAGTATCATCGGACCGCAATTCAAGGGAGAAAAAAAAGGCCATAAGAACTTAACCCCACGTCTGAGAAAATTAAAACAGTTTGAAAAAGAAAAAGCTTGGGCAATGAAGAGGAAGATGCTGGCGCGGGCACTCGTAAGGGGAGGAAGTGGGAAAAAATTTAACCGAAAAGTAGCGAGGGGGGGTTCCATCAGACTTTTTAAAGTCCATCTCAACATTCTCGTCCAAGACCTGAAGCCGGACTACAAGATTTGCTAACACGAAAAGGAAAAACGGAAAAGGCAAAAAAGGAGGCGAGGAAGAAGCAAGAGTAAAAAAAGATTTCTTTTAACTGGGGAAATGCGCAAGCCAGTAGACCACGCGACTAAGATAAAGGGGGATTCCCATTAAAGAGAAAAAAAAAAACAGAGACAGAAAAAGAAAGGTGGCGGCGATGTCCTTGAAACTAAATACTTTGAGGGACTGAGAGGAAAGCCTGTTAAAGGCCATCGAGTCTAGACAAGGGAGGCAGCGCAAGAGGAGACGTAGAAATGAGGGAAAGATGAGAAAGAAAGGAGAGGGAAAGAAAAAAAGCGGTCCGCAAAGTTTTCCTGGGAGAATCAATCAGGGGACTCCCGTCCTCGCCCATGGCCGGAGATCAGAGCCGCTGCCGTGATAAAGCAGTGGTAACCATCGTCAAACAACCGAGGGGGAGGGGGGGAAGCGCATCTTTATAACGATCAGCGTCCGCAAAGAAATAAGATGTCGAAACAAACATCGATGTGCTGTTCGAAAGGATTGATGCAGGGGGGAGAGTAGGTTCGCGCGGGATCGGGTAGAAAAAAGAAAGAGAGGGGAAGGAATATGGGTCAAAGTCTTAAGTCCGCATCTGAACTGAACTTGAACTACTTGCTTCCGAAGAACCCGGCATGGCGGGGAATAAGACCCTGGCAACTCAGGAAGAAGAGAAAAAATCAAAGCGATGAGGAATCCTTTGCGGTCGCTTAGGAAGGAAAAAAGCCGAAGCAAGGAAAAAAAGGGGAGCAGTTCTTCCCGACAGTCTTCGGAAGCGGGAAGGGGTCCAAAAGTCTGGAGCCGCCGCCACAAAGGTCTGAAAAGCGACCGTCAAGAACGCGCGGAGCGAAGAAAAAAAATACGCCGGGGACGGCTCGTAAGAATGAAAAGGGAGGCCGAACCATATAGTAAAAAAAAAACAGGGGGGGGAAGGTGGAAAGGGGAAAAAAAAAAATATATATGAGCTCCGAGAGAATTTTATCGAGCCGCAAACGAAGTATGTTAGAAGGCTGGAAGGTGGCAGGACAGAAGGAGGAAGGTGGCGGAGGAGAAAAAAAAAAAAAGGGGGAAAGGGGAAGGGAAAGAAGCCTTTGCGTCAGGCCCTAGGGGGTTCCAAGTGGTGTAATAGAGCGCTCATCCTCAGCAAGGAAAAAAGATGAGGATCGCGGCCGGGCTATAAGAGGGAAGGGAGAAGAAGGGACGGGTCGGAAATCTCGAAGGAGAACACTCAAAAAAAAACGGGTGTGGTCAGAACTATATAACCTCATGCCGAAGGATCTTTTTGATGTGGCTAAACCAAGGAAAAGGAGAAAAAGGCAAGGAAGAAATTTATAACTGGGGAGCAGAAAAAGAGAGGTTCCTAAAAGACTCAGAACACTCGACTAGAGGGACTAGAACGGTCTTCGACAAGGTTGCTGCAAGCGAATGGCTTAGGGATGAAAGCGGGGGGGGGGGGGCGTGGCGAAAAAAATGCGGAACAACAGGGAGGGGATCTGAAGGTTACGAGATCATCTGAAACCGCTGATTTAATCGCGCCTTCATGATAAGGCCGAGTCCTATCCCTGAAAGCCCAGTAAAGAAGAAGCAGAAAGGAGAAGAGGCCGCCTCTCCTATATCTTCCATCTGTCAAGGCCATCCAAAGGATCATCCCGAGTAGACGTTTGAGGAAGGGAAAACAAAAAAACTCGCCAAACGGCTGATGGCAAAAATCAGATGAGCGGAGGGAAAGGGGACACAGTGATTGAAAGGCCACTCTCATAACGACGCTCAAAAAAAGCGAGTTATGCTCGTCATCTCGAGAAAAAGAGAATTCAGACGGGGAGGAGGGAGACCTGGGTCCAGAAGAGAGCGAGAGAAAGGGAATGGAAAACTGATTGTAATACTCCACGTATGAAAAAAAAAAAAAAAAAAGAATGAGGGAATGGGAACTATGGAAAGAAAATTCAAGTGGAGAGAAACAAATCGGGGGAGTCATAAAAAAACCACCACCTAGCCAAACGATTTGCGTCGATCGCGCGGACGAGAAATGGGGTCTACAATACGAAGAGAGGAGTTTGGCACGGAAAAAGGGGGGGGGAGGGTGGTTGGGGTGGGTTACTAAAAAACTATGTATTCCTGGGTCCTTCTGGAAAGAGGTCGAGTTTGAGGGAAGGGAAGGAAGGAGAAAGTCAGTCCGGGAAGGAGCGGACCCTCCCATGGGGGGAAAAAAAAGATCTTTGTACATCGGGGAAAGAGGGGGCAGAAAAAGAGCAGAAGACAGGGAGGGAGCAAAAACAGAAGAGGGTGGGGAGGAAGGATCATGGGGGACGACAGAGGAAATTGGATACTGGTACAAACGAAGGCATTACAACTGGCGCGTTAACCAACGGCGGTTAAAGGATAAAGGCGAGAAGTGGATGGTTAACGAAACGGTAAAAGGGAAATCAGATAGGGCCGGTCACTCAAGGTATTTTAAATGGACAAATACACTGTCTGTTAGACAAGAAGACGAGGGTAATAAGAAAGAAGAATAGAGTATGCAAAATGTCTCCAACACCCTTCCTAAAGTTCCATCAGTCATGTCCAGATAGGGATTTGGGGGGTTATGTCATGTGAGAATCGCTTGGAAGGTGGAAGAAAAAGAGGGGTCTTCTAGGGTGCGGCCCTAAATGTTGTAATTAGAGGGTTGGCACTAAAGGGTATAGAAGAAGCAGGGGAAGGGAAGAGGTCGAATTCCCAACTCTTTCAGGTCGCCTTCTAGATCTGTATCTAGATCCCGCCAGTGATGAAGGCGACTTTAGAAAATAGAGGGAGAAAGCAGTACTTGTGACAGATGGAAAGTTCGGTCCTTTTCTTAAACCAATGACTCTGAAACGGCAAAACCGCGAGAAGAGCGGTGAGGAGGGCAATGAGGACTGCAGGCATGGAATGAGTGAAAGGGAAACATGGAGGATTAAATGACTTTACCGTAGCTATGGATAGGGCGAGGGCATCTGGCGCATTCGGTGAATAGAGGACACTAAAAATGACCGGAAGCGAAGTAATTCAAATGGGTCTCAGGGAAGATGGGGATTAACGGGAGGGAACCCGACCAGGGAGAGAGTTTGAGAGTGAGGACGCTTCGAGAGGAGCAAACCGGTAATTCTGGCTTGTTAACAGAACCATACGGTCGCTAGCGCGTGATCTTTCGCCCCCTTTGAAGATAAAGGAGGAAGCGAGAAGGGGAAGGAGGAGACACTAGGAGAGGAAAAGATTCAAACGAATTGAAACGTGTCAGCAGTCTGCGTCAGCAACGAGGGGTATGAGAAAAACGGTAAACTAACGAAGGCCAAAAAAAGAGAGGCGGACAAAAGCCACGGGGGTTGACTGCGCCGAGAGGAACTAGGACATAGGAAGCGTCTCGAAGGGGGGGAGGAATACAATGTGGAATTTTCGGGGGAAAGTAAAAGGTGCAGGCTAACGGATCGTGGGTAGGGTTTGGGAAGTTAAGCAAGGAGCTTGAAAGAAGGGGGGGAAGGAGGTGAAGAGGTGCCACGAAGAAATGAGACTTCTGAACGGGAAGTCTTAATAACTCACCTTGAACCTGTAAGCATCTTGCGTAGAAGAGGGTAACTTTACTGTGAAATAAGTGGGGACCGGAGACAATGGGCGGCTAAGAGTCCTACCGCCCATAACATTTTCTTTCACCGATAACTGTCCGGCGCACGAAAGAGCGTAGGTCCACAACAAAAAACATTCGGCCGAGCGAGTTGCGGAGGCCAGTCGCGGTCAGGGAAAAGATGTAGGTGGGAGAGGGGGGGGAAGGAGATGTTTACGGGCCTCACGACCGGCCGGTAAATTAAGGTCAATCCACGTACATAGGATTATAAGGGGAAAGGAAGGAAGCTAAGGAGAAGGAAATGCCAGGTTGGTGGAAAATCAGAGGACAGGCAAAAATTGACGTACCGCTCGGAACACTATAACCACCCGAAGAAAGGGTCCGAGGGGAAAAACCATCAAGACGGCCGGGTGCAGTGCTCGCTGACCAAAGAAGACTTTAAGAAGTTTGCCCATCTGCTGAAAAAAACCGGCGGGAACAATGGGTGTGAAGAGAGAAGGGCCGCGATGAGTAAAAATGGCGATTTAGCAAATCCTCATTTGGTGGCTGCGACGTTTTACAGAACAGCCGTGGCCGTAAAGAAAGAAAAAGAAACTTCTACTCAAGGGACTGAGGTGAAGAGAGGGGAAGAAAAAAGGTTGCGAAGAACAAATCTAGCACTAACTCGAAGGGGCTAAGGCGCCAAATAGCTGGGTGGGAACCATGGGAAAAGCCCGCACGTTTAACTGGCCGGGATCACGACAGAGAAGATCAGGAGTCGAGGACCGGGGAAGAAGGAGACGAAGAGGGCACGGAAAAGAGAAAAATCCGTATCCAAGAATGGGTCTTGAAAACATATCAGAAGGAAGCCAGCTGCTCTGCAGAATGGAGCTCCGGAGAGAAGAAAAGCAATGAAAGAAGTTAAGAGCCAATGAGGAACGAAGATCGTAAAAAAAATTCCACACCTCACCAGTCTGCCGGCCGAGAATACTCAGGGGGGAGACAGAGAGAGAAAAAGTGCCAGACGGAAACAACGGCCACTGTCAATAGGGTCAGGTATCGGTTCTCACAGCGGAAGCCGGAGGCAGGGGTGGATCTAGGAGGAAGAGCATGAGGGAGACTGATGGTTGAAAACCCGAAAGATTCGCCTTGGCCAATTGCTGGTGCGCTCCAGTTGACGAAAAATTTGAGGCTGGAAAAAAAAAATCGACGCAGCAAAAATTTCGCAAAAAATCAACGTAGTCCGATGGTTGAACAACTTCTCAGCGAGACACCGAAAAGAAGAGCTGGTCGTTCGCGACTTAGACAGGAGAGGACAAAGCGCGCAGAAGGAGTGTTATGACAAATCTAAGCTTCCTCGGCCTTCCATTAGAAGGAGGGGAAGAACATAAAAAAGGGACGAATCCACGGGAAAAAAAGAACGCTGCGGGCGGGGCGCAAACGTACATGAGGTGATAGGGCCAGAGCTAAAACTGCTTCAAACGTAAGCCAATATTTGCCGGGAGTAAACGGGAAGGAAAAGAGGAGTCAGGCAAAGGAAGTGAGTGTTGAAGCATACAATTCGAAGAGGACAACCATCTAATCGACGGCAATCTGCCATGGCTGAAAAAGCTGGAAGAGCGGGAAAAAAAGCTGAAGCAGCACGGGGAGCAAGGTTCGACGCTCCTAAAGAAACGGAAAATACATTCGGAAAAATCTCGCGCAACCGAGAAATAATAAGGGGAAAGACCAGAACTGAAGCAACATAAAAGAAAATCCAGTTTGGGGGCGACAAAAAAAAAACAGCCATAAGGGAACAAAACCAGGTCGCGCGACCACTCAGTTGAAACTAATCAGATAGGCGCGGCGGAGGAGAGAATATTTGGGTGCTTCAGGGGAGAAGAAGGGAAATAGGAGAGGGAAAAGAAGGAAAATCTTGTGGGGGAAATTAAGACGTCAGCGTGGTACCGAGAGTTCCCGCCCGGCACGAAAGAGACAAAAGGGGAGAAAGCAAACGCAAACCTATAAAAGAGCTTGAGAAGAGGGGGAAAATCACCGAGATTGTGGGAAGAAATCAATTGGTGGTCTGCGCAGCCCGGGCACGACGGCCCTAGGGGGACCCCAGGCAGCGCATCGATCCCAAAGTCAGGGCCATAAAGAGCGGCGAGGTGGAAGGGCCGAAATAAGGAGGGAGAGAAGGTATCACTTTCCAACTTAATGATGCGCTTAAATCATATCACTAAGTGTCTGAGAAGGGAGAGAGCAATCAGGCCATGAAAGAGGTTACGAGAGAAGGCCTAGGCTACCTAGGCCGGTTAAGCGACTGCATGCTTAGGCATCTCCCTCTCGCTCACATGTGTGAAGAAAAAACCGGAGGTGGAGGGGAGAAGAAAATTACGAAAAAACTCACAGAAGAATAACTTGCTACTATAGAGAGTAACAGTAGCAAGTAAGGAGAACCCACTTAGAGGGAGGAGGATAAATGAGGCCAAGTACTTCTACTGAACTGGGCTGGAACATACAATAATCAAAGCTCGAGGATGTTACCAGGAAAGATTACAGTCATCTAAGGGGAAGATTTTGGGGTTGTGGGTGGGGGGGGTTCTGATCTAGAAGCACTAATGAGGAAGTAAGAAATCATGCTTCATCACCACGGATCAGACGGCCTAGAGAACATTGAGTAACTCCTTTTCGTCAGGCGCTGAAGTACCGGGTCATCAATCAGAAGGCCCTAGAAAAAGAAAAAATCGACAAGGGGCGGGGCAGAGAGAGGGGGTCAATGCCATGACCCAAACTGTGGAAACCTCTGTATGCAACGCCGACGGCAAATGAGAAGCTTCTCTCAAAACATAGACTGGACTTCTAAAAAGAAGGGGAAATGAGCCGCCCATCTAGAGAAAAACACGAAGGAAAAAAGAGGGAGGAGGTGTCGTTCAAATGCTATTGTCGTCCGAAGAGGGGTGGGATGCGCGACAGCGACGGCGAGAATAAAGGGGAGGACTGAGAAAATCACAGATGATTCCAGGGTAAGAGATGAAGGGAGAGGGGAGAGCCGCCAGGGACGAAGGGGTAATCTTTATGCTCTTACCTAAAGAAGACTCTTACTAGAATCGCAAAGGAGGAAAGTCATCATCGCGCACCCTCCGCTTTTCCAGGGGAAAGACTTAGTCTGGACTTGAGATGAGAAGCTAGACAAAGGAGAAAACTGCATGACGTGGGAGAAAGGGAGAATGCCTATCTCGAAAGGCAGACTTGGATTTTCTTGTATAACTAGCGCGAAGAGATTAGGACAGTCCTGGGCGATACATAGAAGGGGGGCGGGAACCAAGTCAGAGGCTAGGAAAAATCCGGAGAAGAAAATTTTCTTCTATAAATTCTGAGTACAGGTGAAGGTGGTTCAATATATAACAACAGAATCAACAGGTGAGGAAACAAAGGGAGGGAAGAGCGGCTAAAAGAGCCTCTGGGCGGGCGTCATCATCGAAGGCAAATGGAAACAGACTAGAAGTTCTGAACCTTCTAACATCCTCTGTAACCGTCATTAAAGATCGCTAAAAACTAAAAGGAGAAAGCCAGAGGGGAAGCCGAGGGGGACAGACGAAACCAAAAAACTGAAGACGACAGGTCTAGCAAAACCGCTGAACCTCCGTAAGCCTGACACATCAAATAACGCCACGAGATGCATGATGTCGGCAGGCGGGCTAATGAGAGTGGAAGGGGAAGGGCCAAAGTAGTAGCTACTCGGGGGTGAAAGGGATGCCGCAGAATCCGAGGGCGTAAAAAGTAGTGCTAGGTGCATAGTAAAAAATTCTCGGGTGGGGGCAGGGTTCTAAAGTTGTCAGCCTGCGCTCGGAAGTGCCAGGCGTCTTTATGGTCGTCAGGCGGCGCACAAGGATGATCAAAAAAAAGAAGGGAAAGTTCGGGAAGGGGAAAGCAGAACCTCTTAAACTGTACAACTCTCAAATAATGCGAAACTTCTTCAGAAAAAAGGCCCCTGGAGAGGGACATTGGGAGGGGAAAAGAAATCGGGAGGGAAATGGCTAAAAAGACCTTTTGCAACAGAGCTGGACGATTGGAGCAAAAAGGGGGGAGGGGAATGCTGGAGAGTTAGGAACTGATAGTTCGCTTATCGTCCTCATTTTGCTCGGGAAAATCGTCAAAATGGAGGCAGGCCGTGAGTGAGAATTCCCAGTGATTAGCAGGGCGTTCTCGCGGTGGCCATCAACCGCTGAAAAGCAGAGAAATCCGCTTAAAGATGGGGAGAGGGGAGTGGATTGCGGTCGAAGGGGAGCGAAGGGAGGGAAAAGAACAGGAAGGGGGGGGGGGAAATCGAACTTAGTGCATCTGTAACTTGCTTTGAGGAGTAAAGTTCCGCCATTTATGAAGGGCACGTCCGAAAAGAAGTATCGTTGCAAGGAAGAAATAACAATACGAGGGGTGGACGGGATGGGACATAGCCTGGTGTTGACTAACCTAGGAATAAAGAGAATGCAGCACGGTTCAGAAAAAACAACGAGGAGGGGGCGCAATTTTGTAGATAATGAGAAAAGTGAGAATTCCGACACGTGAGGGGTGGGGAGGGTAAAGGGGCTCTGGTTTTTCCAATCAAAAGCCTCGTTGACGGGCTAGGTGGGGGTCAGACTAAGGGGGGTCCTTAAGGGAGAGAAAAAAGGGAAGTGACAGTAGGCGAATTAAGGTGCTGACAGTCGAAACTTACAGAGCGACCCGCCACGGAAGGCGAATCGGTACAGAAACTTCACCAGTTCATGGTTACGGGTAGGGAAGAAAGCGCAGGGGGGGAAAATACGCAATTAGGGAACAGGACATGGGGCAATATGATTCGAATAGGACTTCAAATGACAGGAAAAAGGCCAAAGGACGACGAGCTAGGAGGGCGCCAAGTTCCAAAAGAAGAGAAGAGCTCATGGATGATACCCAAGACCACTATCTGTGGCGCGTCCGTGCGCTACGGGAACAGGAAGGGGGAGAGAACGACTGGGTGATGAATGCAGGCGATCGCTACAGGGAAAGGTTACGTGACGTTTCGTGCTCAGGAAACCGAACTGAGGTGGGGGACTGCTTTGCTGAAAAATAGGTGGAAAGAAGCTATGAATAGAGAATCCATGGTCGGAGCATGTAAGCATCCTCAACTTGTGGCTCTAAACTCTGGATGCAGTGCGAGTCGGGGAAAAAAGGAGGACCAAAAAGCAGAGTAAGTGGAAATCGCCAGATTTGAAGCAAGACATGAAGGAAAAAACGGAGAATGGCTCCCACGACCACACGTGCCGATTTGACCTAGGAGAAAGGGGGTCAGCGCTAAAAAGCATCACAATCGGGGGGTGAAAGTTGGGAGGGAAGAGAGAAGTATGTAGCAACAATGAATTGTCCGAGTGTCCACTCAGGCAATGAGCTGTGGTGAGTCTTCAAGGTAAGCTGAAACTTTGTCCTTGCTTCAAGGAGGGGGAAGGATGGAAGGATTGAAAGGAGCAAGATAAAGGGGACCCTTAGATGAATATGGGCTCCCAACACGTGGGCATGTA
>Ga0179593_1344507_pt1 | contig 10885 bp, 8 predicted proteins | sample CZODoug2_1_08_16_FD_185931 | JGI IMG/M metagenome (GOLD analysis project Ga0179593, IMG submission 185931) | Vadose zone soil fungal communities from Angelo Coast Range Reserve, California, USA - CZODoug2_1_08_16fungal (PacBio error correction) | ecosystem: Environmental > Terrestrial > Soil >...
CGGGGCCAATCGGAACACCGCGGTCTATCCATGAAGGGAGCGTCTCAAGCCGGATGAAGTCTTCGAGGGGAAGGGGAGGAAAAAGATTGCGGGACTGGGCGATCTCCTCGGGAGGGGGGATGGAAGGTAGAAGAATTCTACAAAAGGGGGGTGTTATCGAATGGAAAACGTAGAAGAGGCTCTGCGCCATGTAGCCCGGACATAGCGAGCCTGAACAACTCAGGGAAAATTACGCTGAAACCGTTGCCTAACGAAAATCGAGTAGTTGCCGTCACGCACAGGACCTGGTAGACAAAGGGAGGTCGGCGGACCTCCTCCACAGAAGGATCGAAGTCGTTTGGGAAAGGAGGTTACTCATATATAAGGGGGGGGGGAGAAAAAAAACCTATACGCGTGTTCCTGGACCAAAAAGGAAAGAGGGGTCCGCTGCCAATGTTCCATCGCACATCGATCCGAAAAGCAACGAGCCGGTACCGCCTTCACCATAAGAAGGGATGGGAAAGGAGAGGGTGGGCGGTCTGGGGTAATGGGAAACCAGTGGGGGGGGGGGTGGTGGGGGTCGGCGTGGCATGATAATAAGGGATTAATCGTGATCAGAAAGGACCGGCGGACTCCGCGCATTGATTCCGGCCTGCAGGAAAAAAGAGGGGGGAAAGCCCGAGCTATGGGGAGGGTTTCGGGCAGGCCAGGCATCGATCGCGCGCAAGGGCGAAGGTCGGCCGAACCCCGCGAGTCGAAGAACCATTATGTCTTGAGGAGAAAAGAAATCCCAAAGGGGCGAACAGGAAGGAATGCGCGGGACGACGGGAAGGCAGCTGAAAACTTCAGGCCAAGAGCGCTCGATCCTTGTTGACAGGATGGAAGAAAGAACGAAACGTCTGCATTCTGGAGATTCCCTCTACAGGGGAAGAGGGGCCAGTAGTTCAGGAAGCCCGGTAGGGGGCAAAGCATATCTTGATTGCCTGTGCACTCTGAAAGGGGGCAGATCTCCGCAAACGGGAAAAAAGGGGGACTCCTCAGAAAAGGGAGGGCTTGCTCTCACACTGTCCCTAAGTCGGACCTAAGCAGGGTCCCAACCGGGACAGGTTCGGCAATCTAGTGTCCCCGCTCGAACCTGGACGAACTCAGGGGGCTGGAAATCACTAAAACTGAGGAGGTTAAGGATCCGCTGGGAGCGAAAAGTCTGGGAAAACGTCTCTCACAATGCGGCTTGATTTCGTAAATCTCTATAATCGACTTTCAATGTTCAAGTAACATCTTAGATCTTCCCGTTTTGTGCCTGAAACCTGTGAGGTCATAACCTCTCAAGGTCAGATCACGGAGGGATTGGGAGATTGGGGAATAGCAAGGACGCGGCACGGCGAGAGGAAGACCCAAAAAGGCGTGATCTTAATTCTGCCAGGAGAATCCTTTCTCCAACTTGGATTTGTTGTCTCTTCTCAAAGACAGAAGAGTCAGAAGGGTGTAGTGTCGCTGGATGCAATGCAATCTGACGGCTCAATCACGGCATTGGGGAAATTGATTGTCAGATGATTTCCTGAAAGAGCTCTTCCGATCATAACTTTCAAAAGAGTAAAAAGGGGGAGGGAGGGGTCATGTTTCTTCCTTCCATCTTATCGAGTCGTTAACTATTGAAAGGACAAGCACGGACTCGCACGAGCGGGGAGGTTCATAGGCGCAATCTGACGCGGTAAACCAGAATGGGGAGGGGGCCTGAGATGGGGGCCAGGAGGGTAATCTAGTTTCAAAACCTGGGCTGAACAATGTGGCCCAATCTTGACAACAAAAACAAAAAGGTGATTAAAAAATAATTTGCTTCAAAAAAAACTGGTGAGGCCTTTTCCAGCCGAGGAGGTATCGAGCGGAAATCAAGACTTGCAGCGCTGGGAAGTGGGGAACATCGGGAGCCGGCACACCTACGTATTCGCGTTACTAAAAAAAGCCTCCCTTCCGCGATAATGACAAACTGTACATAACCATCTAAAGAGTTAGAAAAATGAGGCAATGACCCGAAAAGGTGACCTGCAGAGCGCCAGAGACGGGAAATATATCATCTTCTTGGAACAAGAGGGGACGACTTAAGGAAAAAACTTCCACTCAATCCCGAACAGTGGAAAATAGTGCGGGAGAGTGGGGGAGGCAGACCCATTCGCAAAACAAAGAACTGGGGGAGGCTCACATTTCGAAAAAGATCACTCGGATGTTCCAAAAAAGAGGAATCGGAGTAATATGGGAAAGCATGGGAAGGATCCTCCCTACGGTTACTTGACAGGACGCCAGCGCACAAGCGAAAAGGAAAGACGGGTGAATTCCTATCCCCACGACTTCAACTCTTCTAGAGGCTAGTCAAAAAGGGGAGGAGTAGAGATTGTAAAAATCCTGGATAGGATCCAGGATCAGTCAGAGCATTGAGAAGAGATTGACCGGGAATGAAAGAAACTTGCCCGGCCTTAGGACTTTACAATACACCGCAGGAAAATGGCCGACTTATTGTTCCAGCTTGGCGTCCGACAGGGAAGTGAGAGCAAGCCACTGAATGGCGGAGTAAAAAAGACGGGCGGGTCTAAATCTCTGCGTCGACTTACGCGAAAAAGGAGTACTGCCATCTCAAACCATCCCGGTAGGATTGAGGGCGATGGAACCAGGGAGAGTAGAAAAAGAGAAGCAACAAATGAGATCAACATCCGCTGTCACAGAATAAAAAAGGAGAGGCAGCGTGCTCCTGAATTTACTCCCTAGGAAAATGGAAAGGGCCTTTAGAAAAAAAGTGGGAGACAGTATCCCGTTGGGGGAGGAGAGATGAGAGGAGACTACTACCTCTCGAGCTCGCTCGACCATTTCTAGGGATGTCTGGTGGGAACAACAAAAAAAAGGAAATCAAGAAACATCTTGAGAGAGGAGGACAGTATTTTTGTTCTCAAGAGGGCTACTCGCAAAAGCTCGGCCGAGAACGATCCAGACTGAACTCCTTATGACAAAAAGCCACCTACAAGACCATTGGTGACTGACAAAGAAAAGTCAAGGAAAAAGCTCTGCAATTAAAAAGGTGAATTCCGGAACGGGGCGTGACTGCTGGGCACGAGCTCCTGTTCATTCTTTAACATCTAACGCGGGGGAGGGGATAACAGGGCAAAGGGAAGGGAAAGTCAACGCGCTCGCATCGGGGTTCGCCCCCATTCTCCTGTGCAAAAGAAAAACTTAAAACAAAAAGGGATGGGGCTTAGAGGGAAAAAGGGGAACCCTCGAGAAAGACCACACTAAAAGGGGGGGGAAATCATCAAGACGAGATCGATCGGAACGGTTCCCTACAGATTGTCGATGGAAGGCGCATTCAAAAGGGAGCGCGACAGCAAGAAAGATCTTCCAACCCTCTAGAAAGAAGCCGCACGAATAAGAAAGAGAAGAAAACAGATTCCTGCCGTCTCCCTCAAACTCATATCGGCAGAGACCGCCGCCGGGACGCGGTTGAGCAGCGAATTTATGAGAGGAGGGGGAAAAGATCTGAATTAGCAGAAGGAAGAAGAGAGTTATCTCTCACCTCGTATTAGTAAAATAGGAGAACTAGGAGACTGCGTTCGAGCCGCGCTTGAAAGTATTCCACCAGAGTTAATCATGACGGACTCTGGGGCCTGATGCGCGGCGAAGATGAGGGGGATAGGGGGAACATCTTTTGGGGCTTCGTGACTGATGATGGCTATTTAGATGAGAGTTGATCCGTGAGAGAGGGGGCAAAAGAAAAATGAAGAAGCTGTATTCGCTCTGCCAGGGACCGGGAACTCGCCGAAAGAGTCAATCTCGATACTCCATCGGGAAGGGGGGGGAGGACGGGGGCCCCACAGGGTCAGGAACGCGTGAGCAGACGAGCGGGGACTTGGCCCACCCGAAAATCGGTCGCAATTCTTGGGGGGAAAAAGGACGGTCAAGAAGCAGAGGAGAAAACGGGTTGAGGAAATGACGATCGCAAAAAAAACTCAAAAGCGCCAGCCTTTATCGCACGGTCGAGGAATGAACCCCAGGCTAGCCTGCAAGCGCCTATCCGGTCCAAAGGGAATCAAAAAATTAGAAGATTGGGAAGCCTGTCGAAGGGCCTTGGTCCCCAAATTGCCGTAAGGGGGGGGAGGGGTAAGCTTTGTCTGACCGAGTCGAGATGGGGATCGGGGAAGAGGAAGTGGAAGGGAGATTGCCACAGCTTGTACTGAAACACCGAAAGGGAAGGGCTCGCCACGAACGGGCTATCTGTGCCAAAGGCGTGGGGGCCCTCCTCAACCTGTACGAAACGCGAAAGCCCAAATGCTGACATAGATTGCGGCCGAGACCGGAGGAACCTACCCTCACCAAGTTAGCGTCCTCGGTAAGGAGAAACGTTTTCGAGAAGGGAATGCTCTGAATTATCGGGCACGCGACTGCAGCGAAGAGCGGAGGGAGCGAGTATCATTAACCGTGCGGGATGAAACGAAAAGAAGGGGGGAACGATTTCATCTGATAAAATAAGCATATTGGCCCGAGCTGTTGGGGTGAAGGAAGCAAAAAGAACCCGAATGTTGATGTTGCACTTATAGGGCGGAAAAAAGAAAAAGAAGAGAAGGAAGCGCGGGCGGAAGGGGGAGCCAGCACAAAGTGGGTAAGACCTCTTGGGCTGGAGATCAACTCGGAGAGGGCCTGCGAAAAAGAACAGGAAAAGAACGCAATTTTGCGTCGGAGGGGGAGAGGGGCTGGTGGGAAAACTTCATACGCGATGAGAAGGGAGGTAAAATCAAAGCAAAAAGAAGGGAAGAGGAAAGAGGGGATGAGGCCCTATCCATGCTTAATCTCGATAAGAGGGGGACGGCTCGGGGAAAGAGCTAAAAGGAGTGAAGGGGGAGGGGGGGGAAGATGCATACAGGGCCGTGTCAGCGAGTGGTAAGGAGGAAACGGCATGATCTGACCGGCGGGATGTGGAGCCACAAAAATCGGGGGTAAGAAAGAAGGGGGGAGGGAGGGGCCACTCCTGGATCGTTGTCGAACAAAGGGCGCGTGGAGGGAAGCCGCCGTCTCTCTTGGAGACTCGCCGAAAAAGACAGGGTGGATCCGGTTGGAAAAGAAACTAGAGAAGGGAAACGCGAGCGACGATATTACCCGGTCTAGGAGGAGTTCCGTGGTCCCGCGCGCGGCCGCATCACATTGCGGAAAAGGGATGTGGAGGAATGGTCATGTGGCAAAAAGAGAGACTGTCATCGGAGGGAAGGGAGAGGCCCGGTGTTTCTCCAGGCGGCAAAAGGGGGGCAGTTTAGGTAACGCTTTAACATCGGGGGGGAATCCGCGATTGCCGTGGAAGGAGAGGGTTGGATCAGATCCTCGATTGGAAACCAGTAAAGAAAAGAAGAAGTTTTCGACGAAAAAAAAAGAAAGGATTAAAAGTATATAGATTGGAGTCCCAGCATTGCTTCGGACAGGGGGTTCATCCTCTCTCAGGCATCGCGAAATGGGGAAGAAAGAGACTCTTCCCCAAGAGGGCTTGGAAAGTAAGGACCACCTCTAACCTCCTCCCTGCTGGACTCTCAGGTAAGAAAACGAGAAGATACCGTCCTCTAGACGAATCTCCGTCATGCACCACAGGAGAAAAAAGATCTGAACGACAGGAGGAAAATAAAAAAATGAGGAAGGAAAAAGAAGCACTGCCTCTGCCCTTCCTTTAAGAATAGCGGATAAAAAAATCGATGTCGCGTAGCCGTCCACGATCACAGACGCTAAAAGGGATAGGGTTTATCGACCCAAGGACGCGACAGAGGCTTCACGACGATCCGAGGGATCACTTCTGCGGGCGACGCCCAAAAAAAAAGCAGGACCGTCGGTTCACTAATGCTGATGGACTTCTACAAAATCAAAAGGAAGGAGGAGAGGGAGAAAGCAGCTTTCAAGAAAAGGAGCTTACAGGAAACTTAAGAGGCTAGAAACAGCAACGGAAAAAAAGAGGATAGGAGATGCCGAAACAATCAGAATCGAGTCTTGGCATCTGAAGGGAAGCATCTGAGGGAGATAAGATCACCTAGGGAAAAGGGAATTACCAAAAAATAAAAAACAGTAGAGAAGGTACATAAGCAGAAGCGAAAGAAAGGGGGCGTATTTTCCCTGCTTTCAACTAACTGGAAGCGTGAGGCAACGAGGAAAGGAGGGAAACAGAGGAGGCGACGCAATAGAAGGGGAAGCTCTGGCCTTCCTCCATATGAAAAAAAAAAAGGAGAACAGGCCAACATACAGGGATGGGGATGAAAGCGGAACTTGCCCACTCTCGTAAACATGTCGAGGGCCTCTATAGTAAGGGGAAAAGATTTACAAGAAGGGAACAGGAATACCAGGGGAAAGGGAAAAAGCTGTCCTTCCGTTGACTAAAAAACCCTAGAAACCAGCGCAAGGCCTTCCGGGGAGTAAAAAACTAAGGAAGGACAGACTAATACCTCCCGGTAAAGGTCGCGCTCGCGGGACTCAAAAAAGCTAATGCGCGACGCGCTTTAAAAAGGGAAGGGCGTTGCTTGAAAAAAAGGGAACTCCTTATCGCCCCTGACTTCTAGAGCCTGCAGAGGTGGTGTACTGCAGGCCGGCAAGTCCACGTCAGTCAAAGGGAGCCCGATCCCATCAACAGAAATAAAGGGGTAGGAAAAAACACCACCACCTGCCAGGGTGTTAAAAGAGAAAACAATGACTGCATCGGAGGGGATCAGGGCATGGTTGAAGCATGACCTGAGCGTCCTTTGACTCGCCTGTGGATGCTACGGGGGGGAGGAGAACTTTCAGGAGCGGCGACGAAGTATTAAAGGAAGCTATTCATCGGGGATCACCAGGGAAGCAATATGCTGAGGGAAAAACGCAATCAAAGGGCGATGGGGGGTCTGGCGGGTTATGCCGCAATCGAGCACGCCGCATGAGCAAAAAAAACTTTGGGGGGGGCAAGGGGGAGGAGCCATATATCGGAAAAAAAGAAGAAGTTACCTATGGGGTCGCCTTCGGCGATTCCCTTAGCGCGAAATAAGTGCATTTAAACTTTAATCGGCCGCAATCCGTCTACCTCTCCCATAATAACAGGAAGAAGGCTAGTCAGAGCAAGGAATGGACGCTCAGGGAAAAAGGGGAAATCTTTGCAGAAAAAAAAATGAGAAAGTGATCGAGGTGGAATAAAACGGACCTCGCGCCAGTCGGTAGCACTCGTCAAACAACACATAAACGGATTAGAAAAAGGAAGAAAGACCTGAGCTGGGATCCTTCGAGGTCCAAAAGGTCACGTTATCCATTCCGCGAGGCACAACCCGTGAAACGGAGGAGAGGACGTATTGTCTCATCTTGCGATCGGATCGGCGGCATCTGGCCCGAGAGGGGGAGGTAAATTTAAGTGAAAGCCGTCACGAAGGAAAGGGAAAATAGCGCTTCTCAAAAAAATTGGAAATCGCCGAAGCGCCCTTCAAGGGCGAGGGAATAGTCGGCACCGAACTCGCTGACGATCTCGGATGCCCTAAACTAAACAGGTCCTGGGGGAGGAGCAGGAGAGCGGCGGGTAAAAGAAAACCCAGAAAGGGGTACATCGGGGACGGGGTCACCGCGCATAGAGACATGACGGAAACCCATGACGGAGCGGGACTTTATCCAACAGCGCCGCGTTTTCGCGCCAGCTACTAGGACCACGCATTCCTTAAAAAAAGCAGAAACAAGGAAAGGAAGTCCTGACACCAATGCCGATAAAATTGAACGAGGTTGATCCGGGCTCGGGTCCGGTTGTCAAAAAAACAAAACAATGGTGTCCGTTGGATCGAGGTTCGAATCCACGCGGAGAGAGGGGGAAAACGTAAGAACGTTCCGAGTCCGTGGGGCGACGGGTAAGCATACCTAGGAAAAGGAGCCAAAAGGAAGAATAAAGGAACAAAAGAAAAAAAACTTATCTCCGTGGTTGGAAAGACAGCCTCGACCTGGTCCGCGGGGGGCTACAAATGCAGAAGAGGACTCCTATCCCTCGGAGCGCGACGACAAAAAAGGGGGGGGGGGGTCAGGTTCCATGCCTCGAAAAGGGGAAAATTCCTTTGAAGGGGGGGGAAGAAAGTCAATGAAGCGAACTGCAGGCTACACGGAGGGATGCAGAGGGAACTTTTTTCCCTTTCGTGATGCGACGAGCTTTCAACAGGGGTCCTCATTTAAAAAGACGGGGGAAGAAAAATACGTCGGGAAGAGATAGAAAACCGGATGTTGGCGGGGTTAAAAAGGGAAGGATAGGGAGCATGGAGGACTTCAAGGTTCGCCTTGTGCGTCCGCTTGGGTCAAAAGGACGCAAAAGGGGATACCGCCAGGAAAGGTTAAGGCTCTCAGGCTAAAGTTGCGTGCCCTAGGGCAGGACCAAGACGACGTGGCATACTAATCTGGGGGAGCCGTAATGGGTCAAGAGAAGGAAATCTAAAAAGGAGGAGATACAGAATGAAAGACAGTATTTGAAGATCACTGGATGAGGCCCAGAACGGCTGGCCAAAGATAACCTGCTGTTAAACGAGTCGATCGGGGCCTAAGGGAAGGAAATGCTTAAAAAAGAAGATGGGGTAAAGTGGAAATGCGGTTCAAGGACTCGGAATCACGGTCGATCAACAAGGATTTGGTTGGGATCCAATGTCCACTCTGCCCGCGGATAGAAAGGGGGGGAAAAACAAAAAAGAGAAAGGTTACAATCTCAGTCCGATGGTCGCCGCGGTTCTCCTGTCGGTAACCTCAAAGATCAGACGGTTCCGAGGCGGGAGAGGAATTGAGGCCTAAAGACAAGACTGAATTAAAGAAGTATCGGAAAAGTTAACGGGCGCGCGGCCGTTGGCCAAAAACCTCTCGCACGGCCAAATTCAACAGTAGTCAAAAGGGCAGGGTTAGTAAAAAAAAAACGGGGCAAGGTCCAGGGACATGCCGGATAGCCTCCACGATACTGTACTGCTCTGGAGTCCCGGTAGAAAGACGAGGCGTAGGGGCATCCAGGGGAAGGGGGGAAGAGGGAAGACACGCAGTGGCCGTGAGTCTCTAGAACGCCGAATCCTCAAGGAGTTCCGAAAAGTAAAAACAGAGTTCGAAATAGTCCCAAGGATGAGAAGAGAGAGATTGCGGCCCATCATGGATCGAGCCAATGGTTTTGACCCATGACCTCTAGTCTGCCACCATCGCGAATGGCCACGGAAGAATCGCGGGGAGTAAGGGGCCAGATCTCTGAGGGGAATCGGAAACATCCTCCAGTCGGGAGCATTGTACGTAACACGCGCAACTTCCCGTCCGCTATGGAACGAGGAAAAGAAAAGGAAAAAAAAAAAAAAAAAGATCTTGGTTAACGACCTGCCATATGCACAAACGCTCGCGGTGACCTTCAAGGGGAAGAGGAGGGCCATAGGGAAACAGGTATATCAAGCTTGAAAATTACAATCGAGGCCGTACAGGAGAAGGAAAAGAGAAGGACCTGCTTGATTTTGAAGAGACGACAAGAGGCCCCCCCAGTGGAAAAATAGGGGGGGGGGGCTTCCAGAATTGAGAAAAATCACAAAATATCTGTTAAGAGATCGCCGCGGCAAGAGATGTCGTGGAATTATCAAAACCAATTCTTTATTTTAGTGACTCATCGAGGGGAAAGGAACAGGAAAAAACTTCCAAAGGGAAGGTCCTATCAAAAGACAAGGAAAGACGAGGCGAATCGGAGCCTCCGAAACCGCATGGGGGAGGGAATCAGGTGAGACAGAGAAAGTTTTCCCTCAAAGAGGGGCAGCGGGGACGACAGTACTCTCCGCGTCGTCACCGGACGAGGAGAGAACCAAAGACGAAGAGACTAAAGGGCACGGCGTAGGGAAAACCTGCTTTCGCAGGCGACCTGGGGGAAAGAAGAAAAAAGAACGATGAAGAAAATGCCTTAGGGAAAGCGGTCAAGGAAAAGGAGAAGCAGCCGCCCTATAAGTTCTACCAGACGCAACCGCACACATCCCGTACCTATGAAAGAGAGGGCCCCGCTCGTCAAGAGGAAAGAAAAAAAACGAACACATCAAGAAAAAAAGATAAAGGGGAGAGGAATCCGCTCGTAAAGTCAGTAAGCCCGAGAGCCAGCGCAAGGAAATTCCATGGTCATTGTAGAGAGTCCCCGCTACGACCGGGCTGGTCGCCGCGTCAGGAGAAGGAAGGACATCAGCAAGGGACTTAATACTAGTCAAAAAAGTGTTCCAAAGAAAAGATAGGAAAAAGGCGTGGTCGGCGATGCGGCCTGCAGGGTGGATTAAGGCGAGAAAATCTCCGTCCAGGTCGACGGCCGCTCCCGAACAAGAGATCAGGGTTCATAAAAAAGACGAAAGAAAAGAACCCTTCCCGTGGGGTAAAAAGAACCCCCGATACACAGGAAACAATCCGGCAAAAGTGATCGCGGAAGAGTACGATTGTCGGTGCAGACTTTCACGTATAGACGGGGTAAAAAAAAAAAACAAAAAAAAAAGTCACTTTCAAAAGGACCGCGGCTCGAACTCAGGGCTCCTTAGAGGGGACGCATCATCGTCATGCTTGTTGCCTCAAGTGAGCAGTTAAAACGAAAGCGAAACACTACAGTGAAAAATTTTTCGGCGGGGTTCAGACGGCCGCCCGCTCGTAGCTCCGCTATCCACAGGACCCGGTGTTTTCCTGAGCAAGTCGGTCATCGGAGTCTCACGGGCCTACTCTATTGGGAGAGGGACCCTTAAGAGTCCCAGAGTCTACTAAGGATTCCACTGTCGGTGCCGGATCACAATAGAAAAAGAGAGAAATCCGCTCAAAAACGCACGAAATCATCATAGTCAGAGAGCCGAAAAAAAAAGGTAGTCATCCTGAGAGGGAAAACAAAGGACTGAATGTATAACGATCGCGGTTTAAGGGAACTAAGGATCGACGA
>Ga0179593_1367518_pt1 | contig 10885 bp, 11 predicted proteins | sample CZODoug2_1_08_16_FD_185931 | JGI IMG/M metagenome (GOLD analysis project Ga0179593, IMG submission 185931) | Vadose zone soil fungal communities from Angelo Coast Range Reserve, California, USA - CZODoug2_1_08_16fungal (PacBio error correction) | ecosystem: Environmental > Terrestrial > Soil >...
GGGTAACTCCAATAAAAATAAAAACCAGGACGTACTAACCTAGAAAGATATGTCCCACGGAAGTGATGGGGGTCCGGGATGGATGCTTGGGTGGTCTACGCTTGCAGAGTGCATTAAGTAACAGAAGAATATTAGGGAACTGTAATTTCACGAAAACCCTAGGCGACAAGATAGCTTTGCAAAACTCAAGCGGAAAGTTCACTGGCTTATTATAAATAGTTTGAAAAAAGGCGACGGCAGAGGTGTCCGCAAGGATTAACCACAAAGTCAAAAGGTGGGACTCGATGGGCCGCTGATGCAAAACGTCCGAGGTAAACCGGGCGGGTGGATGGAGAGTTCAATCCAATCAACGCGCAAGACTGTGTTTAGCGACAGGGCAATCGTGGTCGGTCCCCGTTGCCTAGGAACGAGAACAGCACAAATGTGGGAAAACAACCGGGGGGGGGGTAAGATATGGCTTATTGGGTGGACTGAAAGAAGCCAAAAAAAGAAGGGGGATGAATCGGTACTAAAAGCAAACTGCTCCATCTTAACTTGGAAAAGTCTACGAGTAAAAATCACGAGAGGTGAGGGGGGTTACGGTGCCGACATATGTTTCTTAAGGGGTTGGTCAGGTGCCCGGAATACGGAATAAGGTAAGAGACAAATGGAAAATCACTTGTCCCCATTTGCTATTAGGAAAAGGAGCTGCAGCCCAAGGTTTAGAACCGAAAAACTTAAACCCAGGAAGTTCCATCAAAAAACATGCGCTGCTTTACTTTCTTTTCGAACTCTAGACTCCCTTGCAAGTCGAGGGAAAAATGTACATCAATTTAATGGTGCAGGGCGTATAAAGGGCACCGTGGGGGTTAGAAGAAAGGGGCATTTTCCAAAAAAAGGAATAAACCGACCCACGCCCGGGATTGTCCCCTTTCCCCACTGAAGGAAAGGGTCATGGTTGAAAAAACAAGGAACGAAGGCATTGGGTAAGGGTTTAGGGGGAACTGAGGTTTGGGGAGGTTTGGGCAGCAGGGCGGGGGGGGTGAGTGGCTGCGAAAGAAAAAGCAGCGAACGGAGGCGCCGACGTAACAGGGCGGAAGGAAAGTGGGGTGGGTGGAAGAAAAAGAAAAAGCAGAAGTCCTTGCGCAGGTCGAAGGTGGGGCAAGGATCAGGGGGAAGTCACCAGGCCGGTTCAAGGGGTCCACGGGACAAGGGGGGCTCCGGGAAAGTTCTTGTTTGGCACAACTTCTGAAAGAGGAGGTGGGGGGAAAAAATCGGAAACGTCGGTCTGGGGGGTACGGACATGGTATGAAAGACAGGGGAGTAATCAAAAAAAACCAAGAGGGACACTCTTGGTAAAGACAGCGTTTGAGGGCAAAATGCTTGGGGAAACTGGGGAAAGACAAAGCACCGAGGGTGGCCATGGCGGGTCAAGGGTGAAGGTTTGAAATGAGGGGAGTTGAGGGTCCTTCGTATCTCACAGGGGTAAATTGGGTTAACCGCGAACCCCGGGAACTGCTTTCAGGGGCTTAAGCGACGGAACCCACTACTGGGTAGCGTCGAGCATAGGCTTAGGTTCTCATCCGAGACCTTTCCGATGCTCTCAAGAAGGATACTTGAGTTTCGGAACTTGAAGGAATCGAAGGGGCCGTAGTATGTTTTTTCGAGGATTTCCTTAGGGGTAACCCAAGGCCTTAATTGGGAAGGGTTTTATTAAGTGCCGGATTTTGCAAGATACCCCGGTACCTACGGGCTCAGACACCCGGAACCTGGGAGGTCTGGTTAGGTGATTACAGAGAATCAGGGAAGAGATTGGTTCGTACAGGAAAGTTCGTGTGGGAAGTTGAATGGCGTGGTCCAGATGGGGGAGTCAATGTAGAGGAGAAGACTAATGGAGTGCGGCTAGACTCTTTAACCGACCGAAATTAGAGTTGGTAGTAGTCTGGTCTTAGACACTCAATCGTACTTGAAAATGGAAAACGCCTATGAATCGGAAAATTGCCTATCAGAATAACTGGATTACTCAGGTACAACAGCTCAGAAAAAAGTTCTCGGGATACTGCAAACGACTAGAACTCATGGGGTGCAACTCAAACTGGAAAAGAGCTCAGGTTCTTAAAAGTCAACTTTTGAGGGGGTGGGGGTATTGGGGGAAAATTAAGGGTTTCATTGGTCCAACGACCAGGGGCAAACAATCACATGGGGGTGGGGAAGAATGTTTGGAGGTAATCAGTTCTAGGATTAGAACTGGTCAATAGTAAAAAAATTCCTCTCAAGTTAGAAAAAACTTAAGCAGGTGGTGGAAAAACAAAAAAGGGATGGCTCAGGGCGAAAAGACCAGTAGGGTGGTGACTGGGCAGACCGGACGGATTTGGAATCCTAGCTTGCGGCTGGGATCAAAACAGGTAAGGACAAAAATTCCCGGGATTCAGAGCGCCGCATTGGGCCAGTCGGGCTGAGGGGGGTTTGGACGAAACAGGAAAACCCCAGGGGACCGAGTACAAAAAAAAACAAACAAAAAACTGTTACCTCAAACGCCCTAACATTGACCAAGGAAGTAGACGTGTGGACGGGGGGAAAAGTAGAATTTGCACTTCTGGAAAAAACGGTGTGGGTGAAATCAAAGGCGGAGGGGGGAGAGGACAAATTCGGAAAAAGCGAGTGGAAAGTGGGAAACGAACTGAAGGGGAATTTATCGGGGATTAAGGGAAAAGGCAAGAAAAAACACTTCAAAGAGCAGGAAATCTTTGGAGGGGACGGGTTTCTCGATCTACACTCTCACCGAGGTGACTGCAAGCGCTCGTATCTAATCGCACACCTGTTGAAAGTGGCGCATTTAACGGTGGGCCCAAGACTTCGTATGCAGATCATGTCAGCTTGAAAAGCTTAACAACTTCCACGCCCAAGCGTTGGGGCTACGCTTCCCAGAGTTCACAAATCTCTCTTAGGGCTGCGTCGAAATCAAGAGGTTCCGATAACTTCCCAGTCAGAAGGATGTAGTGGCTACTGATACAACAATCAAGGAAAAGATCTACAGTAGGCAAGTGGCCTGGGAGGCGGCGGCAGGCCAAGGACAAGACGAGAGTCGCACTAAAAAAACATGAGGCGGAAATGCGGAAGTAGACACAAGCACTGAGACGTTCGATAACAGACGGCATCCGCTCAAAAGCTTTTGAGGCGGAGGGCTACACAACTGCTGATAATCTCTTCAAAAAAGTAAAAGAACTTCCTGCGAAGAAAAGAGGGCTGGAAAAAAGAAGAAGGCGAATTATGGGCATACTAAATCTCCGAAGAGACACGAGGCGTCTAGACTCAAGCATCGGATAGCCTCGCAAAATCCAGCGTGGGGTTGCACTGCCAATAGTCGGCAGCAACCCACAACGGTATTTCTATGAAGGGGATGGCGGCCCGGATTTGGTTTTGACCGGACCGGTAGGGTTTTCGGCAGATATGTGTTCTGCTTCTGGATTCATCTTTTAGAAAAGCTTTGCGCAAGGAGAATTTTTCACAAACTCACATCACGGGTGAAGGCCTGATCGTGTCACGGACAAAAAAAAACCACCACCACCTTGCTGCTCCCTCTTTTTTGCAGGGAAGGGAAGGGTGGTGGTCGAACAGTTCGGCTGAGTGTCGGGGGCCATCTCTACCTCTCCGCTCACAAAGGGGGAATTAATGCGCTTGTATAGTAGTGATAGGATCTTCTAGGAGGTTCCGATGTTTTGCGAGGCGACCGGGAGGGGGACCTTTTACTGGGGTGTTCGAGGGTCCTATAGTGAGCAGAAGGGGGGGAAACACTGAGAGGTCCAAAGCGCACAACATTGGGGGTGTGGTCATCTGGACATGGAGTTAACTAAACACATTCTCGGGAGGTCGTTAAAAGTTGGAAGCCGTATAGAGGGGGATAACCCTCCCGTATGATGTGCGCGGGCGGGCTGGGTAGGGGGAACTCCGTGTCCGGCGGGGGGGTCAGACAGGGAAGAGAAGTTCCTTTCTGTTGTTTTTGTGACCTCCAGGCCGTCAGCATCGGTAAGGCAATTTCGAGAGAAAAATTGAAGTTCACGCGATTTGCAACTTATGAAGGGAAAAAAAGGCGTAGGGGGCGGAGTTGGGTAAGGGTGAGAAAAAGTACGAGGGGGAGACAATTGCATCGTAGGGATAACCCATGTTGCGAAAAAAGGACTGAGAACGAAGGGGGGGGACGCGAGTAAAGGCCTTAAGGAAAAAAAAAAAACTAGAGAGAGTAAGTTAATTTAAAAATACGATCGATCAGAAGAGGTACTCCTGGAATGTAGAAATGGGCCTCGCGTTCTAGCATGGACCGACCTTATCAAACAAAAAAGCAGATGGGTGACACAAAAGGACTCGGACTGAAGAAGTATGGCAAACCTACAGAAAGCCTTGGTAATTTAGCCTGGCAAGTTTTGGGGGGGCGGGGGGGGGAGCATTCGGGGGGCGGTTAGGGGAAAAAACATCATGATCGGGCAAGCTAAGAGGGGGGGGAGACCGTAATGCACGGGGGGGGGGCCCCAAAATAAGTACGGTAGACGGCAAATGATTCGGTTCCGTGGCTGTCCAGAAAAATACGGTACGCCGGGAAAATGAGGGCATAGTCACGTTAATCTTGGTCACGGCGCCGGTTTGGGGAAAAAAAGACGACAGGGAGGTTTAGGGGGGGGAAGACATGGGAGGGTCGGGTGAAAGAAGATTAAATCAAAGAATCTTAACCAGAGCAAAACGGAGGGGGTAAACCTTCGGGTGGGAAAAAGCAAACCATGAGGGGGTCAACAGAAAAAGACAAACACCAGGTGAAGTTCATACAAATTTCTTGATTTTGGGGGGTGCTGGTCGTGGAAGGCGGGAAAATGGTAAGGTTGGGGTACAAGAACTCGGGCTGCTTCCGAAGCGCGGGGGAGAAAGAGCCGAGGGGGATACACAAACGGTCGGCGTTTCGGGAGGCGAAGATACTTCAGGAGCGGAAATAGAACTTTGGGGGGTGAAGGTAGAGAGAAGTGGGGTCCCGCGGTGTGTCCCAGATTGCCTGGCACATTACGAATGTCGGCATCTAGCGCAAAAGAACTAAACAACAAAACGGAGGGGAGGGGAAAAAGTATTGTAGGCAGAAATCTAAGGGGTACTGGGCTGAACTGCATGGTAAAAAAAATAGTAAAACTAGATCAGCGGGACAAGTCCTATCTCGTTGGCGATCTTGGGAGCACCAATCACTACTCGAAGTAAGAGAAAAAAATAGTGAAGGCAGAGAGGAATGCTTCATCTCAGGGCTTTCTCTTGAACCACCGAGCAGGGGCAGACGCGATTCAACAACTACCATAAGGAGTCCCTAACACTAAAAGAAAAAAGGGTGAGGAAGACCCTTTGGTCGGGGGGTTCTGTTCGTGTTGGAACGACATTAAGGGGGGGATGTAGAATGTCTGACACAAAAATAATGGAGAAGGGGGGGAAAAGGATTTTTAGGGAAAAAAAAAGAAAAAAAAAACGTTTCATACACAATGGAAAAGTTACAAACAAAAAGAGTGAAGATGTTCAAAACGGCTTCCAGGGTGTTTACCCAATGTCCGGGACGGGGGATTAAGAGGGAACGAAACAGAGGGACGGGGGCGTACTAAAGAAAAACGCGATTGTGCCTGAAGAAAGGAGTCTTAAATATTGTGAGGAAAAACCAATAAGAAGACTCGGCTTGCACAAGCGGGGGGTGTGCTCTTCAAGGTTTTTGTAAGAAACAGACCCACCAACTCGCTCAAAAACCAAAAAAATTGGCTAAAAGGAAATAAAACGTACAAAAGGCTGTGATGTCACTTTGGGTCTACAGGGAAAGGGGGGGACAGGGCGGGAAGGTGTAATAAAGGTCATCTATCGATTTAAACCATGATCGGAACCGCATTTGACAGATAAGACAGAAGAATTAAACGGTCTCAGATTATCAAGAAGATATAACGTCCAAGGGGGCCAGCTCTGGGAAGGAAAATCAGTTTAATTTATAAGCAATGACCAGTAGGGACTCATCGAGGGGGGGAATGGGTCGGCAGAAAATGGGAAAAAGCAGCTGCCCTTTGATAGGGGGCAGAGACTAGTAGTCAAAACAACTTGACAACAACCTCTAGAAAAGGAGGACTGTACCAAAAGAGGGCGTGTTGGCGCTCGAAGAAGGGGCCTATGATAAAAGGCCAGTCACAAGATGCGAGAACTCAAGTTTAAGAGTAAAAGAAAAAGAGCCAACCTGAAAATACTTAAAGGTGAGGATAATGCGGAGCATTTCTCCGTCCAAGTGCACGATGCGAAGTATTCGACTAAAAAAACCCATGGTGATGCGGTCTGTGCAACAATCCCGCGCTTTCTGCAGGGAAAATCATAACTGGGGGAAGCGAGGAAAAGGAGGGCAGGAGTTGATTCTACATCCTCTTCCGAACGCTCTCAAAGAAAAAGTATAAGAAGCCTGAGCATATGGACCGAGAGGGCAAAAGAGTTATAGGGGGCAAACACCGAAAAAACTGATTCCTGATCAAACGGCAGACCGCATCCCAATGAAGCCGATTAAAAACGAAAATCCACGATTTTGGGTAACTGCAAGCAGTGTGGAAAAACACAAAAACAAATGGAAAGAAAAGATAGATATTTCCTATGGTAGGGTTGGAAGAAGGCCTCTTATGTCGAAAAGGAAGGAGAAGCGTCGGTGGAGACAAAACGTCATCATTTCCAGCTCCGCTACTATGGGAAGAATGGACTTCCTCTTCATTTGTTGATCGTGTTAACCAGGCAGGATGTCGCCGTCCTGCATCGAAGCGAACAAACTTTCGAAGGGAAATTGAGCAGTCGTAAGCAACGCTGTGGCTAGGGGGGGGTTTATTCCTTTCCACATCCGAAAGAAAAGTGGTTTGACTAAATTGCTTAAGACTTGGGAGTAAACTTGGGCAGAAGAATGGATCCATCAGGGCACATATGGCCGCCCTTTTTGAACTCTGTTCAGGAGGGGGGGGGGTTGCTAGAGACTCAATCCGCGGCGCTTGAAAGAAATGGCAACGCCAATGGAGCAGTTTGAGGGAGGGGGACGCGCATAACCACAGCTTGCCCTGTATAAGGAAGAACAATCGGGCTGGGCAGGGGGGAAAAGAAGAGGCGACGAGAAAAAGGGAAAACAACGCCGGCTAAACCCATTTTGCTAGGATGCTGCTATTATCTACAGAGTGGGGGAAGGTCAACCTTTCCGAAAAAAGGGTGGAAACGGAGATGGGGAGTATGGAAGGAGAGACCGAGGGTATGAGGAATCTATCAAGGGGAAGTAATGGATGTCGAAGGCAATTCTGGCCAAAATCAGGATCAGGTCCCAAAAGAAGTAAAATACCAGAAAGCCTCCTTATGGGAGGCAAACAACTGTCCGCCATGAAACGGAAGACTGGGCGACACCGGGGGGGAATACGCAATTGGTATTTTTTGGGGGCAGGAAGGGAAAAGGGTTGGGGGAAGAAAAAAAGGGTGGAGCATGGTCCTTGAGGATGCAACAAAACGGATCAAAGTGACGAAAGGGGGGAACCTAGTCGTGTCCGTCACGGGTTTGGGAATACAAGACAAAAAAAAAGGAGGCTGCAAAAGTCCGAAGGGCCAATTAAACGGCATTCACAATAAAAGTGTTCTTGAAAAGCAGTCAAGACTAAGGGAAGCTGTGTTTAACAAAAGGCCCAAAAAAAAGGAGGGGTAAATTAGAAGGAGGGGGTTCTGTGTGGAGAGGGACAATGGATGACGTCAAGACGTGGATCAAAAGAGAGGACATCGCAACGGCGGTGGCACAATGAGGTTGTGAATCCCACATGGGGAGGGCGTAACGCACAGAACCCACACAGGGTGGGGGAAGGTAAAAACGTTGTGGCTGGTCATGTTGAGGGGGAATGGAGATAGTCGAGAGGGGAGAAAAGGGGACTGGGGTGTTTTAACCGGGGCACTACGGTAGCTTACTGCTCAAGGGAGCAGGGACGGCGTGATGCTGAAAAAAAGGACAAGGCGGGTCTTGGAAATTGATGCCTACGATAGTCGATGTCGATCACAGATCGTCGGGGTAGCATAGGATCGCGAAGACGGGAGGTGACCACGGCATTTCGCCGGGACCAGCCCGGATAAAAATTTTCGCCGCAAAATCGATCCAAACTGAGGGGAAGAGAGAGATGGTTGGAAAGAAAACGAGTGGCGGGGGTGGGGGGAGGAAGGACGGGGGCAGGTTTCTGGGGTGGGGGGGGTGCGGGGTGCCTTGCGGAACGGACTGCAGGGCAAATCGACCGGCTTACAAGAACGCGTGCCGACCATAGATCGTGATCGATCTGAAGATCCAAGAAAGCAGGGATCAAGGTCGAGGAGACGAGTTGGGGCCGGGGGAAACATCGCAAGGCGGGCTCGTGAGAAAAACCACACGGAAACGACTTCAACCACACGCATGAGGCAAAACTTAAAGAAAAACATTTCGGCCTTCACGATTGTGCTTGGTGCGGGGGAGGTTGGGGGGGAGGGGGGGGGATGGGGGGGGGGGTCTAAGGAATGGGCTTTTCAAAAAAACAGCATGTGAAAAGACTGTGTGGGGAGAGCTAGTTGGATAAGCAAAAATAAGACCGGGGGCCCAACGAATACCACAGAACCGGAAGGAAGATCAACGCTTCCGCAGGTGGGGAAAAAGCAGGACCGGCTGATGGACTAAAATTTCGTCACGAACAATTCAGGGGGGGGTGACGAAGAGAAGCCTGAAGGGCATCATACGAGAGAAAAATGTGTATTGCCAAACCATTTACTACGGCCGCTGTCCGGAGACAAAAAACACCAGCGGTTCGACAGCAACCACAGGGAGAAAAGAAAAAGGCCCAAAACTTTGACGACATCCACGAAAACCTTACCCAGGCGGTCCTGTGGCCGAAAGGAGGTCAGGTGTAATGGAGACAGGTGAAAGGTAGGGGACGAGGGAAAAAAGGAACGAAAGTAAGGGCCCTTGGAGAGGAAAAAAAAAAAGAAAGAAGATCAAGGGATAAAGTAGATCAGGGTAGAGGCTAAATTACTTCAACGACGAATCGAAGGGGAATGAGACAGTAGAAAATGGGATGCAGCTCAAATTCGCATTAATCGCAAAAGGGGAGGGCGAGCTGGGCAGGGAAGCCGTGTAGAATTCTCTTCAAGGGAAAAACAAAAAAAGAGGTGAAGGTCGAGGAAGGGCAAGCGCGGGAAGGAGCGCGTCGACATCAAGAAAGGGAAAGCCGCGTCACCGATCACGCGGCTTGAGCGCGTAGCACAAAAAAGACAAAGAGAAGGGAGTCGAATGGCGTCAGGGGGGGGGGGGGGGGGGGGGGGGGGGGGGGGGGGAGGGTCTGACCCCCCCACAAAAATTCAAATTCGAACTTGCTGGTCAAGGTCGTGATGAGAAAAAAAAGGTCACTTTACTCGAAACAGAAAATGCAAGGCTGTCGAGCGAGAAAAGAAATCATCGTAACCTTTACACTCTCTCCAAAGAAATAAAGAAGAAGCTTCAGGTCTGTATCAGGAACAGCGGAAACTGGATCCTCCTTCTCCAAACGGCAGGCACGCCTCCCCCGAAAAGGGGCGAGAAACAAACCCCAGCTTTTGGAAGGCCATAATCCTACAAACAAAATTATGAAAAGAGAGAGGGAAAAAGGTGGCCGTATGCATCTGTGTAATGCAGTTAAAGTGTCGCTTCTAGAAAGTTTCGTGGACAAAGGAGCCTCAGGTGCCAGAGCCGAGTTCTCTCGGGTTAAGCGAGATGTCGCACGGGAACAATAGAACGACGTGCGAGTCGCTGAACAGTCCTCTAACGAAACTGAGTGATTACTTCCTCCAGTCCAGAAAAATCTTTTGGTAGCAGAAATGGGAAAAAAGACGGCTCCAGCATTATCAATCTACCGCCCTTGGAAGGAGGGTCAGAAGACGTCAAAGCCGCGGCGCATGGAAGTTAATCCTTAGAGACGACGTTTATTGTCGAGATAAGAGAACGAGCGAGAGGAACTTCCAGGTGTGCTTACTTGGGGGGGGACATTTGGAGCGAAGCGGACGACACGAAATTTGGGGCCGCGCAAAAGGGAAAATTGAAGATCTGCCTCATGGAGAATGCAGACCGAACCTTAAGGTTCCGCCACAACGGGATTGATGGAGTTAATTAGACAGGTAATGATAAGCGAACTTACGGACCCATGGAGAATTCGTCTGGCCATAGAGGGGGAGGAATGTTAATCCGAGCCCCGACGATTAACCCAAAGGAACTGGGAATAATGTCAAAGACACCGGACCTAAAAAATACAAAAAGGTTTTAGGGGGGCAGGAGCAAAGGTGGGTTTGAGTTTTGAGCATGTCATGATTGCCTGTTGACCGCCGAAAGAGAAGGGAAAGAAAGGAACCGTCGTCAACTTGTTTGGGGGCATCACCCACAGCGATTAGAAAGAAAAAGGAGATGGAATGATCGGACCGGTCACAAATAAAGGGAGGTACCTACCGTAGAGAGAAGTCGTAGTTCACCCGGAACGACGTGGGTGAAAAGAGGACTTCAGTTTTTCGGGGGGCGGAAAAGGGGAGGGAAGTTAGACGGTATATCAAATAAGCTGAACCAGAGCCACGGCGGTTCGACAGCTTTTTGAAAAGCCCAAGGAAGGGTCGTAAAGAAAAAAAAAAAAGCACCAAAGGGGGGTCCCAGAAAGGAAAAAACCATTTGGGGGGAGAAAAGGCGGGTCTGGGTTGAAGTCGGAGAAAACATTTGGGTGGTCTCGGTGGTGTACCAGCCAAAGGGAGCTGATGATAGAAACTGGACTGGAGACCGAGGGAGAGAAGGTAAAAGGGCGCTTTCGGGATCGACGAGAGTCAGATCTATCACCGAGATTCGGGGTCGAGCAAACGGAAAGAAAGCTGGTTTGGC
>Ga0179593_1405052_pt1 | contig 10885 bp, 10 predicted proteins | sample CZODoug2_1_08_16_FD_185931 | JGI IMG/M metagenome (GOLD analysis project Ga0179593, IMG submission 185931) | Vadose zone soil fungal communities from Angelo Coast Range Reserve, California, USA - CZODoug2_1_08_16fungal (PacBio error correction) | ecosystem: Environmental > Terrestrial > Soil >...
TTTACCAAAAGAGGAGCGCGGCCCGCGATGGTGAAGCCCTGTCAACTGACCCCCGACGGAAGGCGGGAGGAAGGGGCAGGGAAGGCAATTTTAGAATCAGATTAGGGGGCTAGGGGAATATCTTCGTCCATAAGTTCCCGGTATACTGGGGGGGGGCCTTCCCTCTAACGGGGTAGAGGGACGGCTATATAGGCGCTCCAGAGAGGGGGGGTCCGAATACAAAAAGGAGGTTCCTATGGAAAGGTAAGAGGACTGGAAGGACCACCACTCCGACCGCGCTGAGAGGCGCGCATAGGGAAGCCGAGCGAACAAACGGCAACTGGCGACTTGTTCAAAAGGGAAACTCTGGTTGAGGAAGTCCTCAGGGCCAAAGAACTTGAGCGTCCGGGACTCCAAAAACCTGCAGGCAAAAATATGGGATCTGCCCGAGCAAGAAAATCCTGCAGTGAAACCTATTCGTCAAAAAAACAAAGGAAAGGGCCAGGTAACTCAGAAAACAGAAGGGCCAAAAAAAGGGGGGTCACTGACCCGGCGACGGGTGAATTCTCAGCGGCCTGAGGTTGTCATTTTTTGAGAGGTCTTTCTACTCGTTAAAAGAGGTAGAGCGTGGGAAAGACTTGTGACGGGGGAAGAGGGGACTGGAAAACTTCTGAGAATGGGGAACTAGACTTCTATGTGGGGCGTCTAAAAAGCCCGGTTGGGGGGACAGGGAAAGACACATTTAAGGAATAGTTAAAAAACGGCAAGAAGAGAAAAAGAGCCAAAAAGGTCCCCTTGGTTTATTCAGGTACCGTAGGGGTAAAGATGGCTACTCGTCTCGGTCATCAGGGATTACGAACAAGGTTGAAGGGGCGTGGGAGGCAGCTAAAGGGCGGCAGTGGACGACAGGAAGTCGGACCTGCCCGTCTTCAGGGCCGTGGGAAGGTCAGTGGGGAAGTACTGGGGGCTCAGATGTCCTGCAATTGGTTAAGCCAAAAGTCATCGTCGCGAGCATTCATAACCCGTACGGTCAAATTGGGGGAAAAACTTAAGAAGGAACGAAAAGGGAGAAAAATAACAGAAAATCCGAAAGGGTTCTACTTTACTTCAATGCAAAATGAATCCTGGATTGGAGTTCCTTTGGGTCGAACGCTAAGGAGGATTTCAAGGAAGGGGCACTATAGCGCTCGCAAAAAATATGGATGGCCTGCAAGGCGGTTTCCCGATGGGTTAAAAGCGAGAATCAACGGTCACCTGTTGGGATTGAGAACTGCAAAAGCTGCCCGATTGGGATGAGGAGGGCTGACGTTTCTCACCAACGCGTCTCTTAGCCGGGGAAAAAGAAATCAGAGTGTTGAACCAGGGATAACGGAGTGCTTCGCAGTTGCGGTCGCTGGGTTGGGGTCAACGTTTGCGGGGGAGCGATGGGACTGAAGGTCGAAGCAGGAAAGGGGCGCTAGCCAGAGGTCGGGTTTTTTGGGCTCAGCCAGCATAGACCATCGGAGGGATGACGCGGAGTATAGTGAGGTGCTGCTGGCAGGCGGCATCTGGGGGAAGTAATCACCGTCCGAACTCTGAATTGCTCAGGACAACTGGGAGTTCAAAGGGAACGGATCCTGAACAAAACGGTACTGAAGGGGCCTGACGCCTCTGGACGGAGTAACGACGGCGTCCAGAGCCTCCCCCACAAAACTCCGTGTGCGACCACTGAGCAGGATAAGGTGGAACCGCAGTCTTCTACGCACTAAAGCTGTTCGTCGTCCAGGAAGCCGGTACTAGAGAATGCAACCGCAGAGGTCAGTCGATGGCACGGGCTAGAGTAAGTCACCGCCAGAATCTTCAGGGGATTGCGGGGGGGAGCAAGGCTGGGAGCTTCTGGAGGGTGGGGAACCCGCGGCGGCAAAGAATCTGAGGTATGGCGTTCGACGGATTGTTCTAAAAAAGGAGGAGGTGAACGGGAGCTACTCGTGCCAAAAAAGAAATAGCTCGAACTCGGGGTCCTCCCCGCGCGCACTTGCGTCGGTCTTATTCAGGAACCGGGAAAAGGTTCACGCGCCAGGGGAACTACCATTCCGACTGGTTATAGGAAGAAAAAGAGCAAGGAATTGCGATGGCGAGGCGGGCCTCTAAACGGCCGGGTAACTTGGCGCATCACTTGATCAATAGGGCTATAGAGCACAGCCTTCCAAAAAAACAAAACCACAAACACACAAAAACCCCCGGGGACGGGGAACGTTGAACGGAGTGCCAGGGGGAGTTGGGCGTCAGCAGAACCAAGGATGGGGACCCGGGACTAGCCTAAAGCTCTCTCAACAACACGAGGAGGGGGAGTATTATAGGACCTCACTTCAGGGCATGAACTCATCCGTCAGGGCTCACAAAAGATTTCACGTCTGGGAGCGACGCCAGACGACAAGTTGCCGGAAGGGCGGAAGGATCACTAGCTCGGGCGTCGGATACAAGATTCAGCGCAGCGTTTCTGGGGGGACAACCGAAGACAGCTTGGAAGCGTGCGACACTTCATAATCTCGGTTTCTAACTAATGTGCAGGGTCGGGGGGAAAAGGAATTCGACTAATAAAAGGGGGGAATCGGGGAAGAAAGGCGGGAAAATTCAGGGCTGATAGGAATAAGAGAATTCCTGGATCTAGAAAAGTCTTCAGCGGACGAGTAGCTCGATTCCCAGCAATGAGTTATCTCAAAGAAAAGAAAGACGCGGAAGAGTCAAACGACAGAAGAAGGAGTAGGCCTGCTTCCGGCGAAATAGATCCCACCTTCCATCGACGCCCGACGAGCAAAGGGCCGAAGGAAATGGGGAATATAAGATGTCCTTTCAGTTTTGTTCGCTCCGGGGTAAAAAAAAACTGACAATGCGGTGTCAAAACGGCCGATTCCGGCGCGAAAGCAACAACGACCTTCGTAATGGGGGGATAAAAAGTCCCCGGGAAGGTTTCCGGACGATCCGAATAACACGAAGTCCAGGGTCGGACGTCGTGGTAGAAAGCGCGGGCGGGTCCAGAGAAGCTGGGACTTCAAGAAAGGTCGACGAGGTTCCAGGATTTCCAGGTCCAAAAAGAAGGAAGCAATGCAATAGTTAAAAATGCAAGTCCCAGCGCACGAATGTTCGTCTCGCAAAAGCCTGGCTAAAGCAGCACAACAAAAAAGCGATACGAACAGGAAGGGCTGCTCGGATGGCAAATCCCTACTGCGTCTCCTGCGGCTGAGCAAAAATGCGATTGAAGAGGTCCAAAAAAAAACCCACACCCCCCCCCCACCCCACAAAAACCCCCCACACAAAAAAAAACGTTAAAATCTCAACTACTTTAGAAAAAGGAGTCGCAGTGATCCAAAAAAAAAACCGCTTGGCACATGGGAACGCCAGCGATCAAAACGCTGCCTAGATTTCTGGAGAGACAGCCGGGAAAAAAGGAAAAAAAAAGATGCGAGGAAAAAGGAAAAAACACGGAAATCCTGTCCGTCAGGTTGCATAAAAAAGGCGAAACCAAACCTCCGGGCGATCAAACGAGCTCGCCCATACCTTGCAAAGATCCTGCGCGGTAACCAGAGTCAACAGAAGGGATGGAACAGGGGGCCCCAGGCATCGGTCAAAAATGGTTCTTTACGAGAGCCAGAGGGGAAGGCGGAAAAAATTTTCTAAAAAGGCGTCGAACAGGAAAGGGGAGGAGGAAGCAGAAAGATCAGGATGGCAACTTGGGGAAAAAGACCTTTCCCGAGTGGAAGAAGCGCGGGAAACTGCTAGAACAACTCCTCGGGGATGGTCCAGCGGAGCCAAAATACAGGGGGTGCTTGCAGGTAATTTGCAAAGCTGCGCAACCAGTCCAAAGTTATCCGGAAGAAAAGAAAGCCACTCGAACGAAAAAGGAACTCATGGAGCAAGCAGTAGATCCTCTACAGTAAAAACGGAAACTGGGGCAGGTACCTGTCAATTGAGGACAAAAAAAGAGGGAAAAAAAGTGGAAAAACCAAGGGACCTTTGGATGGGGGGAGACACGGAGAATGCTTGACAGTTGGGGGATCAGGAAAAGAGGGAGCGTTTCCTCCTGCGGGGGGACACCAGGGAGGTTCGAAAACAAAGCACTCGACTGAGGGGCCGGAAGCGCCTCCTATTCTCCATTCCTGCAGCCGCAGTACTACGAAACAAGGGGAAAAAGCGCTAAGCACGGAGAGAAGAAAGAGCGACCCCCCACAACAGAGAATCCAGCAATTGGCCCAAAGAAATTCCACGAACAACTGGGGAGGGGGGTCCCCTTAGGGATTACTTCCGGGGAAGGATAAAGCCGCGTGGTAATGGAACGGTAGGTCGGTGCGTAAGAGCATTGTGACCGCACCGGAAAAATTGTAACGAAAACTCTGAAGGGGGGGTGTTCATGTCGATGCACTACACAAGGGGGGGAGTGATGGAAACGTAAGACAGTTTACGGGCGCTATCCTTAACCGTCTAGGGGAGGAAAGCAGCAGTCAACCCGAGGGAAAAAGCTTGGGGTGTATGAAGAAAGAAAGGCGAAAGAAGAGTAGACCGTAAAATACAGACCAAAGTAAGAACTGCCTGCGACGGAGACAGTCGCAACAAATATTCTCAAGAGGGATCACCTAAAGGAAAGAGGGTATCTCCATCGGGGGGAAGGGAAAGGGATGAGAACACCAGAGGGAAGGGTGTGGAGGAGCGAGCTCCGAAGGTTGCTGACATCGACTAGGACCAACACCAACTTGCTGAACAGAGCTGTCGCAACTTGGAGTCTAAGAAATCTAAAGGGTTTCAAGCAGACCTGATAAAAAGACTGAGAACTCTGTTCTCAATGGGGAGAGGCAGGTGAGACGTGGGGGGGAGGGGGGACTGGAGAGGGAGAGGGATGCAACCAGAATTTTGCCAGGTATCCTGTGGGAGGGGCCTCGCACTTCGCGTAACTCGATGGCTGGACTCGATCAAGGAGGGGGGACAACTACAAAAAAAGTTCAAAGGGATGCAAGGCGGAAGAACTGCGAGAGGAGGAGGGGAAGACGCAGAAAAAACACGGGGAGTTAACTAAAAAAAGGGGGGGGCTGAAACTAATGGGGGGGCCGTGTCAGCGAAGGAAGAACCCTAAGGGCAGTCGACGTGACACTCGAAGCACGGAGGAAATTGGAGAAAAAAAAAATAAACCGAAAAACCACGCTCTTCTCACCTTAACTTCAGGAAAGCAGTCCAAAAACCAAAAGAATTGTCGTAGAATTTTGTTACACGGCTAACTGTTAAGTGGGCCAACGGGGCGAGAGTTGGAAGGGGGGAGAGGTCTTTCTAAGATTCAGCTGGGACTACGCGTCCCTTTCAAACAGGAGGGGGACTGAGCACGGGCAAGGAAGTCAGGTTGGGGGAAGGAATACCCCCTGAGGAGAAGTCGAGGCTTTGTGAGCGTAAAAGAAATGGGTGTGAAAAGGGGATGACAGGCAAAACTGGCTAAAAGCGGGGCCTCGACAAAAAGGCAAGCAGCGCCGGAGGAGGAAAAAGAAAGTCAGTGGTGGGTGGTTGTTGTGGGGGGGGGGGGGGGGGGGGGGGTTGTGTGTTGTGTGTGTGGGGGGGGGGGGGGGGGGGGGGGGGGGGGGGGGGGTTGTGTGTTGGGGGTGGGTTTGGGTTTGGTTGGGGGAGGCACCTGATTGTCACCCAGGGGCACGAAGAGAGACGGCGAGCATAAGGACAACTACAAAGGTATCCGGGGGACGTGGGTGAGGTGAGAAAGAGAAGGCAATGGCAAGAAAAAAAAAAGCTCGAGGAGAGGCCAGGAATCAAGTAGTGGTGGTGAATGGGGCGAAGGGGGATAGAACGAGTGGGTTAAATCACTAAAGGAAGAGGGACTCGTAGCAATGCCATGCCGCCAGGCCAGAAAAAGGGTTCCCATACGAGAAGGGACAAGAGCACAGGGGTTATCCAAAACCAAAAAACCCCAAAAAAAAAAAAAAAAAAAAAAAAAAAAAAAAAACAACAACAACAGCAAAAAAACGAAAAGTTCTTTTTAAAGAAGGACATTCCACCCTTATCAGGAGGGCTCAAGGGACATCTTCTTTTGTGTCGAAAAGGCTACAGGAACAGAAAGGAAGGTCAGTTGAAAAAAAGGGCATCAAAACTCATCAGGGAGTCGAGACTCAACGACGCCAGGGCTGTCTGGGCGAGTGGCAGGGTTCCAGAAGGGGGCAGAAAAAAGGGGGGGAAAGGAGGGGGAACTAGACATCACTACAGGAGAAAGGAAACAAGGTCCCCTGGTAAGATACGGGCAAATCTCCGTGGGAGATCAGAAGGCACTTCTGGTCAAGGAAGGCCTTCTCAACTACGGAGTTAGTTTGCACCGGGGGAGCGTCCAAAGGAAGTGAGCATCCGCAGTGGACCAAAGAAGGAAAGAGAAGAAAAACGTCTCATCTGTTTGCGGTAGCTTTCTTTCCGGAAAAGCAGAGGGGGGGTTTGGAGAGGGATGTAGGACAGCAGGCAGAGGTAGGGGGGAACCAGGAAAATAAACACGACTTCTGGGAAAAAGAGATACAGGGCTCTAAAAGCCAATTCTATAAAGAGAAAGGTGCTGGTGGGTGTCTTGCGCAAGCCGAAATAGACAAAAAGAGTTAGGAAATGAGACGAGAAAGAAAGGTAAAGGGGTTGGGTAGAGATGTGCTTTGGGGCTGCTTGAGGGGGAATCGGCATGGATGAGGGAAGGGGAAGAGCACGGTAGGGGAGAGGCCGGGGAAGTCTCGACCTATTGTAAAGCTGATGGAAGAGGGTACTTGGGCGCCAGGGAGGGTTCAAGAACCCACGGGGGTCACCAGCTTATGCTCCTGAGAGGGGGGGGGGACGCCGAGGAAGAACGACTATAAAGGAAGGGAGTCACCCAATCAGACCTTCGCAAACAGAAGGAAAGAAAAAAAGGGAAATACTGATTTTTCTAAAAGGGACCGTCGGGGAGATAACTTAGCAAAGGAAAATTGAAGGGAGACATCGAGAAAGAAGTAATGTAGTGAGGTGTGGAGAGACTTCTCTAAGGAGGGGAAATAGTCAAAAGAGAAAAGAGGATTGTGAAAAGTTTTTCTGCGTATGGGGGAAAAAAATTTCCCTATAAAAAAAAAAGTGCGAATTCATCCGGGACCAGCAGGAAGGGGAAAGGAAAGGGGAATTTTCGACGACGGCAAGCATGTCAGCCTGAGGGCTGGAGGGGAGAGATGGGGCAAAGATGGGGGAAAGTAGGAAAGAGGAGAAGAAAAAAGAAGAGGGAAAGCATTAGGTTATAGTGGGAAGGGGACGCCGTTCTCTCCGACGGGACGGTCTTGGCTCACGGGGGAGATAACCACGGAAAGGAGCTTGTGGAAAAAGAAAAAAAAGGGCTACTCGTCAGCCGAGAAAGAATGAATACCGCAATATAGAAGGATCCTAAGCCAGACTGGCGAGGCTTGCGGCATTTTCGGTAGGCAAAGGAAAAATTTGGGAGAAAAAAGGGAGTAATTCGACGCGCAAATGGGAGAAACGTGGAAACACTGAGAGGGAAGAAGGGGGAGACTTTATGAAAAGAGGAATTAAGGTGAGAAAGAAGAGCCACCAGAAAAAACGGGGAAAGTTAGGATTCTGCCGAACGTAATTCGGAAAAAAGAGAATCTCGGCGCGGGAAAAAAAAAGAGTAGACGATTGGGAGAGAGAGGGAAGCCTCCTGCGCAAGAAGGGAAAAGCCAAGTGGAGTACGAGAAGGGAAACAACGACGCGGGGTCGGGAGAATGCGAGACACTGCATTGTTGGGGAACTGGATTCATGACTGCAACTTGCGTCTCGGGATCGGGAAGAAAGTTGAGGGGACCTCAGAGGTGCGGACGCAGCCTAAAAGAGAGACTAACAACAACAAAAATTAGTAGGGACAAGAAGAGAGTGGGGTGGGATAAGAAAGAAAAACTAAATGGCAACTTAAGGAGGATACCGATAAAAGAGAACAGTTGTGCACTTCCTCCAAGAAAAACGGATTCTTGGACGGAAGCCCTACCTAGGAGGGTGGTGGAAATAGAAAGGAAAGGGAAAAAACGGGTCGTGGAAAATGCAGAGAGTGACGGGGAGAGGGGAACGACAAAAGCGCACCTAAGCTGAAGAGGCTAAGGGGTCAAGACAGTCCTCCTCGAGGGGAGGCAGAATACTTCACATGTCCGGAGATCGATTCGCAAACGGGAATAATCTTCAAAGAGGGGAGACAAACATCTCTGAAATAAGTCGGGAAAAGGGTCGGGGGGAACAGACTCTTAGGGATCGTCGGAAAGGTAATTTCAAAAACCTACCGAAAAAATGCAGGAAAATCGCCATAGAACCTGGCTTAGTAAAAGGCCTTGGAAAGGGGAGAAAGAAAAAGGAAAAAAAGAAAAGGAGGGCGAGAGGAGAGAGGTACTCTCAAGTCCAAAAATGAGACTTTTTTTGAGCATTTATAAAACCGAACGCCCAGGCGGAAGTACGGGAGAGACAATACATACGCACCTCAAGGGAGGGGAAAGAGAGATTAGAGAGAAGGGCAATCGTCCCAACCGCTTCTCCAAATCAGAAAAGGAACTACGGAAGCTCAAAGTCTTGAAGTAAGACGACAAATTCCAAGGGAGGAATCCGGCCTTATGCCGGGAAAGAAATGGGTCGTCACGAGAAGGGGCAATGGAAGAAAAAAAAACCAAACTGGGAAAAGAAGAGGTTTAACGATGGAAGGAAAGGAAATCGACAGCAAAATTCCTTGTCGGATTTTAGAGCTCGTAATGGACCCGGTGGGGAAGGGGTGGCGACGTGAGGAAACTTCCTTTCAAGGGGTCAGAACGAAGATGGAATTGGTAGATTGAACGGAGGGGAAAAAGGAGACATTCTGGTTACCTTCCGGTCCTGAGCAGCCTTGCTCCAGAGTCTAGTCAGGAGAGGGGCGACGGGGGAAAAAAAGAGGTTTGAAGTGACAGGAAATGAGTGTTCTCCCCTTCAACCAGACTTGCCACAGCGGCTTGAAGAGTGAAAGAGAGGAACTTCCTAGGCACTGACCGGTGGAGTCAGATCAATCAGGAGGAAGGGCGCGGGGGAAGGAACAACATAAAGGAATAAACCGAATGACTTAGGAGAGGAGAAGGTCCCCATCCTAGGGGCGCGCTGGCTTGCGCAAGTGAAAAAACACAAAGGAAAAGAGATTGATAGCCTTGACTGTAGCGGACCAAGGGGGAGAGAAGGGAACTATCCTTCTTGGTAATGAGGAAGGTTACCCGAGAGCGAAAAGGATTTCACTCAAGACCCGAGACCAACCGCTTTGAAATAGGGGGGACATGAAAAACTCCAAGAGACCCTCAACAACGCTGCGAAAAAGAAGGGATGTCGAACTATACTGAAAGAAGAAACCAGGGTGAAACAGAAAAAAAGGAGGTGATCAGGGACGTCTACTGGAGGAAAAGAAACAGAAAAACTACCTGCCGTCAAGGGGGGGAGAAGTCTACCGCCCGACCCATGAAGAAGGGAAGGATGATCTGCCACAAGGGAAAAAGAGAAGTTCAAAACAGGAAAAAAGGTAGGTTCGCGTAGGAATCGGGAAAAGGGAAACCGAGGGATGAAAGGGCTGGACCCAGGAATCGCAAGAAGACAACTTTCGTGAGCCCCCACGATCGCCACAGAAAGAGGGTACTGAAGGCGGGAAAGCCTAGGGAGGGGGAAGGGGAGCATCGGTAACTAAAATATGGCAACGAGAGAAGGAAAGGATCAGGGGCTTGGGGGAAGGAAGGAGGTGGAAAATCCACTTTCCTAATTTATCAACAGTCGCGCTTGAAAAGAGAGGGACTTCAGAATCGGTCACCCTTGATGACCGGACGGAGGGAAATGTCACTGAAGTAAATAAGGCCGGGGAGAAGGACACAAGTTGCTCAAGGGAAAGGTAAGATTCTCAACCATTTAAAACGACTTGAAGGAACGGAAAAGACTTGGGAAGATCACGAAAAAGGATAAGGAGGGACATTGCCGGACAAAGTAAGATGCAAAGGAAAAATTACAAAAACAGTGAAAGAAAGGGGCTTAAAGCCTACTAGAGGAAGAAGCGCCCCCATAGTGACAACGAGGAAAACTAATCAAAAAAAAAGGGGACCTCTGGGCGGCTCCACCACTGAGTTAAAGGGTCCGGACTGCAAAAAAAAATCGGGGGGGAAGAGAGCGGGGCAAAAACAGGGTTGTGTGGCAGACCCGTCACAAACAAAATCGCTCAGGAGGGGGGAATTCCTCATAAAGAAGTAAGGTCCGGGAAAGAGAAAAGGTTGACAACTGCGGGGAAAGTGAAAGATCAAAGCTTCCGGTCCGGCCAGAAAAGGCCAAGAAAAAAGGAAAATCCAAAGACCGCCGTAGAAAATTCCCAAAGGCAGCCGCCCCAAGGGAAAGCAACCTTGTGAGTTGGCGACCCGGAGCGGACTCAGTTACCGGCTCTCCGGGGAAAAAAACCTCGTGGGAATTCCCCGGTCTGTTAAGTGTGTCCGGGAAGAGGAAAAGAGGGGCCCGAAAGGGCAAGGGGGACTAAAAAAAGAGAAGCCGGCGGGTCTGGGGGAGCTGAAATCCCACCAGGGAGTGTTGCCTTCGGGAGAAAATGGAAGCACAGGGTGAAGGTGTGTATCCCCAAAGATATATGCCTTCAGCTAAGGAAAGGGTCCACAGGCAATGAAACATGAAAAAAAACAGGGAGATGTGGGGGGTTTTACAAACCAAGAGAAAAGAAGATGGAAGCTGTCATCGACAGTTCGATGAAGAAACGTATAATCAAGAAAAACCTTCTGTGCAACAAAATCGAGGAAAAGTAGCAAACCGTACTCTCGTCGCAAAAGGACCGGCTCAACTGCAAAATGAATAACATCATGCGGTCGGGGTTGAAGTGTGAAACAAAAGAGCAAAGCTGGGAGAGAGACGA
>Ga0179593_1474183_pt1 | contig 10885 bp, 8 predicted proteins | sample CZODoug2_1_08_16_FD_185931 | JGI IMG/M metagenome (GOLD analysis project Ga0179593, IMG submission 185931) | Vadose zone soil fungal communities from Angelo Coast Range Reserve, California, USA - CZODoug2_1_08_16fungal (PacBio error correction) | ecosystem: Environmental > Terrestrial > Soil >...
AAAGCGCGCGTCTCCTTCTCTCACCAAAAACAATCACCATATTCCGGCGGCGCCGCGGAAAGTCGAGGGGGCACCAATGAGAGGGGGAAAAAGAGCCCGCTGTACACGAGAAGGAAAAGGGATCCTTTGGCCCAAGGAAGGAACAAGGTCCAGATGTGTGTACTGAACAGTCAGAGGGGGGGGGTAGAGAACTCCAGTGTGCTATAGAGAGGGAAAGGGGTTTGCGGGAAAAAACCCCAACCCCCAACTTGGGTGGGAAACAATAGGTAAGGTCTCCGACTCTGAGCTTGAAGAGGCAATACCGGAGGTAAAAAAGGGGGAAAGCGCTGAAATAAGGCAGAGAAAAAGGAGTGCAAACGCATGAGGGGGGAAGCGGGAAACGCCAAACCGTCCACCTCCTAGAAAAGGCAAGGTATGAGGAGACAACGTTTGATTCAGGAACGAAAGGAAGAGTGAAAGTCCTCAAATATGAAGTGTCTGACTCCCTCTCGCCTACCGATCGGACCCGAGGGAAAGGACGCTATTGAAAAGTTTCAACTGACCAACCGGTTCTACCACGCAAGGGACAGAGAAAAAAATAACGAGAGCCATACAAACCGATCCTTTAAGAAGTTCGGTTTATTTATGTGCTCCAAAAAATTCACGGAAGGACCCCGTCCCACACCAACACCATGATCCCCACTCCCGTGATCACCAATGCTATCTGACGAAAAGGGAATGGTATTGATTAAAAGATAGATATGGTCTATGGATTAGAGTTCGTGTGATCAGTTTGGGACATGACTAAACACCCTGACAAGGGTTGTTTGATCAAACTCCACGGACAGAGGTAGTGCATTAGGCGGGTAAGGCCAGAAAGAAGTTGATGTGTTTGCATTTCGGTATACGGAAAAGGAGGAGCCCATCGGACGTAAATAATTCGCGTCGATCTTGGGATCTACGGATACGTCGGGGAATCCGGGTGAAGCTAGTAGGGGGAAGCAGAGCAGGGGGCTCAGGGGGGAAACGTTTGTCGGGGGCTCAAACGGCTAATTGTTATAGGCGGGTGGTGGGGGTGTTGGAGGCTTTGCGGAAAAAGCAGAAGAATGACGGGTGTTCGCTGTTTATCTCCTGATCCAGCGAGGTGGTGCATGAAAAAAAGCCCTGATGGACCGCGCCGATAGCGCAGCGCGATCAGATCAATCGTGATAGGCATAAACCACAAACGAAGGATGGGCTCGAGCCTCGATCAAAAAAAGGGCAGGGTATCGCTGCCGTTCATGAGAGAAGACAACACCATCTGCGGTAACGCCTCACAGGGGCGTGTGGGGCCCAGGGCCGAAGGGGAAGCTTTACAAGAGGGGAGGATAAAAAGGAGGGGTTTTCTCTAGACCTGAATTTAGCCTCTACGCACGGAATACGGGTGATTGAAAACCGACGGCCGCGCGAACTCCGGCAAGTAGAGCGACCGTTTAGGGAGCCACCTCGCGGCGACGGATAAAATGGGCGAAAGGAGATCGGGAACTCGCCGAACTTGAGTAGAGGGAGTAGTGTGTTGGGGGTGTAGGGTTGAGAGGGGACAAAAAAAAAAAGCCGGTGGGGCTGTGAGGAGACGAGCCTTCGACTCGTTCCTCGGGAGACTGGTTGTCGGCAGGGTTCGGGGGGGAACTCCAGCGAAGAGGGATGAGACTTCCTTGTCATAGGCATGTGGGTCTCGGAAGGCCCAGGCGGACCAAAGCGCAAAAGTCATCCGGTCGACGACTTGAGTGGGCAGGTCTGGGGTTATATGGTTCGGAAGGGATCGACGGAACTCAGGGGTAACAGGGAGGCAGACGTCCATTGCAAAAACTTTAGGGAATATCCCGCCGATCAGGGCGAGAAAAGACGGCAAGCAGCGTCGTCAAAACTCAGTCAGAAAAAGATTTCCAGTGGGATCGACTTACCGGCGCAGTATTGCGTAAAAGAGCAAAACGGGAACGGGGAACGGAGAGGAGGATGTAACAGCAAAATCCTAAGCGTAAAAGGGTTGTGCGAAAAGGAGAAAGACAAATATCCCGAAAAAGAGGGTGGGGGGGGATGGGGCACCACCATCCTGACGTGAGGGATATCTCACCGATCGGAAAGGGACTGAGAAGAGGGTGGATGGGGGGGACTCCGAAAAGCTAAGGGAAGAAGAAAAAAAAATCCTTGCGTGGCTGAGCCTAAGTGAACTCTAGCTAGTAGGGCAAAAAGAAGGTGAAGGCGAGATCGCTGGACTCAAGAGAAAATCGCAGAAAAAAGGTGGAGTTCTCCCACTACCGAGAAAGCAAATTCAATTCTGCACACGGGGGCATATCACTAGCGGTAAGAAGGGATGGGTGGCTCAGAGAACGACAGGCTGAGCAAGACAAGCGTTCTCCCTTCTTACGAACTCAAAAAGAAAAAGGGAGCCAAGGCCAGGCTCGATAACCAAGGAGAGAGGGAGAAATCGTATTAGGGGCCTGATAAGTCAAAGAAACCGAGAAGACCCAGGCTACCGAATCAGAAACTATCAGCAGGAGTTAGGCTACTCGTAGAAAACAGTCAGGACGAAGGTGGTAAGCAAGGAGACTCTAAATGACAAACCAGGTAGGGTCAAGAGGCCGGGAGGGCCTTTCAGGTAATCCCCTAGAGGGGGACGGGCAAAAGGAAAGGAACCTGTCCATAGAAAAAATATCGGATATCCAATAGGCAGAGATCGGCGGAACCACCGAAGATAATCCGAGAGCGGCCGCTGCGCCAATTGGAGAGAGAGGTGAGAGAGCACTTATGCTAGTACTTCTCTTAACTTTCAAGAGGCGAGTGCCATCCACCAGACGACTCTAAAAAAAAACAACGTAGGGGGAAGAGAGAATGCTTTGTGCAGAGGAAAGGTCTACAGAGGGAAGGGGAAACAGGGGGAAACATTACGACAATCGTATCGAAGCTTAAGTCGGCGAAGGAAGGTCTCCAAGGAAGGGGAATCTTCAGGGGGCGAGCGGAGAATCTCGGGAAGGAGGAGCATTTGGTATGGGCGGCTCGAAAAACGAGCGTCACCTCTACCTAGTGGTCGGGGAACAGGCAAGATCGGCCAAGAAATTGATGTGGAGGAGGGAGAGCAGCGGTGGATTGCCAGTCGAAGCCTGTATAGGGGAAAGGTCAGCGACCGAGGGAGGCGAGAGTGGAAGGGCGGGAGTTTCCGAGCGTTGGGTGTTGCGGATAGGACGAGACTCTAGGGGCAAAGGAGAGGGCAAGGATATGGCAGAATTTCGAGAATGGATGGGGAAGAAAGGGGGAACTAGTTATCACCGCTGGCTACGACAAGGCTAAGTGTGATGTCGAGAAAACCCGTCCGCAAAGTGTCTTAGGAAAGGGGAAGACGAAGGGAACTTAAAGCAGGTCGGGGGGGGCAAACAAAAGAGAGGGGGCGCTCTAACTCCGATTAAGGTGGCGCAGTTGCTCGAAACGAACACACGTGGAATCCCTGAGCCACGGATTCAAAATAATGACGAAAACCAAACAACCCAGCCTTGGGCAGAAGGGGCTGGAAAGACTCAAACAAATTAAGAGGAGAGGGAATCAGGGCGATCGAAAAACGCAAGTGTTACGTTACAACTCGGGGTGCTGAACTTGGAGGGGGGAAAAAATACACAAGGGACGGGGGGGGAGGGGGTTGACATCGGCCATCCAGTGTAAAAATTCAAGCTACGTGGGAAAGCGCAAAAATAAGCCGGGGTATCGAAAACTGCAATATTTAGGGAATGGGGCTCCGCTTGAAGCCAATGGGGGGGGGGGGGAAAGGCAATCGGGAGAACGGTCGCCGAACAAGGGGAGGGGATCCGGGGGGGAAATGGCCTCTGAGGCGGAAGGGGGGGGAGCGCTCCCTGCCTCAAAAGAAAAGCTCTGCGCACTGAGAAAAGGAAAATAGTAACTACCAGGTCCAGTATCTTCACGGCAAGGCAGGAGACGAAACACCTTTCACTCAAAAACGGGAAGCGAAAAAAAAGGAGGGGGAACTGCATGGAGAGAAAAGGCGCCTTCCAAAAAAAAAGACGGCCAGAGAGAGAGGAGATCTCGACTTCCTAAAAAAGGACAAGAAGTCAACACGCACATTTAAGCACATCTACGGCAAAAGAGAAAGACTGCGCAGAGGAGAGGTTCACGAGGTAGGGGAAGGAGCGGCGAGAGGCGCGAATAGAAACCGAAAGCCGCGAACAACATCTCCCGAAGGCAGAGGCGAAACAGGAAGCGAAAAAATCAACAATGTTAAAGAGGAGCCGGTAGAGGCGGACACGAAGTGAGTAAGACTGCCACATGATACTTGGGGGGGCCAATCGAAAGAGTGGGGAAACAGAGCCGTAGGGGACAAGAGTGCTCCAACCAGACTTGAGGCCAATTTCACCGCGAGGTTGGAGCGAAAGTGATAGAGAAAAAAAGGGGCGCGCAAAGGGGGCGAGATCGAAGCTTTTTTCGGGTGTGTCGCAAAGGAGTCGACGAAAAAGGTTGCCGGTAGAGGTAAGGGGTCGAAGCTGCGGGGGACAATCAAGGAAAAAACCGAACCGCTTATCAGCGATACCCAGGAAAAGCAGGCGGTCAAATTGATGAGCGCGAGCAGACTAAGAAAAAAAAAGTCCACAACACCTCTAAAAGAAACTTAGGAGCACGCAAGTGGGGCCTCCACAGGACGCGAGGACCGCCTACGAGATCGGATCTGATACTAGCTGCCCGAGCGCTCCCTCTCGACGCGAAATACCGCTCAGTGGGGGCAGATTGCACGACTGACACTGCTCACCACGACCGCAAAAGGCAAATGTCATTCTAGTCCATGCAACCTGGGGAGCATTTTAGGGGATTGACGAAAAACCTGGGCGGCAGTGACCTGTCCACCACAGTATCACAGGGTCAAATTGATAGACCCTCAGAAAAGAGCACCAAGACAAACGGTGGAAAACAGGGAATAGAGAGGAGAGGCTGTCCCTTAATGGTGATCATTTGGGACGAGTGCCCATGCATCTAGGGTGGGGCAAAAGCAAGAAGCGGGCCCTACAGTAGAGGTGTGACTAAGGGCGTGATGGGTGAGTCGGGGGAGGGCATGAGCTGCCAAGGCTCTGAGAACAAGGGGTGAGAGGGAGAATCTTGTGATCGCGACGGACTCATCGTGGAAGAGTACAGCGAAGAAGCGAGTTAAGGTTGTCGAGGAAGCAAGGTGTCGTGCTCAGAGTGCTCCCCGGTAGTCTGTTGGGCTGGTGTCGGCGTGCGCGAAGCAGCACAAGAAGGCGGTGGCGGTTATCTTCCTGATTCAGGCAGAGACGCCCTGATGTTGACCCGAAGAAGAAAAAAGATCGATGCCGAAAAGCGAAGCGAGAGGCCCCCCACGGACTACCAACGGCAGGACCTAGAACAGCAAGAAAGTGAAAGGGGACGGAGAGGGAGGAGGTCGAGCTCAACAAAAAAGCAGGGAAGGACAGGCTTTTTCTCACGAAAGAAAGCAGGGGAAGGATCGGTTGTAAAAAGCCTGGAGGGGAAAGAAGATCATTGGCTTCAGGAAAGTCTTGAAAGGGCGAAAAAAAATGAACTCGTTTATGGGGTTTAACGAGGGCCAGCGCCAGCGCCGGGCGAGGCCGACAAGACCGGTGATCCGCAGCGAGGGAGGGCGAGAGGAAACGCTGATAGCGTTCGCGCGCCGACGGGAGAAGTTTGCGGGCTGTTGGGTAAGGGGAGGGAGAAGGTAGGCTCTCCCGGGAGACTGACCAGGGGAGCAGGGTGTGCGGCAGTCTCGCAGGGAAGAAAAAAATCTCATGTACTTAGTAGGAAGGGGGAGGTGGTTACGACGTCTGTGCTTGAGATGCGCAAGCGAAAAATGGCAGCATTAACTCTCCGTGGCGGATCAGGGGAAGGTGCTTTCGTTGAAAAGGGAAGCTCCCACATCAGTCCAGCACAATCGGGCCATTTACAACACGGGAGCACAGACCCAGGACAAAAAAGGGGTAAGTGCCTAGGGAGTTCAAAGAACTTTCGTCCCCGAGTGAAGGGGAGCGTACCGCGAGGAGGGGTCGTTGTCAAATCATAACGGACGGGGGGGAGAAACTTTCGCGGCGATGGCACAAAAAAGGAAAAGAATCCTAGCTATGCCACTGGGGAGGTCACCCCTCCGCGAGTAGTAAAACAGGGGGGGGAAAGAAGAAGTGTAAATGTAACAGATCCCTCTTAGATCTGCCAGGATCTCCTGGGATCGCGGGAAAGGTCCAGTTGGGGTTTCAGTAAAAATAAGACACATCAGCCAAGGCTAGCTTTCTGGGGGAAGAGAAAAGACAGGGAGGGTCGAGACGTTTCTTGCAAAAGGAGTGAAAGCGGAACTCGCGATGCCTCACGACGAAGGTAGTAGTACGGGGATTCGTCAAACCCAAAAGGGCGTCAATGCCCTCTCCACGTTAATGGCGGAGGAATGGGTGTCCGCCATTGCATCACAGGCAAGGGCGAGCATTATCCACGGTCTCACTCGTAACGGAAACAAAAAAGAACAAAGCCATTCCTAGAAACAAAGGGTTGCCGAGTATCGGACGAAGTCGGGAAAACAAAACAGACTCTCGTGCCTAGTTTCTAAGGTGAAGGGTCCACGCATGAAAGAACGCTTTCGGGGGACCGGAAAGGTGAGGAGAGGAAGGAAAGACCGGGGCGGAAGCCACCGGGCCGTGAGGTCGGGGGCAGGATCCAGGGCGCCCCCTCGGGTAGGTTACGAAGGAGAAAAAAAGAACCAATCGAGGGACTATCACGAGATTCACAAGAGACAAGCATAGGAAGTCACTTCCAAGCCGGGACGTTCGCTCTATGCCAATTGAAAGGGGTTTCAGTCACGTGCAGCGATGTAAGGAAGAAGACACCGAGGAAGACACATCTATCCCCCACAACAACGTATAAGGTAAAGAACGGGGGGCGAGCACGTGGCGCCGGCCATTTAAGCAAGATGGAGGGAAACCGAAACCGTGCTCCAAAGGGGAACGGATGAAGAAGTCGCGCATGGAGGGAAGAGGGGGCAAATGCTGATCTCGAAATCGTCGAGGGGTTTGTCTGGGGGGGGGACGACGTAGAGGAGGGGCACCTCTCCGAGTTAGTGCAATTGAACGAAAGAAAGGGGTAGACCACATGGAGGTTGGGGGGAGGGAGAGAGGAGGGGGATTCCAACTGCCTACGGGTCTCGTTCGTAAAGCGCGCAGCTTGGGCCTGGGAAGGAAGCTGTGAGATCGTGTGGGGGGGAGAGAAGGAATCTAGTCAAGAGGGGGGTGGACGAATAGCCAGCAGGGTGACGACCTAAGGGAGGGGAGAGTTCTGAATAGAGAAACTCTTTCTACGCCGGAAGGGGAGCGCTAGCCAACAACTCTGGACAAGAAGAAGCATTGGGCTTTCTGAAATTGGGGCAGCGGGAAGAGGAGACTGTCTGGCAGAGAATCGGAGCGCAACGATCCAGAAGGCGTCTGCGCGAGTGCAAGAAAGCGAAGATTGGGCACGCCCTCTCTCAGAGAAGGAGACTAGCACCGGGGGGAGAGAGGATTCTGAAGCAAACCGAAAAGAAGAATGACCGACCATGTCAAGAGGGGATCGTACGACGGAGAGTGTCGACCGAGATGCTTTGCCATACTGCCAGCAGACACCGAACAGCCGGGGAACGGAGGAAGTGTTTTGTGGACTCGAAGGGGACCCGTTGTCCCCCTGGGCAGCTCAAACTCAACCGAAACTCTGAGGGGAACGTGAAAATAGTGGATCTAAAGAGGAGAGCCGATGAGAGTACTATGCAAAAGGAAAAAAAAAAAAAAGGAAAAGGAAGGGGCCGTATGCACTAGACAGTTTCTCCGGACTTAGCGGAGGCAGCGTCACCGAAACACGAAAGAGGGGTCGCCGAAGTCGTCCGGGCGGCGGAGGAGGAAAGGAGTCGCGCAAAAGAATCGCACCACGTAAAAGAAAGGAAATCGAGGCGTACTCTAGAACATGCGGGAAGGAAGAACGGAACGGAGGACTCATTAAGAGAGATACGTCTGAAGACATCAAACGTAGGAAGAGAATGAAGCCAACTCTACTCAGAAACTGGAGAGGGAAGAGAGCTGGGCCGCTTGAGGTGAAGTCGAAGATGAGATGCGGCTCAACTAAGAAAAAAGGAGAAGAGAGAGAAAGAAACGAGGGATGAGCGGCCGCCGCCACAATCACCATATCCGTCTTCAGAAAAGAAGCAGGGGGGAACTAGGGACCTAGCTCAAAAAAGAGGGGTTTTCCAAGCGAACCTTTTACACTAGGCACCGTAAGAGTAAAGCTCCACGCCATTTCGAATCGCAAGACCTATGTTTTTAGCTACGAAAGACGAAAGAGGTGGCCACCGTGTTTTGCAGAGGGGGGGGAGCGTTTTGCCGTGGTGGTGGCCGAGCAAGGCTCTCCTGTACTCGGCCAGAGGGGGGTAGAGAGGACTGCGGACACTCCGGGAGGCAAGGGTACAATGAAATAAAAGACGGAGGAAAAAAAGAACGCATTGAGTGTGGCTATAGGAAAGAAAAGAAAAGAAGAAGCGCGAAGGAAAAGACAAGTATTATCAAACAAACTTGGGGTATGGAAAATTAACGGGGGAAAGGGACTCTAATTGTGGGAAAAGGCCGAAATAAAAGTCGGGTAGCTTGGCCGTCGACCACCTCATAGCGACCCGAGCTCCTACGCTTAATTTGGCCAGATTTTCAGACTTTGGGGGGCTTGACAAAACTCGGGGGTGGTAGCCCCAAACTCACATAATTGCTTCAGATCCATAAACACAAAAGAAAAGTACAGAAATAACATGAAGGTTATTGTTGTACCACAACTCTACAAAAAAACTCCCCAAACCTTATCAAAAATCAGAGAGAGCAACTCTTCTCTATCAACCAACAACCACGGGTGAGAAATATCTATATGAGGGCCTTGCTAAAGATGGTGGATCAGGTGTTGGAATCTCCATGAGAGGGACTGTTTTCAAAGAACTCAGAAAACTGCCCTCAACACCGGGGGTGGCTAGGACTAAAGGAGGTCTTTGATGTCAGGGGGCTCCTGTTGGTCAGGTGAGCCCTCTTCCCCCACTAGGAGGCCAAGACTCTGCGAGCTGCTTCGGGGGAGGCGCGTGCTTCGTCAGCGTGCAAGCGATATATAGAGGCGGTCATCGCAGGTTTGACTGATCAAAGAAAAAAAGGGTTATATCAAGGGCTCCGTTGAGGGGCGGGGGGAAAGGGGGGCTTGATCTCAGAGGAAGCCCCATTCTTGGTTATAGGGGGTGCCGATCCTTCGATGGCAGTAGTCAACCATAGTTGCGAAGAAAAGTAGAGGACAGCAGGAGGTCAACGAAAGCTCGATACTTCGACCAGAAAAACAGAAAGAGGAAAAGGCGGATGAGGAAGACAAGGGCACGTAGCTCTGCGGTAGGAGAGAGGCAAACAAAATCGAGGGCATTCAAGGAGTGCGGCCCAGGAGGCCCCTTATCCGAAACAAACGGCGAGTGGCCAACACTAGAGGGAATGAAACTCGACCTAGGGGGGGACCGGAGTCGCCGAATCGGGGGGATTGGTTGGAGGCGCACAGGAGGCCGAAGCGACGCGCCGCCGCTGGCGCGCGCAAGGTTGAGAGGGGAAACACGAAGACTCGTGCGTCCGGGAGGCGGCACGAGCGGGAGGCACTATCGAGAACGACACGTTGTAGTCTACTGTTGGGGCTGATGTGGCTTTTGTTCACGTTGTTCTTGCGAGGGGGAATGGAAGGCGAGCTATGAAACGAAGTCAGGTTTGGTACTCAGAGAAAGTGTACGCGCAAAGCGGCTAAGACTTCCTTTGGAAACCCCGAATGTGTAGCCGTCGGCCGCGAAGCCTACTACAATGCAAGGAGAAGAAGGCCCGAAGATGATACGCGTTGCGGTGACGCGAGCGCAGACCAGAAGCCTCACACATCCAAAACGGCCAATGCAAAGACAAAACAGCCTGCTCGAAAGAGAGCTCGGATACAGGAAGGGCGGGGACATCGGCTGAAGTGCTGAAAAGAAGTTTCCATTGAAGAGCAAGGGGGTAAGGAGGAGGTGCGTTTTAAAAGGGGACTGGACCGTGGGTAAACAAGGGCTGTCGAGAAACGAAACTCCTAGCACTAAAGGGCTTAGCGTGTGTGACCCCTAACGCCCAGATTTCACTCATAAAGGGGGAAATAGATGGGAAAATTCCAGGAACCCGGAGAAAAAGAGAAACGATCTGCCCGGGATAGACGATTCGGTGTAATTGGTGTGAGGTCAAAAGGGAATCCAAATTACGGTTGAGGTCTCAGGCAACATCGGGTAGGAGAGGGCGGGCTTTCACAACACGTTAGAAAGAAAACTAAGGCCTACTAGAGAAGTAGTCGAGCGCCGATGAGGCTGCAACACTAAAGGGCTTTACTCCTGCCCGTCCGCCATAAAGAAGTACAAAGGTCATAGGGGCAGGTCTACCTCCCATTCAGGGGAAAGTTATCACAAGAAATAACCTAGTCGAACTAGCCCATCCAGATATCAGGACGTAAGAAAAAAAGCGAGTGGCGCAGTAGAAGGGGCCGATCTTCCAAACCAAAAAGCAAAAAAGAGGAATACTCATAGAACAGATCGGAGAGGAAGTCGTCGAACTATACAATGTCAAAAACAAGGAAAGCCATATTCGCAGGCGAATGAAGCCGTGGGGTCGGAAGGAAAAAAAAGGTTCCTACAGGGGGAGAGTTGAATCTCGGCGGGAGGAACCGCAACAGACCAATCTCCAGAGGAAAGGTGAGGACAAGGCTCACAAAGACCACCCATCGAACAACAAGGGGAGCGGTTCTCTCGATGACTTGGATAGGAGAGCAGGGGTCAAAAAAAAGTGAAGGCAATGAACTTAGCGCTCCGGTGCCAGAAAAA
>Ga0179593_1758504_pt1 | contig 10885 bp, 18 predicted proteins | sample CZODoug2_1_08_16_FD_185931 | JGI IMG/M metagenome (GOLD analysis project Ga0179593, IMG submission 185931) | Vadose zone soil fungal communities from Angelo Coast Range Reserve, California, USA - CZODoug2_1_08_16fungal (PacBio error correction) | ecosystem: Environmental > Terrestrial > Soil >...
GAGGGGGGGACGGGGTGAAATCACGGAAAGGGAGGTTTTAATTAAGGGGTGGGTTGGGACCGGGGGGGGGAGGTAGTTGCAGAGTCGGGAAAAAAAGGGGAGAAACGAAAAAAAAAAAAACCTCTAACATACAAAGAAAAAATTGGAAAATTTCCGGGGAGGGTCTTTGAACGCTGGATACCTGCAAAAAAAACGAGGGGGGGGGGACCGGCCGAAAAAGGGACCGCAGATCACCGGAGGTTTTTTCGGGAACGCCAATGGGGAAAAGGGGGGGGGGGCCTGATGGGGGGGAAAAAAGAAAGTTTTTTCCAGAGAAGAAGAGAAGGGGTCTTTTTTACGGGTTGTAGCGAGGGGGACCCAGGGAACTACGATAGGGGGTGAAAAGGGGGGCCCTGGATGAATCTTGTGCCGATGAAAGTGGGTGGGGGAAAGGGTTTTTCAGAAGTTGAGGGGGGGCTCTCCGGATCGGGGAACATATTGCAGTGTGGCACGGGGAAAAACGCTACCACGTGAAAAAAATAGCATTGGAAATGACTGGGGGGGAGCGGTAGACCGGGGGGGGGATTGAAATAAACTGAGGAGTTCTGGGGGGGTGGTTGACGAAAGGAAAGAGGTGGAATATCATCGAAAAAAGGTCAGCTGTGGAGAAAAAAAGTCGCCAATTTTTGGGGGGGGGAGGGGGAGGCCGTTCACGGATTTAAGGAAAAAAAAGGAAGGACGGGAACGTGGCTGTGGACCAAGGGGGGGGGGGGAAATTCGGGAGGAAACTATTGGTTGGAGAAAAGGGTGGCTTTGTATGGGGGCACACGGGGGGGCGCCAGGGGGACTTGGATATTGAGGAGAAAAGGGTTTTGGGGGAAAAAGCAAGGAAAAACGGCTTTGAGGGAAAGTGAATTTCTTCGAAGGAATGGACGGGGGGGGGGGATTGCTGGGGCAAAAAAGGAAGAAGGTTGGATCGCCCGGCCAGTGGGGGCCCTTTCTGTGGGGGGGGAGGACGCGGAAAAACGTCCAGGTGCAAAAAAATTCGGGAAAAAGAAACGCGCGCCGGAGGGGGGGGTGCTCAGAGGGCAATCTTGGGGGACCAATAATTCACTGCCAAAAGGGGAAAAGGGCCGTTTATAAGAGGGAGTTACTTGGGTGAAGGTAAAGCCTTGGACTGAGCAAAAGTACTGCGGGGGAAGGTCCATCCGCCTTCACGAAGAAGTGTGAAGAAATTTGGTAAAAGGAAAAAAAAAAGGGGAGTTTTTATGGGCGACGCACAGGGGGGGGGGAAAGTTCGTATCTTGTGAGGGAGTTCTATTGAACCGGCGAAAGAAACAAGGGAAGGGGGAAAAGCCGAAGAAAAAAGATTTTTGGGGGGAGAGCGAAAGCGTTTGTTCCATGCAACTGGCAAATCGGTGAAAAAAACGAGGTGGCTTTAAATGAGGGGAGCTTTGAACCGGCGGGAAAATGGGACTGGGGGGAACTGGGTATGGGGAATGCCCAGAAATTCCGGGGGGACATGTGAGGCGAACGTGACGAAAAAAAGGGAAAAACACCAAAAAGAAAAAAGATAGATATCCAACCGTGGGCGAAATCGCCGAGGCACGAAATTTTCAACCACCACAAGGGCAAAGAAACTAGCAGGGGAAACAGCCCCAAGGTGGGGGAAAAAAAAACTCGCCTCAACTGAGTTGTCATGGAGAGGGCCGAAAAAAAAAGAAAGAAAAAAGGACCAAAGAGGGAAGGGGGAAACCTATTTCCTTTTGGACTGCTGGCGGGGGGGGTACCAACGCCCATGAAAATAGAAGCAGTTTAAAAAACTTGCAGGGGAAAAAGGGTGGACGAAAAAAAGAAATGAAGCCCGCCCTAAGACCAATCAACCAGGGCGGAAAAAAAAAAAAATGCCAAAGGACCAGCGTTTAAAAGCAGGAAGGGGGGGGAACCAGTAGAGAAAGGAAATCAAGCCTCCAAGGGTCATAAGTGGAAAAAGGACCCAAGGGGAAAGATTGAAACAACAAGAAACCCGTGGCGCTCAGAGCGCCTCAAGGATGCGCAATAAACACCCGGTCACCGCGGCCCAGAAACCACTTGGGAAAGCCTAGAAGGAACGACAAACGTGAAGGACTGGGGGAGTCCAAAAAGAGACCACCACCGGGCCGGAAAAACTCCGTGATAAAGAGTGACTTTCTTGGAGCCAAACTAAAAAACTTCCGTGGGAGACAAAAGGCCAGAGACTGCACAGTGGTTTAAAAACCTCCGTCAAAATACCAAAAAAAAGTCTGAAAAAAACGTTCAATCAAAAGAAAAAATTTACAACAAGTCCGGAAAAAACAAAAAAAGGGAAAAAAACTAACCGCCAAAAAAAAGGAAACCGTGAAAATCCAAGAAAAAAAAAAATCCGCAGCCGGGGCCTTGGAAAGGAGAACCCCATCGAATGCAGGGGGTCACCATTCTCGCCTTTTTTGGGGGGGAAAAAACACACCAAAAAAAAGAGCAGTTCACAAAGAAAAAGGAAAGTCTCAAGCGGCAGAAAAAAAACACCCGCAGAGGCCAAGGGGGTTTTCACAAAATTACAAAAAACTAAAAAACAGCAAAACTGCACAGGATTCATACTAGGAAGCCGCCACCAAGGGACGCCCAAAAAGAAAAAAAAAACGGAGTTGGTCAAGCCAGAAGACACCACAAAAGGATGCCACGCCCTGCGGAAAACCAGCCCCGTAAACGTTCAAGAGGAAAGTCGGGACCCAATGGAAGGGGGAAACATGCCCAAACAAACTCAGGGGGGAAGCAAAAACGAAAGCGAAGATGGGGGAATTGAAGAGAAAAATACAAACTCCTCACAAGATCAAGACAAGTCCATATAGGGACCATAGGGCAGAGGTTGTCGTTCTGTTTTTTTAGTGTTGTCTGTTCGGGTTTTTTTCGGAACGGGTAAAGTGGGCAGGAACCTAGGAAAAAATTGGAGAATCCGGGCACCAAGGGGGGGGAGCCAGGAAAAGAGACTCCTGAACAACAATTCCCTTCCGGAAAAATCCTGCGTTTTCCCTCATACGGAGATGGTCCAAGGGGCAAGGACAAAAAGGGGTCTCTTCCCGAACTTGTTCCTAATGACAATGGAAAATCCGGGGTGGGGGACAAGGGTAGCTAGCGGAAAAGAAAAAAAAAATTCGAGCTTTAAAGCACGCGCCGTGGTGTGGGGGAATTGACGGGTGGGAGTTTTTGGCACTTCCATCTTGAAAAAAAACGCCCTGTGAGGGGAAATCACATTGTCGGAAACAGGGGAATCTTCGTTTTTTAGCGCCAGAGGCTGGAAAAGGAAAATCCGGGGAAAAAAACCGACGCGCGGGGGGAGCACTTTGTTGCTCAAGAAAAGGGAAAAATGAAGGGGGGGGGGGGGAAATCATCACAAATCCCGGGTTGCCAACTCTGGAGGAAAAGGAAGGACTGGGGAAGTGCAAGTTGGCAAAAACGAGAACCCTTTCCGCGCGTGGGGGGGGAAAAAAAAAGTCGAAAGGGGAAGAGGAATCCCAAAATCGCAAAAAAAACCAGTCAATTTGTAGGTCAAAATAAAACAAAAAAGTTGGGGGTTTTGAAAAAAGAAAAAAAAAAAAGGCGGAAAGGCCCGGGGGGAAAAAAAAAGCAATAACGAGGACTTCCAGTCATAGTGGGAAAGACCGGGGGCGGACTTGAGTCCAGGAAGGTTTGGAGAGACGAAAAACAACAACCGGAGGAGGAAAAGATATATATCCAATGAATTCAAAAGAGTTTCCTCGGGAACCGTTACCAGGGGGGGGGGTTATCCAGTAGGTTCGGGACAGCCTTTAAAGGCCGCCCTTGTTGGGTGAATGATGGCTGAAAAAAAAGGGAAAAAATCGGAGAACAAGGACTGGTCTCAAACGGTTGAGAAGCCCCTGAAACCGAACGGGAAAAGTAACCGCCGCCCAAAAAATGAAAGGGGGGAGTCCAGAAGGATTTACGCAAAAATCGCGGCGCAATCCAGAGACAACCCTTATGAGTGCAAAAAGCACAAAAAACGGGGAAGGAAAAAAAAATTACCTGGAAAAAAGGTGCATAAGGGACTCCTGGCAAGGGGGAAAAGTGTTGTAAAGGGGTGTTCCAATATCGCAAAGAAAGGGGTCGGCCCGACAAAAATTACTCTAATGAAGAAGCAACTATTTGAAGAAACCGCCACCAGGTTCATACAAAGGAAACTGAGGGGTGGCGAAATGAAAAAGAAAACTGTGTGCCCAAGCCCACTACTAAGGGTAAGGGAACACGTTGTAGGAAACGAAATGGGGGAAAGTTATGAAGGGGGGTGAATCGACGTAGGAAAAAGCGTCCGGGGGATCAAAAGAAGGAAAAAGGGGAAGAGGGGGCGGGGAAAGATTTGCGCGCTCCAATTGGGGGCAGGAAAATGCCACCGAAAGGAACAACGAAAAGGGTTTGTCGAGGAAACTTCCTTGATTGGGAAAAATTCGCTGGGTGCCTGAGCCCCTGTGCTTGGGTGGGAGGGAACTTTCGGCAAAAAACACCGAGGATTATGTTGTTTTTAGGGAACAAAAAAAGTTGGATGGCGGAACGTCCAGGGGTGAAAGGACAAAAAAACCACGCCGCCTAGGGGCTGTGGTACGCGAGGGAGGGGGGCAGGGAACTGTCTTGGGGGGGGGAGGTCCCTAGGGGTTTTTTGGCTGTGGGTTGGCGCGGGGGGTGGGAGGATTACCGAGAAGTGGCCGGAGGGCGCTACTCAACGTTAAAACGGGGGGGGGGAAAAAAAACTGCCGGGGGTCCGGTGATCCAAATGTGAGGGGGATGAAGGAACTGGAAATTGGTTGGAGGGAATATCATCAGCACTTACGAGTCAGTGGACGCCGAAGTAGAAGGTGTGTGTTTGTGATTTCCAACGGGGGATTGTAAGGGGGGGAATCTCAGGGGTTGTTGGGAGGGGGGAAGGGGGGAGGGTGTTTGAGAAGAAAGATGGCGATTGTGATCGCCGTGGAGGGAATTGGGTGCACGGGGAGGCCGGAAGCAAAACCGCAGTTGGGGAGGGGGCGGCGGGGAAAAGAGTGTGAGAAGCACGGAAAAAAAAAGTTGCCTGAGGGGAAAAGAAAAAAAAATTGACGGGGGAGGCGCTTGGGGAGTTGCCCAGTCATGGTGGGAACGTTCAACACTGGCGCCTTAACAAATGGGGGGGCGGTAGGGGGGGGGGGGGGGGGGGGGGGGGGGGGGGGGGGGGGGGGGGGGGGGGGGGGGGGGGGGGGGGGGGGGGGGGGGGGGGGGGGGGGGGGGGGGGGGGGGGGGGGGGGGGGGGGGGGGGGGGGGGGGGGGGGGGGGGGGGGGGGGGGGGGGGGGGGGTTTCTTGGAAGACTGCCTTGAAAAAGCGTCGGCGGGGCCATCGGGAGAGGGAAATCGCTCGCTATAAAACGCCACGGGTTTCTCGCTGTTGTTCAAAAAGAAAAAAAACGCCCTATGCACGGCTGGACCACAAATGTCAACTGAAAAAAGCCCCTGGGAGGGGCTTTGATTCGAAGGGGGTTCAAAACCAACCCGAAAAAGGGAGGTAAAAGATGGTTGCACAAAAAAGACACGCGTGGTGGGGGGGGAGGGGAGGGTTTCCCTCGGGGGGGGTCTTCAATGCACGGGGGTGTATGTCCAAAAAGACTCATTTGTAAAAGGGGGGGAAAAAGTCAAAAATCTTTGGGGGGGGATCCTTAAAAAACTTTTCGTGAAAAAAAAAAAAAGCAGGGGGGGGCATCAGAAAAGGCTGCGACGGGGGTGCCAAAAAAAACGTTGGGTGTCCATGCAAAAAGAAGTCGGTGAAGCGAGGAAAAAAAAAGGGGTGAAGGGGGGTCGGGGACAACAGTGAGTTGTAATGGGGGGGGGGGTATTGGGGGGGGGGAGGGGGGAATGCACTGGATTGAAAGGGGGGGCCATGTCGGCCTCGGAAAACGAAAAAAAAAGAAACAACAACAACAGTAGGAGAAAGTAAAAGAGGAGATCCAAAACAAAAACGCCACATGGCCCCGTAAGGGCAAACCGTAAAAAAACCAAAAAAGTCAAAAAAAATCCCAACGCAGCAAATAAATCCGCCGAAGCTTCCAGAAAGGGGGGGCCCGCCTCGCCTAAAAAACCCGACTGCAGTTGAGGAAACCAAAAGGACAAGCCCGAAAACCCGAGAAAGGAGTCGCCATCCGTAAGGGGTCCACAAATGTGGAGGAAATTCACAAGGGGGCGGCTTGGGGGGGGGGGGGGGAAAGTTCTTGCCAAAAGAGGAAAAAATGTCTCCAGTAGAAAATCCTCCAAAGAAAAGGGAAAAGTCAACCTTGCCGTAGACGCCAGAAACATCAACTCGAAAATTCAGAAGGAAAACTTTTGTCTTTTTTTTTAAAAAAAAAAAAACTAATCGCCCTGTGACAGGAAGAGGGAAACCCCAGGAGAAAACGGTCTGGGTTCAGAGAACCCAAAATGGTAGTAATCTATATGTCGTGGTGTAAAAGTTTTCCTCTGAGGGGAAGAGGAGGAAGGAACGATCGCTATGTCGCCATTTGAAGCATTTGCATAAGAAAAAAGATTGAACAACAGAGAGCGAAACCCCGGGGGGGCGCTAAAGGAGGGAAAAAATTCTGAAAATCCGGGGGCCAATGTAACCTCCAAAGGCCGGTTGCTTTCCAAAGCAGGGGGAGAAAAACGAAGCAAAGTTGACAGGTGAACTAAAATAACGGGCGGTCTACTTTGTCAAACAAAGCAGGAAAACCCGTCACTCAAAAGCCCCAAGGAAAAAAGAAAGGACAAAGTGATAAGGGAGGGAGGGCGTGTTACCAGCCATGGGAAGTCAGGGGCCAAGGGGAATAACAAAAAAGAAAAGAAGCCGCCAACAAGGGACACACCAACCATAAAAAACCACCGGCGAAATCAAATCCCGCCTGCTGTGAAAAAGCACGAAGGGGGGGGGAGGAAACAGCAACGAAAAAAACCGCCCTAGAAAAAAGTTAAAAAAAGGACAGGTGGAAAAACGGCAGAAACACACAAATTCAGCAACTCAAAAGCCTTCCCAAAAGCCGAAAAAAGGGGGAGGGGATATTCACCATCCGGGGGTCGGTCACAAAAAAGAAAGGAGGGAGCCAATCAAAGGGGGGGGGGGGAATAAACGCTAAAAAAAAACACCCGCAGAAAACGCAAGGGTTTCAAAAGGGGCGCATCTCCGCACACGACAAAATCGGAATCAACAATAAAAGGAACGCCACAATCACCAGGCAAAAAAAAAAAACCATCAGAAGTGGAAGAAAAACCATAAAAACCCAAAAAAAAGAAGGTCAAAAAAAGCCCTGCCGAGGGGGTAACAAACCAGCCCACAGGGGGGGAGGGGTTCCCTGCCTGCCACACACAGTCGTTGCAAAAGGAGGAACCCGCAAACTCAATGGCGGGGCCCGAAATGGTGATAGGAAAACGACTTTCTCAAACCCAGCACCAAAGGGGGAATCAGTATCCAAAAAAAAATAAAAACAAAAAAAAACATCGAAGAAAGGAAAGGGGGGCCAAAAAAGACACGGTTCCCCTTGGGGGAAAAGGGGCTAGGGGGGGGCTTCGGGTCAAAAAAAAAATAATATCATAAAAAAAGACTCCTGTGTCAAAATCCATGGCGCTAGGGGACGCAACCAATGGGGGAGAGGTCGCGATCCCGGAAAAAAAACTTCCAACTAGCGGAAAGGCAAGTATCACCTGGCGGCATCCCAACAAAAGAAAAAAACCCAAAAAACCAAAACCAAACAAAAAAAAAAACAGTTACGGGGCTTAATTAACCAAATGGGTCATCGAACGGGGAAAGATATGGAAGGGGGAGGGAACCCGGTTATGGAAATCATCCGAACGACAAATGCGTCCAAAAAAAAACCCGGGGTTTCTGAAATCAGCGGGCCTGTTCAAGGGGGGCAGAGGGGGGGGAAAGGGTTGCTCATGGAGGGGGTGCATCCGAGCGCAGGGGAGGGGTTTTTTTTTTTCGGTTTCTTGGGTTTTGGAAGGATTGTTTCGCGGAAAAAGAGGGGGAAAAAAGCAACTCGTGAAAATGTGAAAAGGGGCCCCGCGCGATGTCAAATGGGGGATGCCGTAGAGGAAGCGTCATAAAGTAGGGGGGGGGAAAGAAGCACCAATTCGTGTGGGACCACATGAAAAAGGGATCCAGCCCAGCCGGGATTGCGTAATTCCACCTACTGCCAAGGGAAGAGAGGAAGTGTGCCGAGATCACAGTGTTAAACTTACAGATGCTCCTCTTCCTTAAATATCGAGGAGGAGACCGCAGATTTAGTTCGGGAAGAAAGGGTGTTGGAGCAAAAGGTCCGAACTACAAAAAAAAACACAAAAAAGCAGCCACAACATTACACTCATTTGAAAAAGCCCATGAAAAAAAAAAAGTGATTTCGGGGTCCAGGGCCCTTGCCGGAGCAACCTCGACCTCAAAAACACATCGTACAAGTGTAAACCGCACAGGTCACGGAAAAACCTCCGGGGGGGGCCGTGAAGGAAGGTGTTTTTGGGGGGAATCCAACACCAACAACAACCTTCAGGGGGTGAGACCTCGAGTGGGAACTGGCAGGCCAAAAAGAAGCACCGGGGGACCTTCGGAAAGGTTATCAAAAGGGGGTTGAGAGCAAGGGTACGGAAAAAGGACTTTTGGGAAGGGGGGGCAAGATCAGACAGGGGGGGATCACTCTGAAAAATTGACGTGCCCCATTGGAGAAAGGTTAGACACCTGACAAGGGAAAACTTTGGGTAAAAAAAGAAAATTTGACAAGAAGCCTTTTTTACAATTGAACAGACAGAAAGGGGGAAAGCTGTCTGCGCCTCTGGTGGGAAAAACAAGGGTGTGATGAAGAGAAAATGCAAGGGGATGGGACTGAGCCAAAAAGGGGCAAGGCCGGCCAAGGTGGACCCAAGGGCACAATTCTGGCACTATGAATGGTTCCGAAGTGCTCATCAAACATGGGAAAAGTAAAAGAAAAATCCAATGGAAAAAGGTACTATGAACAAATTTAAGGCCCCTCCTCACACAACCTATGTGGAAGAACCACACAGCCAGAAACAAAGGGGGGGAAAAAGGGTCTGTTTTTAGCGAGGGGACATCACCGGGGGCAGTAAAGAGCAGCACTTGTCTCAGTACGATCCACTTGAGGTATTCCGATGGGAAAGCGATAATTTTTTGTCCCAGGCGTTGATGGTCAAATCCAAGCAAGGGACTCGATTTTGCGTGGGTTTCAAAGGGCACTGGCTGTTTTCTCGCACACTCACAAATCCAATGCGAAAGTAAAGGCAAAAGGGACCATAAAAAGAAAAACTAGAAAAAGAAGGAAAACAAATATAAAAATTTGTATTACAGTCCTTTGTGTTCTGCAAAGTCTACAGAAAAATTCTGATACCCCTGGTTGGGGCGTGGGGTTGTATTCAAACCGGCGAAGGGCAGAGACAACCTACAAAAGTTAAAAATTTGGTGAGGGTCGGCAGACCGGGACGAGTGAGTTGGGGAAAAGTAACAGGGTGGTCAAACTAAGTTTTTTCTGAAAAAACGACGATGTGGGGAAAAAAAGGGTACTTTGCTGTGTACTGCGCAAAAAGGGGTCAGGTTTTCTGTGTGGGTTTTTCTGTTCTGGGCAACTCTTGAGGAAAAATGAACGTTTTGGGGGGGGGTGTTCCTGCGATTTGGGGGTGGGCGGGTCCGAAATTAACACCGGGTGCATTTTGCGGAGGGAAGAACCACGGGAAACCGAGCGTTGTGAGGGTGCTGTTTTGGATCGGGGTGTAACCGTTGTATTGCGAACTGAAAAATTCATTGGATTGTGTGGTGTTGGTACGAAAGCCGAGTTTTTCCTCGGGATACAGCCGTATCTTTTTTCTCCTGGACAGACGAGGGGCTGTAGTCTCTTTTTTGGGGGGGGGCGGGTTTTGAGTGTTTTGTTCTTGTGGACATTCACGTGGATGGAAAAGGGTAAAAAACGCAAGGGACGGGGGGGGGGGTCTTGGGGGAGGGGAAATGAACTGTGGAATTTCGTGCTGAAGGGGTTTCGATGGTGGGACCTGAGTGGAAGGGGGGGGTCACGCGTTGGCGGGACCTGCCGCAGTGTGGCTGGTTCTCCCTTGGGGGGGGGAAAAAAAACGAGTGTGTGGGGGGCCCGTTCAGCGATATCAAGGCTTTTGTTGCAAAAGGCCCACGTGGCTGACGGGGGGAGGATGGGGGTGGACTTTGGGTGAAGACCGGGGGGAAAACGCTCGCCCGTGCAATCTGGGATCAAAGGCAGCAGGGGGGGAAAAACGTGCGGGTGCCAGCAGGGATGTTGCAAGGCGAAGGCGAGGGCGAAAAAAATGTTGCCTCTGGAAGGTGGTTCAGGAAACTGGAGAGTGTGGCCGTGGAGGAAAAAAAAAATGGCGGAGGTGATTAGAATGATCTGGACTAAACAAAAACCAACCCACGTGTTACATGCCTTGGGGGTAACGAAAGGAAAGCGCCCCTCACGCGGGGGGGCTTGGATGTGGATTGGCTTAAGTGCGGGGAGTTAATGTCCCAAAGGGGGGGGAGGACAGTTTGGAAAAGGGGGGAGTTCGTATCTTGTTGGGAATAACCGGCGAAGATCTTTCAAAAAAGACGCCCGCCTAAGCTCACGGGGAAGCAATGACGAGGCTCGGGCTAACTGATTTGGGGCTGCTGGTGGGGCACCGCGGGCCACACGTGTCCATTCAAAAACGGACAGTCTGGTGGGAAAACAAAAAACGAGGCGAACATTGGGATTTTAAGGGTGTGGGGGGGATCGGGATTTTTGAATTTGTTTACTGTTAGATTGAGGGGGGTGGTGGCCGGGGGGGGGGATGCCTGGCGTTGAATGTCGGAAATGGGAAGGGGAGGGGGGGGCCCACAAGGGAA
>Ga0179593_1278810_pt1 | contig 10884 bp, 10 predicted proteins | sample CZODoug2_1_08_16_FD_185931 | JGI IMG/M metagenome (GOLD analysis project Ga0179593, IMG submission 185931) | Vadose zone soil fungal communities from Angelo Coast Range Reserve, California, USA - CZODoug2_1_08_16fungal (PacBio error correction) | ecosystem: Environmental > Terrestrial > Soil >...
AGAAGCCGAGCGCCGGTCTTAAGTACGGGCGAGTCAAAAAAATCGGCTAGACGGCGGGCTTGTTTGGGTCAAAATTCCAAGGATCGTGCAGTAAAATGTAAAGCAGAAGAGGGAACTTTCGGGATGAACCTCACTTTGGCTGTCGCTTAAAGTTGCCAAATCTCGCAGGGTTGAAAGCGCAGGAAAATCAAATCCAAGGAACACTCGCCCCGCAAAAAAAGTAAGAAGCCTCGAGAGAAACTTAAAAAAGAAGAGGGCAACAAAAATTGGCTAGATAAGAGGTGAAAAAAAAACAACCTCGACCTCGGGAAAAGAAACCCTCCGCGAACATGATAGCAAAAATGTCTCGAAAGAAACCAGATATATGCAAACGTGTGGAAGGTACGTAAAAAGATGAGGCCAAGAATCTAGTTACTTTTCTGTTCGAACAGGGGTGAAGCCAAAAGGATCCCAGGGAGTTACAATGCCACAAATAAGATGCTGAAGAACGAAAAAATCGGGAGTTGAAACAGGGCGCAATTTGAGGCGATAGTATAAGAAAGAAGGAAATTCACCGAAATCCACAACGGCGAACAAAGAAGCAAACTGGCGGAAGCCAGATACGGAATTATATACAAAGGGAAAAAGCGCAAATGGGGGACATAATGGGAACGGTGGTTTCAGGTAAAAAGGAAGGAAAACGTACTGGTGGAAAACTCACTCAGTTCATCCGGACGAGATTCACCAAAAAGTGAAAAGTGAAGGAAAGCTCCCACCCCATCGCATATCCCCGTAAAGGAACCAATCTCCTCACCGCACAAGGTCCTAGGAACAGTCCGAGGAAAAAATAGACTAGCCGCAGGTCAAAGGAACCACAGACGGTCAGAAGCGCACCGATGGGGGGAGTCAAAAACCGAACAAAAAAAGACCAAAAATCAAGAAATCTTAATACGGATGTGTTGCGGGAGGGGGAAATCGGGAAGGGGGGGAGCCCTAGAAAAAAAAAAACGAACGGGGACTCCCATGAATGTTCAAAAAAAATCAGTCAAGAACGGGAAGCTTTTCGGGCGTAGCATCCCTCGACGTGAACAGAAGCTCGGTTAGGCCCCTTTGGAACGGCAAAGGCGTGCGTTCAACCAATCCGGGTCAGGAAAAGCAAACAACTGGAACAACATAGGGCGAAAACACGGATAAAAGCAGGGGAAAAACGGGAAGAGAAACGACAAAGGAAATTCAAAAAAACCATAATTGAAAAGGGGAGAAGACGACGGGGGATGACGCTATCAGCATGTGAGAGGTAAAATTGGGGCTTTCAAGCATTAGTCAAATCCTGTCGACAAGGGAACAACAGTCCTGGCACTTTGAACTGAGAGAGAGAAAGGCGCTGGTTGATTGTCAGCTGGGGGACAAAGCGTATCACGTGCAAATAAACTCAGCCGAAGATCACCTCAACAACGGATGTGCTGCAGGAAAAAGAGGGAGGAGGGACCATGGCTAAACGAGTAGCGCCAAGTAGCAGGGAAACGAAATTAAAAAAAAAAAAAAGTGGGGGGACCGTGGCGGAGAGAAGGAAAGAAGCTAGTAAACACAGGAAAAACAGCTGATGGGTAAAGAGGAGTATTGCTTAACTCAAATGTGAGGATACCGACAGTCAAATAAGATCCGTTTTGATAGGGGAAAAGGACATGAACAGTCTCTCTAAAAGAGCATAAAATCAGGTGCATAATGATAGATGAAATAACGGAGAAAGAAGAGTCGCATGGCAGGCCACACTAGGACACTGGGGGAACTGCTATTAAGGAACGGACCTTTTGGCAGAAACTTCGGCTTACGAAAGTTGAATTTGCGATCGGTAGGAACACCTATCGCAGAAGAAGGGATGACCCTCAGGGGGGGAATTTTCCGGAGTACGACAAGGGATAAATTAGACGCAGTGGAAAAAAATGCAAAAGGGGAAGCTATTCATGATTGGGGACAAAAAGAAAATCTATATCAAGAAAATAATTCGAAATGGTTTGATGGAGGAAAGTTATCGAGCTCAAACTAAAGAAGAAACGAACGTTACCACTAAGCTCCTACAAAAAGGGGGGGAAAAGGTAGCCTCGGAATACGGCTACACTGGAGAAAAGAGCGTCACCCTCGTAACAGACAAAAAGGTTGCCTGGCCAAATTTAACCAAGACGACGAAAGAGCGGGCAGAACACCGGTGCCGGAAATCAAAGCGGAGAAAACGGCTGGAGAAAAAAACAAACGGCGAGAGGGGTACCGGGAAAGGGGGGGAGAATATGAATCCGTGAATGTGTTCGGAGAGGGAAGGGGCTTACGGTCGTTCCAAGAGATTTAGGAAGCTCAAGAGTTGTCTGAAGTCATTGGAGCTCTAGGAACGTCACGCAGATGGGATAGGGGTGGGTTTGGGGGGGACAGAAAGAAACGGGGAAATGCAAGAACAACATTTGACACTAAATTGCATGAAAGCGCGCATGGAAAAAAATCCGACCCTCGTTACTGGGGGGGAAGGATGGGGAAGGGACTGAAGGGGACTGGGACATCCAGGAATAGAGGAGCTGTGCAGGCGATGAAACTGGTGGGCTGGCAAAAAAAGGGCAAACCCAAAACTCCAAAGCGCAAAGGAGGAGCAATAGATGAAAAAGAGAACGGCAACTGTTGCCCCCCTTTTTTCAACGATGTCGGAAGGATTGCGGGTTGATATCTCAGAAAAAAAAACGGGAGGAGGGTAAAGAGAAAGGAAAAAAGCGATTCCCTTTTCAACGAGCAACAGTTTAAGCGAAGAGGTGTGGCCATCTCATGAAGAAGGAAAAGTGGTCCGAGCAGGGGAAAGGTGACTCGGGAGAGAAGAAGAGCACAGTCACATCAGAGCAGCCTAGGGGACGGTATGAAATGAAGATACTCAAGTCAAAAGAATGATTCCTTACAAAGCTAACAACCGATCAACGAAAGAACGGATGATATAGGTCGTGGCTTGTTCCAGCAAACACAAAAAAACCGCTGGAAGAGTCGAGTGTATATGAAATGGCAACCAGGTGGCTTGACTTCGGGAAAATCCGGGCACGGACGAGGAAGCTAATCAAGGCATCCTACCTCAAAGTAAATTTAACCTTCTGGGAATCCCAGAAGTGACATTCTAGTTGAGCTATAGGAGGATTTTTTCGGATCAAGGGGGGGTTAGCAGGAGGAAAGTTATTGGGAAAGGGTTTAAAAAGGCTAGACCGAGATTGTAGACGAAGTTGATCACCTCTAGAAAGAAAGCTTTCCGTTGGTCGAAAGGGCAAGAGAGAGTGAGAGTTGGGAGACCCATAAGGTAAGCAGCCCATTAACGAGTGTATCTGATCGATTAGAGACAGAAAGGGAAGGGATGATTACTTCGCTTGGATTAAAGGGTCAAGAGAGAAAAAGGGATTTTCAAAGGAATTGCGGAGGAGAAGTTCACGAAACCGGAAACTTCATTTCTTGCCTCCCGGAAGGAGCTAAAAAGGCCCGATATGCCTCCAGCAAGAAAGGGGGTCGATGGGGGGACGCCATACGACGTGGAGGAGTCATCAGCAACGAGGGGGGGAAGGAGACAAAGCAATAGCAGATCAGGAAATGAAGGGAGAATGCGCGAAATCAAAGTAACTGACGCTGGGCCTGGCGCCAACACATTGCCCGATCGGAAGGCAACTAATTAACAGGGGAGAGGGAACGGAGGCGGAACGGGAGGACGTTTCCGACCTCGGTCAAAACCCATCAATAAAGAGTGAGCTCACCCTAGAAAATCCGTGGGGGAAACTGCTGGGAAAGCACGATAGGAAAAACAGAAGAGGGTCTAATGATTGAGAACCTGATTTAGTCCATCTTTCGGGGGATGCCCCTGTCCTTAAGCCAAAGAGGGAGCGACCTGACCACGGAAACTCGAATTTTGGCCCTGCGACACTTCTCGCCAGAAACAAGAAACTACAGATTCACTCTTCAGCTGTGCAATAAAAATTTCGTGGCTCCAGGAAAGAAGGGAACGAAAAAAGAACGGATTTGGAGGGGAGGGCCCACAGCGGGGACGGTGTCAAACGACTGCTGGGGGGGTTGCTAGCTGAAGCGATAAACCAGTGGGAAAAAAGAAACAGACAAAAGGTGAAAGACTAATATTTTTCAAAGGGGGTAGTCTCTCATAACGCTCTCAAGAATTTAAAGAGGGGGTAAGTTATGAAAACACTCCTGTGGTTGCTCTCAGTAAGATCCACTAGGTCCAAAAATAAAACCCCGCCTATGTAAAAAGGGTGGTTGGGAGATGCAGTCCTTAGGGGGGGGGAGAAAAACAAACGGGCAGTCAAAAAAAACGCCCCATTAGTTCGGTGCTTAATTCGGACATTATTATAGGGTCGGAAGAGTAAGGAACGGGGTGAGATTAGATTGGCAGGAATGGTTACGTTTTCGGAGAGTGGTAAAGACATTCGGCAGAGGTTGGGGTAAGCTCGGACAGGACAGAAGATGGGGGAACCGGGTGAGGGACTGGGCCCGCTGAGGGAAGCAAGAACAAAGGGGGCCCCCATCTGGGGCAGCGTGGGAGCTACATCAGCAAGTGGGAGCACATGTCGTGAAGGGGACTCACGGTGGGTGGGCAGAAAAGGGGAGGAAATTTTGAGTGGACCTTCGGGTTCCAGCGTAAATAGAGCAGTATGAAGGCTATTCTGGGAAACATGAGAAACTCATTGGGGGGGGTACAGGTCCGCCTTCTTCGGTGGTTTCACTTGGTTCAAGGCTAACTGGATGTACGGGATGAGGGGGGGTTGACAAAAACCACGTGATAACATGAAATAAGCTATAACAGAAGCTATCTTTAAACGAGCACAGGAAAAAGTTTGACCGCTCTCTTTGGGTGGAGAATACGGAAAAAGGCTAGTAAATCCCGGTGACCCGGGGGGAATTTCAAAAGTCGGGAGAAGTTTGTCGAAGAGAGGGGGAAATCTGGGTGGGCTGGAAATCGAAGATGATAGTCGGGTGTCTACGGAGAGTTCTAGGGATCGGATTTTTGTCGGGGAGGCCAGGAAGGTGCGCCCAAGAAGATGGGAGTCCAAGAGAAAACACCTTGAAAACTTGGAAGAGAAAGGCATTCGGCAGGGTCTTTACTTCAAGATAATAGGGAAGGGAAGGGAGAACAATAAGAAAGAACGCTTCCAAACAGAAAGTCACTCAGTAAACAGTCTCGACTTAAGAGATCACAACAAAAAGGGAAAGGAAAAATAAAGAGATAGCGGATCTTGTCGGAAAAGGTGAAAACGCTAGAGAAGAATCAAAGGCGGTATTTTGTAGACAATCCTCAAAATGATCTGCAAGGAAAGGAAAACAACTTTCCAATGGCGCTGCCATCTAACGTTTAGTCGGGGGCGTATTTGTAAAAGGCGCGCCGGTGGCAAAGAGAAAGAAAAATCCCGAAAAGGGACTACATTAGAAAAAAGATTGAAAACGAGATAATCAACGAAAATCGCAGACTTAAGAGCTCGAGTTCCATCGGGAAGCACAAAACAAAAACGAGGTGACATCCTACAGGGGGGGGGGGAAAGGACCACTGGTCCATAATTCGCAGGGAAATCGTCAATGAAAGAAAAAAAAAGGAGGGAACTGGGAAGGTTCTAGAAGTCGGTACTCGGAGCAGTACTGGTCTTCTGGTAGAACGGGTGGGTTAAAACTAAAAGAAGGCGCCAGGGGTTGGGCAAACAAAATCCAAAACCCAAGCGGAACGGAAACAGGAGTGCGGGAAGTGGGGAAAAACTTAGTAAATCATCGATTATTCGAGGAGTTACTCGGGGAAAAGACGAATCAAACATCACAGAGAAAAAAAACACAAACCCGAGCGAGAAACCAGAGAACGCGGATATAATACGAAAAAACTGAAAAAATGGTGTGAAGAATGGAACTGGGGAAGATCCACATGATTTGGGAAATGGGACTTTCCCCCAGGGTTAAGAACGTGAGATCATTAACTCGGGAGGCCACCCCCGTTAAACTTGTAAGCCAAAGGAGGCACCCAAGAGCCGATCCCAGGAAATGAAAAAGCCAATCTCACAAGTCAAAGAAAGGAAAAAGTAAAAGAAACGAGAACTTCACTAGAGCTAGCCGGGAAGACCGTACCGTCTTTCAATAACCTGCAACCGGAAATTTGGGAACCAGACAAGCAAACGAACTATAATCAACACATTAGGGAGAAATCAAGTGGGTTGAAATGTCTTGGGAAATCGATACGAAAAAAACGAGAAAACACACTGATCTTTGCACGGGCAAGGAAATTTCACTGGGAAAAAAGCTCCAATCGCTATAGGGAGTCCATCCCTAGGACTTGGGGAAAGACCCGTTGATCGTGACGGGACAATCAGGGGGCAAGTGAGTTGAAAAAAAAAGGGGTCTCGCTTAAGGACAAACCTTAATATCAAGCATAAAAGACCCGGGTACCCTCCTTGGTTAACGAAAAAAGCCAGGTCAAAATTAAGGCTGAAAAATCCGTATGATTGAACATAACGCCCGCAAGGTGGAATTAACCTATCAGCAGGTAATCTTCGTGTGCGGTCTGCATGGAGAATCGTGGACGCAACGGTTGAAACAGTATTGAAAAGACGCTGGCCCGTAAGATAAAATCCATAACGTTATCTTGGGTGGGGGGGAAAAAGTAAATCAGTGGGGACAACAAAAAACTGCCGTATTCACGACAAATCCAAACCAACAGCAGATGAACTCTTGAGCAAAACGGGAAAATGGCTGGCGGGGGGGGAAAGGAGTGAGTAAAGAAGGAGAAAATGAAGAACCCTGTAAAAACATGGGTTGAAAAAGGGGTAGCCGGGACGCGATGAAGGGGTTGGACTAGGTCGGATAGCAATCCGTCTCAGAAAAAAGCAGGGACGAAAGAAACTCTATTCAGGTTCCTATGATTAGGAATAAGGAAAACTGGGGGGAGCTATCAAACGCCTCCGGCATCTAACGTTTGATCACTTCGCCCAGTAACTAAGGGGTACGTCTGTCCGAGGGGATCTTTGGCAAAGTAGTTGGGTCTCGTGGGGCACTACATTCAAGCTCTTGTTATAAGCGTCCTTCATGCTCCCTCGAATGTCATTCAGGCAAGGTTGAGCCACAGAGAAGAAACGTAGAACTTAGGGATTCCTCGTCTGCCCCTGTGTGGTGGGCTCACCGCACTGTAGGTCTTCCGCCATTTTTCCACTTTTGATCGGTCGAGCCACCGGGGAAGATGTGGAAGAGTTATGTCCGCGTCCGGGGGGTTGGCTCACTTTCCCATTAATCCCAGGTGAATCCCGCAAAGGGGCATCTTAGGTGAGGGGATTTCGTCCCTTAAGAAGTAGCGGCGTTCGAATGGACCGGGGTTCTCGTGTTCGATGGGAAAAACTAACGAAGAATCAACAACGCGGTGAAGATGGGGGGGGAGGCGTAACTGGCATGCGATCAACCAATCGCAAGAGACGCATTGGCCCAAAAAACAGCAACCGACGAAAGTAGTCAGTGTAGAAAGACGTGCAAACACGAAAAAACGCAAGCGGACGGCGTCAAACCCAAGGGGTAATCTACATGGCCAGGGCAAAATGTACAATTACTAAAAGGGAAAAATTGAACACCGAAAAAAAAAGGAATCGGCTTCACGAGAACTGGCTCGAACTTCCTCGGCCGGAAATATCCACGGGATTTTGATAGCATATATTGATCCGTAAGTTCCAACAGGGGTGCCAGAAGTCAAGGCCTCTGTAAAAGTTGGAGAGAAGGGGGCGGCAACTGCAATTAAAAGGTGGGGTGGGGCTGGAAAGGCAAACCGAGGCTCAGCTGAGAGAATTATACGTGAAAGAGCGAAGGGGGGGAACGTGTAATCAGAAGACCGGTACTGACGCTTGGCCGTTGACTTTCAATTTCCTAACAGGTTATCCAAATAACGCGAGTCGTACTATGGTACGGATTACGGGAGTGTTGCCCCCAGTTTTCGTATAAAATCAAACTCAATCATTAAAACATGACTGAGAAAGGGGAGGCTACATCAAAGAAGGGAGAAAAAGGCGGCAACGAGGAAATAGTTTTTTCGTGAGATCCTCCTCAACACAAAAAACGAAAAAGAAGATATCAACAGAACATACGATTGAAGCCTCGTGCAGGGGGAGCAAAACAGGTACGATCGGGTGAGAATCCTGGGGGGACATCGCATTAAAAGGGCGAGCATGTGTGATATCATTGAGTGAGCCAAAGGATTAAAGGCATGTAAGACACCATCAAAGTTCATCGGGACATCATCCGCGAAAGGGAGGAAAAACGTAAATAGCATCCGCAAAAGATAAAAGGGTTCGGATAAGGGGACAACGGAGCCGAAAAAGGGCAATTACATCCGGCACTCGGAACGATTTCGGTTCGGGTAAGGCAAGCAATCCACCCATCAGGGAGCGTCGAAGAGGCAGCCTGGAGAGGAGATAAAAACATCTAGGCGGCGGGGGACGTTTAAGCTTGAATTATACCTGGTCAGAAGTGATCTCTCCCGACCAAGACGGGGGCGTCAAGGAACCCGGGGAGAGTCCACGTCCCATCAAGCTCAGGATCAGTAGGAACTCTTGATCGACGGAGAAGGGTGTCCTGGGGGAAAAAGTACGAACTTTGTGTTCTTAGAAAGCGTGCTTATCTGTCCTTTACACTTGTGGCCAGAAAAAACGGAGAGTGACGAGTAATCGCTGATTGTTAAAAAAGCAAATGTGAAATTCTCGAAACATACCTTGAAGTTTGGCAGCTTGCCCCTGGAAAAGAGGGAAGAGGCAGTTGGCAGACCTGGAAAACAGGCAGGGAAAAAAACATCGGACCCGTTCAGAGGGGTCTAAGGGCTAGAGGGGGCAAGGTGTCTAAAGCCCAGTCTTGAAATGTGGGTAATCGAAAGAGAGAAAAATGCCTGGTTGAAAGGAGGGGGGGCGTAAGGGATCCCAGGGAGGGGGGGAGAGAAAAATTTCCGCGCTTCAGGTAAGGTATCGGAAACAAATGGAAAAAGCCCTCCAGAGTAGTAAAGACAATTTTTCCAATTATTCCTCGCAGGCCCATTGTCAGAGGCCATTACTACGGATCTGGTGGTCGAACGCGAAATAAGAATTGGAAAAAGTTCACGATCAAGATGGTAGCAGGGAAGGAGAAGGGTTCAGTTAAAGTCTAATATCAAAAAAAGTGGGACCTAGAAACTGGTGGGAAATAGGAAAAATTGACCAGAGCAAAAAGAGGGGAAAAGAGAAGTACGAGTGTCTCCTAGACTTGAAGGGGGATAAAAGATCCTAGTCCGACCTCGGGGAAAAAAACCCAGAGAGTTCAAGAAAAGGGAGGCCTAAATCGTGGGAAGCAAAAAGAACGGAGGAAGGAATAACGAAAGGGCCAAGCCAGCAATCAGCTGTCGGAAAGGGAAATCTTAGTCCAACTTGAGGTTATGCCGGATCCGGGGAAGATGAACGGATGAGCCTTGGGAAAATCACCAGAGTGATTTTTCCGAGAAGTGGAAAATATACCGAACTGGTGGGAACACTGTTAGAAAATATTCAGAAAGAAACGACAAAACGCCCAACGAAGATTTCAATGCTGAGAAGTGAAAACAGGGTCGGACGGTTTCCGATTAAAGGAGATTATCGCCTAATCGGAAGGGGGGCGGGCTTGGTTGCCCAAAGAAAATTGGACGGGTCGACTGTGATGCGGGGGATGAAGGTTGGCTTATATTAAGCGTCACCGATTGGGGACGGAAAAAACGCCTCAATTCTAAAGGGGGGGGTCAAAGAAAGGAAAAAAAGAAATACTGGGTGCAAGGTGGAGGATGGGCGCCGAGAAGGAAGACAAAAGATGGGAGAAATGGGAGTGTCATTGGAAGGGAAAACGTAACGGTGGCTCTCGGGGTTCGCCTTACACGCAACGGGTTCCCTGACACCAAAACCAATGAAGGATGCGTAATACTGTTCCTAGGGGGGTGGCCTGCGCTGATTCTAAGGAGGGGACAAACCGCAAAGGGCTCAACTGATAACTCTGAGGTCAGGGGACGTTTCCACCTTGGTCGTGGCTTACTACTGGACCATTCCAAATGAAAGGATTTTTCATCCTTCGATTTTCGTTGTTAATTTTAAGTTTATCTATAGGTTTGGTTTGCCCTGTGCTCAGTGTACATTAATTGGTGAATCGAGTAAAGGGAAGGAGAAACGAGGATGAAGTGCACCCGTTTTGCCTTTTGCCCTTTAATGGTAAAAGAAATGGGGAAAGTAGGACCCCATTGCCCGGGGGGGAGAGAGCTCGCGTTAAACCGATTGCAACGGCGCACTAGAGAACGGGGGGACGGTGATTTCACGGGTGCGGGGGAGAATAGGCTGGGGGGACTCAGGCGTAACACAAGCATAACGATTATCGAGGGCAAAGGAAAAAGTCACACCCATGGTTTCCGCTGAAAGAAGGAAAACGGTTTTGTCAGGCTGGTTGAAAAATGAGGAAGTCGGAAGAGGGGTTCAAGTTAACAAAAACGGTCGAACAGGAAGTGTCGATGGGATAAGACGAGAGGAATAAGCGATGAAGGGTTAAGTAGATCCGTTTTGGGGGAAATCGACCTCGAATAATGATTCCCAGGGTCCATGTGAGGTCCACCATTCGAGCGGGGATGACGCTGAAAAAGCAAGAGTGTCGCAAATCTTGCAGGTATAAGGCGGGGGGAAAATGGAACTCTTACTTAAAGGAGCCGGGAAAAGGCTTTTTGCCTTAGCAAGAAAATTTGCTAGCAACAGGAGAGTTGTACCAATCACCAGGGGAAAAGGTAGGCAGACTAAAGTAAGAGTAAAGCCATGAAGGGAAGGAAAGATCCCGAATCTGGCCTTAAGAAAAGAAAAGCAACGCGGCGCCTCATTCGGAAGCATCGCCGGAATCAAAAGAGAG
>Ga0179593_1307682_pt1 | contig 10884 bp, 19 predicted proteins | sample CZODoug2_1_08_16_FD_185931 | JGI IMG/M metagenome (GOLD analysis project Ga0179593, IMG submission 185931) | Vadose zone soil fungal communities from Angelo Coast Range Reserve, California, USA - CZODoug2_1_08_16fungal (PacBio error correction) | ecosystem: Environmental > Terrestrial > Soil >...
TAACGGGCTCCATAACGGCACACGGTCAGGGGCGGGAAGTCGGAGAGGTATGGAGAAATCCTACCCACACTAAAGCACACCGCTCATGAGAGTCCTCTCAAAAAAAAACATATGACCAGGAGAGAGATATCAGTAGTTGGGGTTTTTTTGGCTTGGGGGGGGGGGTTATTCAGAATTGGGGTAAGAAAAACCGCTGCAGGGGGGGGGCCGGCCTCGCAATGCGGTCCAGTCATAAAAAGAAGGGGCACCACGACCAATAACCCGAAAAGTAGCCTCCAGTTCAAGTTCTTCTATAGGGAAAATTGGACGCAGGATCGAGAATGGAGCTTTGGGACTCGAATGGTTGCGTCTTCCGGGGGGGTCACTCTGGGTGTTGAGACCGGGGGGGGGCGGGATAATCACAAGGCACCTCAGCCCGGAGGTTGAAACGCGAGAACATATTCAGAGGCCGGAAAATAAACAAGCAATGCAAGGGGCCGGCGACCGCCCAATGAAAGGTGGTAAGAGGAGGGGTAACGAAAAAGGGGGGCCCGGAAACCTGGGAAAAAAGGAGGTGGCAGGGGGACGTTTCGTATGGGGGGCTCTCGGGGAAGAAAAAGAGGGGAAGGGCGGTGCCAGATGGCACTTTCCTTTGGGGGGAACAAGAGAATGGTCAACTGTCCGAGTACATGGTTCGTCATGATTCTCGCCTCGAATCCTGGGGGGGAAATACAATGTTGGGAACCATACATCGGCTTAGTCGATCCAAAGGTTTTGGAAAAAAAGGGGAGGCAAGATGATTTGATTTCGGAAGAAAACCCCTACCCTCGCCCTTGCACAACCCTTTCCCCGCATTCGTCCAGAACTACACATGGTGGAAAAAGAGGGGTCAAAGGGCGGATGAGCAACAGAGGCTAAGGGTTTTGGGTTTTTCCTCCGAGCGGAGGGGAAGAAAATGGAAAGTCGTCCAGCAAAGGCCTACCCGGCTTCAACGCGCTTGTACCTGGAGGGGTCGAAAAAAACTAAATGGACGAGTCTCGTTTTGAGCCGGCCCCGTTAACGCGGCTGACTGTGGGGGGAAGCGGGGGTTTTTCCGGGTCACATGGGGATGCCGGGCAAAGATACCACCGGGACCGAAAGTTCCGGCGGCGTTCTAAACATAAATGCATTACGGTGATGCGAAACGGAAAAGGGGAACAATAGACGCGTGGAAAAAAAGAGGGACCAGAAGTGAATCCCCCCCTGCCAAACCGGCCTGGCGGGTGTCCGTACGGCGTATCGGCAGCACGCGGGTCAGCAGTCTGGTGGAGCAAAGAAAGATTCCCCGTTGCGGAATGTCAAGCTGCGACGGGGGGATGCACAGAACGATCCGCAAGGTGGCGCAACACAACTTGTTTTCCAGGAGGAAAAAAAGAAAAAAAAGGGCAAAGGAAAAGGGGGGGAAAGAACTATCCACAACTCACAAAGAGAGATATGATCTCGAAAGGGTTTTCAAAAATGGGTTTAGACAGGACCCAAGTATGTCCGGTCCGGTTAAAAGAAGGCTGGAAGGCGAAAGAAGGGACAGGTGAAAACTGAAAAAGTTGCGGCAAACTCGTTGAAGTGCCAAGTAAGGAACAGAGAAAAACGTATGACAACTCGCGGCGATGATCGTGACTTCTCCCTGAAAGCTGGGGGGCCTCGGCGCTCAGAGGAAGGTGAGCTTGGGCCGGGCAGGATGTCATTTGACTATAAGAAAAGGCCTAAGCAAATTTGAGTGAAGATGGAAGAGAACCTCCCCGGAACGAAAGTAACGGTGACGTGGACCGAAATCACCAGTAAAGGGGCACCCAGCTACAAAAAACCAACAAGAAAAAAGGGAAGAAGCGTGTCTCTGGCCGGGCCGACAAACCACATGTACTTCCTCAGGGAACTGGCTGTTAAGATTAAGTTACGCGGATATCGGGGAATGAAATGAAGAAGGCCTTGTTCCGTAAGATGTAATTAAGCCGATCCGGGTTGGCTTGAAAAACAAGAAGGCAGGAGAAAGAAACGCCCACCCACCGAAACATTTAGGGACGCAGGGGGAAATGTCGCTGTGCAGAAATTTTAGGAAAAAGCGGGGAGGAGGGTGGGGGGGGTGACCGCGACACGGGAAATGGGACCGCATTGGGCAACAAAAACGTGCTTAAATCCGCTTGGAACGGAAACATCATTGGAATAGAGGAAGCAAACTTACCGAACAGCCTTCCGAACTGTCTGACAATAAGCTTTGGGTAAACCAAACGTCAAGGGAAAAGGTCCAAGGGAGTGGATGGGAACCATGGAGAACAATAACGAAACCCTCTACTTGCACGGAGGTTAATTCGAACAGGTCGTAAGTCGATGTTCCGCCTTCTGACTGGCGAGAGGCGGATTGGGCGTTGCGGGGGCTTGGAAGAGGGTACCGCGAAAAATTTGATAGCGGTTCAAAACGTTAATGCTGGGGGTTGGGGGGGTACTCGTGGACATAAACACAACCAGAAGTGGAAAAAAAAAGCGAAAGCATGGTCTATTACTATGTCTAGTAAAGTTTAGCACTTGCCAGCACAACCTTCAACGGGAAAAGATCCTGGTTTCTTTGCGGGGGTGAAGGGGGTTTCAACTCAAGGAAAATTACTGCAGTCTGTATAACAAGAAGAAGGAGTTTCATGACCCGTTCCAATATTCACCAAAAACAAACTCCGAAAACCAACAAAAACGAAGAATCCTAGCGGAGCTCATCACCCACAACCGTAATTAAACTCGACCTTCGGTTTCGTTGGGGGAGGTCGTTGCGTGGGGGGGGGGGACTCTTCTTGAATTGTTGGAAGCCTGAAGCCTGAGGCTAGAATGACGGGTGCCGGGGGCAAAAACTAAAAAGAAACCACAAAGAATAGATAACGTGAAGTTTGAGAAGTTCGGTCAACAGTTGACCGTAATGGGGGGGTATCTGACTGTCGGCATGGGGCTCTTGGGTGTTCAACTCTGGGTGGGGGGGGGTGGAATGAGAGGTCACGCCTGCTTAAAATGGGCAGAAAGATACGCGGGGAGTCGGGAACGCACGCTACGCCGCACAAAGCCGAAAACGGCAAACCATTGATCAAAGTCAAGTGAAACAAGAAGACGTACTAAAAAGGGAAGGCCAGGTGGGGGAGGAGGTGGGGGTCGTTATGGTTTCTTCGGGTATAAAAGAAGACGTGAACTTCGGTCAGGGTGGGTACCAAAGGCCAGGGGGAAGGCACGTGAGCCAGCTGGCCATGTGCGGGGAGTCGGAGGGGGCGCAAAAATCCGGTGAAGCACGCGTGTGGAGGCTGGGAAATGGATCAAACGGGTGTTGACAATCGGACGGGGAGGGACCTGATTGGCGAGAAGGCAAAAAACCCCCACTCGCGAAGTGCAAAGCCCCTTCTGACCTATACATTGGAAGTACGCCTGTTGTATTTACGGCGCGGCGTGGGAAGGGGGGCTGAAAGAGTATTTGGGGGTTGTCACGCCACCGGCATCGAGCCGGAAAAGGGGGGGAGTCTTGATCATAACTAGGCCAATCAGAGGGCGGCCCATTTGACCACGTTAAAGGGGAGGACACTGAGGGGAGGGCGAGGGTGGAAACTGCCAAAGGATATTGAACGGGCTGGGGAGGGGTGGTGAGCATGGTCCGATCAATTTACGGGGGGGGTGGGGGGAGGAGTAGGGAAACAGCCACAGTGAAAGGTTAAGGGGAGTAGGCTTTCTCATCAAAATTCCGGGGGGGAAAAAGGAAGATATTCAAGAAGATCGTCAAAATCCCCATAATGCAGACGGAAGGCCCGCGGACCAACACCTGACTGTTGAGTTGACGTGGCGTAAAACTCTGGGAAGTCTGGGGGGAAGAAGCTTACGCGGACCAAGAGGAAAAAGGTTTGGGCTCAACCATGTTTCTCTCAGAAGGCTCGGTGGGGGAGTGCACATCAAAGGGGGGGGGCGCAGCAATGGGGCAAAGGGGACGAAACTAACTGATTAAAAAAAAGTGGGGAAAAAAAGGTCAGTAGTGGCATCGAGCACCCAAACGTAGATTATGGAAAAAGAGAACTATGGCACAATCTAAAAGAAAGGGTTTTTTATTTTGGGAGCACAAAAAAGGGGGGGTCAGAGCCCGGTGGCGCAAGAGGGGAAGAGGTGTCAATAAGGAGAAGGTTTTACTCCAGCACTGCCAAAGGGAAGAAAACCATCCAGGGAGGGGAAACTGTTAATAATGGCCGGAGGGACGATGCAGGGGCCACCAAACGGCGGGTCAAAAAAAAGGGTTCAGGGGGGAAAAAAAAAGGAGCAAACTCAAACGGCAAGCATAAGGCTGTGGGTGCCTCGAGGAGCCGCCCGGTCAGTAATTGAAGGGCTTTCAGGGCAAGGGAACAAGCGGGACGCGCATAAAAAAAGGGGGAAGATTGTCCTTATAAAACTCGCCATAAGTACTTCATGGTAATGATGGAAAAAGTTCAAATTCCAATGGAGCCCATCCAAACAGAAAAAAACCGCAATGCGCCGGGAGGTTAAGGCTTCCAGACAAAGGAGGGACAGCAGCCATTAAACGTCTTAAGCTTGGGCAAGGAGTGGTCAATCGAGGACTCAAGAGATGGGCGGAGGGAGAGCAAAGGGGCGTAGACCTGTGTTTAAAAATCCAAAAAAAGCGGGAAAGATTCTCCAAAAAACCCCTTTGCACATTCGACAGGTTGGTTGGACGCCAGGAGGGGTCAAGAAGGGTAAGGGAGCGGCGAGGGAAAAAACGGTTTCGGAAAAAAAAGCCAATCCTAAAGAAAAAAAAAACGCATGGGTCAAAATCAACAATTTCGGGATTCCGACAATCCTGGGGATTACCACAAAGGGTGAAGCATCAAAAGATGTCGATAAACAAGGCACGCAAAGGAAGGCAATTCTGGGAAATCGCTGGGGGGGGGGTAAAACAGAGTTCAGAGAGAATCATTGAAAAAACGCTGTGGTGTCCTGATGTTAGTAAACCGCGGAGCAACACGAAAAAGGGGGGCTACAAGTGAACTTTCTTTTGCCATTCGCGCGAAAGTCGGGTTTACACCCAGGGGAAAGATAGGAAGTGGTACTCTTGAGACGAAAGGGTGGCATTTGGGAAAAAGATGGGAATCCTCTTTAATAGTTGGGGCATAGACAGAGGGGGCACATGGGAGGTGAATGCAGGGTTTTACACGCAAGGAAACAGGAACACCCGGAGCGAGGGAACATCGAGGAACAAAGCTTGAAAGTAAGGGGGTAAGAAAGTGTGGCAAGATCAGCATAAAGGCAAAGGGGGAGGGCTTCCTGGGGTTTGTAGGGAGTTGGCAGTCGGATCCGGCATGATGGACCCCTGCGAACGAACTGCACAAACGGGCATAATGTTTCGAAGGCATAGGGGGGGAAAATACCACGCATCACAAGACCCCATCAAGAGCTATTCTCTCTCACAAACGTCGGGGGCTTCTAAGGAGAGATAGCTCATGAGGGGTGGGTTCTTTGTTGGGGGGAAGGGAGTTGGGGGTTTTTACATGCGTTGGGACGGTAGGAAACGACTTCTGCCGTGGTCAAAATTTTCAGCAGGCGGGCAGTCCATGCAGGAACCGGCCGTCAAAAGAAAAAAAACCCCAAAGAAGTGACGGTTTCGCTGGGGGATCGGCACAAGGGGTAAAATGGGACTACGAAGACGACAATTGGGTCCGAGATGTTTAGAGGGAGGGGCCGGTGGCAAAAATTGACGAAACTAGAAGCAATCCCCCGGCGGAACAACGGGTGACCAACGAGCAAAGTTACAGAGCCGGGATCCACGATAAACAATGCAAAAAGCCGGCGAACCGAGGCAGGCCATTAGATAAGCGAGGGGGAAGACATGGGGACCGCCCTTGCAAAAAAGGGGAGTCTATTCGTGTATTGTGGCTCAGGTCTGGACTACAATCGAAACTGGGGGGGGATTCAAGGGGGCACTTGGCAGGTTGGGGTTGTCACACAAAGAGAAAGGGGCAGCAAGGATCGATCGGTTCGTCATACGGAGAGTACGCGACTACACCTGAGGATGAACGATTGGGACAGAAGCGGCGTGATAACGTGACATAACAAGTGTTAAAAAAGAGAGGTCGAGTTGGGTCCATGGAAGAAAACACCGCCCCCGATCCGCGGTCCGCGCAAAGATTACGAAGGTACGGAACGAACAATTGGGGGGGCAGTTTGTCTCTTGAGTGGAGGGGGGAGGATCGGCAAGGGGATTGATTTTTTTCACGAAACCGGATAGGGGTCGTACACCATGGAGTAGGGGGTCAACTACGGGCTCGAAAGGAGGAACTCTATCCACTCTACGAACTTGTCGGCGGGCGGGGGGGGACCGGCCCCGGTAAAAGGATTGTCTTGGGGTGGGAAAAGGGGTGGTGGGCGATTGGAAAAAGAAAGGGGGACAAGGGGGAAAAATGCGGTCACAATTTCAAATAATTTCAGTCTGACACAGGGGGTCTATCACATATGCAAAGATGAACCTTTGGACTGAAAAGGGGAGAAGGAAAGGAAAGCTGAAATAAAGCGCCCACTTTAGAGTACTCCCCGCCCCACACGTGCTGAAGGGTTTCGTTGAGGGATGTCCATATAAAATAGGGGAGACCGGGGAGGTGTTGGAAGAAAGGACGAAGCTAGACAAAGTTGGGCGCAACTGGGGGGGCCGCAGGGGATGTCTCGGGAAATTGTTCTTGAAACAGCAACGATAAACTTTTAGACAACGCGGGAAAGGAAGCTGGGGGGTGGTGTCCGTGGGAAAAAATTAAGGTAGAGGGTCCACAATCAGAACAAACAAGGGAAAGAGAGATGAACAGACTAAACAAGGGGGGTCAACTTTGGCAAACACATTGACGAGTCGACAGGCGGGATAAAGGGGGATGTGCAAGTCCAATTAGGGGGGGGATCATTTGTCACCTGCGAAACACCAGTTGCACAAACTGTTGGGGGGGACCTCGTAACGGCACAAGAACTTCGGACCCCGCGCTGTCGATGGAAGAGAGCTCCCTCACTAAAACAGCAAGGCTGTGTTGGGGGAAGAGGAACTGGGAGGGCGCCTGCAATAGGAAGAAACTTGATTTTTAACACGCACGGGGTAAGAATCACATTGATGGGGTAAGGCTGAATAGAAAGAAAAAATCCCGGAAGATCTCGGGGGGGAAAGGGGGGGAGGGCGTTGAAGTAGAAACACAGTCCATATACCAGCTGGAAACAAAAACCCACACAAAACTTAACACACCGCAAGGCCGCGGGAACGCCGTTAAAAGAATCGGGGCAGGGGGGCGAAAAAAGGCCACCGGTCAAAAACCAGTCGGGGGAGAAATAGGGACGGGCCATGATGGGATGGGGGGAAGGAGGATTAGTACACGGGAAGTGTGGTGACTTGGAAGCCGATGCAGTGGAGTTAAAAAACCAAATCCGAGAAAATATCCAGAGCCGCCCGCGAAAAAGCGACCAACATTCTTAACAAATCGCAAAACTCTGGGCAACATGGGGACATCATGAAACAAATAACAAAATAGAACAAGGGTTTCAAAAATTGGGGGCTCCTACGTGCGGAAATTCCAACAAAAAAGCCAGCACGAAGGAACAGGGGGGCATAAAGCGGAGAAGTGAAAGAAATGGTATGTCCCCAAAAAAACAGTGTGAAGATCATATTGCCTTATCAAAACTAGTAAGCAGAAACTGAGAGGGGAGAAAGTGTAGAAGGAGGAAAGAAGGACCGCATGGCAGCTGTGAATGTGGGGTCCAGCTGAGCCACAAACATACCAACGATGAACTGTCATTCTGTGCCAGGTAGCTTAGGCGACCCGCTAGTTCCGCGCACTTCCTTGCCTCGGTCAAAGGCTTTTAGAGGGGGCTGGGATAATTTTACGGCCTCAGTAAAAGGAGGTGGGCTACGTTCAAGGGCCTGGGAGGCCGGGAATGGGAAGGGCCCTCATCCACAAAGTGGGACAAAAAAAGCCGCACGGAGGAACCAGGAGCGGGGAAGTCAAGAGCAGTAAATTGGGGAGAAGACAGTGGTGCCGATCAGCAAACTGAAGGTAAGGCAATGTCGGGGGGGTGGTGGAGGTTGGGATTTTGCTAATGCATGGAGTACGCAGGCGAGAAGCCTACACCACTGCGAAAGGTAGGACATAATTCACAGAAATATTTGGTAGTGAACAAAAACAGTCAAAATGGTATACGAAACAAAAAAAAGGATTAAAGGAGTAAGCAATCAGGGTGTCGGTTGTTTGAGGTCGGTGGGGGGGGTTAACATCTGTGCATGGTTGGGGAGGAAAAAAAAAAACGGCCTTCTGCTTGGTTCTTAGGGAAAACCAATGGAAGGCATGCAGCGAGGACGATGAAACCAAAGAATACACCCCGCAACTCACCGATCTGCTGATAGGAAACTTGAATCGCCAGGGAACGAGAGAGGAAAATTTTGGAAGGGACTTAAGCTTCAAATTGTGGAAAAGGGGGGTTGAAAGAACGGGTCGGACTCCAATCCACCGGCATTCACAAAGAGGGGGAACAGAAAGCAAATCGGTAACGCGGCCGGGAAAAAGCTAAGGGGGCAGCATAACAAAATACCTTCTCCCGGCCAGCAATGAGGAGCAATGAGAGGTTCCCGTTCCAGAACTACGCAAGAAAAGTGCAGGATTTTGGGGAAGGGGTGTGTGGGCACCGGACGCCAATCACGTGCCGCGGCCAGCGGACCTGGGGAAAAAGAGAAAGTCAACTTTCTACCATCCCCCACCCCCAACGGTCTTGAGGACGAGGGAGGAGGAAGACAAAATAAGGGAGGAGGACACCCTTGGGGGAACAGCCTTGAATAGGGCAACAGCACGGGGTTGACAAGGATGCGGCGGGGAATGGGTAGAAAGGAAAGAAAAAACCTGACGAGACCTCTTCCGAAGAAAATATGACCTGGGAATCATGGGTGCAGTCTGACACTACACCTGGTTGGACAGAGGGGCTTCGGGGGGGAGCATGCAGGCTAGGAAGTGGGGGGGGGGCAATCCACTTAATCGGAGGGAAGTAAAATTTAGATTCACCATGGACGGAATCAAAGATCCCTATGATGGTACACGACAGACAAACTTTCAGTGGCTGTATTGTAACCGGCCCAAGAGAGGCTACCGAATGCGGAAATTGCTTGGGGGAACGGAGGGTGGGGTCTCTGGATCCTTTACATGTTGGCTGAGGGGGTCAACATATAGCAACGAGTACCGGGATAGAGGGGATATAATCATATGAAAAAGATTACGGGGCGAAACGACGCTAAAGGAAAAGGAGGGAAATCCGCGGGATAGAAGCCGAGGAACCCCCATCCGGGATTTTCCCGGGGTGATTCTTCAGAGTAAACGACGGGGTAAAAGTTCTTTAAGTTATCCAAAGTTGCAAAAATGTATGGGTCAGAAGGTGAAACTGCGAATTTGAAAAAACTGGAAAAAAAAAAAAGGAGCAAAGCCTTTTGAGCATGCCTTAACCACTACTGTTTGGAGGGGGAGAAAAATTGGAAAAAAAAGGGTATTAGAGTTTATCGAGCAGAACAAAAAAAAGGAGGAGGAGGGAAAGAATATGTGGAAATCTCGAACTGGTGCCAAACTTTTTATGGACGAAAAAAAAATGAGTGGGTGACGCGGGAGGCACTGAGTAGGGAAAGTTCCCAAGTCACGACAGGTGTCACATGCTTACCCTCCATAGTTGAAAGGGAATATGTCCAGAGTGGCCTTCAGGACACAAAAATCTGCCAATCAGTGAACTCCCAAGAAACAACTTCAAGCACTTCTGGGGGGGGATTGCGTGTGTGGATTCTGGGCGATGTCATTTCTATAATGTCATTGGGGGAACTCACGGCGAATCGGGGGGAAGGGATGATGAACCGCCGGACGGCTTAACGTCTAGGGACACTGGATCGTTGACCTAAGGTTACCAATGGTAAAGTGATAAACTCCAGAAAAACCCGGGAACCACCAAAGGCTAGAGGTTAGAAGACTCAAGAAGGAAGCCGACAGGACACGCGTCGTAAAAGAGAGGAAGGACGAGGGGGGATACCAGTAAGAGGATCGACTCCATGGTGGAGGCAGGATGAGTTTGGGGAAAAACCAAAAAAGAATATCCTTGAAAACTGGAGAAAGGACCTCACGAAAAAATCGGGGCACAATTTTCGTTGCGCCAGGAAATGGTGGAACGCGGCAGGGTTGAGACGAGAGTGCGGGGTTTCTGTGAAGGAGGAAACAGAAAACGAAAATGTAAGAAAAGGAGGGGGGGGGGGGAACACAAGTTTCACGATGATCCGATTAAAAGAGAGAAGGGGATAACAAGGAGGGCCATCCTGAGGCCAACGGTAAGTGTTGGCAAGCACAGTAAGCTGGAAAAGGGGGGATGAAAATCAAGTGTTCATAACGGCAATGCAGACGGTGCCGATGGTAATTCCCCAGGAACCAAAACCAGCCATGACACGTGAGGCTGGGGGGGGTTTCCATGTCGGCGGTAACCACGTCTGGAAAAACATTGGGCCGTCCAGACAAGTTCCTGGGCGATCGGAGAAGGGAGGGCATTGGCGGAGAGCGTGGAAAAAAGCAGCAGGGGGAAAAAAGGATTGGGGGGGGGGGGAAGCGCGGGGAAAATCGCTTTGAAAGTGGGTTAGTCCTCCGGGCTCAAAACAACAAGAGTGGGGAAACCTTCCTCTCTTAACCAAGTCGAGGAACAAAATCTCTCAACTTGGAAGAAATGGGTTTCCGACAGAACTAACGGGAGGTCTCATGAGGTGTTTCTTCGGGGGCAGATGACATTTACTCACCTCATAGAGCACGCCAAGGGCACCCACGGAGAAGGTCATCCCAAAAAGAAAAGGTACAAACCCACGAAACCTTCAACAACTCGAAAAACTCATAGGTA
>Ga0179593_1339443_pt1 | contig 10884 bp, 12 predicted proteins | sample CZODoug2_1_08_16_FD_185931 | JGI IMG/M metagenome (GOLD analysis project Ga0179593, IMG submission 185931) | Vadose zone soil fungal communities from Angelo Coast Range Reserve, California, USA - CZODoug2_1_08_16fungal (PacBio error correction) | ecosystem: Environmental > Terrestrial > Soil >...
TAATGCCGCCGTATCAAGGAAGGGTCCTTCACAAATCGGACTGGATTAAGAAGGGGAAAGGAAAAGGGCCGGAGGATACGAGAGAGGAGACCTATGCAAAGGGCACGGAGAGGAAAGAGTAAGCCGGTCTTGGAGAAAAAGGAGGGAAGAAAATAGCATCCAACATCAATACTTTCTGATTAAAAAGCTGCGGGATGGAGCAAAAGAGGGAACTGGGGATTTGCGTGGCGGGGGGCCGGGAACTCTGTAAGTAGGGGAAAGAAAGAGGGACGGTAGGGGAAGGGTGCAGCGAAGGCGTCACCGCGCGCCGCGAATTAAGGGTAGGATACTAGACACACGCTCCCAAAGGAGAATCGCGACGCAGAAACAGGACAGGAAGAATGCAGAGTCCTCACTTCTGGAGTATTGGAGACTGGAAAAAAACAAGTAGTTGCAGGAAATGCTTTACCTGATGGCCGTTCCAAGAGGGCCAGTGAATTAGGGCCCGACAGAACAGGGATGCACCAGAGTCATAATGAGGTGTCAGGTCAGGAAGAATGTCATCTTCATCCACTCAAGAGTCCCAAAGCGGCCCAAGTTGCGTAAAGTGACAAAAAAACAAAAGTTTGGCTAGATACTGTGGAGGGACTTCTGGGCACCAAAAGGCTTCCGCAAGGATATATGAAAAAGTAATTTAGATCAAGGGGGGGGTGGGGGACCGCCGGAAGATACACAAAATAAGGAAAGCATTGGACAAATCACGACCCGCGATCCTCCATAGGGTCGAAGGGGGCACGACTCGGCTTCACAGGATCAGGGCTAGGTGGGGGGACTGGTCACAGAGTGCTCGGGGGGGAAGACCGCCTCGCCGAACTGTAAACACACATAACCTGTTCGACATCTGGTCAATCGGGAGCAGGGGGGAACTGCGCGCGGGACTAAAAGAGGGGGAAAGGTTGGGGGGGGGCGGGAGAGAGAAACGTCCCCGGGGATTGGAGGGGATGACCTGGTGGACTTGGGAAGCCGACCAAGGGGAGAAAAAAAAAATCTTGAAGGAAGTGTAGGGAAAGGTGGCATTCGAAAGTCGGAGAAATGATTTAGGATCGGACAACTTCAGAGGTCGTTGGAGGAACAATCTCTGACGCGTATCCAAAGAAGTCTAATCGCTCGGGAAAACCATGAGGGGGTACAGGAAAAAGAATATGGGATTGCAGGATTGATCAAGAGACATTCAAACGACCACGTCGGGGATGGGATCACTTGAAAAAAAGGCGAGGGTTAAAAGGGGGGGATATCTACCATCTTGACAGAGAGGGGAAAAGGCACTACAAGGAGTCCACATGAAGGAGGGGGAGCGGGGCACGGCGTTCTCAAGCTGCCATAGAGTGAAAATGGTCGAAACTCAGGAGAGAGAAAAAAAGGGCGTGAAAAACAAAAATGCGCAAACTGGGGGGGGTGCGGTGTGGGGTTAATTTCAGCGATCGATGAGAGCGTTTCTCCGTGGCGAGGCACGCACTTCAAACGTGAAATCGTGTGTTCGAGGTACGAGAAGTGGCAGTTTGTCACTAAAAAGACGGGGCCTAAGGCACCGAAGGACAGAGGAACTTATCAAGGACCTCGGTGATATTGCCGGGTCGCGAGACGAGAGAGGGAGGCAGAATAAGGGGGTGAGAGAGGCCTGTCAAAGTGGGATGTAGGGGGACGAAAAGAGCAATTCCGGCAGATATCCAATTGAAGATGGGGGGGCCTGCGAGTCGGCAGAAGGAATGAAAGCAGATCCGGGGGATAACCATAGTTCATGAAACAAGAAGGGAGTGTCTGTACGCCGGGGAGGCGGCCGGCTCAGGAGCAATGGGCAAAGGGGAAGTTCTAAAATACGGCCTCGTAAAAAAATAAAGTAGAAAAGTCAGGCCTTACACGTGGGGAGGACCTGTGTGTTTGATCGAACTAAAAGGCATTGGAGTCAGAATATCGAGGGTCTCGGGAAAAACAAAAAGGCTTTAGGATGGTGGTCGGAGAAGGGCCGAAAACGGACTTCATGCATTCTGTCCAGGCGAAGTCGGGGGAGAGTAAAGGAATCAACCGAGGAAATAGTCAGCTAAACGGAACCACATGGCTGGGAGGTCACGACAAGAAAGGACTCTGGGGGGGGGACCTCTGACCTGCGGGTAAGTAATTCTAGACTGGCACACAGATGAAAGTCGTAGTAAAGCGCCAACCCGATCTGGAAGAAAACTGCGAATTCCTGGCAAAGAATCATAATCAAAAACAACGAACAAAAAAACTGATGAAGGAAACAACGAGCGATAGGACGGAATGGTAGAAGAAATGTGAACAAGGAAACTCAGTGGTGAAGAGTACATCGTGGCCAGTCTCGAAAAAAAGGGAAGGCGGGAAGATGCTACAAACACCGGAGACTGCTTGGCTGGGAAAGAATACGGATTGAGAGCTCAGCGATCGCAAAAAAATACTCAAAAAACAAGCTGCGATGGGAGACAGAAAGATGGACAAAACGCGACAATTGGGAAGAAAACGGCGGGGAGGCTTAATAAAGCGGGGGCGGAACGAAGACGATATATCTGTGTGAAAGCGCAAGGGAAAATAAGGTGAAACCCTGAATCCAACGGGGGGCCGCCGATGGACATGGTGTCAGCGTGCGAGGAGGGTTAGCTATGGGGGAAAATTGGCACTTCTAGATTAAAGGAAAAGGACAAGAAACGCCGTTCGGTCAATATATATAAGAAAAGAGCACAAGAACTAACCAAGCGGGGAAAATGTCGAGACAGCGAAGATACGGCGGGAGAGAGGGCGCAGAAAGGGTCGGACTAGATGCGAAGTTAGGCGAGAATTGCCGAGTTCCCGCTGCGAGCGGAATAAGGGGGCAGACCAACGCGGTCTAAAGGACAGATGGCGCTCTGATCGACCGGAATGCATAGAAACGACTCACGACGCGAGTCCCTTCGAACAAAAGCGCCGGTCAGGACCAAAAACAGATTGGTATTATCATCCCGCAACAGGAATGAGAGATCGGTGGGATGAGCTATATAGGGGCACACCGAAAAAATTACGGGAAGGGTGCTGACGTGAGTCAACAGGGCAAAAGTCACTGAGAGAAACGAGGGTTTGGATATGAAGCGATGTAGGGAGACCGTGCAGGGGGATTCTGCGCAAAATCAAGCATAAAAGGATAGTAGACGATAAGGAAGGAAGCAAACGGACTCAATCGGTTAAGAATGGGGGGAGAACTAGTCAAACTGAAACAACATCTAAAATAAACCAGTGGGGGAGGAAGGTGAGATATAATAAAACATAACCTCATCGTCCTGGGTGGATGAAGCCGTTTGGCTTCAGAGAGGAGTGCGACAGGGAAGGACGCACTGGCCGACAAGACATCGAGGAAATAGAGGAACGATCAAGAGGTCATGTCGAACCTGAAAACAGTCACTGTTAAAGAAAAAACTCGGCAAGAAGAAGATGAGGGAGGAAGACAGATCATCCCCGAAAAAGTCAATACGCAGTCTATAGAAAACCGACAAATCAATTTAAGTGTAGAAGGAAAATTCAAGACAGGGAAAATAAAAATGGACGTCAAAGTACGTAGCAAAGTTCCGCGAGGCGTCTTCAGGAAACTAAATACCAGTCCCAACAAAAAAGGATCGGAAAGAGAGGGAAGGGAACGTGGCGGGAAAGATGTAAGTATGGCCTAGGACCAAATGAGGAGAGCGCGGGCGATCCGCAAGCTGGTGACAACACCAACCTGAAGCAAAATATGTATATCCTCGGCAAGTGCCAGGTGCCGGCAAGGTCGAAAACAAGGGGGGGTCCGCTATCTCAGAAAATGCAAGAGGATAAGATTGGAGAGGGGGGCACGAACCCGAAGAATCGGTTTTGCTGGAAACGCCCAGGCCCGAAAGGCACAACAAAAGGGAAGAAGGAACAAATCTAAGGAAGACCAAAAAACCCCAAAAACCCAGTGGGTTTTTCTGGTTCTTAAAATAGAAAAAAAAAAGAGACTAATCACGATAGACGGGTTGCCGTTGCCGGAGGGCGATCGTGTCAGATAAGTGGTTTCTAAGGCCCGAAAGACGTTAACTAAAGCGTGGTGAAAGGAACGGAGGGAAGAAATCCCCCTTCAGAGCAAAAACGTTGGCGGCGAAAGAAGGAGGCCAAAAAACACCGAGGAGAAAATAGCAAAGGCTCCCTACTCAGCAATATGACGCGCGGGATGCGATTAAAAGCCCCGTGCCGGGAAGAAGAAACTCCCCTGGTGAAAGAAGCCAGATCAGGAAGGGACAGTTTTCGATCCCGTATCAAAGGACCCTATCATTGGGGTTCCCTTCATTAAACAGTACCCAGAAACAGAGGAGCACAACTCTAGGAATCAATGGAAGAGAAAAAAGGGCCTGAATAGAGACAGGGGGGTTGCCTCGGGAAGGAGGTGCGCACGCAAAGAGAGGGACCGCGGGAATAGACCGGGAAAATCTAATTTTTTTGTCAGGGGTGACTGGGTTCTAACTCGAAAGAAAAAAAAGAAAAAGAATTCCTGTTCCGCTGATACGATCCTTTAATAAGATGGTCTGGGAGCAGGTAGCTACCCTTATTGAGGCGGGGAGCATGGAAAAGGGAGCGATGCAAATCCTCAAAGCCGGGGGGAGAGGGGGGGGAAATGGGGGGGCCAAAGAGTGCCACAATTTTTAACGCAAAGAAGGCAGGGCAAAGATGGAATCCAAAACAATTGATATCTTCAAAGGCACTGTGCAGTGAGCGATATGAATGAGAGTTCCTTCCTCCGAAAGGGAGGAGGGGGGAAAGAAAAACTTCGGACGCGGGGTATCGTTCGCAAAAGATCTCGGAGGGGTATTGCGAAACGACTCGATCAAAACGGTAGGGAGGGTCTTGCTACAGCTGGACACAGGGAGGAAAAACGTACAACCTACATCTGTGGAACAGATAAAAAAAGAGGTAAACCGGCATGCTCTGCACAGGAGCTTGAGCCGCCTGCAAGCGCTAAGAGGAAAGCGCTGCAAGAATCCTCGGAAGGCGCCAGGGAAAAGGACTTGAATTGAGTGCGCGCGTCGTCAGGGAAAGGGAGGAAAACGAACCAGAAGGCAAGAGAGAAGATCCTAAAAACAAAAGAGAGTGAAGGAAAAAAAAGGCAGAGGGGCTTTTGTGGGCGTCTTGGGAAAAACAACCGCGTTCCTTACGAGGAACGCGAAAGAAAACGAAAAAGCCGGGTGAGGGGGACGAAGAACGGACGCGTGCTCACGTTAAACAAACGGAAAAGACAAGATCGATGCAGGACCGGACCGATCATTGCGAGAAACGATACTGCCTAGAAGTGCAAAAAGATGTAGGGAGGCGTAATAAAGGAATTGTGGGGGGGGGGAGGAAAGAAAGAAAAGACGAGGTTGGTCAAGGTAAGCCGCCGAGAGGTGGGGGGGGGGTTTGCAAAAAGGCCCAGCGATAGACCCGCGAAAAACTTGACTCAAAAGTCTTACAAGCCCGCAAAAGGAGATCAGGTAATACATTCATATCTAGCACTTGGAAACAGAAGCGAAAAGAGATTTTATGTAACTGTAGGAAAGCAGAGCGGGAGGGGGCAAAAAAACTGTATCAAGATGGCAAAAAGGAAGAACAACTTCTTGAGAGGACAGGACTAGCTTGATCTAATGTATATCCACCAAAGAAGAAGGGGCAAGGTCTAAAAGAAAACCAAACCTACGGAGGTCAAAAACACAGGAACAGGAAGAAGGCACTCCTGGGAATTTCTAATTGGTGTAAGAACCAGGAAGATAACACCCTCTAGGGGAGGAAAGAGGAATATTGAACGAGTCCGGGACTTGCATACGTTCTCAAGAAAGGCGGTCGAAGAGTGGACTACGCTTATCGAATGCAGAGAGGAAAGGAACCAACGTTCTGAGAGGTCACTGAACGAGGGGCTGAAAGCATAAGTCGGTCCTCCTTTTAAAAGGAAAGGAGACTGACACCGGGCAAAGAAGGGAACCCGTCTGGTACTGTGATTCTAAAAGGGGGGAGAGGAAGATCGGGGGCCAAAAAAAGTAGTAACGAGGAAGTCAAAATAAGGTAACAGATGATAAGCAAGGTAGGGATTAAGCGGACAAGACCTCGGCGTCATAAGCAACAGCGCGAGACCCCTGCTAACGTCCGCCCGAGGGGGGGTCTTGGAGCCGGATCGCCTGGAGGAACTCTATTAGAAGTTTGGGCGGGGTCGTACGATAAGAACTCAGGACCGCGCCTCTAGTTTTCGGGGGAAGGGAGCGAAAGGTCTCTAACAGAGGGAAGAAAAGAGAGGGCCAGAAGCTAAAAACAAAAAAAATCAATTGCAGAGATTTCGGCGAAAGGTGGTGTTGACTTGGACGTGGAAGGAGAAAGGGGGATAGTACTGGGTGTAGACCGACAGGCCGGTTGGGTGGACATGATTAATGGCCGTCAAAGCCGAGGGGAAGGGGAAAAAAAAGAGAAGATGTCAAGGGAGTAAGGATTTCAGAGTAAAGGGCAGCTTCAACGCAAGAGGGAAAGGAGGCGGGGGTGCAGATATCTAAGAAAGGGGAAGGATGCGAACGGCGAAGGAATATGCAAATATGAAGGGGTTGGTCATCGGGTGGTGTTGAACACTCGAAATCGATCTCTATCTCATTGTAAACAGGAGGAAAAGCCCTCTAGGAAAAGCCTCGAAAATAGGAGGCTTGAAGATAATGGGATGGGTGACTAAACGTGAAGCAGTCCTCTCTAAATGCCAGAGAAGTGAAGACACATCTTTCAAGAGCAGGGAGAACCTGGAAAGCGGATCGGACGGGTTGTTGTTTGGGGATAAGAAAGGAAGCACCTACAGGAAGAGAGGGAGGGGCATATAACCAGGAGACACCGGCTGGGAAGACGATGCTCTTGATACGGTCCAAAACTTAGAGGAAAAGATGATGGTACTGAAGACATCAAAGGACAAAGGAGGGGCACCACTCGTCGAATCAAGAACTCGGAGTAAGCAACGACGAAGGCCAAACCCGGCGGTCCACAGAGAGATCGCGGCAGGGGGGAAAAACATACTCCTCAAAAAAATAGGGTGATAAAAGAGGAGTGGGGCGCTGCCAATCTTATGAAAGATAGAGAATGAACCGGCACCAGCACAGGAAGAAGTTAGCGTGAACTGCAGCGTCTAAAAGTAAATGACAACTCAGGAAGGGCACTTCACGTAGAGGGAGACAGGTAACCATGCCATCAACAATTCGTAGTGGTTGTCTAGTTAAAAGGAGAGAAAGAGAGGCTATATCGATGGGGAGCAGCCGCCCATCTTAGTCTGTTTAAGGGGAAAATGATGTCGGAAAGAGGCACGACTCCCGCCTTAATGTCAGAGTAGGGGGCAGTCAACTCAGTCAGGAAGGAGAAAGGTGGAGGCTGAGAGAGCAAAGAAAATAGGCGGAGTAACACCAGCAAAGGGGAACTCCGACTGGAAGATGGATTGGAAGCTCTCTTTTCATCTGGGCAGGAAGAAATAAAGGAATAGGGGCCAAGAGGTGAGAAGAAGACGATTAGATTAGAGAAGGCTTGTCGCTAAAGGGAAAGGAAGCTCGAGACAGGTTTCCTAAAGAAAAAAAGAAAGAGAATATACTTCTTACCAGGTGGATTAAGTGTGACCATCTCTTGACCAGGGAGGGGGGGGACATATAGGAGATCAGCTCGGCAAGAACAAGCTTAGGGGGAATCCTAAGTGATGGGGAAAAAAAAGATCTTTTTGGTGTTTTTGTGGGGTTGTGTTTGTGGGTTGGTTGGGTGGTGTCCACGGGGGGGTGTGTTTGTGAAGGTTGGGGGTGGTTTTGGGGGTTTTGTGGTGGGGTGGGGGTGGTGGGGGGTGGTTGGGGATTGGGGGAGAGAGGGGGGGTAGGGGGGGGGGGGCTTGTTCTGCCGGCACGAGGGATACGAAGCATAAGGGGGAGAATACTTGACTCATCAATTTCAGAAAGAGGGGAGAAGGGGGGACTTCGCAACGCAAGAGGTGTTTCGGAAATCTCATCGCGAAATCATGCTATCTATAAAAGAATAGGAAGGAATAGTCTATAGGAGATCAACTTCGGAAGAAGGAAAAGAGTCTCTACAACACGGATTTACCAATAGAGATCTCAGCAAGGAAGAGGAATTTGGGGAGCTCCGAGATTGAATGACCAGGGATCTCGAAGACCGAAGGAGAGAGGGGAAGGCTCAAGCCCGATCTCGCCGCCGTTAGGGATCAATAGGGAGGGGAGAGGCGATCGCGCCATGAGCCGACAACCCAGAAAGGGCCCGCTAGGAGGAAGAAGTGACGCACTTCGCTGCAAAAAACACAAAGAGAAGTGAAAAAACTCTCTCTATCTGGTGTCCAATCAAAAAACAGGGGGGAAGAGAGGGGGGATTAAAAAACGAGACAACTTTACCGAAATTTTCTTTCCGTAGGGAGCGGTGGAGAAGAAAAGGGGGGAATTCGAAGGATAACTTGAAAAAAAAAAAGATGACAAGATGAAAGAAAGAGGAGAAGACGATCGGTACCGTCCGGGGAAGGCCGATTGAGCGTAAAGCATCTTCTGTCTGAGAGCAGCGACATGGGAATTCCGGAAAAGAAAAGGGAAACTACAGAGTCTAAAAACTAATGACATGCAAAACTCAATAGCGAAGGAGAAAGGGATAAGGCGGCGCTTCCGTCAACGACGAAAAAAAGGAGGGTCGTGCCAACTGAGGTCGAACAGAGAACAAGAAGAGTTCGGCTCTGACTAAAAAAAGCAAAGTAGCGGGATCGTCGACGCATAAAACCAAAAGAGCGAAAAAAGAAGAAGGGTCTGGAGTCGTAAAATCAAATACGTAGAAAAGGGACCATCGGAAATATTCGGATTATGTCCCTGAAGATGATCACTAAAAGAAAAAATAAGGACGCGAAGGGTCTGGGAAAGTTATCTAAATGTCATCTTAAACAGGGGGAAAGGCACTGCTCTACAACCTACTGGGAGGGGAGAATCTAGAGATCAGGGGACCTTCCTTGGCCATTGTTTGCGTAGAGCGCTGATAGAAGGGATTAAAAAAAATGGAGGAAAGGTGTGCAACATCGGCAGGAAAGGTAAAAAAAAATAGATCGCCTAGAATCACGGGCCAACTAAGTAGGAAAAGAAGACGGACATTTGATACAAGGTCAACGATACCCGCGATAATCTTGAGGAGGAAAAATCAAACCAACTCCTAAGAAATGAGATGGTCAGGGACACAGTCCATGCTCTTCTGAAAAAGGATTCAACAACGTATAGGAATCCGCGAGAAAGAAAGAAACATCCCAGTCCACAAACAGAAGGATCAGAAATGGGAGACTTCCCAATGGAGACTAGGGAGGGGGGTGATTGCATCTTGTCCGGCTAGACAAATCAGCGCGGGGAGATCGGTAGTCAACCCAAAAAATGAGCACAAGAGGGGGCAGAACAACAACACTGGCTCGCGTAAGAAAAGGGGGACCGGAGAGAGGAAAACCTGCTTTGTCATACATCTGTGCAAACAGACGAAACTGTGGACGCAGGCTGAAGCAATTAATATGATCTTGGCCGATGACGAACCGGAAGAATTTTGAAACCAACTTGAGACGTCAAGATGCAAAAATGGGAAGAAGGTCACAGAACGTCACGCATCGTTTAGGTGAAGAATATCAACACGCGCAGCGACGCGCGCAGGTGGGGCTGAAAGTAGTCAGTTGAGTTATCGTGGACAGAAGACATGGGGTTCTAAGCAACTCAGGACGGTCGAGGCGCGAGAGCCTTATTACTTTGTAAAAAAATTCCAAAAGATATGCAAATTAAGCAGAGTTAAAAGGCGCACTAAGGAGGACAAGAAAGAGGGGGCAGAAGAAGAAGAAGGAGAGTACTACTCATCTATACCCGGTAAGATCGGATGACGTATTGCCGATAAGGAATCGAGCAAGCTTGAAATCCCAAGATCTCGTCTCCGCCAGGGGGGGAGGGAGCAAAATATCAACAGGGGCTTAAAGGATGGGAAAAAGGGACCTTACCAGGAGTTAAAGAGACGACTTGCCATCGCTTCTCTTGGGAAGGAAATCCATTGAGAGAAAAGCGAAGATTACTGGATCTTGCTTCGAGAAGAGGTACGAACTTCGCTAAAAAAACATGAGCCAATCAGGAGCAGCCGAACGAAGTAATATCGGGAAACCGCAAGAAGTGGACATTTTGATGGTGGAGAAAAACACTGTCCAACTTAATGTAGAAAATTTACACATCGTCCTGTCGCTGGGGAGGGGGTTACTATTCGGGGGGGAACGATTTTACTTCAAGAAAGGGGTAGGGGAGGTAACTGCAGGGCACATTGTGTGGGGGTGGGGGCGTGTGCGTGAAAAAAGAGGGAAAGATGTTAAAAATATCAATCGGGAGAGCTAGCAGCAGTTTCTTCGTGCTGTGGCCTAGTCAGAGAGAAAGATGGGTCGCATTCGTCCGGCATTTTCAATCTAAGAAGACCCGCAAGCGTAGTCCGGCGTGCAGGCGCTTCTCAAGGCCTGAGCGTTCAAGTGAAGAGAGAAAAAAACGGATGTGGACTTACGACAAGTCGGCGAGAGGGCAGAAAGGGGAGGAAAACCATAGGCGTCGATGGGTCTTGGTCTAAAAGGACAGGGAAACCGCGTCGTGGAAAAAAACCAAAGGCCAAGAGGAAGGATGACGAGCCTCACCGCAAAAGATGGGGTAATTTCAGTCGCGTATCTCATGAACTATCTAACAATGCTAAGGCATGATCTGAGCCGCCTGCGCTCAACGAAAGAGCACGGCGGCAAAGGCGAAAACGAATGCCAGACGGCATCATTTGAATGTTGACGAGTGACGAGGAAAGCGCGTTTGGGTGCAATAAAAAAAGAAATGGAATCGCGGGGTTCGG
>Ga0179593_1367071_pt1 | contig 10884 bp, 10 predicted proteins | sample CZODoug2_1_08_16_FD_185931 | JGI IMG/M metagenome (GOLD analysis project Ga0179593, IMG submission 185931) | Vadose zone soil fungal communities from Angelo Coast Range Reserve, California, USA - CZODoug2_1_08_16fungal (PacBio error correction) | ecosystem: Environmental > Terrestrial > Soil >...
GACTCAATTCTCCTGGTAAAACAATGCTGTTAGGAAGCATCGAAGGGGATAGGGTGGGAACTAGATGCGCGAAATCCCGATCGAGAGGAGGCTTGGTATTGACACACAAAGGAGGTGAAGTGAAAGGAAAAAAGGATAAGGAAAAGAGGAGGAAAAAAACTGAAAAGAAATAATTTTTCAGTATCAGGGGGCGGTATGGCAAACGGAAAGGCTTGAGGCGGCGGGCGAGGAAAGCACTCCCAGCACCTACTAGAATGAAAAGAGGCGGGAAGGAAGAGGGACTGCAGTAATTTAATGACTGTGGAGGGACACGAGATCCGCAGAAGGCGAGAAAAAAATAAAAGAAAAAAAAAAAAAGGGTATCGGACCCTAAACCCTTGTTGGGGAAATATTCGCCGCTGAGGCAGGAAAAACAGGACCGGTTTTATAGTAGTGGAAAATAGAGGGTGGGAGGAAAAAATCGGCAGAGCAACTATACCTGTCGACTGACTGCTTGAAGGCCAAGAGACAAACTGGGATTTCCTATGTAGTCTATATTGGGAACTAGCAAAAGAACATATCTGATGAATGGCGCAAGCACCTTCTTGAAAGTAGTGACGGTTCATTAGGGAGGGAAGGTAGTGATTGAACGTTTCGCTTCCTCCGGGCCCACCACCCACCCCCCAAACCACCACACCCCCCCACCGAACCCACCGCCCCATCCCCCCCCCTAACAAGAGCCAAAACCAGAAGGGCAGTACGGAGACACTACCAGAAGACAACCCCCGGCGCTGCAGGTAAATCCTTCCCTTCTGGGGAACTTGCCGGGACGCTGTATCTCATCCTTCAATTGCATCGATAATATGCGACTTTCCCCGACCAAGGATTGAGGCAAGAAGAGAAGCTGGGGGAGAACGAAGCAACGCACTATGCAGAAAAGCTGCCTGGGATTTCGTATTCTGTCTGGACGGGGAATGCAGCCTCATTGTTCGAGGAGCGAGTAAAAACCACAGAGGTATTCTTCTCTAACCGGGAAGAGGGAAGTCACCCAATCAGAAAACGGAGCAATGGGCGAAAGAAAGGGAATATGGCTATCAGTGAACGCGACCCGATGTTTTTTCACGAAAACGGGGGAGGGAATCGTCGAGAGCCAACAGGTACTAAGCGAAACGAGATCAGAAAGAAGAACCGAAATCGTGATCGCTGGGGGTACGGGCCAGCTTTTGCACTGAAGGGGGGGGAGGGGCAAAAAGCGAGGCCAGACTCGCTAACGCCAAAGATACTACAAGGAGAATTCAAAATACAGGGGGGAAAATTCAAGGCTGTTGGTCGACGGCAGGGGGCCACGATACATTCTGCGATAAGTCGTAAGACGCGTTTGCGTCGTTCTGGGGGGCGGGAGGGGAAAAGGGAGGGGGGGGGCAGTAGGTTTCCAAACTCATACTGGCAAACAACAAGGGATCTCAGAAGCAGATCGGTGGGGCAATTTCGGCGGCGAAAAAAAGGTTCCCAAATGATCACGGGGTGTACCGTCACCACCTACGGAAGAGGGCGACAATTCTTCAGTGAAGGATTTGATGAAAGCAGCGAATTCCAATCCCAGAATGGAATATGCAATAAAACGCTGAAGGAGGGATGGATGCGCCAGAGCATGGGAAGCGGGGGTAGGTCTTCAAAAAGATTCCAAAAGTCGATGGGTATCCAGAGGTAGAGAGTAACCGACGCAAGTTAACGATGAACGTACGGAGGAAACTGGTTCAAACTCGGGGATGGTAGATTCTGAGCGATCAGTCGTCCAATGGAGCATAGAGTAAAACGACGCGCTAATGTGAAAGCGGAACATATGTTTTCCAGGAGGGGGTTCAGGGGAGCGCGGCGCGTCCGGATCAGTCATGAACAAAACGGGGACGATGTCGGGCAACGGCAGGGTGCAAACGGGAACGAAAAACCATAGCGAGAATAGCAAAAGGCACACGATGTTGCAGACGTGAGAGCGAGCTCATTGGACACACCCACAAAAAAAAAAAAACCCACAAACAACAAAAAGAGAAAAGGGCGATCACGAAAGGATGGGCGCCCGCTGGGGTGACAATGCGGGGCGGGAAAAAGAATTCAACTTCCAAAAGCAGAACGAAAATACGGCGAAAGTAGGAGGAGGGTGGGGGCATTCGTACATTGATGACTGAGGGGTAACAGAGTGAAATCCTTCCTCAAAGCCTGGCCCATCTGGGGGAAAAAAGGCGATTAACGCCTCGCCACTGATAACCATCCGGTACAAAAGACCACATTTCGAACGCAAGAAAAGGAACACGAAAGAATCATTTTGGTTTTTAAACGGGAGAGAGTGCATGAGAAAGGGGGACAGATTTCTGTACGCTCACTCTCCTTAGTGAAGGAGGGAAAAATCAAACAACACGGAGGGAAGTCTTACCATGAGGCAGCCTCTTATATTTGTACGCAGTGTAAAAAAACATAGGTCGAACCAAGGAACTCTTATCAACATAACAAAAGATAGTCACTCGTGAAACCGGGCAAAAGGAGGGACCGAGAAATAAAAGGCACGGTGATCCCTACACCGAGGGGGAAAGGTCGGGAGCTCGGCGAGGAGTGTCTGAACACCAGGAGAGGATCGCGCAGGAATAAGAATCACGGGTCGATCATAAATTCTCTCTAAAAACCCAACACAAATGCCACTGATCGCAAACTCACCTGCGCGGGAAATGCAAGAAGAAGATCCCGAGCAGTCTGAAAGAAAAAGGAGAACGGTGTAAGAACTAAGAAAGGTCAGTTTATTATTAGTTCGGTGCCCGATTCGGTCTTACGAGAAAGGAAAGCTGTCGCGGGTCGAAGAAAGGAGAAAGAAACGTTGAAATCCCTGCACTGCGTAAGGCCCTATCGAATTGTGGAAAAGAAAAACGCCCGCTATAACTATAGAGAGTACAAGGAAGACTTGAACGATGACTCAGGGGCCCAAAAGGACGAGGAAAGAAGCATAGGCCTATAGTGATCATAAAGGGTCCCGAGATCCAGAGGGGCGGTCGACGTGAAAGAGGGGAAGGGAATGTCGGTGTACCGAACCGGGAGGACTGACGCGGGGATGCAGGAAGCGTGTGCGAACACAGTGGCGGACCGCCCAAGCTGCACAAAAAAAAGCCCACGAAAATGCGCGGGAAGAGGCACGGGAGGGGGGGGGGGGGGGGGAGCCCTGTTTGAATTGAAACGGGACGAACATAAGGGCGTAGTGCAGCCCGCCACCAACAAGGGGTGGGTGAAAGGACATAAGCCCAGTGTGAGCCGTAACCCAAAACCCCCCAAAAAAAAGGGGACACGACTTGCAGGATGGGTGAGAAAACCCCCGTCGCCTTTGGCCGAGGAAAAAAAGTCCTCTAGGGTACTAGCAGAGGGCGGAGGAGAAGACCCTCCGGGGGGAGTGAATCGGCTGCGAAAGGTGGGTCGAAGACTGTTAAATACAATGAAGGATTCGGACGCGGGTATAGTATGAATTAAATCCCCTCCAAAAAACAGATCGAGCATAAAATGTTTCAAAACGCTGATGAGAGTAATCTAAAGGCGGTTTTGATGGCAGTTTCTGGAGGAGAAAAAAACATCGACAATCAAACAACACAACGGAGGTATGAATCTTGGTTGCCATCGGGAACGAAAAAACGAGAAAGCAAAAGCTCTACACTCATCAGCGGGCACGAACAGGTTTCTTTCTGGGAAGCTCTGTTTCGCGTGAAAGTCATCCTTTAAACAATCGGGTAATCGGAGTGGAAGGATGGACCAAAGGATGAAACGCGAGGCCGAGAGGGAATAAAGAAAAAACTGCGTCCAAAACGCAAGGAAAAAGAGAGGAAAGGAACCTGCGCGAACTTTGAATAAAAAGGGGGGCGAAGGGTGGTGAGGATAATCAAATCTAACGTCGTTTAAGGAAAGCGACGGTACGAACCGGTGACAGACCGCCTGGGTCGTAACACCGTATAAGGCAAAGGGGGGTGTGTCGGGCGATCGAAAAAGGGACTGAGGTTCGTAAGTTGTCGCAAGAGGGCTTAAAACACGAACCTGAAACAGAGTGAAGACCGAAGGAGGGTAATTCGTCTTTTTGGGGGGGCAGGCTGATGCGGGAAAAGGGGCTGTTGCACAATCGCGGCATCATCCGGTCTCAGCCGCGGGCTGGAACCAGGGAAAGGCCGGCAAAATGTTGGGCAAAACCAGAAACGCAACGGAGATCTCGGGACTGGATATCAAAAAAGAACATATGCGGTGGGCCAAAAAACAGCGGGAAATGGAATCCTAAGGGGGGCCAGGTTTATGAGGGGCAAGCAGAAGTCGAAGGGCGCGGATCAGAGGGGGGGGAGGTGTGGTCAAGGCGGCAAAATAGAAGTAGCGACTGGAGGGAATAAGGAAGAGGAGTTGTGACTGCGGAGAATTCCGCGAACGAATCAAGAGAGGGAATGGAGGCCGTGAACGAAGTACGGTCCGCGAAAGACTCAATGGGCGTTGAAGAGTTTCAGAATGTCTTGAGGGGAGCGCTGCGCATGGAAATCGGGGCGATCTGTGAATTGGCCACTGCGACTGGGGGAGGAGGGAGAGGATGGGGAAAACGGGGAGAATCCTTCGAGTAGCGAAAAAAAAGGGGGGTCTTGGAGCCTGACCTGCAGGAGGGGGTTGTTCAATTCCGAGAAATGAGAGGATACGGAAGGGCTAGGGGGGGAGACCAGGGAAGTGGGGGTTCAAAAGAACGGCGATCTCTATAAGAAGAAAAGGTTACCCGCTATCTATTTCGATTGGGATGAAAGTTGGTGAGCAAATGGGAGCGATTCTTAGAAATATAGTCGGCTGCATGGAATCCGAAATTGGTGCTGGCGACACCTGAAAGATGCTCTGTATGATATCGGAAAGAGTTCACAGTGACATAAGGAGCCCTCCGTTGCCAACCGAAGAAAAAGGAAGGGCAAGTGGGAACATTTGAAGGAGGGGTTGGTTAGGGCTGTAAGGGGGAATGGGTGGGCGGAGCTGGGAGAAACTATTAAGATTTGTACCATATCCTTGCAAGTGAAATGTTTAAGGGAGGGTGAAAATCCTGGTAACACTTCAAAAGTGGGGTAGGCATAAACAAAAATAGGACGAAGAGGTGGCTCAGAGTAATGAGTAACATCGGTCGGTCAGGGTGGGGTGAATTTCAACACTAAAACCTATTGCCAGGACGATGAACAAGTCGGCGGGTGGAAAGTTCCGGGAGAGGGGGACTTTAGTGATGGGACTCCAAGGGAGAACGCTCGAAGGGGAGGGAACTAGAGGTTGAGGTTGCGCGGAGGGCTTAGTTGAGTTTCCAGTTGGCTTCACAAAATGAAGGGGTTGCAAGCGTGTACACGAGAGGTACATTAGGGGATGCTCGGAACTCGCGAAAAACAAAATAATGAAAAACGAGTGGACCGACTCAAATTAGAGCTTAGAAAAGCCCGCATAAAGGATCCTCTACAAAAAAACTGTAGAGAAATCACTCTAGGAGGAAAAGGAGAGGACCAAGGCGATGTCAGGTTCCATGAGTTCAAAAAACATGCTGCCGAGAACGTCGGCTGACCCAAAAAAAAAAAACCTCTGACAGAGGTGCTGTACTTGGAATCTAGGGGGAAAAAGGCAAGCTCATATCCCAAATTTGTGAATCGGAGCCCAGCCCCATCGGTCCTCAGGTGTTCGGAAATTGGGGGGGAATATTCCATGACTGGGGAAAAGGGCATCATCGAGCAGACAGCAAGGGAAGAGTGTAGCGGGCCCTTGGGGGAGGGGGTTCCGGAACAACCTTAATCAATGGGGGAATTCAAAAGACGCGCACAGAGAATGAAAAGCAAAATAAGTTATGAGGCTCGGACCATGCTGAGACGGTGTTGACAGTCTTGAAGTGGGGTTGGGGGGGAACCTAAACTGCCCCTTGTTTCCTCTACGACAAAGACAGGCACCTGCTGTAATAAATCTAGGGTTATCAAATCCGGCGACTAAAGGGGTCAAAGCAGGGGGGAAGGTTCAGCTTCTTGCCCTTGGAAATTAATGAGCGAGACTTCAAAGAGGACATAATATTTTCGGAAAACCGAAACATCTAAAAAAAATAATGGCAAGGCACGCACACGTACACTCCTGGTAAAGGCTTGCTTCTGAAAGGGAGGGAAGAGGGCTCCAGGGGGGGAAAAGCGCAGGAGAAGGGTGTGGAGGAAAATCGATACTATCAGCAGAGGGGCGTGAACACACAGAGCTTCTCTGGTCATGTGACTTGGGCGGGCAAGATATCCAGGACAGGTTTTCTATATGAAAAAAAGAATCAGTCTTTGTGGCGTCGTAGATATCAGTTTCGGGGGGGTCACGCAAAGGACTGGGTATCGCCGAATGTAACTGGGGGTCCGGGGTGCATATCGACTCTAACACGATTGCAAATGACTTCAGGTTAAAAGCACTAACCGGGGTAATACCAAGCGAAGCGGAGGGGGGAAGAGTGGAAGAGTGTGAGGATAGAAAGACAGTGAGCTATAAGGACAATGCATGGAGGGGGGGTAAGTTTTTCCCCTCTGTCGAGCAGGGAGGGGGGATGAGGGGGAAATGGGCAGAGGTGGGTAAGGGGATTAGTGGAGGGGGGACAGGGGGAGGGGAGAGTTGGTCGGGCTGGGAGGAGGAAGAGAGGGAAAGGGGAGTAGTGCCTCTCTACTGGTGCGTGTAAGGAGTACTCAGGTGTGCCCTCTAAGGTGATAAGCGTCATCCGTTCAATCTGTCGGGTAGAGTGCTGGCCTGGCACTGCAGGAAAGAGAGGTCTAGGTAAATGCGCTCGCGAGTACTCCCCCATTGAAAAAACACACGTCAGACAGGGTAACTAGCGGCCAGATGAATATCGGGAAATGACCGTCTGGTCTTGAATAAGCTAGCCGACAGTAACACACAAGTTGTGGCGGCCTTGGGGCCACAAGAACTGACGAAAAGGGTACGATTAATCGCAGAAAATATTGTTGCCAAGCGATTGAAAACGAAGAGCAGTAAAAACAGCTGAAGGGGGTCAAAGATCAGCGTGCGAAGATGCACAACGCGGGGGGGTCAAAAAAGGGGGGAGTAGGGATGCTATGTGCTGGGGGTATACGCCGACCGGGGTCAGGGGGACGGAGATACTTGTTCGGCCAACAACCCGGACTTAGAAATCCGCTGAAGTTAAGCGCGCTGGCGGACCACGCCGATGTTGCCAGGCGGTGGGGGAGGGCGGGGAAATGTCAGCAAAGAACGGACAGGTAATAGAGCACCGGCCAATCCGACCAAAGCGGCGACGAAGAAGTGCGGTGTCCGTGGGGTGGAGCAAATGCGTTCAGAGCATCGTCTGGAGCGGACCCGCCGGTGGGGATCTCAAGAAGACGACTTGCCGCGGGGGCGATGCGGAGGGCGGCGGCAACGCTGGTTCGGAAAAACATTCCAGCGTTAGAGGGCCAGTGATCAACGCACGGGGACTGGAACCAAGGCAAAAGATCTTTAGAAGATCTAAATCAACACGTAAGAGAGGGGGAAAGAGAGCACTTCGGAGATGAACGTTGTCCAGACACCTGAGCACAAACGAAAAACGAAGGTTGCCAATGCGCGAGCAAGAGGGCGCATAGGATCAATGTAAAAAGTGTGGGGATGGTAATCAAAAACAAAACTACTTTTAATGAACCTGAAGACCGACGAGAATATATTCCAGAGTAATCATAAAAAGGGAAAAAAATTGAGCCAAAAGGTTGTCTTCGGCTGTTTTGTGACGAGGGGGACCCTGCTTCAAAACTGGGGATGCGGTCTCAGGGAGATGCTACGCCACAAACGACGCTCCTGAAACGTCAGGGCATTCATCCTGAATTCAAAAAGGCCTGAGACAAAGACGTGGTGGACACATTCTGATCACTAAAAATGAGCAATACTAAACATCGCCGGTATCGGGCACAGAACATGAAGGTGGACAAATCATCTCAGCGGAAAGAAACGGTGGGAGAACGTGTAAGCTATTCGGGTAATCGGTCGGAAGAATAGGAAAAGTATAGCAGCGAGAAAAGGTGACTACGTATCGTGGAGTCACTTAAATAAGAAATGTGGGTGGTGGGGGGGTGGGTGTTGGGGGGGTGGGGTAGGGGTAAAAACTTGTCGGTGCGAAATGCTAGAATCTAGCAGGACACGGAAAGAGACGCGGGATATTTTCCATCAGAGGGAATCAGGAAAAGTCGTGCTGTACGCAAAAAAGCTGTCCGTCTGTGGAGTTGACCTTGGTCAGATGAACCCCAGCCGAAAATCAGAGAGGGGCGATGGTGACAGCAAGAGGATCACACTGCTAGCGAGAAGATCAAGGGGGGTAGCTCGTAAGCTTAGGAGAACGAGAACGAGCATAGAAAAGGGGGATGGTTATTTGAAGTAAAGGTGGGAAGGTTACAAGGGGCCGCCCTCGTGGGGAGAAAGCGCATTCGATGAAAGACAGGCGTGATACCCGGAGGAAAAAAATCTTATCTCTCCTCTAATCAGAACGAAAAACGCACGGGAATGGGAGGCTACGCGGGGGGTAGATGCGAGAAAAGACAAAGGCACAAAAAAGGCGGGGGGGGTGTGTCACCTTCTTAAGGCGGCGAAGTAAGAGCAGAGGCAGCGAAATTGGCATCGAAGAAACGGCCGACGACCGGCGTGGGGGCTAAAAAAAAGTGTGTGGGGGGAGAGCTTCACAGCTTTGGGGCGGAAGCGGTTTCGGGGCGAACTCCGAAAAGGGGGAAGAACAATAGATGGAGCAGAACTTCGTAGGGCGGGGAGATTGTATCCGTATAGGAGGCCGAAATCATGGAGACATTCTTAGAAAAGAGGTAGTGTTCTGGTTTGTAAAACAGAGGGGTATAGGGAACAAAGCAAACAACCTGCACGAGCAGATACAAGAAAGGAAGGACAGCGGTTTAACATGTCGAGGAGACAAGGGAAATCCAAGATTCGGGGTTCAATGCACACACCAAGAAGCGCAGGAAAAAAAATAAAAGGGGCAGAAAGGATTTTGCTTTCACGGATTTTGGGGGGAAGGGGTTGCAAAAAAAAACAACAAACCACAATACGAAACGATTTCCCAATAAGTCACATCGATGAAGGCGATGGGTGGCTCACGAATTAAAGCTTATAAAACGGTAAAAGGATTCCAAATTCAAGGTCGTACATCGAGTACGCAGGCCGGAAGACGAAAGAGGGGGGAAAAAAACGTTAAAGAAACATAGACTGTATCAAGAGGGGTGGAGCGAGAGGGGCGGCACAAGGACTCGAATGTATCAATGGGGAGGAAGTTCGCGAGAAGGGGAGCTGTTTTGTCTGGTCTTTCGCGCGGAGGGAAAAGGAAAAAAATACAATAATTCATGAAAGCTAGGTTAATATGCAAGGGTCCTTCAGGGTAAGCAAGAAAGAAAAAAAGGCAGCGGACGATAGGAAACTGTTCACGCGATGATGGGGAAGACGCAAAAAAAAAAACACAAATTTGGAAGAAACATCAATAGTTCAAGGGAGGCAAGGATCCAATAGGTTCCTCGGGAAAGAAGGGAAAGGGGAAAAGGTAATGAAGACCTAAAAAAAGGCGCACCCAGTTGGGGGATCTGGTGGCGTAATGATCTATTCAGAGAAGTCACGGACCTTGTGAAAGGAAGTCATCACTCTTGGGGAAAGGAGGGGGTCCCCAGCTACGGGCGCCAAGCAAATCGGAACACAAAAGGTGGGAAGGACGAACAGGGAAAAAAACGGAAATGGGGGAAACTGGCGGGGGCTTGGGGGAGTGTGGCGAGAGGTAAGGGGATCGCCCGAATGTCGATCGACTCCTCAAGGCGTTTCATTCGCAAGCAAAGAAGGATGAAAAAAAAAAAAAAAGGGGGGGGTGACTCAGGGATGTTAACCAATTGACATCGGAAAAAGAGCAAAAATTTTAAAAACTGGGGGGAAAAGGAAAGACGATCGCGATCGGGCCCGCTGGGAAACCAGGACTTTATCCACTATCCAAAGGAGTTTGAAGGGGGGAAAAAAAGGCTGAGTGAACAAAGCTCTGGAGGAAAAAGATCCCTCATTGTCTCCGGGAGAAGGGGATAGCTCCAAACGAGAGGAGACATCTAGGGGAGGGGGAAGGAATCAGCGATTCAACGGAGACGCAAAATCAAAGGGTAAATCTAACGAAATTTGTTAAGGATGCCGAGGGCACACCGAGAGGACAAGAGACCGCGATTTGAGAGGCGGGATGCAGTTGAAAAAAGACTAGTGACTAGGAATTCCGATCTATCGAATGGAAGAAAAAGACCAGATGCAGAAAAAAAAATGTAACACCGAGAAAATCCCTATTAAGGGCCCGCGCTTGAAGAGGACATCAGGCATCAGGTTCTAGGCTTGGGGCGGTGATCTAATTAAAATGATCTCCGCGAGGTCGGGGAGGGGGGGAAAAGAGTTTGGAGAAAGAAGTTTCATGGTAAAGCGCTACATGAGAAACGAAGGGGGATTTGTTAAATGGGGAAACAGGCTCATCATCAGCCAAACACCAAAAAAGCGAAAGAAGCAAACGTTAACGCGGAGGTTGAAGAACAGGACTATGTGATGGACACGCTAAAGAAAGGTCGAGAGAAAGAACACCCAATGCTACATCGTGGGACTAAAAGAGGCAGCGCGCAAGGAGCGGCCGTAACGTTGGTAAGACCAAAAGCGCCTTTGGCATCGGACAGAATCGAAGGGGAGACCTCGCTCAGACAAAGTGGGGGGGTCTTATGCTGCGAGCGAGGTAGAATACTTTCATCTTTACAATAATTCGAGGAGGCGCGGGGTAAAGGATGTGCCCGCGGAAAGAAGCGACCATCGACCTAAGTTTACAGTGCCCTCTATGAAGCGTCAGGCGTGCTTTTGAAAGGAGCGGGAGGG